>Ga0123338_10000286_pt1 | contig 52564 bp, 48 predicted proteins | sample grotaG_FD_89793 | JGI IMG/M metagenome (GOLD analysis project Ga0123338, IMG submission 89793) | Glacier valley bacterial and archeal communities from Borup Fiord, Nunavut, Canada, to study Microbial Dark Matter (Phase II) -... | ecosystem: Environmental > Aquatic > Freshwater > Ice > Glacier ... | reverse complement strand
CGTATCCCCATGTCACGCCGATGGTGGCGATCCCCAACCGACCTGCTCCGTGGACGTCGTGAAGGCGGTCACCGATCATCAGTGTGCGTTTGGGGTCTGGCTGCCCCATCGCCGCCATCGTGTGGGCGACAACGTCGTGTTTGTGTGAACGGGTGCCATCGAACGTTGCGCCGCCGATGAACACGAAATACTCGGCGAGGCCGAAGTGCTCGAGGATTCGTGTCGCCGTCTGCTCTGGTTTGGACGTGGCGACGCCGAGGGCTGCACCGTCGGCGACCAGCAGTGCCAGCAACTCGGCGATACCGGGATACACCTCGTTCTCGAGGTAGCCGACCTCCCAGTACCGTGCGCGGTAGAGCTGCAATGCCTCGACGACAAAGGCGTCCGACATGCCGAGCGACCGGAACGATTCGTCGAGCGGCGGTCCGACGAACGCTCGAACGTTGTCAGGCATGGAGAGTCCGAGCGTTTCGACGGCATGTCGCACCGACCGTTCGAAGCCGACATATGAATCGGTCAACGTCCCGTCGACGTCGAACAGCACGGTCGTTCCGGTCAGCGGCATCCGCTCGTTTCTATCGGGCCGCACCGGATTCTCGCCATTTTTTCACAGCGTGAGCTGCCACGGTGTGGCGATGGAGCGACGCGTAGACTGGGCAATGCTGGCATGAGCGTCTTCACGAACCTCGATCCGATCCCCTCCGCGTATGTCGTGGAATCGTCGCGGGCGGACGATGAGCTAGTTCCTCACGAGGCCCCGACGGTCGATATCGTCATCCCGGTTTTCAACGAGGAGGCGATCCTCCAATCGAGCATCGTCCGCCTCCACGCGTTCCTGACAGCGACGTTTCCGTTCACCTGGCGGATCACGATCGTCGACAACGCATCGAACGACAGGACATTCGAGATTGCCGAACGCCTGGCGAAGACGATGACGTCCGTGCATGCGCTCCATCTCGATCACAAGGGTCGAGGCAGAGCGCTGCGGACTGCGTGGTTGGCCAGCGACGGGCTGATCGTCGCCTATATGGACGTCGATTTATCGACCGATCTGCGGGCCTTGCTTCCACTCGTGGCCCCTCTCGTTTCCGGTCATTCCGATGTGTCCATCGGTTCCCGGCTGTGTCGCGACTCCACCGTCGCCAGAGGACCGAAGCGAGAAGTCATCTCGCGTACCTACAACATGATCCTGCGTGGCGTCTTCGGCGTTCGTTTCCGTGATGCGCAGTGCGGGTTCAAAGCGATTCGTGCCGACGTCGCCAAGGCGCTCGTGCCCGAAGTCGTCGACAATGCCTGGTTCTTCGATACCGAGTTGCTGCTACTCGCCGAGCGCTCAGGACTACGCGTGCACGAAGTTCCTGTCGACTGGGTCGACGATCCCGATAGTCGGGTGCATGTCCGCAGCACGGCGACGGAGGACCTCCGTGGGGTCTGGCGCGTCGCCAAACGCATCTGGTTCGGGCCCGGTAGTCCTGATCTCGGTCCATTGGCCCGGCCCGAACTCGGCGACGACTTCGGTCGCCAACTCGTCAGTTTCGGGCTCGTCGGCACTGTTTCGACGCTTGTGTCGCTGGCGATCTTCCTGATGTTGCGTGGCGACATCGGGTCGGGCTGGGCCAATGTCGTGGCGTTGACAGCCACCACCCTCGGCAACACCTGGGCAAACCGTCGGTTCACCTTCGTGCAACGCGGCACGGCCCATCGAGTCAGGCACTATCTCGGCGGAACGCTCGTGTATCTCGCCGGGTTGGCGCTGAGCATCGCCGCAATCGCCGGAGCGAACGCCGCACGGGTCGGGGAGGCCGGTGAAATCGTGGCGCTCGTAGCCTCCTGGTCCGTTGCCTCGATCATGCGTTTCGTGCTGCTCAGACGGTTCGTCTTCCGGCGGCAGGCGCCTCGGTAGGCGAGGCGACGCGTTGTCGCACCCTGCCGGCAAGACAGGCGATCGTCAGGAGTACGACGGCGAGGGCGATCGCTGCCTCGACGAGTGCGGCGCCCGGCGCGACAGTTCGACTGACGAGCGCGCTGACGCCGATCGACAGCGCGCCGACGAACGACACCCATACCGTCCACCTCCAGTTGACGTAGGCGACACCCCCGGCGATCAATGGGATGATGAACGGCACCAACCCGAGGCCGTGCAGTTGCCACCACGTCGGCTTGCCGATGAAGTCAGCCGTATCGTGAATTGCGAACAGGCCGATGACGACGCCGAGCCAACCCACGGTCGACGCCGTGCGCCATCCCGGAGACAGCTGTCCGGGAGCGAGATCGTCAACCAGCGATGGCAGCAGCGGTAGCGGTAGCGGCTCAGCCTCCATCGAACCCTCCATCGTCGAATCCTGCAGTTTCGGCTCCGATCGGGGAGGCGGAGCGGGAGGGGGAGGCGGAAGCGAAGCCACGCTCGAAAGGTAGTGCTCACACCGATGTTCTCCACCGTACGTCGTCATGGAAATCTCGTCGGCTCCGGTGAGATTTGCCTGTGTAACGTACGTCCCGACGGGCGAACCGCCGCGATCATCTGTACCGTTTGATCGTATGTCCCCGATCGGTGCCCCGACGTTGTCGATCTTCTTTCCGATGTTCAACGAGGAAGACAACATTGGTCCTGCGCTCGAAGCCGCTGACGATGCCTGCCAGATCCTGATCAAAGACGGCGAGATTTCGGACTACGAGTTGATCATCGTCGACGATGCGTCCACCGACTCGACGCCTCGACTCGCCGACGAGCGCGCAGCTGCGGATCCACACGTCCGTGTGGTGCATCACGACGTCAATCGTAAGCTCGGCGGGGCGATGAAGACCGGCTTCGCTGCGTCGACGGGCGATCTCGTGTTGTACACCGATGGCGATCTGCCGTTCGACATGGCCGAACTGAGCAAGGCGCTGCGCATCTACCGGCTCTACGACGCCGATCTGGTTTGCGCATACCGGCTCGATCGCACCGGGGAGGGCTACCTCCGGGCGCTTTACACGCTCGTCTACAACAACCTCATCCGTTTCCTCTTCGGTGTCCGTATCCGTGACGTCAACTTTTCATTCAAGCTCGTACGTCGCGCCGTATTCGACCAGGTGAAGCTGCAAAGCGAGGGTTCGTTCATCGATGCCGAGTTGATCGTTCGCTCGACTCGGGCGGGTTTCAGAATCATGCAGTTCGGCACGGACTATTTTCCGCGGACCCGCGGCACGTCGACGCTCGCCTCGCCAGGCGTCATCGTCAAGATCGTTGGTGAAATGTGGCACCTCCGCCACGAATTGGCTGATGTGACGAGCAAACCCTGAATCGACTCCGCCTTTCGCGGAGAGGGGTGGGGTCGTTGGGCGCAGCTGGCCAAGTAGGCTGACGTCGCCTTGGCCTGAGCAGCGGAACGGAGGGCGGCGCCACGTGAGTACGCGGGTAACCAATCGCTGGACGCCACTCGTCATCGGTGGCGTTCTGCTGACGAGCGTGGTCGGGGCGGCTGCATTGAGTGGTACTGCTGACACGAAAGCGGTAGCACCCGGAACCGCCGCCGCTACCCCGACGGATGGCTCTGCGGCATTCGTGCATGGCACAGACGCCGCAGGCGATACAACCCCTGCGGAGACCGCGCCCCCGACGACGGTCGCTGCCGACACGGTCAACGCGGTGGCGGATGTGGCACTCACGAGGTCTCTCAAAGAGGGTATGTCAGGTGACGACGTCGGTCGGCTGCAGCAGCGGCTGAAAGACCTGCACTTCGAGCCCGGCGACGTGACCGGCACATTCACCCACCTGACGACGCAAGCGGTCTGGGCGTTCCAGAAGCTCGTGCTCGATACCCCCCCGGCGCGGGCCGACGGCATGGTGACGCAGGACATCTGGTCGAAGATGGAGGGTGTTGTCACGGTCACTCCGAAGAAGACGAATTCGACCAGCACCCATGTCGAGGTCTACGTCCCACAGCAAGTCATGGTCGTCTTCAAGAACAACGCACCCGTACTGATCAGCCATGTCTCGACCGGCAGCGGCCTCGCCTGGAAGGCGACCATCACCGTTGATCCCGGTACTCCTGACAATCCCGGCGTCACGCCGCTGACGCAGCACATCACCGGCACAGCGTTGACGCCGTCCGGTACCTACAAATTGGGCTGGCGGGTCTCGAGCGGTTGGCGAACCGGCAAGCTCGGGCGGATGTACAAGCCGACGTATTTTGTCGGCGGTGTGGCCGTTCACGGTATGACCAACGTTCCGAACTCGCCGGCTTCGCACGGATGTGTGCGTCTCCCGATGGGCAACACCGACAGCAACAACAACCCGACGAGTCCCAACAATCCGGCGGACGAGTTCCCGACACTCGTACCGTTGCAATCACAGATCTTCCTGTTCACGACCAGCAATCCGAGCGCCAAGGGCAGCGCCGGGGCACCATATGACCAGCCGGATCCGGATTTCGCAACGACCGTTCCGGACACGACGATTCCCGCTCCGGTGACCGCTGCCCCGTCGACGACCGTCGCTGCGACGACGGTTCCGAAGACGACCGTTCCGAAGACGACCACCATTCCGGCAACTACGACGACCGTCGCCGCTGCAACAACGACGGTCGGCGCGGCAGCGATCGCCACGAGCATCGCAGCGGCAGCACACACCGAGGCGCCCTAACAATCCCGGCTGTGCCGGGTCGGCGCTCTGGGTGCTGGTGAGCCCGTCCGATTCAGCCGGCGGCGATCTGCTTGTTGCAGGCGTCGAGGCCGCCGAGGACGCCCGAGCGGAAGGCGGCGATCTTCTGGAAACCGGTGCCGATGCTGTTGTCCGTCGACTTGGCGTCACCGATCGACACAGCCGTCTCGACCGCCTCGTCGAGGTCGCCGGCTTGGATCGACACCCTGTTGGGATTGGTACTCGCCGAATTCGGAAGCGAGCCTGCGGTGTACGCACCGGTGAGGCAGTCGTTCAGCAATGAGCGCTTGGCGTTCTTGAAGGTCGAACCGAGCGCCGTCTGCACGGCGTCCCCGTAGCCGTTCGACAGCAGGTAGCCAATGGCGTAGTCGCCGAACGCGTGATAGAACTTCGTGCCGATCGTGCGGTTGAAATACAGCGTGTTGTCGTCAGGGCAGAAGACGTACGGCTTCCCTGCGAACTTGTCGGTAACCGAACATTTTGGGAACGGGCCTTGGTCGTTGTAGCCGGCGAGCTTCGGGGGTGTGAAGGTGATGTTGCCGCCCTTCAGTTGATCGATCCAAAACGTCGGCAGCGAGTTCGACTCGGTGGGGCTGATCAGCAGTCCGTAGATGCCGGCGACGGTCGTGTCCTTCGGATCGGTCGGGGGGAGGACTGGCTTGTCAGGATCGTCCAGTGGTGCGTTGCCATTTGTCTGGTTGAACGATGCGTCTGCAGGCAGTTCGAGGACACCGGGGAATTTGTCGATGTAGGTCGAGCATTGCTTGGCGCCGTTGACGAAACCGTCCTGGAACGCACCGACCCGGTCGAACCCGGAACCGTGAGCGCTCGGATCTGCCGGATCGGAGCCCGCAGGGTCACGGACGGACAGCAGCGCCAGCATCGCATCCTTGATTTCTGCGTCGCTGAACGTCAGCTTCGGATTCTCACCTCGGGCGAGGTGAGCCGACCATGACCCGGCATAGCAGTCGGCCTGTTGTTCGAGCTTGATCGTCGGTGTGTTGTCGGGGACCCCGGCGCGTGCCTGGATCGAATGACCCCATTCGTGCGCCAGCACGACACCGAGCGACAGGTCGCCCAGCTTGGAGGACAGCTTGGGGAACAGATCGGCATCGTCATAGGCGACGAAGTCTCCCTGCGAGCAATAGAAGGCGTTGTCCTTGAGATCCTTCTCGTAGTCAGAGTTCTGCTTCGAGCCGCACCCGGGGATGTCGTTGCGGCCGGGGAAGCCGGCGAAGATCTTTCCCGTGAGCGGCGTGTATGGCGATCCGAACACTCTCGGGAACTCGTTCGTCCAAAAGGCTTGGATGTCGTTGACCTGGACCTGCAGGACAGCGTCATATTTCTGAGGAGCCTTTCCGGTTCCGAAATCGAACACCGGGGGCTGCGACGCCAGCGTGTCGGTGGTCTGAGGTGCTGCCGTGACGGGGGCACCGGTGTCGACCGTGCTGGTGTCGGTCGTGGCGGTGTCGGTCGTGGCGGCCGTGCTGTCCGCCGTGGTGTCGGCGGTCGCGTCAGCAGTCGTATCCGCCGTCGTGTCGGCGGTTGGCGTCGAAGTGGGGCCGGTGGAGTCCGTCGTTGGGGCGGTGGCATCGCCGGCGATCGGCGCGGCGCCACGCGCTGTGACGTTGGAACTCGTGCTTCCGCACGCAGCCAGGAGTACCAGGCCGGTGACGATCACGGTGGTCAAGCGAGAGTTCATAGCGCCCACGATTCGATTGTGCCCGAAATTGGATAGGAAAGAGTGAGCATAGGTTTCCTTTGTGCAGTGGCTCGACACCGTTGACGTCATCGAGGAAGAAATGGTTCATGAAACGAGGCGACCGTGTGTCGTCGGCCTCGCTGGCCGTCGTCGTCGAGTCCTACAGTGCCGCAGAGATCAGACCTCGAGGAGAACATCGACATGCCGCTCAACCCAGACGCCGTCGGAACGGTCGGCGAACCGACCAGCACCGGTTGGACCAGCAAAGATGCTTTGCTGTACGCCGTCAGCCTCGGCCTCGGCGTCGACCAGTTGGCGTTCACGACCGAGAACACCACCGGCGTGGCGCAGCAGGTGCTGCCGACATTTCCCGTCGTTGTCGGCTGGGGTGCCGGTTCGGCGATGCGCAACATCGGCACGTTCAATCCGGCGCTCCTCGTGCACGGCCAGCAGGCGGTGACACTGCACAAGACGCTGCCGGTCGAGGCGAGGGTGACCGTCCAGCAGAAGATCGTGGCGATGCACGACAAGGGCAAGGCGGCGGTCGTCGTCACCGAGACAACGGCGACGGACGATGCCGACGGATCGCCGATGTACACGCTGATCTCGTCGGCGTTCATCCGTGGCGAGGGTGGCTGGGGCGGCGACCGCGGCCCGAGCGGTCCGCAGAACGTGCCGCCCGAGCGGTCGGCTGATTCGCAGATCACACTGCAGACCTCCCCGGACCAGGCGCTGCTCTACCGCCTCAACGGTGATCGCAATCCGCTGCATTCCGATCCGTCGTTCGCTGCCATGGGTGGCTTCGACCGCCCCATCCTGCACGGGCTGTGCTCGTACGGGTTCACCGCCAGAGCGCTACTCGGGATATTCTGCGGGGACGATGCTGCGAAGTTCAAGCACATCGAGGCGCGTTTCGCCTCCCCGGTCATTCCCGGTGAAGCACTGACGATCTCGGCGTGGCAAACCGCCAACGGAGAGGCGCTGTTCACCACGGCCGTGGGCGATCGCGTGGTCATCGACCAAGGCAAGCTCCTGTTCGGCGAGTAGCAGCGTGGTCGAAGGTGATCGGCGCGACCACGACGTTCGTCAACACTGCAATCGCCTCGGTCCGCGTCACGATCAGCACCGGTCGTCGTTTGCCGTTCGGGGTTTCGATCATCCAGATGTCGCCCTGATTCACCAGGGTTCGGCATCGGTCAAAGCGTTGGCGTTGGCCATCGCCCACTCGTCGTCGTCGGCCGTCTGAGGAATTGCGGTATACGCATCGACGATCGCCTGACCGATTTTTGCGCACCGATGCTCTTCGGAGAATTGGGCGACAGCCAATCGAACAGCGTGCGATCGAGAATCGACTGCTTCCATCGACGACGAGTTCGTCGAGCGCTGCTACCTCCGATGCGGTAAACCGAGTTGGTACCTGGATCGTCATACGAAAATATACCAATCCGTGATTCGGTCAGAAGAGGCGGAGATCGTCCTGACGCAGTCCCTTGAGCGCGTCGTAGTCGACCTCGACCCAGCGGAAGCCGCGGGCTTCTGCAAGCACGCGAGCCTGCGGTTTGACGACTTGAGCGACGAACAATCCGCGGATCTTGCCGAGCGACGAATCGAGTTGCAGCCGTTCGATATACCTCGCCAACTGTTCGACACCGTCGATCTCGCCCCGGCGTTTCACCTCGATCGCCACGAACGTCCCGTCGGTGTCGCGGCAGACGATGTCGATCGGCCCGATGGCCGTCTGGTACTCCCTGCGGATCAGCGTCAGGCCGTCCTCCATCGAGTGAGGTGCCGCCGCCAGCAGTTCCTGGAGGTGGGCTTCGACGCCGTCCTTCTGCAGACCGGGGTCGTCGCCGAGTTCGTGAGAGACGTCGCTGAAAACCTCGAACAGTGTGATCGTCAGCGTCTCACCCTTCGGGTTGGTGACGATCCAGAGCTCGCCTTCGTCAGTCAGCACGTTCGGGGCGGTCATCCAGTTGAGCGGCTTGTAGGCACCACCGTCAGCATGGATGGCCACGCACCCATCGGCCTTGACCATCAGCAGCCGGGTCGCTTCCGGCAGGTGAGCGGCGAGCCGGCCCTGGTAGTCGACACTGCACCGGGCAATCACGAGTCGCATGTCGTCAGCTGGCGTTGTGCATCCGCTTGGTGATCAGCTCGCGACGCTTCTGGAGATCACGGTAGGTCAACGACTCCGTTGCGTTGTCGACGCCGAAGGCCGCCTTGACACCGTCCAGCGTCGGCACCGTGTCCGGGTCGAGGCCGAGTTCGGCGGCGATGCGCTCGCCGTGGCGCTGCGTGAAGTACATCGAGATGTCGGCGATCTCCGCCAACAGGTCGAGGTCTGGCGCCAGGCGGGCGATGGCACCGTCGAGGAACACCATGTTCTTGACGTAGAGCATCAGTTCCTTCGGCATCCGTGCCCCGTACCCGAGCAGCGCCTTCACGACCCGCTGGACCTCCTTGACCATTTCCTCGCCGGTCAACGTCGTCGGGTCGATCGTCGCCTCGTCGAGGCGAAGGTCTTTGATCACCGCAGCCAGATCGGTGTCCTGCGGCAGCGCTCCGAGATCGCGTAGCGCAGCGAGTTGCCCGTTGACGTCGTTGATCGCCGCTGACACCATCATCCGCAGGAACGCCTGGCGGCGCTGTGGCGAGAGCCTGGCGACGATGCCGAAGTCGAGCAGCGCGGTGCGGCCGTCTTCCATCACGAAGAGGTTGCCACCGTGAAGATCGCCGTGGAAGATCCCGTGGATCATCGCCCCCTCCATAAGCGACACCATCGCCGTGCGAACGACGGCCTTGGTGTCGATACCGGCGTCATGCATGCCGGCGACATCGTCGAAGTTGTAGCCGGTCAGTCGCTCCATGACGAGCACCCGCTTGGTGACGAGTGTCGGATGCGGACGCGGAACGACATAGCCATCCTGTTCGAGATCGCGCAGCACCCTGGCGACGTCGATCATGTTGGCGGCTTCGAGGCGGAAGTCGAGTTCCTCGACAATCGTCTCGGCGAACAATTCGACGAGCGCCGGTGGATTGGCCAGCGCGGCAATCGGGATACGGCCGACGAGGTGCGGAGCCAGCCAGGCCATCACCCGGAGGTCTTTGCGAACGAGCGTGGCGACCTGCGGGCGTTGCACCTTGACGACGACGTCCTCACCGGTGCGCAGCCTGGCAGCGTGCACCTGGGCGATGGAGGCTGCTGCGAGGGGAGTGCGGTCGATCCATTCGAAGGTCGCGTCGATGCCGCCCCCGAGTTCGGCTTCGATCACCGAACGGACCGTCTCCCACGTCTCCGCCGGCACCTGGTCTCGGCATTTCTTGAACTCGTTGACCAGTTCCGGAGGAAAGATGCCCTCGCCTGACGAGATGATCTGGCCGAGCTTGATGTAGGTCGAGCCGAGGCGTTCGACCGCCTTGCGCAACCGCAGCGAGATGTCAGCACGGCTCGCTGCGGTGTCGGCGAAGCGGTGGGCGCGTTTGCGAACCAGCCACGGCACGACCGCCACGGTGAGACGGCCGACGACGGTGCCGACGCGAGCGCCAGGCGGGATGGTCGACGGCTTCGTCAGCTGCGGCAATTCGGCTCTGGCTGCAACGCGCAGCGCGTCCACCCTCGCCAGCCAGGTGATGGCTGATTCTTCGAGTTGCCACGGAGGCGTCGCGCTGAACGCCGCCCAGGTCCGATCACCGGAACGCAGGTCACTACTACTCATGGGATGATGCTGGCACCGCAAACCGGCGAGTCGTCGGGAACGATGGCAAAAGTTTGACAAGCTCGTGTGATCTTCGGCTCGGATCCAGCTCGGGTTCGGTGCACGATACGTTCTCGGGGCAGTGTCAACGACTCTGACAGCCGAACCAGACGAGTCCGTGCTCGGCAGGACGTTCGCCTACAAGTACGCAGTCGCTGTCGTCTTCGTGGTGGCGCTGTTCCTGAACATCATGGATACCACGATCATCAACGTGGCGCTGCCGACGTTGGGCGTCGACTTCCACACCGAGTCCGTCGAATGGGTCGTACTCGGCTACACGTTGAGCCTCGCCGTCTGGATCCCGGTCAGTGGATGGCTCGGCGACAAGATCGGGACGAAGCGAACGTTCCTGTCCGCCCTCGGAATTTTCGTCATCGGTTCAGCGATGTGCGGCCTGTCGTAGTCGATCGGTCAACTGATCTTCTTCCGTGTGCTGCAGGGCGTCGGGGGTGGGATGCTGACGCCGATCGGGACGGCGATGCTCTTCCGTTCGTTCCCGCCATCGGAGCGCGCCAAAGCAGCGACGTGGATGATGATCCCGACGCTTGCTGCACCGGCATTGGGACCGATCGTCGGTGGTCTACTCGTGACGCACGCCAGTTGGCGGTGGATCTTCTATGTCAACGTGCCGATCGGGCTGGCTGCGTTGGCGTTCGGAAGGAAGTGCCTACGCGAGCACCGCGAGGACACCGCCGGCGCATTCGACCTACAGGGATTCGTGCCCAGTGCCGCCGGGCTGGCACTCGTGATCTTTGCGCTGAGCGAGGGTCCGGAGTGGGGATGGGATTCCTTCGGTGTCCTCAGCACTGCAACGGTCGGTGTGGTCTGCTTGATCTGCCTCGTTCGCATCGAACTGCGCAAGCGTGAACCACTCCTGGCGTTGAGGTTGCTGAACAACCGCATGTTCCGCTCCACGAACGTCGTCAGCGCCTTTTCGATGGCTGGATTCCTCGGCCTGCTCTTCGTACTGCCCCTCTATCTGCAGAACCTGCGCGGGCTCTCGGCGTTGCAGTCGGGTCTGACGACATTCCCACAGGCGATCGGCGTGATGATCTCATCACAGATCGCCGGGTGCCTGTACAGGCACATCGGACCCCGCCGCTTGATCTCCGGCGGACTGTTGTGGGTCGCGTTGGCGATGACGGTTCTCGTCGGCGTCGGGATGACCACGAGTCTGTGGTTGATCCGCATCATGATGTTCGCTCGCGGACTCGGTCTGGGGTTCACGTTCGTCCCGATGCAGGCGGCAAGTTACGCCACCATCAAACCGTCCGACACCGGCAGGGCGTCCTCGATGTTCGCCGTACAACGGCAGGTCTCGATTTCGGTCGGCGTTGCAGTGCTGGCGACAGTGGTCGCCTCGTTCGGCCCGCTCGTCGGCCCGATCGCCGACCGGGCACGCGCTCTACATGGGTACCATGTGGCGTTCCTGGTGGCTGCAGCCTTTGCCCTCGGAGGTTCGATCGCTGCAGCGTTACTCGTGCGAGACAGTGACGCGGCAGGCACGATGTCGCCCACTGCGCAGGTGGCAGCAGCTCACTGATCGGGCGCCGCAGCACGGCTCAGTGCGTCGCCGTGCATTCGTCGACGCGTTGGGCATCGGGAACGGCCGCACTCCCTGCACCGATGCCTTCGAGTGCCGAGAACACACCGCACGCGCGAGGCACGATCCACACGTGGACCATCGGGTTCCCTCCGCCGGCTCGGATTCCCCTGGCGCAATTGCCGTTGGAGTCGACGATGCCGACGACGACGTTCTTGCCCGTATCGTCTTTGCCCCAGCAGAGATTGTCGTGGATATGCCACTGCATCAGGGGACCGGCAAAGGCGGTCAGCGATGGGTCGCTGACCGGACGCGTGCTGGCGATGTACATCGCCCCCGCCAGGATCCGCTGGTCACCCTCGACGTCGTAGACAAGGCTCTCGGGGGCGAGTGGGTCGAGCATGTCGCCGTCCTCGACGAGCGACGACTTGATGAAGTGCTCCGTCCCCGTTCCGGCGTCGCCGATCGATACGTAGCCGTCGGCGATCGCTGCCTTCGTATCGGCATATTTCGGCAGGTCTGCGAGCGTGGCCCCGACGAGAGCTGCTGCGCGCGTCTGCTCCTGTGGGGTCACGCCGGCGACGCCGGAGAGGTCGAGTGGCTGCGTCGGATCCCACGAACGTGGCCAATGCGACGACGACGGCAGGGTTTGCTGTGGTTCGTGCTGATGGGCCGTTGGCGAAGGTTGCCCACTCGTGTTCGCGACCGCACCGACGACCGTCGCGGATTCGATCGTGGATTCGCCGCTCGTGGATTCGACCGTCGAGCCGCCGTGATCGTGCGTCGCCGGGTCGTGCGTTAGCGGGTCGTGCGTTGCCGGGTCGTGCGTCGTCCCGGCCGAACCAGCGCGGGCTGCGGCGGCAGGGGAACCGTCGACAACCGTCACCGTCGACGCCTCAGCGGCGCCGGATGTTTCGACTGCGCCGTGTTCGTGGACGGCGGCCGTGCTGTCGGTGTGGACATGCTGACCAGCGGACGCCATCGCAGGGACGGTCATGGCGGCGATCAGCAGCGCCGGGACCGCAGCGATGACTCGACGGTGGTTCGCCGTCGTCGACGGCTGGACGAGGACGCGTAGACAGCACATCACCGACACTGCGGCGAGGGCAGCGGCGAATCCATCAGCGAATTGCACTCTCTCGGCATGGTCGAGCCCGGCAATGAAGCTGATGCCGATCGTCTTGGCGAGCACCCAACCGCCGAGGCAGACGAGGTTCCCTGCAGCACCGACGCCAGCCAGGGCCCGTGACGGGTTGTGCAGCGCCGACACACCCCAGACGAGTTGAAACGCCGCAACGAACACGAAGGCCAACACCGCGTGTCGATGTTCGCTGTGGACGCCGATGGCGGCTGCGTGGATCGCACCGGCTCCCAACGATGCGTACGCCGCCAGCGACAACGCTCCAGAAGACGGCCCGCCGCGTCGTTGTTGGCGTTGTTGTTGGTGTTGCTCCTGTTGCTGTTGCGCATCGTCCGACATCGCTGCCCCCCGGTTTCGCTGGGACGACACTAGCCCGCTGTGTCGTTCTGGCGAGTCGTTCAGCCCGTGGCGAGCGGGTGGTCAGGTCCCCACAGAACCGTGAAAACGGGTGCCACGAGTTCGAAGCGGCAGACGATGAAGTCCGGGAGCCAGGTATCTGAAGCGTTGTAGACGATCGGCGAGCCGTCGACGCGACTGACGAACAGCCCGGCGGCGGCCGCGACGGCCGAGGGGGCTGCGGAATCCCACTGGTACATGCCCCCGTCGTGCAAGTACAGATCGGCATGGCCAAGTACGACGGCCATTGCCTTCGCGCCGGCAGACCCCATGCGCACGACGTCCAGGTCGAGGGCCCTGGCAACGACGGCTGCGGCATACGGAGCGCGATTTCGCGACGTGATCATGCGCTGGGTCTCGTGCGAGGGTGGAACGAGTTTCGGTGCCGGCTCGGTTGCCAGCACGATTCCGTATGCCGGGAGTGAAACTGCTGCAGCAGTGAGGCCGCGGCCCCGCTCCCACAAAGCGATATGCACAGCCCATTCGTCGCTGCCGTGCTCGCCGTATTCGCTGGTGCCGTCGAGTGGGTCGATGATCCACACCCTGTCGGCGGTCATCCGTCGCCGATCGTCGGCACCCTCTTCGCTGAGCACGATGTCGTTCGGCCTCGCAGCTCTGAACGCATCGACGAGATATCGGTGCGCGGCGGCGTCACCCGCATCCATCACCTGCCAACCGCTCAGCTTGCGCTTCCACAGGTCTGCACGCAGTTCCACGAGCAGGTGACCCGCTTCGGTGGCCATACGGATCGACAGCTCGGCGTCGGTCTCTGCCGGCTCGGTCGTGGCTGGTGTTGTCGTGGGGTCGGAGTCGGAGGTTGCGTTGCTCATCGTCTGCCGAGCCGGATGGCTTGGCGGACCAGTGAGCGCACTGCGCCCTCGTCGGCACCGGAGACGACGAGTTCGTTGATCGTCGATTCCAACTGTTCAGCCCGCGCCTCGTCGAAGACCTCGATCGGTTCGGCGTGCGCAATCGCCGAGCCGACAAGTACCGACAGGCTGCCGAGCAGGGTCACGAACCCGGAGAAGACGACCCAGCCGTTGTTGTTGCCGCGCACCGAGGAGATGATCATGCCGGCGATGCCGATGACCCACAGCACGGCGGCGAGTCCGCGGAGGACTTTGAGCGACAAGGCGGTCTCAGCGTCCGAGCGGCTTGTACTTGATGCGATGCGGTTGGTCGGCGGCGGAGCCGAGTTCCTTGTGTTTCCACGTCTCGTACTCGCTGAAGTTGCCCTCGAACCAGCGAACCTGACTGTCTCCCTCGAAGGCAAGTACGTGGGTGGCGATGCGGTCGAGGAACCAGCGATCGTGGCTGATGACAACCGCGCACCCGGTGAAGTTGTCGAGGGCGTCTTCCAGGGCGCGCAACGTGTCGACATCCAGGTCGTTGGTCGGCTCGTCGAGCAGCAGCGTGTTGCCACCCTCCTTGAGGATCTTGGCGAGGTGCACGCGGTTGCGCTCACCTCCGGACAGATCGCCGACGCGCTTCTGCTGGTCGGAGCCCTTGAAGTTGAAGCTGGCGACATAGGCGCGGCCATGGATCTCGCGATTGCCGACCTTCATGTGTTCGACGCCGCCGGTGATCTCCTCGAACACGGTGGCGTCGGGGTCGAGCGAGTCTCGTGACTGATCGACGAAGGCCATCTGGACCGTGTCCCCGATCGTGACCGAACCACTGTCAGGCTCCTCCTGCCCCGTGAGCATTTTGAACAGCGTCGTCTTGCCGGCGCCGTTCGGACCGATGATGCCGACGATGCCGGCCTTCGGCAGGCTGAACGAGAGATCCTCGATCAGCAGTTTGTCGCCGAAGCCCTTCCGCAGGTTCTTGATCTCGATGACCGTGTCGCCGAGGCGCTTTCCGACGGGAATCGTGATCTCCAGCTTCGTCGAATCGTCGCGGTCTGCTTCTGCTTCTGACTGCAGCTTGTCATACGCATCGAGACGAGCCTTGCCTTTGGCCTGACGGGCCTTCGGGGCGAGCCGCACCCATTCGAGTTCACGGATGAGGGTCTTCTGGCGGGTCGAGGTGACCTTCTCTTCCAGCGCCAGGCGGGCCTGTTTCTGCTGGAGCCACGACGAGTAGTTGCCCTCGAATGGGAAACCGCGGCCGCGGTCGAGTTCGAGGATCCATTTGGCGACGTTGTCGAGGAAGTAGCGGTCGTGGGTGATGGCGACGACGGTGCCGGAGTACTCCTGCAGGAAGCGTTCGAGCCAGTCGACGGATTCGGCGTCGAGATGGTTGGTCGGTTCGTCGAGCAACAAGAGGTCTGGGCGGCTGAGCAATAGCCGGCACAGCGCAACGCGACGACGCTCACCGCCGGACAATGTGGTGACATCGGCGTCGTCAGGTGGACAGCGCAATGCGTCCATGGCGATCTCGACGTTGCGGTCGAGGCTCCACGCATCCGTTGCGGCGATCTTGTCCTCGAGGTCTGCCTGCAGCACGCCGATCTTGTCGTAGTCGGCGTCTGGCTCCGCCCACATCCCCATGACCTCGTTGTAGCGATCGATGATCGACTGCACGGCGGCGACACCGTCCATCACGTTCCCCTTGACCGACTTCGCCGGATCGAGTTGCGGTTCCTGCTGCAGGTACCCGACGCTGAAGCCAGGCGTCAGCCGTGCCTCACCCATGAAGCCGTCGTCGTCACCTGCCATGATCCGCAACAGGCTCGACTTACCGGCGCCGTTCGAGCCGAGAACGCCGATCTTCGCGCCGGGATAGAACGACAGAGAGATGTTCTCCAACACCGTGCGATCCGGCGGATAGATCCGGGTGAGCTTGTGACAGGTGTAGATGAATTCGTGAGCCATGACAATCACGAGACTACTGGTGTCTATGACGCAGGCGATGGAGGCGTTGTCCTACGATGACGCCATGATCACTGGGTTTCCGCCTTCACCGTTTGTCGAGCGGCCCGTCCGCAATGTCATCAATCTCATCGGTGCGGCACTCGGATTCCTCGCGGCGATCCTGGTGATCGTCGCCGCAACGGAGCGCAACAGTGCTGCCGTGCAATTCGCCGCCGGCAGTGGTCTGGCCTCGATGCTGCTGCTGTTCGGTTCGATCGCCGTCTTCGCCGACGAGCGTGCCGGTGCCGCGCTGGTCGTCGGTGGAGGGGTCAGCTCGATCGCCCAGGCCGTGCAGGTCGTCATCGAGTTGCACAACAACAAGGGTGGCCCAGCCGTGCCCGTGTCCGCCAAGCTCATCATTGCCGCCGGCATCGTGGCGATCTTCGCGACCCTCCTCTCCTTCCCGGCGCTGCGCACCAAGGGCAATTCGATCATCGCCGCCATGGGTGCCATCGGCGGGTTGCTGTTCGCCGTTTCCGAAATCTATGTCGCCCGTCACCTGCCGGCGACGCGCCTGTTGCAGTTCGCAGCACCGTTCGTCATCGTCGCCCTCGTGATGATCGTCACGCCCTTCCTCGGTCGGGTCGGTGCACTTGCGGCGCTGGCGACGGCCATCCCGTTCGTCCAATCGGCAGCTGTCGATCTGCGCACGGACATCGGCAGAGGCGACCTGTTCCGGTTCGGCGTCCCGGCGGCGCTGCTGTTGATCATCGCCGCAGCGTTCGTCCTCGGTCTGGTGGCCGCGAGTTCGAACGCTGCCCCGAACTATGTTGCCGCTGGACCGTACGGATACGCCCCGATGTCGACAGCGAGCCAGCCGGCGGTGCTCCCCAACGGCATGTGGGCACCGACGATGCCTGGCGCGCCGGTGCAGGTCGTCGGTACCGGTACGGCGATGGGAACGCCGGACCCGTGGAATCAGCCGGGTCAGGAATCGTCAGTGTCAGTCCTGGCGACCACCGTCGTCCCCGTCGCTCCGGCGGTCGTCAACGTCGCCAATCCCGCCCGCTGGGAGGCAGACCCGTACGGCCGCTTCGAGAAGCGTTACTGGGACGGTACGCGTTGGACAGAACACGTGTCGTCGAAGGGTTCTGCAATCCTCGACCCGATCGGGTGATTGCTTGTCGTGCTGGCGACAACCTGCGCATCACTCTGACATCAAGTCGTAATATAACAAGCGAATGCTTGCATAATTATGCGGGGGAGTGCTACGTTCGAGGTCGTTCACCACTGAGTCCGCTTCGGGAGTTATTGCCATGTTGTTAGCAGTCGACGGGTTCTTCAGCCGTACGGGTTTGAGTCAATTCGGCTTTCGCTGGATCCACATCTTTTTCGGCATTGCCTGGATCGGACTGCTGTACTACTTCAACTTCGTGCAGGTTCCGGCATTCGCAGCCTTCGGCGACGAAGCCAAGGCGCGCAACATCGCCATCGACAAACTCGCCCGAAAGGCGCTGTGGTACTTCCGCTGGGCAGCGATCTCGACGTTCGTCACCGGCTTGCTGATCGCCGGCATCACCAAGGACTATTGGACGGCAGGACTCAAGCAGTCGTCGCTCTCTGCGATCGCTATCGGCATGATTCTCGGCACGATCATGATGCTCAACGTGTGGGGCGTGATCTGGCACAATCAGAAGGTCGTACTGGCGAATGCAGCCAACGTGCTCGCTGGTGGCCAGGCAGACCCCAACGCCCCTGCGGCCGGTCGCAAGGCGATGATGGCCTCGCGGCAGAACACGATCTTCTCGCTGTCGATGCTCTACTTCATGGTCTACAAGTCGCACGGCCCGCTCAGCGGAACGCTGATGAGCGGCTCGAAGACCGCACTGTTCTGGATCATCGCCATCATCATCATCGCCGTTCTCGAAGTGAACGCCCTCGGTCTGATGCCGTGGAAGGCAACAGCCAACAAGGGCCTCAACATCATCTACGACGGCAAGGGCGTGCAGAACCCGATGGTCGCCATGGTGGGCCTCAGCGTCGTCTTCCTGATCATGACCGAGATCTGCTTCCGTTAGCTCGCGCCTCGCGAGCGGAGATGGCGCGCCCGTCGGAAAGAGGTAGTGAGTGAGGGCTTGCCCGACTGAGCGGTGCACTCCCGAGCCGACATCAAAGCGAGCCATGGCGAGCGGAGATGGCGTGCGAGGAAATCAGCCGGTGACGACGAGCTTGGCTTTCATTGCTTCGTGGCCTGGAATGTTGCAGTACAGGTTGTAGGTACCGGCGGCGAGCGTGTAGCTGCCGCTGTCCTTGGCACCTGAGCTCTGGATCTTGAGGGTCGTGCCGATCTGAACGCCGGTCGAATCACTCACCAGCAATGTGTGGTTGATGCTGCTGTTGTTGATGTAGAGGATCGAAACCTGGCCTGCCTTGGCGTCGTATTCGGTCTTGTCGAGCCGGAATCCATCCTTGGCGTCGACTTCGATCGTTCCGGGAGCGAGCGTGGCAGCGTTTCCGCCACTGTTCGCGGCACTGCCCGAGCCGCAGGAGGCGAGGGTGACGAGTCCGACGAAACCCAGTGAGAAGGTGGTCAATGGGCTTTTTGCGAACCGCTTCTTCATTAAACGAATTGTATAAGCGCTCGCTTTGGAAAGCCAATCACGGCGATGTCAAATCGGAGTGACATACGAAACAACACGGCGACCACCGGGCCACTACCATCAGGGCCGATGACACAAGATCGTGAGGTACTCGGGGCGAACTCTTGGCTCGTCGACGAAATGTACGACGAGTTCCGCGCCGACCCGAATTCAGTAGGCGAAGCATGGCAGGAGTTCTTCGAGGGCTACCGCAAATTCGCAGAGGGCGCAGCCGGCCAGACATATGCGGTCAAGGCGGCGGCCGGAGCAAGCACCGAAGCCAAGGCGCCACCCGTCGTGCTGGCGAACGTCGCGCCGCCGAATGGCGCGTCGGCGAATGGGACGGGCAGCGCATCGTCGTTGCCGCCGGCATTTGTTCCGGCTGCAGCCGCTGCCACTCAGCCGCTACCGAACGAGCAACTCGGCGATCCGATCCGTGGTGCCGGAGCAGCGATCGCCGCCAACATGGTCAAAAGCCTCGAAGTCCCGACAGCGACGAGCTTCCGCAACATTCCCGCCAAGCTCCTCGAAGTCAACCGCCGGGTCATCAACGGCTACCAGGAACGCGCCGGCAAGGGCAAGGTCAGTTTCACACACCTCATCGGCTATGCGGTTGTCAAGGCGATTGCGGACGCCGTGCCGGTCATGAACAACAGCTTCATCGAGGGCGAAGACGGCAAGCCGCGTCTGCTCCGTCGCACCGGTGTCAATCTCGGGCTCGCTGTCGACGTCGCCAAATCGGACGGCAGCCGAACGCTTGTCGTGCCGGTGCTGCGCAACTGCGAGTCGCTGACCTTCGCCGAATTCCTGTCTGCATACGAGGAGGTCGTACGCAAGGTCAAGTCGAACAAGTTGACCGTCGCCGACTTCCAAGGAGCGACGATCACGCTGACGAACCCCGGCACCATCGGAACCGTGCAGTCGGTGCCGCGCCTGATGCCAGGTCAGGGAGTCATCGTCGGTGTCGGCTCGATCGACTACCCGGCCGAGTTCCAGGGCGCCGACGAAACGGCGCTCGCCCAATTCGGTATCTCCAAGGTCGTCACCGTGACCAGCACCTACGACCACCGCATCATCCAGGGTGCCGAATCCGGACTGTTCCTCAAGCGGGTCCACGAACTGCTGCTCGGCGAGCACGATTTCTATCACCAGGTGTTCCGCAGCCTCGACGTGCCGTACGAGGCCGTCAAGTGGCGCCAGGACGTCACCCCCGTCGATCATGTCGAGGCAATGCTGCAGAAGCAGATGCAGATCGGCACCCTCATCCGTGCTCACCGCGTCCGCGGTCATCTGATCGCCGATCTCGATCCCCTCCGGTGGAAAGAACCGAAGATGTACGACGAGCTCGATCCGGCGACGTACGGCTTGACGATCTGGGACCTCGACCGCCAGTTTCTCGTCGGCGGCGTCGGTGGAAAAGAGAAGATGACGCTCGGCGACCTCCTGCACGTGCTCAGGGACGCCTACTGCCGCACCATCGGCATCGAGTTCATGCACATCCAGAACACAGACGAGCAGCGCTGGATCCAGGAACAGGCCGAAAGTGTCGCCTTCAAGCTCACGCCGCCTGAACAGATGCACTTGCTCGAACGCGTCAACGCTGCCGAAGCCTTCGAGAGGTTCCTGGCAACGAAATATGTCGGGACGAAGCGCTTCGGGCTCGAGGGCGCCGAATCGGCGATCCCAATCCTCGATTCACTGCTCTCCGACGCCGTCGACGCCGCAATGGACGCTGCGTTCTTCGGTATGGCCCATCGTGGTCGGCTCAATGTGCTCGCCAACATCATCGGCAAGAGCTACGACCAGATCTTCAAGGAGTTCGAAGGCCATGTCGATCCCGGCTCCGTGCAGGGATCCGGCGACGTCAAGTACCATCTCGGAGCGAGCGGCAAGTACGTTGGCCGCAACGGTTCCGATATCCGTGTCGAGCTGGCGGCAAACCCGAGCCACCTCGAAACTGTCGACCCGATCGTCCTCGGCATGGTGCGTGCCCGACAGGACCAGATCGATCCGCCTGGCTCGTTCCCCGTGCTCCCGATCCTCATCCACGGTGACGCTGCGTTCGCCGGCCAGGGCCTCGTCGCCGAGTGCCTGGCGATGAGCGACATCAGCGGCTACCGCGTCGGTGGCACGGTCCACCTGATCATCAACAACCAGATCGGGTTCACGACCTCGCCGGAATATGCACGTTCTTCGATGTACTGCTCCGACGTCGCCAAGACCGTGCAGGCCCCGATCTTCCATGTCAACGGCGACGATCCCGAGGCGTGCCTGCACGTCGCCAAGATGGCCTTCGCCTATCGGCAGAAGTTCCATAAGGACGTCGTCATCGATATGGTCTGCTACCGCCGGTACGGACACAACGAGGGTGACGATCCGTCGTACACCCAGCCGCTGATGTACAAGGCGATCGCCGAACACCGCAGCGTCCGCAAGTTGTATCTCGAGACATTGGTGAAGCGCAGCGACATCAGTATCGAGACCGCCGAAAAGGCGTTGGAGGACTTCCAGAACCGTCTGCAGGTCGCCCTCGACGAAACCCGCTCGCACGCCGGTGCCACGGTCATCGCCTCCAAGCCGCCCGCTCCGGTCGGCGTCCAGCCGCACGTCGAAACCGGTGTGGCGAGGGACGTACTGGACCGCATCTTCGATCAGCTCACGGCCTATCCGGCGGACTTCACGCCGCATCCGAAACTCGCTCAGCAGTTCGAACGCCGAGCCAAACTGTTCCACGAAAAAGGCGAACTCGACTGGGCGACCGGCGAGCTGATGGCCTACGGCTCGCTCGTCATCGAAGGCATACCCGTGCGCCTCGCAGGCGAGGACAGCAGACGCGGGACCTTCAGCCAGCGACACGTCACACTCATCGACTACGACAACGGCCACCCGTGGACGCCGATCGCCGAAACACCAGGCGTTACCGCCAAGTTCTGGGCATACGACTCGCTGCTCAGCGAGTATGCCGCACTCGGTTTCGAGTACGGATACGGCGCCGCCAACCGCGACGCGCTCGTATTGTGGGAAGCGCAGTTCGGCGACTTCGTCAATGGCGCTCAGATCATCATCGACCAGTACCTCGTCGCTGCAGAGGACAAGTGGGGCCAGTACTCCGGAGTCGTCCTGCTGCTGCCACACGGCTACGAGGGCCAGGGGCCCGAGCACTCCAGCGCCCGTATCGAGCGCTTCCTGACGCTGTGTGCAGAGGACAACATCCAGGTGGTGAACGCCACGACGGCTGCGCAGTACTTCCACGTGTTGCGCCGCCAGATGAAGCGGGCGATCCGCCGACCGCTGGTGATCTTCACGCCGAAGCAACCGCTGCGTATGACACAGAGCCATTCGCACATCGACGACCTCACGACCGGCAGCTTCCAGGAGGTGCTCGACGATCCCTCGATCACCGATCGCGACACAGTGCGACGCGTCGTCTTCTGCTCCGGCAAGGTTGCATGGGACGCCTTCGCCGAACGCGACAGGCGCAACGCACCTGCGGCCATCGTCCGCATCGAACAGTTGTATCCGTTCCCGCAGGATCAGATGTACGACATCGTCAAGCGATACCCGAATGCCAAGGAACTCGTCTGGTTGCAGGAAGAGCCGGAGAACATGGGTCCGTGGAACTTCGTCGAGCACCGTACGTGGCGTATCAAAGAACGTGGGTACGACATGCGCCATGTGTCGCGCGTCGAGTCCGGCAGCCCGGCAACGGGCTCGAAGACGATCCACGACCAGGAACTCGCTGACCTCATGGAACAGACCTTCGCCGGCCTCTGATTCGATTTGCCCGCAACTCACCAGGTGCGTCGGCCCATGTGCGGCCAGCGCTGGCGGGTACGTGGATCAGTTCCAGCGGGCGGCTCGGTTCAGCTGATCGACAGCTCGAGGACCTTCGACAGCTCAGCGATCGCTTGATCAGCAGACGTGACTTTGATCGTCGTGATACCCATCGCTGCTGCCGGCTTGAGATTGATGCCGAGGTCATCGAGGAACACGCATTCGGGGGGCGTGACGCCGAGCAGTTCGCAGGCCACCTCGTAGAAGCGCGGCTCTGGTTTGCGGACGCCGATCTTGCTCGATTCGACGATCACATCGAAGCGCGAGAAGACGTCAGTGATGCGCTGTGGCCGTTGATCAGACGAGTCGCCGATGACGTTGTTCGTCAGGCATGCCACTTTGTATCCGGCGCCCTTGACCGAGTCGAGCGCGGCGACCATCTCCGGACGGATGTCGCCGTTGAGGAGACCGAGTATGTCGGCGCCCGGCACCGCGTGGCCGGCAGCGGCGGCTTCGATGGCGAACTCGTCATCGAACTGTGCCGGCGTGATGTCGCTCCGTTCGAGTCGTGCCCACGCGTTGGTGTGGTGGTTGACCGAATTGATCGAGCGGATGAGATCGTGCGGCAACCCCCGTTCCGACTCGTAGCGGTTGAATGCATCGAACGGACTCGTGGTCATGACCCCACCAAAGTCCCACAGAACGGCCCGCAGCATTGCCAGACATCGTAGGCTTCGCAGATGCGTGTTCGTGTAACGGTGATGATGTCTGGTGTGGTGATGTCGGGTCTCGTGCTCACGCTGGCGGCGTGCGGCTCGACAGCGCAAAGTGTGAAGAGCCTCGGTGCCGTTCCGGCACTCGATACGACGGATCTTTCGATACCGCCGATCAGCATTCCGGACATCAGCATCCCGGACATCACTGTTCCGAACGTGACGAACCCGGTCATCACCCTTCCCAAGGTGACGACGCCCGCAGGAACCGGTCCAGTGTTCACCGTCCCGCGTGCACCGGTCACGACATCGGTCACGACAGCGGACACGTCGCCGGCGACCAATGCGCCTCACGTGACGGATGCGCCCGTCGGCACCAACGCGCCATCGGCCGGAGGCACACAATCTGTCACCGCCAACGGCATCACGATGAGTATCCCGTCGGATTGGACGAGTCTCAGCGGCGCAGGCTCAGCAGTGACCTCGCCTGCAGGTTTGGGCGCCTCGACTGCGCTGTTCACCTCACCTGCCGGCGACAGCCTCGTCGTCGCTGCCGTACCAGTCGATTATGCGCTGTACAAGTCCGCGCTGCCGACGCTCGCAGGGGGCGGCGGCTCCGTGAAGGAAACGAAGGTCGACGGACGGGACGCAGCGCTCGTCGACGTTTCCGTGAGCGGAGGGGTCAGCGAGTACCTGCTGATCGACGGCGGTTCGGGCAAGTCGTTGTTCATCGTTTTCACCGGTGCGTCGGACTCCAGCAAGGCAATCGCCGACGCCGTGTTTCAGTCGATCAAAATTTCCGGATAGTCAGGATTGGTCAAGCGAACGACCGGGAGCGGGCGGCGAACAGTCGGCAGGTCCCACCGGTGCGGCCCGATCCGTGCTTGACTGAGCAGTCGCTATGACACGACACGTAATCGTCGACGGATCAAACCTCGCCACCGAGGGCAGAATGCTGCCCAGCCTGACCCAACTCTCCGATGCAGTGCAGGCATTCATCGAAGACAATCCCGATGACCTGATCAGCGTCGTCGTCGATGCGACGTTCGGCCATCGCATCGACACGTCCGAGGTCGCAGAGTTCGAGGCGGCAATCGAGCACAACGAACTCGTTGCGCCCCCTGCGGGCGCCGTCGGGCGCGGCGATGCGTTCGTTCTGGCGATCGCCAACAAGGTCGGCGCAACGATCTTGTCGAACGACTCGTTCCAGGAGTTCCACGGTGTCTACGACTGGCTGTTCGACGACGGCCGACTGATCGGTGGCAAGCCGGTACCGCACGTCGGCTGGGTCTTCGTGCCTCGGCTGCCAGTTCGTGGCCCGCTCAGCAGGAAGTCCGTCCGGGAGGCGGGCGGGAAGAGTCCGAGGGCCGCTCGCGACGCAGCCTCTCGACCATCGAAGGTGGCCAGCGGTCCGTTGCCTGTACCGAAAAGTCCGCCACCGGGCGCCAAGCCTGCCTCCTCACCGACAGCGCCGCACGAGATCGTCGAGGCAACGGTTCGAGCCGCTGCACGGACATCGTCACCTGGGCGCGCGCCGACGCCCGTTGCGGCGATAGTCGGTTCCGCAGCGGGCGTCGGCGCTGCAGCACGCGGCCGGGGGAACTGAGCGCCCTGCCGCTTCGAAGGCAAAGGCCGATCCGACGAACGATCTGATGGTCTTCCTCGGGTTCGTCGAAAACCACCCGATCGGCAGCAACGTCGACGTCGTCGTCGATACATATTCGTCGCATGGTGCCTACGTCAAGATCGGCGATGTCGTTGCCTACCTGCCGTTGCGGTTGATGTCATCCCCACCGCCCCGCAGTGCCAGGGATATCGTCAAGATCGGCGAGGTGATCACGCTTGCCGTCTCCGCCTACCATGCTCAGCGCCGCAGTATCGAGTTGTGTATTCCGGCCTTGGCGCCGGCGGGACCCGAGCTGGTCGTGCTACCCGAAACGAAGGCGGCCAAGCCACGCAAGCGCGTTGCTGCGAAGCTGCCCGTCGATACGGGTGCCAATCAGGCGGTCGCTGTCGAGAGTCCGGTGCACGACGTTGTCGAGGCGGCAACGTCGCCGACTCCAGCTGGCGAGGCTCTACCGGCGAAGGCCAAGCGGCCGTCACGCCGCTCGCCAGGGAAGGGAGCAGCTGGCACCACAACGGGTGCGCCTGCGCCTGAATCCAGCGCGCTCGAGGCCACTCTCGATCCAGCCCCGCCCGTCGGTGCGCCGCTCGTGGTCGTCAAGCCGGCCCAGCGTGGACGAGGGGGTCGTGGTCGCCGCGCCGAGGTACTCGAACCGATTGGCGTCGTCGCGGAGCCGATTGCCGAAGTCGCCCCAGCTGGCCCGAGCGCAGCTCCGTCAGCCTCGACAGACATCACGTCGATGGCCCCCTCGGAAGCTGCGAAGCCGAGAGCCGTCCGATCCGCAGCTCGACGCTCGCCTCGGCTCCCACAGGTCGAGACGGCGCAGAACCCGTCGAGCGGTGCGAAACGGCATGCGTTGCCGCAGTCCGAGTCGCCGCAAGGGACACCGAAACGGCGACCCGCCAAGGTCGGATCAGCACCGGCGGCGGTTGGCGCATCGAGTCCACAGAACGAGATATCTGCAGCACCGGTGCCATCGACCCGTCCGGCTCGCAAACGCCCAGCGGCACGCCCCGCACCTGTTTCGCCGCCAACTGCTGCAGTGCCGGCTCCGCCGGCAATTGTTCCCGTACCGGCTTCGCCGGCAACGGTGCCGAAGCAGGTGAACAAACGCCCCGCCAAGAAGGCGCCGGTGGCACCAATCGCTGTCAAGGCAGTGCCCGCAGCCCCGGAAAAACGGAGCCGTAAGAAGGCAGCATCGTGAGGATCGTCACCTGGAACGTCAACTCCTTGAAAGCGCGCTTGGAACGGGTCGAGGCATGGTTGGACGAGGCCCGCCCTGACATCGTCTGTATGCAGGAGACGAAACTTGCCGATGACGCCTTTCCCGCATTGACCTTCCAGGCGCTCGGCTACGAATCGGCGCACTATGGCCAGGGTCAATGGAACGGTGTCGCCATCCTCTCTCGAGTCGGAATCAGCGATGTCGTCGTCGATTTCGCCGATGGGTTGCCGGCTGATCCCGATGCCAGGATCATCTCGGCTACATGCGGCGGCATCCGCGTCAGCTCCGTCTACGTCCCCAACGGCCGCTCACTGGACAACGATCACTACCACTACAAGCTGCAGTGGATGGAGCGCCTGCGCAACCACGTCGCAGCGACGAGCGACCCGACAGCCGACGTCGTCGTGGCTGGGGATTTCAACATCGCCCCCGACGACCGCGACGTCGTCGACCCGACAAAACTCATCGATGTGACGCATGTGAGCCCGCAGGAGAGAGCGGCACTGATGGCGCTCGAATCGTGGGGATTCACCGATTCGTTCCGTCACTTCTACGACCAGGGGTCGCTGTACTCGTGGTGGGACTACCGCGCCGGGGACTTTCACAAGGGCAACGGCATGCGCATCGATCTGATCCTCGCAACGGCGTCGGTCATGAAGCGGGCAACATGGAGCATCGTCGACCGCAATGCCCGCAAAGGCACGTCCCCGTCCGATCACGCCCCGGTCCTCCTCGACCTCGCCTGAACGAACTCGGCAACGGTGCTCAACCGGCTCTGGCGCTATGTACGGCGACGAGAATTCTCGGGCCGAAGCGGGCGACGGCGAGCGGGCTCATGCCCTCGATGTGTCCGAGATCGTCGGCCGTCTCGGGTCGTGCGGCAGCGATTGCCGCGAGCGTGTCATCGGAGCACACAAAGGCCTCCGGCAATGCAGCGGCACGGGCGGTGCGAGCCCGCCATTGCTGCAAGGAGTCGAGAATCGGGTTGTGGACCTTCGGTGGATGACGGTGGGGGAGTTGCGGGCGGGGGAGCCGGACGAGACCATGATCGGGGGACGCCGCATAGGCAGCGATCAATGGACTCGGACCGGTCACACGCCCGCCGCGTTCCTGCGTCCACGTGACCATCAGCGCGTCCTCGGCCCGGGTACACGCCACATAGAGCAGGCGTGCCTCTTCGCGTCGCTGCGGCTCGGTTCCTGCCGTGTAGTGCGGTACCAGACCAGCCTCGACGCCGGCGACGATCACGCTGCGCCATTGGCGGCCCTTGGCGGCGTGGAACGTCAGCAATTCGACGCCGTCTACGGGATCGTCGTCGTCATGTGCGAGCACGCGCCACTCGAGGAACGCCCGCCCATCTATTCTCGAACGCCCGCCCCCTGCCTCGGAGAGGAACGTCCGTATCTCTGCGGCAAGTGCGTGCCGGGCCGGCGTCACGATGCCGCCGATCGGTGCCTCCTCGAGATCGCCAGACCAGGCGGCGAGTTGGCGAGCATCGGGTATCGACTTGACGTCACCGAGTAACTGGGCGATGTCAGGAGCTTCTCTGGTCACCCATTTTGCGGACGATCGCACCGGCACCCCGGAGCTGGTCAACACCTGGGCGATCGGATTCAGCTGTGCGTTTGTACGTGTCAGCACAGCCGTTGCCGCCCATCTGCTGCCCGGCGATCTGAGTCGCTTCACCGTCTCGGCGATGATCGCCGCCTCGCCGGCCTCGTCGACAGCGGCGCGCCAACTCACTGCTGGCCCATCGGGCCGCATCGCCGTCGGCGCGTGGTCCGCTATGCGGTCGTGGGCAGTGTGGCGGTCGCCTGCGTCGACGGTTGCCGGTCCGGCGACGGCCGGTGTGCCGGCGCGCAGCACGGAACTGGCGGCGTCGACGATCTGGGGCGTACTGCGGTAGTTGCGATCGAGACGGACGATGCGTATTCCGGGATAACCCTCTCCGATCTGTTCGAGCAGGGCAGGCTCTGAGCCGTTCCATCCGTAGATCGACTGGCGTGGATCGCCGACGACGCACATGTCCGGCCGGGATCCGCGGATCGCTTCGAGCAGTCCGTGCTGCAGCGGGTTGACGTCCTGGAACTCGTCGACGAAGAGATGGCGATACCTCCATCTGGTCGCATCGGCGAACGCTGTGTCGTTGGTCAACTCGTCGAGACAGTGCGCCAGTAGATCGTCGAAGTCGACTACGCGCCTACGCTTCTTTTCCCGTTCGTACGACTGAAACAGTTCGACGACGATGTCACTGGCGACAGCGGGCCTCCGTCCAGCGGACTTCGCTGCAGCTGCATAGCGACCCGGCGTGACGAGACGCGCCTTTGCCCAGTCGATCTCACCGAGCACCACACCGACATCGATGCCACTCGGGCCGTGCTGGTTGTGTTGACCGGGTAGGTGGTGTTGGGTGCTCGACGATCGGCGCTGGCCGCGACCGACGGGATTGGCCAGCTCGGAGAGCAGGCTGGTGCGGCTCTTGAGGAGTGCCATTGGTTGGCGACCGGTGTCCGCCCACCGCTGGCGGAGCAGGGCGAAGGCGATCGCGTGGAAGGTTCCGGCGGTGATGCCGGATCGCAGCCCGAACCGATGCAGGTGCCTGCGGAGTTCTCCAGCTGCCTGCCTGGTGAACGTCACGACCAGCACATGGCGCTCGTCGGCGACGCCGGTGGCAAGTCGATAGGCGATGCGGCGGGTCAATACGGTCGTTTTGCCGGAACCGGCACCGGCAATGACGGCGAGCAACGATTCCTGTGCGGTGACCGCGCTGCGCTGGTCACCGTCGAGTCCATCGAGCAGCGCGGCTGCGATGTCGGCGTCACTCCGACTGACGTCACTCCGTTCGTCGTCCAACTCCATGTCGGCAACTGTACGCGGCGGGTGTTACACAGTTGTCGAAGAGCAGGTGAAGTACGCTCCACCCATGCCGTATCCGAAGAAGCTTCTCAACAGTTACGAGACGGTGGCGCTGGACATGCACCCCCACTGGTGGTTCTTCTCGAACGCCGCATTCGCCCTGCTCGGTGCGATCATCCTGTCCGTGCTGCGGCTAACGTTCTGGCACACGACAGGCAGCGTCAACAAGAGCGTCAACGTGGTCCTCCTCGTGCTCATCGTCATCGCGCTGCTGTTCCTCCTCGCGCGATATGCCAAATGGGCGACGACGAACTTCGTCATCACCTCCGACCGGCTGATCTTCCGTCAGGGCCTGTTCGCCAAGTCGGGTATCGAGATGCCGCTCGAACGCGTCAACAACGTCAACTTCAACCAGAGTTTCTTCGAACGTATCCTCGGTGCCGGCGACCTGCTGATCGAATCGGGCGGTGAGGACGGGCGGCAACGGTTCACCGACATCCGTCGCCCGCAGAAGGTACAGAACCTGATCCATGCGCAGATGGAATCGAACGAGCAGCGCCGATACGGCGGCGGCACACCTGCGGCACCAGCAGCAGCGGACGTGGCGACGCAGTTGGAGAAGCTCGAAGGTCTGCTGCAACGGGGGTCATTGAGCCAGCAGGAATTCGACGCTCAGAAGGCTCGTCTGCTCGGGGGTTGAGCTGCGAAGTCGACCCGCCGGTTACGGAGAATTGCCGGTTGGTGTGTCGACGGCCACCGACTCGATCTTTGCGCCGCGATGCTCGACGGCAGGCCCGGGCAGTGGAGAGGCGGCAGTTGCCAGGAACAGTGTGCGGCCATCGTCTCCACCGAGCGCGCAGGCGAAGCACGGCGCACTCGTCGTGACAGTATCGAGTATCTCCCCGCCGGGCGCGACGAGCACGCATTCTGCGGCGATGGCGTTGGCAACCCAGATGTTGCCGTCGGCGTCGAGGCAGATGCCGTCCGGCACCCGTCCATGCAGCTTGGCCCACACCTGGCGACCGGACAGTGATCCGTCGGCGTGGATCTTGAAGGAACTCAGTTGGCCGGCATCGCTCTCAGCGACGACCAGCAATGCTGCACCACCTGCTTCGTGCGGGTGCGCAGGGATGATGACGGCCCCATTGGCGAAGCGCATGTCGTCGTTGGCGACGCTCACCGTGCCGTCGATTTCGACGAACGCGAGATTGGCGGCGATGCGCTCCAGCCCACTGTCCGGGTCCGACTCGAATGTATGTACGTCATAACCGAAATTTCCGACGTAGGCCCGGCCGAGTGCGTCGACGACCATGTCGTTGCAGTGGAACGCGGCGACGCCGTTGAGATCGGCATGCTCGACGGGTTCGCCGGATGGCTCCAGCCGCATCACCTTGCGGTCGCGCATCGAGACGACCAGCAGGCGACCGTCCGGCAGCCAGCCGAGGCCGGATGGTTGGCCCGGAACCGAGACCATCACCTCCACATCGCCGGTGGCGGTGATGGTCTTGACGGCATGGTCGTAGAAGTCGGAGAACCACAGACGACCGTCATGCCAGCGCGGCGCCTCGGTGAACGTGAAATTGTCTGCGAGCACGGCGGCGTTGCGGGACAAGTCAGCCTCCGAGGGTGAAACGGGCGTTGGGCGTCATGGCGCGTGGGTCATGGCGCGTGGATCTGGCGCGAGGGTCATGGCTCGTCGCCCGAACCGACGAAGGCGGCACCACCGACCGGATGGACGATCCAGCCGGATGACAGTGCGCCTGGTTCTGTCAATGCAACGACGCAACCGCCGAACCCGCCACCGGTCATCCGCGCACCGTAGACGCCCGGCGTTGCAGCGAGTGTCCTGACGGCGACGTCCATCATCGGCGTCGAGGTGTCGAACAGCTCGCGAAGCGATTCGTGACTCGCAACCATCAGCGCGCCGGCAGCGCCGAGTTCGCCGGCGGCGAGGGCGAAGGCGAAGTCACGGACTCGTTCGTTCTCCTCGATCACATGTCTCGCCCTGCGGCGCACGACCGGGTCGGCAATTTCCGTCAGCCGATCGAGTGTCGCCAGGCGCAACGGCCCGATGATCTCCTCGGCGGCAGCGCAGGAAGCGACCCTGTCCCCGTATTCGCTGCCGGCCAGCGTGCGGTGCTTGACGAACTGCACGACGACATCGACGCCACCCGGAAGTGCGACCGGCTCGACGGTCAACGAGTGGCAGTCGATCAATGTGGCGTGACCGGCGACGCCTGCGGCAATCGACAATTGGTCCATGATGCCGCACGGCACTCCACTCGCCCGGATCTCGGCGCGCCTGCACAGCTGCGCAAGTGCCAGTGCATCACCACCGAAACCACAGGCGAGCGCCGTTGCCACCTCCAAGGCGGCGCTCGATGACAGGCCGGCACCGATCGGGATCGTGGTCGACACCTCTCCTCGGAAACTGCGCGCCTGACCGTGGAACTCGGCAACGACACCGGCGACGTAACGCCCCCATGCCGGTTCCACCACCGCCGGATCCGTAACGTCCAGACATACGTCGACCGGTTGAGCCTCGTCGATCGAAGTGAGGGCGATCGTCTCACCCGAATACTGCCCGCGGATGTCGGTATAGCGGTCGATCGCCATCGGTAGCACGAGCCCGCCTGTGTAGTCGGTGTGATCGCCGATGAGGTTGACGCGACCGGGGGCGCGCACCAGGAAGGCAGTGTCCGCAGTCATCGATCGATTCTCATCATGTGATCCGAACGAAGCCGGTGACTCATGCGAGTTTCATCGCGCCGGCGAATCGCTCCACCGAGGCGACGTCGAACGGGGCGCGCAATGCGAGGTTCACCTGGTCTGCCCCCGCCGCCACGTACTGTCCGATGCGGTCGATGATCTGCTCGTCGGAACCGGTCAGCACCCCGGGGCGGACGTGCTCGCTGAGTGCGCCGAACTGTTGCACGAGACTGGCATCGCTGTAGGCCAAGCCGACATTGACAGTACGACGGATGTCGTTCGGATTCCTGCCGACCGTTGCGCAGTGTTCATCGATGACTTCGCACTTCTTCTCGAAGGCCTCCGGGCTGACGAAGGGGACGTTCCATCCGTCGGCGTACTTGGCGACGATCTTCAACGTGCGCTTCTCGCCACCGCCCCCGATCCACAACGGCAGCTTGGCCTGGACGGGCTTCGGCTCGCAGCGGGCATCGACGAGCGTGAAGTACTGGCCCTCGAAGTTCGATAGATCGTTGCGCAGCAGCGAGCTCACGCAGGCCACCGCTTCCTCGAGCATGTCGAGCCTGGCCTTCGCCGCTGGAAATTCGAGGCCGTACGCCCTGTATTCGATCTCGCTCCACCCTGCACCGAGGCCGAGATCGGCGCGACCGTTGCTGAGATGGTCGATCGTGCAGATGGCGTTGGCGAGCACCGCCGGATGCCGGTAGCCGACGCAGTAGACGAGCGACCCGCAGCGGACCGTGGTCGTCGTGCAGGCGAGCGCGGCGTGGGTGGCGACTGCCTCGTGGCAGTGGGCGTCGTCGTTGCCCGTCGCCGCGTAGAAGTGATCCCAGATCGAAATCCAGTCGAACCCGAAGTCCTCGACTTTGCGCCACAGATCGCGCAGTGTGTCCGTGGTCGTGTGCTGCAATCCGGCGTGTACCCCATACATCGTCATCGTTGCCGACGTTATCGCGGCACCCTGGCGAGCACCGCTGTCAACTGATCGGTGGACAGCTGTCCACACACCGGGTGTTGACATCCAGCGCCGTTAATGGCATCGTCGAAGGCATCATGAACAACGCCATCGAAGTCAGCGGACTGCAGAAGCGATACGGCGAACGGACGATTGTCGATCAACTCGAGTTCCATGTCGCGGCCGGGGAGGTCGTCTCACTGCTCGGGCCGAACGGTGCCGGCAAGAGCACGACGATCGAGATCCTCGAGGGATTCCGAGGTCGCGACGGCGGTGAGGTGCAGGTGCTCGGCGTCGACCCGGCGCACCCCACGGGCTTCTGGCGTTCCAGGCTCGGCATCGTCCTGCAGGATCGTTCGCTCAACGAAGAACTGACCGCCGACGAGATGCTGCGCCATTTCTCGACCTTCTATCCGCAGCCCAGGCGTGTCACCGATGTGCTCGAACTCGTCGGACTCAGCGAGCACAGGGATCAGCGTGTTGCCAAGTTGTCTGGCGGCCAGCAGCGTCGTCTGGAGGTCGGCCTCGGTGTCATCGGCCGGCCGGACCTGCTCTTCCTCGACGAGCCGACCACCGGATTCGACCCGGAAGCGCGGCGGCAGTTCTGGGATCTCATCCGCATGCTCGCCCACGAGGGCACGACGATCCTGCTGACGACGCACTACCTGGACGAGGCAGAAGCGCTGGCCGACAGGGCATTGATTCTCGTGGACGGCAAGATCGTCGCTGAGGGGCCGCCCGCAACGATCGGCGGACGCGGTCATTTCGGGGCGACGGTCAAATGGGTGGGTGCAGACGGTGCCCACGAGCAGTTGACGGAAACACCTACCGCCTTCGTCGCAGGATTGGCGGCGAAATTCGGCGGCGAGGTACCGGAACTCGTCGTCAGCAGGCCGTCACTCGAAGACGTCTACCTCAAGATGATCGGAATACACCAATGAGCAGTGCAACCATCAATGATCAAGCTGTTGCCAAGTCCCCAGGGCTGCCGAGCGTGCTGACCGTTGGGTGGCAGCGGGCGAAATTCGACATCCGCAACTTCTTCCGTCAGAAGGACGCCGTCGGTTTCACGCTCGCCTTCCCGGTGATGATCCTCGTGCTCTTCGGGTCGATCTTCAAGGGGAAGGTCGAAGGCACGAACATCGAATATTCGCAGGTGCTCGTCGCCGGCATCCTGGCGAGCGGCGTGGCGAGCGTCAGCTTCGTCAGCCTGTCGATCGGCATCTGTAACGAGCGGGCCAACGGGACCTTGAAACGGCTTGCGGGGACACCGATGCCGAAGCTGTCGTACTTCCTCGGCAAGATCGGGCTCGTGCTGACGACAGCGTTCTGCGAAGTCGTCCTGATCCTCGGCATCGGCGCACTGCTCTTCCACCTGCACCTGCCGACGGACGCCGGTCACTGGTTGACGTTCGCCTGGGTCTTCGTGCTCGGCATCACGGCGTGCACACTGCTCGGGATCGCCATGTCGGCGGTCCCGAAGAACGAAAAGAGCGCAGCAGCCGTCGTCAACCTGCCGTTCGTCGCCCTGCAGTTCATCTCCGGTGTCTACGTGCAGTACAACTCGCTGCCTGCAGGGCTGCGGGCGGTCGCCTCGATCTTTCCGTTGAAATGGTTGGCCCAGGGCTTCCGCAGTGTGTTCCTACCCGACTCGTTCCTCGTCGCTGAACCAGGCGGTTCATGGCAGCATCCGGTGATGGCGCTGGTACTGGCCGGCTGGTGTCTGGCAGGCTTGCTGCTCTGCCGAATGAGCTTTCGTTGGGGCACGGAGAAGTAGCTCGTGACAGCGTCGGCATCGTCGTTTCTGAAGCAGGTTGTCACGCCGGGGAGCGCAGCACCGAGTCCCTCCACCTGATCGACGTGACCGAAGCAGCGCCGTTTTGGCATCTGCGGCGACCGATCGGCGAGCTGACCTGTCGATCGAGCCGCTGCGAGCCGTTTCCGGTCGCTGTTGTGTGGTACACCCATCCGACCTTTTCAGTGATCCCATCGGCCATCTTCGGTCGATCGCCCTGCCGGTCATCACGCTGGCAGTGCCGCTGGCGGTCAGATGCTGGCGCTCGTCGGGGAAAGTGGCAGCGGCTAGACGATGCTCGCCAGGAGCCTGCTCGGGCTCGTCCGCACTGCGCCGCTGGTGCCGGATCTGCCTGGCAGAGTGCTGTTCGATGGCATGGATCTGCTGTCGTGGGGTTCGAAGTCGCTGCAGAACGTCCGTGGGCGCAAGATCGCCATGGTCTTCCAGGACCCGATGACGCAGCTCGATCCTGTGATGCGTGTCGGCGCGCAGATTGCCGAGCCGGCGATGGTCCATCTCGGGCTGAGCCGCACGTTGGCGATGGCGCGGGCAGTCGAATTGCTTGCCGAGGTCGGTGTGTCGGATCCCGAGCGGCGGGTGCGGGCCCTATGCTCACGAACTATCAGGGGGACTGCGTCAACGTGCTGCGATTGCCATCGCCCTCGCCGCCGAACCGCAGGTGCTCATCGCCGACGAGCCCACCAGCGCGCTCGATGTCACCGTCCAGGCACAGCTGCTCGACCTGTTGCAGACCTTGCGGGACGATCGCGAATTAGGCGTGCTGTTCATTACCCATGATCTGGGCGTCGTCGCCCCGCGAGCTGATGAGGTCGCTGTGATGTACGCCGGGCGCATCGTCGAACGCGGCACCACTGCCGACGTCTTTGCAGACCCTCGACACCCGTACACACGTGCGCTGCTCGGGGCGATGCCGCGGATCGACAATCGGTCTCATCAGCGACTGAACACGATTGTTGGCACTCCGCCTGTCCTACTGTTCGAACAGGCCGGTTGCGCCTTTGCCCCCCGTTGCACCGTTGCCGTCGAGCTGTGCACGCAGCGCAGACCGATGCTGCAGGTCGAGACATTGCTGCACTACGTCCGTGGCGCGAACGCTCACGAAAGTGCCTGTTGGCTGGCGCACAAGGAGGTGTCCGCCGTCGAGTCTCCGGTCTCTGCGTCCGACTGACAGTTCGTCCACATTGACCGAGCGGGCACAGAGTCGGAATACTGCATGGCACCGGTGCCGGACTCGACCACCTCGAATCTCGGTGACACCGGTGAACTCGATCACAGGAGCACCTCGTGTCTGGACCTCTGCATGGCTATCGCATCATTGAGCTCGCTGGGATCGGGCCGGGCCCGTTTGCGGCGATGCTGCTGTCCGATCTCGGTGCCGAGGTCATCCGCGTCGAGCGTTCTCAGGCCGTGCGCGCCTCCAACGGAGCCAACCGCGATGTCCTGCAGCGTGGTCGCCGCAATATCGCCGTCGACCTGAAGAATCCGGCGGGCGTCGAGACCCTGCTGACGATGGTCGAGCAGGCCGATGGGTTGATCGAAGGATTTCGTCCGGGCGTGATGGAACGTCTCGGCCTCGGTCCCGACATCTGCCTCGCCCGCAACCCGAAGCTCGTCTTCGGCCGAATGACCGGCTGGGGCCAGACCGGGCCGTATGCCAATGCGGCAGGGCATGACATCAACTACATCTCACTTGCCGGTTCGCTCGCGCACTTCGCCAGGCATGGCAGCCAGCCCACACCGCCGTTGAACATGGTCGGCGACTTCGGCGGCGGTGCGATGTTCCTTGTCGTCGGCATGCTCAGCGCGCTGCTCGAATGCCAGCGTTCGGGACAGGGCCAGGTCGTCGACGCGGCGATGGTCGACGGTACTGCCTCGTTGATGAGCATGTTCTGGGGCTTCAAGGCGATGGGACCTGCAGTGTTCGACGAGAACATGCCAGGGACCAACATGCTTGACACCGGCGCCCATTTCTACGACACGTTCCGTTGCGCTGATGGCAAGTACGTGTCGATCGGTTCGATCGAACCGCAGTTCTACAAGGAGCTGTTGCGCCTGACCGGGTTGGCGGACGACGCTGAATTCGGCGAGCAGATGGACAGGAATCTGTGGCCTGTGCTCAAGAGCCGGCTCGAAGGCGTATTCCACCACAAGACGCAGGCGGAGTGGTGCGCGATCATGGAGCACACGGACGTCTGTTTTGCTCCGGTGTTGACGATGTCGGAGGCTGCGAAGCATCCGCACAACGTCGAGCGCGGCACGTTCATCGACGTTGGCGGGGTCACTCAGCCGGCACCAGCTCCTCGGCTCAGCAGAACCGTCTCCGACACACCGACGCCGGCCTCCTATCCCGGACGTGACACCCGCGATGTGCTCGCCGATTGGGGATTTTCCGCTGAAGCGATTACTCAACTGGAATCCAGCGGGGCGGTCAAGACGGCTCCAACGCCGTAGCGTGTGAGGCAGTGTCGACACTCGTCTGCTTCCACGCCCATCCCGATGACGAGGCGCTGTCCACTGGCGGCACGATTGCCAGAGCATCGGCCGAGGGTCATCGCGTCGTGCTCGTCGTCGCCACCGATGGCGACTACGGCGAAGTGCCGGAAGATCTCGGCGAAGGTGAGACGCTCGTCGACCGGCGCAAACAGGAGACAGCGCGCAGTGCAGAAGCGTTGGGTATCGCCAGGGTCGTCTGGCTCGGCTACAAGGACAGCGGGATGACCGGCTGGGAACAGAACACCGATCCCGAGAGTTTCCTCCAGGCTCCGCTCGAACAGGCTGCGCAGCGACTGGCGGCGGTACTCAAAGAAGAGGCCGCAGATGCACTGACGGTCTACGACTGGCATGGCAACTACGGGCATCCTGATCACATCAAGGTGCACACCGCCGGCCATCGTGCCGCTGAATTGGCGGGAACGGCAAAGGTGTTCGAAGCCACCGTCAACAGAGATCACTTCCGCAGGATGGCGGCGATGGCCAAGGATATGGGGGCTGCGCTCGGTGACGAGGAGAACGACTTCGATCCCGACGGTCCGACCGATGACGGAAATCCGCTCGGCATGCCGGAGGCCGAGATCACACTGACCGTCGATGCGACCCCCTATGCGATGGCCAAGAAGGCCTCGCTCGGTGCCCACCGCAGCCAGGTGACGGACACATCGTTCTTCATGCAGATGCCGGACGAGATGTTCACCAACTCGTTTGGTACCGAGTGGTTCATCGAGAAAGGTGTGCCGGCCGGTTCCGGACCGCGGGTCGGTTGGATCTTCGAGTGACCCGCCTGTACCTCGTTCGCCACGGACGGGCAACAGCAGGGTGGAACGTCGACCCAGACCCGGGGTTGGACGCCATCGGGGTCGCCCAGGCGGCGAAGGTCGCCGAGAAGCTACAGCAGTTGGGTTCGCTGCCGATCGTCAGCAGTCCGCTGCGTCGATGCCGCGAGACGGCGGCCGCTCTTTCGCTGATGACCGGGCAGCATGTGATGATCGAACGGGCCGTCGCCGAGATTCCGTCCCCCGACGGCGTCGACATGGCCGACCGGGTCGAATGGTTGCGCAAGGCGATGGCCGGGACGTGGTCGGCCCTCGGTGTGCCGTATACCTCGTTCGGCGACGGCGTCGGCCGGTTCCTCTGTTCGCTGAACCAGAACACGGTGATCTTTTCACATTTCGTAGCGATCAACGCGGCGCTCGGCCACGCGCTCGGCGACGATCGCCTGCTGATTCGTTCGCTCGACAACTGTTCGGTCACGACCTTCGACGTGATCGGTTCGACGCTCGAACTCGTCGAGGGTGGCCATGAGGCCGACACCCTCATCCGCTAGCTTGACCCGAGTGAGCGTCATCAGGCACCGGGACTGGTTCAGCGGGACATGCGCCCTCGTTACGTCGTTCGCGTTGCTGGCAAGTTGCTCGAGTTCGGCCAGCGATTCGGAGAAGAGCCTGCCGCCTCCGCCGACGGTGGCGACCACGGTCGCTTCCTTGCCGACGGCTTCACCGACGCTGGCTCCGTCGACCGTGGCCGTACCGACGACGACCACCACGACGACACGGGCGCCGACGGTTCCGCCGACATCGGCGACGAACGCCGCAGCGACGGTGCCGCCGACCGCAGCAACCGCGCTCGAACTGAGTGCCACGGGTGTCGGGCTGTCTTCGTTCCAAGCGGATCCGGATCAATCGATCCAGTACATATCGTCGATCCTCGGTGCGCCGACATCGGACAGCGGGTGGGTCGATGCTGCGACCTCACCGTTCGGCGTCTGTCCCGGCACCAGCGTCCGTGGCGTGCGGTGGGGCGATCTGCTGCTGCTGTACGGCGATCTTGCTGCAGCCGATGGGGTGCGCGCCTTCTTCGGTTACAGCCTCGGCTCGACCACCCGCCCGGCGACAGGTAAACCCGGCGGCGTCCGCACGGCGAACGGCCTCACCCTCGCGTCGACGGTCGCTGCTGTTCGTACCGCCTACCCCGACGCCTCGATCGTCGACGGCACCCCGCCGACGTTCGACCTCGCAGGCAGCGGCGTCGGGGGGACGATCTCCGACATCTCCCAGACTGGTGTGGTCACGTCGATCTACGGAGGAACGGGTTGTACGTCGTAGTGCAGCACAGCGGTAACGTGGCTTCGCGGTTGACCGTGCGCCACGCACCGTGCCGATCGAAGTGCAGATGAAGCTGTTATGACCCCGTCTGAAAGAGGAGTTGCGAGCCGATGAAACGAATGCTTCCGGTCGAAGAACTCGCTCGCGATGAACGATTCCAGCACGTCCGTGTCGAAGAGCAGGTCTTCGATCCGCGTAACGCCTCGCCGTCGGCCAGGGTCAACGGACTCGATCCTGACTACATCAACTCCTCGGAGAACGCCCGCGGTCTGATGCACGGTATCTTCGTCGGTGAAATTCAGGCACTCGAGGGTGCCGGCCGTACCTGCTGGGATTTCGACACCGGGCCAGGTCGTGACGAAGCACCGTTCGGTTTGAAGCTGGACATGGCGCGGCAGTGCTGGGACGAGGCTCGCCACGTCGAGATCTCCTGCAAGCTCGCAGCGCACATGGGGTCCGGTATCGGCGAATTCGCTGAACAGACGATGCTGTACGAAGCCGCATGCAACGCCGATCCGGTGCTGCGCCTGACCGGTGTCAACCGGGCGCTCGAAGGACTGGCGATCGACGTGTTCAAGACGATGCGCGACTTCGGCAAGGCATGTGCCGACCCGGTACTCGATTTCTGCGAGGACTGGATGCTTGCCGACGAGGTCACGCACGTTAAAATGGGCTCCGATTGGTTACGCAAGATCACCGTCGACGACCCTGATCGCCTGAAGAACGCCCTCGACTTCCAGAAGGCAGTCGACAAATTGTTCTCCTTCGGCGGGTTCCGCGGCGAGAGCAAGGAGAATCCGGTGCACCTCGCCCGGAACTTCCGGCGCCTCGCCGGGTTCTCCGCCGACGAGATCATCGAACTCGTCGACATTTCTGCTGAAGCCTTCGCCGAGGCGCAGGCACAACAGACTGCTGCCACCGGTGCAGTGAGTGCATAGGTCGACGGGACGGCACTGTTGCTGATTGCCACGGCACAATTCGTTCTCGACATCCACCGCTCCTGGGCGTGGGTCGTGATCATCAGCAACGGGCTTGCGGGCTTCTGGTCGCTCGCGGCCCATCGCTGGCCCGGCGTCAGGTCGCGTGCACTGTGGTGGTTCACCATCGGTGCGGAACTCGCCGTCTTCGTGCAGGTCGTCCTCGGGGTCACGCTGGTCGCCAGATACAAACTCGTTGCACCCCAATTCCACATGTTCTACGGGTTCGTGGCGATCATCGCCGTGGCGATCATCTACTCCTACCGGGTGCAGATGTCCCATCGGCTGTATCTGCTGTATGGCGGAGGGGGACTGTTCATCATGGGCCTCGGCATCCGCGCCGTCCTCAAGGCGAACTGAAACCCGGCCGAACGCCTCCGACAGCAAACGGGGCCCGCGCAGTGCTTGGTGCGGGCGGCGCCGCGCAGGATCTTGGCGATCAGCAGTACTACAGTACTTTGCACGGTTTGTCCGGCGACGGAGTGGGCACTCCGGCGTCACCCTCCGTAGCGAGTTCCACGAAGTCCTGACGGAGGTTCCGGGTGAAGAGTGCACGACGCACGATGACGGCGATGGCGTGCTCGCTCTTGGCCGCACTCCCGGTGCTCATCGTGACGCCTGGACTGGCGACGGCAGCGCCCACGAGCCCACCCTCGAACGTCGAGAACGTCTGCGATCAGAACATCGCGCCCGGTCAACATCGCTGTTTCGCCGAGCGTCGAACCGATATCAAGCAGCCGTCTGTGTCAACGCCGCACGCGATGACGAACGGATTCGGGCCAGCTGACCTCAAATCAGCGTACGTGCTCCCGGCTGGCACCACCAGCGCCGTCGTGGCGACGGTCGTCGCCTACGACTACCCCACAGCGGAAGCCGACCTCGCTGTCTACCGCTCCCAGTACGGCCTGCCGCCGTGCACCACCGCCAATGGATGCTTCGTGAAGGTCAACCAAAACGGCGCCACAGCGCCGCTCCCGTCACCGGATGCCGGCTGGGCGCAGGAAGCGGCCCTCGACCTCGACATGATCTCGGCAATCTGTCCGACATGCAAGATCCTGCTCGTCGAGAGCAACGACTCCGGCGACAGCCTCTTCTCCGGGGTCAAGCGGGCGACGACGATGGGTGCCAAGTTCATCTCCATGAGCTGGGGTGGCAACCAGTCGCCCGTCGACAACAGCTACTACGACGTGAATTTCTTCAGTTCGCTCGGCGTCGCCTACGTCGCTGCCAGCGGAGACAGCGCCTATCAGGACGGGGTCGAATACCCGTCGGCGTCGCCGAACGTCGTCTCGGTCGGGGGCACCAGCCTGATCAAGGACCAGTCGACGCCGCGTGGCTGGACTGAGAGAGTCTGGTACAGCGCAGTTACACCGAATGGCCCAGCCGGTACCGGCTCAGGGTGCTCGACGAATTCGCACCCCAAGCCGGCGTGGCAATTCAACACGGGATGCGCGAATCGCGCCGTCAACGACGTTTCGGCAATCGGTGATCCGCAAACCGGTGTCAACGTCTACACGGCGTCCGGGTGGGGCGTGTTCGGTGGTACGAGCGCATCCGCACCGATCATCGCCGCCGTCTATGCGCTCGTCGGCGCCTCGCCGAGCCCGAAGGACAATCCCGCTACGTCGCTGTATGTGCATCCCGGCAACTTCAACGACGTTACGGTCGGCAGCAACGGCGTCTGTTCGCCCGCCGTTCTCTGTACGGCGGGACCGGGATGGGATGGGCCGACCGGTCTGGGAACCCCGAATGGCATCGGCGGGTTCAAGAACTCGAACGGTATCGATCCGCCTTGGACGATACGAACGAGCACCACCGGCGCGATCGAGGATTTCGCGACCGCCGGTGATCAACAGATCTATCACCGCTACATGACGAACGGAACGTTCACGGCGTGGTCGTCGCTCGGCGGTCTACCGGGTGGGGTGCCGCTGAAAAGTACGCAGGTGTCGTGGGGCATCAACTATGTCGGCAATCCCGAACTCTATGTGACCGGGCTCGACGGCAACGTCTACCACGACTTCGCAACACCGGGTGTCGGGAGTGGCTGGAGCGGCTGGGGATCGCTGTCTCAACCCCCCGTCGGTGCTGCCAGCGACGTGCAGATCGGTCGCAACTACCTGAACAACCAGGAGATGTACGTCGTCGGCACCGACGCCAACGTGTACCACAAGTTCTCGACCCCTGGACAGGGTTCCGGCTGGAGCGAATGGGACACGCTCGGCGGCCCGCCCGGGACGACCACTGCCTTCGGGATACACGTCGGCCGCAACGATGCGAACAACCAGGAGCTGTACGTCGTCGGTAAGAACGGCGTGCTGTATCACGACTTTGCGACACCCGGCCGCGGAAATGGCTGGCACGGTTGGGATCCAATGGCGTCCGTACCCGGCGTCGGGTTCCGAGGTGACGTCAACGTCGGTATCAACTCCCTTGGCAACCAGGAGTTGTATTTCGTCGGGACCGACGGTCAGGTCTACCACAACTTCGCGACACCTGGTCATGGCACCGGTTGGGCGTCGTTCTCGAGCCTCGGATCTCCCGGCGTGCCGATCACCGGGACCATCGATCTCGAAGCGTTCGACTATCGGCTGCTCAGCTTCCAGGACCTGCTCGTCTATGGAGCAGACGGCACCGTCTTCGAAAACGATTCGACTCCCGGACAGGGCAGCGGTTGGTCCGGCTGGCAATGATCTGATTTCCTCGCAGGCCGTCCCCGTTCGCCGGCGTGGAGGCGCTTCGAGTATTTCCGTAACGCCGAGCCCCATCCGAGTATTTGCTGCGCGGCGTAGGGCGTCTTCCTACTCGATCAACTCGTCGAACGGGCTCGGTGTGCTATGCGGTGATGTTGGCGAGGATTTCTTCGAATGCCTTGTCGGCGTAGGCGATCATTTCCTCGTCGGTGCGGTCCTGGATCGGATGCGGCGTGAACACTCTGGCGACGGTCGGGAAACCGAGCGACGTCGATTGCGAGATGGCAGCCTGGACGAATTCAGCGGAGGCCACGAACACGCCGGGGATGCCACGGCGTTCCAGATCAACGATGTCGTGCACACTGCACGACGTACAACTGCCTCAATCGGCGAGTGCCTCGATCACCAGGTGGCACTGCGTGGCGATCTCGTGACGCAGATCGACGGGGGCCGGTTTGGTGAACGTCGGCTTCTTGTACCGCTTGACGGTGGCACCGACCTCGGTGAGGCGCTTTTCGATGCGGTCGAGGAAGACGTTGCCACGTGGTTTGGAGATGTCGAGCAGGCCGATGACCTTGCCGTCGAGCGACGAAGGGCGGTCGAGACGCGTCCGTTCGATGACGGAGCGTTCACTGGTTGGATCGAGCAGCAGTCTGGCCACGCCAACACCGTACAGCGATGGCGACTTCGGCGTCGTGCCGTGCGCCATGACAGGATCACCGGATGACATCGCCGCTCACACTCGAACCGACCGACGTCGCGCTGTCCGATCGCGTGACCTTGCTCGCCGGCGAGGCCAAGGGCAAGTACCCGGACGGCAACACCGTGCTCGTCGCCGGCAGCGAAGGAGTCATATTGATCGATCCGTCGCTCACGGTGCATCGGCGCGGCGGCGGCCCATGCGCCGTCGATCGCATCCTCGTCAGCCACGCCCACGAGGACCACATGTCCGGGATCAGCGCCGTCATTCGCGGATCGAACACCAATGGATCGGTGAGCGGAGAGCTCGCAGACGGCACGACGATCCATGCCCACGACGACGATCTGCACTGCGTTCGCGACATCAGCGAGCTGCTCAAGAGTTACGACATGGGCGAGCGCGAGACGGACGAATGGGGCGCAACGTTGGTCGCCGACTTCCACCTCGACGGTTGGCCGCAGGCAGAGGGCTTTGCCGAGGGCGATGTCTTCGATCTCGGTGATGTCAGCGTCACGGTGATGCACCTGCCGGGGCACACCCGGGGCCACAGTGCGTTCCTCATCGAGCCGGAGGGCATCGCCTTCGTCGGTGACGTCGACCTGTCGAGTTTCGGGCCGTACTATGGAGACCATTGGAGTGAACTCGACGACTTCGTCGCCTCCATCGCCCGGGTTCGCGAATTGGACATGCACCAGTACGTCACGTTCCATCACAAGGGCGTCATCCATGGGCGTGTCGAGTTCATCCGCCAGCTCGACGCTTTTGCAAGTGTCATCGATCGTCGCGACGAACGACTACTGACGTTGCTCGAAACGCCGAGGACACTTGGTGAACTTGCGGCCGCCGGCATCATCTACCGTCCCGGAGCGCTACCGCAGGGTTGGGGGATCTCGGTCGAGCGCCGATCGATCGACATGCATCTCGCCCGTCTGATCCGCAACGGACTCGCCATCGAGCACGAAGGCCGTTTCAGCACGACCTGAAAGAGCGGTGTTTGTGCACAACGGCCACGCATCATGGCTCGAGTGCATGGCCAGTGCAGGTGGTTCCGAGGTGAGGTCAGGTCCCGACGAGGCGGGTGACGGGCGTCGATCCGGTCGAGCCGTTGGCCCAGCCACCGATCATCGCCGAGAACAGTCCCGCTCCGCCGCCGGCGTGCACGAGCAGGATGCCTCCGTCGCGGAACTTCGGGAGCGTCAGATGCTTGAACGCGTCCTGCACGCCCTCGGCCATCCCGTGCGCACCGCGGACGATGTCGGCCCCGGCAAGTTGCAGCCTGCCGTGCAATTCGGCGAGCAGACGGTCCCGGTCCCATCCCGCCTCGGCGAACACCCTTGCATGTTCCGGCCCGACGATCAGCACGACATCGAAGCCGAGCGGCAGCTTCGGGTGATGCACCGTACGGAGGCAGGCGGCGAATGAATTCGCCAGCTGATCTGGGTCACGTGCCAGTTGGTCGACGATGCATCGGGGGCCCTCGCCGGCGAAGACGGTCACCGCGTTGCTGCCCGGACCAACTCCGCGGGAAGCCGCAAGCGACGTGAATGGCGAGCCGATCTCGTCCTCGGCGAAACAGAAACTGAGCTTGCCGGGATTTCCGTGGGCTGCCCGATCGACTTCGCCCGGTCGTCCGCCGCCGACGTTGCGAACGACCAATTGGACCGCCCGGCCGATCGTCAGGTTGGCGCGGTTGCCCTGCCCGAGCACGTTGACGCCGCTGTTCATCCCGATTGCCCGTGTGCCGGGGCCGTTGCAGATGATCACCGGCCCGACCGGCATCGTCGTTGCCAAAACACCGTGGATGTTGAACTCGTCGTTGCAGATCGCTTCGAGCGAGGCGATCACCCACGGGAGGTATTCCGGTTTGCAGCCCGCCATGACAGCGTTGATGGCGATTTTCTCGACGGTCACCTCGACGAGGTCCGGCGGCACGATGGCGACGACATCACTGGCGTTGCGCGTCGTTCCTTCGAGCATGCGCAGTACACGCTCCTCCGTGGGGGCGGTAACCGGCAGCCCGTCGGTGAGACCGCGGTCGAAGAGCACTTCCATCTCGTCGTCGAGGTCAGCCAATTCGATGCGGCGGGATTTCAGCCGGTCACCTGCGTATTTGGCACGCAGCATGTCGACCTTGTCCGGATCGACGCTCATCGAGCCGCAACCCGGCCGCATCACCGGAAGCTCCTCGCCGAGATCGGCAATGCCGGTGATGTCCCGCCAGCTGTCTCGATGCCAGCCGATGGTGCGCTCGACCTCGACGCCGTCGACGACGCGGATCACCGTCGGCACCGTCTCGATGTCATAATGCCAACTGATCGCCAGGTCTGCGTCCGAGATGGCATCGACGTGCGCCGGGAAATCCGGGTTGTCCTGCGTGTAGACAGTGACGTCGTTGAGTAGAGGAAGGAGCGGCACCACCATCTGACAGGTCGCGCACTCCTCCTTGACGATGACGACGAGTCCGTCTGGCAGTGTGGGCTTCGAACGGGTCACGCTCGGAGAGTAGCTCGATTTGAGCAGCGTCCACCAGGTCGGCTCGCTGCCACCGCCAGAGAACGTGCGCCTACCCCGATGTGCTCCGGGCGGCACTGACGCAGCCAGCGCTGGCGCATGGAGTCGCCGATTCCCAGTCGGCGCATTCGGGTCAGCCCGATAGGGTCGTGCTGGCGCGAGGCGAGCCGGCTGCGTAGGGACACTCATCTCGAGCGAGCGCGCCGGGCGAGAATGCCGGTGCGTTGCGACTCAGCCGAGGCTGGATGCCAAGTGGTCGAGGGCCATCGACAACTGTGCCGGCAGCTTCTCACCGAATTTCGCATAGTGGTCGGTGATCTGTGGGATCGCCTGCTTCCAACCGTCGACGTCGAGCGATAGCAGTTCGTCGAGGTCTGCCTGGTCGATTCCCAGGCCATCGAGATCGAGGTCCGCAAGGTTCGGAAGCCATCCGATGGCAGTCTCTTCGGCCTCGACAGTGCCGTCGACGCGCTCGGAGACCCACTTCAGCACGCGGCTGTTCTCGCCATAACCTGGCCACAGGAAGCGCCCGTCGTCACCCCGACGGAACCAGTTGACGACGAAGATCTTCGGCAGATTGGCGGCATCGGTGTCCTTCCCGACGGACAGCCAATGTGCGAAGTAGTCGGCCATGTTGTAGCCGCAGAACGGCAGCATCGCCATCGGGTCGAACCGCAGTTGGCCAACCGCACCGGCAGCGGCGGCCGTGGTTTCCGAGGCCATGATCGAGCCGAGGAAAACTCCGTGCTCCCAGTCGAATGCCTGGGTGACCAGCGGAACGGTGGTGCGCCGGCGTCCGCCGAAGAGGATCGCGCTGATCGGCACGCCTGCCGGGTCTTGCCATTCCGGGGCGATGCACGGGCACTGGTCGGCGGGGGCGGTGAAGCGAGCGTTCGGGTGTGCGGCGGGCGTGTCCGTCTCAGGAGTCCATGGATTGCCGCGCCAATCGGTGGCCCGAGCAGGCTTGTCCTCACTCATGCCCTCCCACCACACGTCGCTCTGGCTGGTGAGAGCTGTGTTCGTGAAGATCGAGTTGCCCCGAAGCGTCTCCATCGCATTGGCGTTGGTGTCGTAGCCGGTGCCGGGGGCGACGCCGAAAAAGCCTGCCTCAGGATTGATCGCATACAGGCGTCCGTCGGCACCGAACTTCATCCAGCAGATGTCATCGCCGATCGTCTCGGCCTTCCAACCGGCAATCGTCGGCACCAGCATCGCCAGGTTCGTCTTGCCACATGCCGAAGGGAACGCTGCAGCGATGTACTTGGCTTCACCGGCCGGATTCGTCAACTTGAGGATCAGCATGTGCTCGGCGAGCCAGCCATCGTCGCGCGCCATGACCGAGGCGATGCGCAGCGCGAAGCATTTCTTGCCGAGCAATGCGTTGCCGCCGTAGCCCGAACCGAACGACCAGATCTCGCGCTCTTCCGGGAAGTGGGCGATGTACTTGTTGTCCGGGTTACACGGCCATGCGACGTCTGCCTGGCCATCAGCGAGAGGAGCGCCGACCGAGTGGATGCACGGCACCCACGAATTGTCACCGAGCGCATCGAGTGCACCCTGACCCATTCGAGTCATGATGCGCATGCTGACGGCGACGTAGGGGGAGTCGGTGAGCTGCACACCGATGTGGGCGATGGGGGAACCGAGCGGGCCCATGCTGAATGGCACGACGTACATCGTGCGACCGTGCATCGCTCCGGAGTACAGCGCACTGAGCTCGGCTTTCATGTCCGCCGGGTCGCGCCAGTTGTTGTTCGGGCCCGCATCGTCGGGATCGACCGAGCAGATGAACGTGCGGTCCTCGACGCGGGCGACGTCGCCTGGATCCGAGTGCGCCCAGTAGCTGTTGGGGCGCTTTGTCTCGTCGAGCTTGGTGAACGTACCGGAGGCCACGAGTTCGGCTGCGAGCTGGTCGTATTCCTCAGCAGTGCCGTCGCACCAGTACACGTCTGCCGGCTGCAGGATCGATGCCCATGCTGACACCCATTCATTCAGCCGTTCATTGGTCGTCGTCGAAGCCACGGTGAGACTCCCTTGTTCAGTTGTGGGGGAACTGGTGAGCGTCGTCGCCCACCAGCACTCGGTGCTGCCTACTCAGTGTTGCGTCGGAGTACGCATGTCGACTTCGGAACCGAGTCGGAGCGCAGTGGCACAACCGTCGGGGTCGAGGTCGAAAATCACGCGCTGACCCTGACGGACCATGCGGAACACGGACCCGTCGAGCGCGTTCGCAGCAAGATCGAACTCGCTGAGATCTGTATCGGTCAGAACGACCCCATCACCCGTGCTCGGATCGTACGACTTGATCACACCTTGCACGTGAAAGAGCCCGGTCGTTCAGCGAGCAGTCGGTGCCGGGCTACCGGCCTTGACGACCTTGCCGGCTTTGATGCAGCCTGTGCAGACAGCCAGGCGCTTCGGGCTGCCGTTGACGATCGCCCGAATCTTCTGGATGTTTGGATTCCAACGGCGCTTGGTGCGACGATGGGAGTGAGACACCGACATCCCCCACGATGGGTGCTTTCCACAAACTTCACACACTGCTGCCATTGAACCGGCGCCCCTTTAGGCTGTCGTTAGAACGACTCAACGCTACCAGCGAGGGTGCGTGCGTTGACAAGTTCTGCGTTTACGATGATCGCGATACATCCGATCGGTTTCGGGGATATCGGCTGCGTCGAGTGCTGATGCCTACCCAGTCGAGCGGCGTCGGCAGCCACTAGCCTTCCGAGCGTGCCAGTACTCGAACGGCTCGGGGTTCATGCCATCCGAGAGACCCTCGTCGCCTTCCGTGATGCGATGCGGACCCATCAGGCGGAGATCAACAGGCTGAACGTGTACCCGGTTCCAGACGGCGACACCGGAACCAACATGGCACGCACGCTCGACGCCGTCGTGCTCGAGATGGAATCTGCGCCGCCGGAACTCGGACCGACCTGTAAGGCGATCAGCCACGGTTCGTTGATGGGTGCCCGTGGCAACTCCGGCGTCATCCTCTCGCAAATCCTGCGGGGACTTGCCGGTGTGCTGCAAACGGCTGGCGACGCCACGCCGACGGCGGTTGCTGCTGCGTTCAAGTCTGCTGCTGCCGGCGCCTATCAGGCGGTTCTCAAACCAATCGAAGGAACAATCCTCACGGTGGTGCGCGAATCGGCGAACGCTGCCGAGGCCGCTGCTGCCGCCGGCGGTTCGCTGCTCGAGGTGTTGGCCGCTGCACGCGACGCCGGCAAGGTTTCTCTCGATAACACCCCGGAACTGCTACCGGTACTGAAAGACGCCGGCGTCGTCGATGCCGGTGGCGCGGGGTTCCTGCTACTGCTCGACGCGGCGCTGCATGTCGTCGACGGCCGTCCGATCCCCGAACCGACTGTCGCCAACAGCGTGACTGGCGAGGATTTCGCCGCTGTCGCACATCGGGGAGGCGGTGACGTCTCCGACCTCCGGTACGAGGTCATGTTCTTCCTCGATCTCGAGGACCGCCACATCGAAGCGTTCAAATCCGCCTGGAGCGATATCGGCGACTCGATCGTCGTCGTCGGCGGCGACGGCATCTGGAACTGTCACGTCCACACCAACGACATCGGCGCGGCGATCGAGGCCGGCCTGATCAACGCCGGCCGGCCGAAGCAGATACGGGTGACCGATCTCTTCGAAGAGGTCGCGGATGAGCATGCGCACCGCGAGGCAGCCCTGAAGGGTGACCGTATGGTCCGAGCCGGCGCGTCAGCCGCTGGACTTCCACCGGTCACCACGGCGATCGTCGCTGTGTGCAGTGGCGATGGCCTTGGCGAACTGTTCGGACAACTCGGCGTGCAGTGTGTTGTGACCGGCGGTCAGACGTTGAACCCGTCGACCGCCGAACTGCTCGATGCGGTCGAGCACGTCAACGCCGAGCAGGTCGTGATCCTGCCGAACAACAAGAACATCATTCCGGTCGCCGAACAGATCAATGCGCTGACGAACAAGAAGGTCGTCGTCGTGCCGACCCGTTCGATGCCGGAGGCGCTCGCCGCCCTCGTGGTCTACGATCCCGAATCGACGGCAGAATCGAATGCCATCGACATGGCTGCGGCCGCCGAGTCGGTCGCCACCGGCGAGATCACCCAGGCCGTACGCGACACCAACAGCGATGCCGGGCCGATCACGACGGGTGACTGGATCGGCATTGTCTGCGGCGACGGGATCATCTCGATTGCCGGAACGGCGGAGGGTGCAGCGATTGCGTTGCTCGAACACCTGATCACCGAGGAGCGCGAGATTGTCACGATCGTCACCGGTGCAGACGCCGTCCGCAAGACGACCGATGCACTGACGAATTGGCTCAGCGACGCCAAGCCAGCGGTCCAGGTCGAGATCCATCGGGGTGGGCAGCCGTTGTATCCGTACCTGTTCGGCGTCGAGTAACAGGGTGCTGCCATTGTCTCCCGGCTGGCCATCGTCGCTGCGAGGACCGATGCCATCGAGACGCCCCGACGAGCCGGTTGGTGAATTTCCGCACCCTGGTGAGGATCGGTGAGCGAGGCGGCACGGGCCACATCGCCACTCTCGCTCCGCGACCTCGATCAGATCGGGGTCGAACGGCTCAAGGGTGTCGGCGACCGTAAGCGAGCTTCGTTGGCCGAAGTCGGGATCAACACGGTCTACGACCTGCTGACCACCTATCCCCGGCGCTGGGTCGACCGGACGAACGAGGCGAGACTGAGCGATCTCGTCCCTGGTGTCGAAGCGCTCGTGCTCGTCGATGTCCGATCGGTCACCAAGCGCTTGACGAAGAACCGCAAGACAATGGTGACGGCGGTCGTCGGCGACGGGGTTGCACGGATGACGGTCGTGTTCTTCAATCAGCCATGGCGTGAACGCCAACTGCAGTCGGACGCGACGATTGCCCTGTTCGGTAAGGCCGAGCTCTACCGAGGTGCGTTGCAGATGACGAATCCGATCGTCGACATGATCGGCGATCGCACCGGCAAGATCGTTCCGATCTATCCGCAGAGCGAAAAGGCCCAGCTGTCGACCTGGGAGGTCGCCGGCTGGGTGGAGGAAGCGCTTGCCAAGGCGGCTCCGCGAGGGATTCTCGACCCGGTGCCTGCGGACGTGCGCAAGCGTTTCGGGCTCGTCGGACGGGAGCGTGCCTTCCGCGCGATCCACCTGCCGGAGTCGATGGGTGAGAAGGAACAGGCCAGGCGGCGATTGGCGTTCGACGAACTGTTGCGTGTCCAGCTGGTGCTCGTCGGAAGGAAACGCGCCTACGAGCGTGAGTCGCGCGGCATCCGCCACACGATCGATGGTGAACTCGTCGCACGATTCCGATCGGCGTTGCCGTTCCCTCTCACATCGGCGCAGGTCAGGACGATCGCCGAGATCGAAGCAGATCTTGCGGGTCCCCACCCGATGCACCGCCTGCTTCAAGGAGACGTCGGTGCCGGCAAGACGTTGGTCGCCGTTGCCGCGCTGCTGACCGCCGTCGAGGGTGGTCACCAGGGTGCGTTGATGGCCCCGACGGAAGTGCTCGCCGAACAACATGCGAGCGGCGTCCGTCGGCTGCTCGACGGACTGGTCGTGGAGGACAAGAGCGGCAGCCTGTTCCCATCCCGTCCGTTGCGAGTCGAACTGCTCGCCAACCGGGTGACGGGCGGGGAACGAAAGCGGGTTCTCGCCGGACTCGCCGACGGCTCGATCGATATCGCCATCGGCACACACGCATTGATCCAGCTGGGTGTCGAATACAAGAGTCTCGGTGTCGTCGTCATCGACGAACAGCACCGTTTCGGTGTCGAGCAGCGTGCAGCGCTGCGCGACAAGGGCAGCGCCGGCGACGGTGGGCAGGCGATCGTGCCCGATGTGCTGGTGATGACGGCGACGCCGATCCCGCGTACGGCAGCGATGACCGTCTATGGCGACCTCGATGTCAGCGTGCTCGACGAACTGCCGCCTGGCCGCATACCGATCACCACACAGTGGGCCAACACCCCGCTGATGGAGGAGATGGTGTGGGCCGACGTACTCTCCGAGGTCGCCGCCGGTCGCCAGGCGTACGTCGTGTGCCCACTGATCGACGAGTCGGAGAAGCTCGAGGTCGCCTCCGCCCAGGAGACCTACGACCGTCTGCGCCTCGTCGATCTCGTCGGCCTGCGTCTCGGCCTGCTCCACGGACGGATGACGTCCGTCGACAAGGACGCGACGATGGACCGGTTCCGGCGCGACGAACTCGACGTGCTCGTAGCGACGACTGTCATCGAAGTCGGCGTCGACGTGCCGAACGCGACGATCATGGTGATTCTCGACGCCGACCGCTTCGGGATCGCCCAACTCCATCAGCTGCGTGGCCGCGTCGGACGAGGCAAGCACGCCAGTCGTTGTTGGCTCGTCACGACCCCCAAGGAGGACGCAGACCCGAACGTCGCCGAGGTCAATCCCCGCGTCGAGGCCCTCGTCGCCAGCACCGACGGCTTCCACCTCGCCGAGGTCGACCTCGACCTACGTGGTGAAGGAACGTTGATGAGCACGAGTCAGAAGGGTCGCAGCGATCTCTCGCTGGCGTCGCTACGACGCGACCGTGAACTCGTCGGCCTCGCCAGGGAAGCAGCGTTCGAGATCATCGACAGCGATCCCGTACTGCAGCGTCACCCAGAACTGGCAGACGAGTTGCAGCTGCTGTTCTCAGCAGAGGACGAAGAGTTCCTGTTCAAGTCGTAGATCTGTAGGAACGGAGGTCAGTAGGTGTTGTCGGGAGAGCCGTCGCTGTCTTCGTCCGGCAGGACCAGGTCCCAGCGGTCGAGGCAGTCCCGGCAGCGATAGCT
>Ga0123338_10000284_pt1 | contig 52725 bp, 43 predicted proteins | sample grotaG_FD_89793 | JGI IMG/M metagenome (GOLD analysis project Ga0123338, IMG submission 89793) | Glacier valley bacterial and archeal communities from Borup Fiord, Nunavut, Canada, to study Microbial Dark Matter (Phase II) -... | ecosystem: Environmental > Aquatic > Freshwater > Ice > Glacier ... | reverse complement strand
GTCGGGCGTAAACCCCCGCGACGTCCAGCGTCGCCGACTCGATGACCAAGGGCGAAACGCGGATCGCCCGCTTGTCACGGACATGCGTCTCGAGCAGTTTGCTCGGTAGGATCACGAGCGTGATCTCGGCATGACAGCGAGCGTTGCGCCGAGGCGCGCGCGCCGGTCGTCGCCGATCTCGATGGCCATGGACCCTCCCCGGGCCCAGGCTAGCTTCCGCGCGGCAAGAAGGCCACGGATTTCCTTGCCGGGTGCCGACGGACGCGAGCGGCTACCGCAGCCAGCCTTTGGGCCACTCGGCATCGTACGCGACGGTGTAGATGGGCGGCTGCAGTTCGGCGAGCTTGGATTGGATTCACCCCGACGACGTCGAGCGCTGGGTGCGCGCATGGATTGCGCAGGCGCCAGCCTCAGCCGCCGTTGTCTCCAACAATTCGTTCGGCATGGACAGTGCACACGTGTGGGACAAGGAGAGGCCAACATGGAGAACCAAAACATCGAGACCCGCATCGACATGACGGTAGCGAAGCTGGAGGCGCGGCTTGAGCTAGTGCTAAGGCACGCGGAGTTCGCCAAAGTCAGCGGCCTCATCGGGAACTCCGCGTTTTGTTGCGAGATTTAGTGAGCCCGGTGGGATTTGAACCCACGACCAACGGCGCTATCCCTGTCCCGCCTCGAATGCATCGAATTCGAACTGCTCCATTGCGTGGCGAAACGAGCTGCCTAACAAAACCGTCCACTGGAACGGCTCAACGCCACAGGCGTAAAGCGAGCGACACGAACAGCACAAAAATTTTAGGCCTTTGCCGCGCCATCAATCACGACGCTTTGGATGCTGACGGGCGGCGGCGGACAGCGTGGCAGGCGCACCGCAAATATTGTCCTGCCGTCGGCAGAGTGCGCATCGAGCGTCCCGCCGTGCGACGCCACGATCTGCTTTGCGATGTAGAGGCCTAGTCCAAGGTTCCCGCTTGCCGACTTCTCGTGCTGCTTCGCTCGGCGGAAGGGCTCGAAAATGAACAGGAGCTCCTCCGCGGGAATGGGGTTCCCATGGTTGGTGACCTCGACGACAACCTCCGCTCCGTCGGCGTAAGCCTTGACCATCACGACCGTTCCCGGCGCGGCGTACTCGATGGCGTTTCCCGCGAGGTTGGAGAGAACTTCCGCCAGGCGGTCCCGGTCCCAGATCCCCGTCACGTCGCCCTCGACCTTCAGTACGATGGTCGCCTCGAATTCCTCGATGACGTCCCGGCAGACTTCACTCAGATCGGTCGGCTGCGGTTCGATCGGCAACCCTCCGCCAAGACGAGCCCGCGTGAGATCGAGCAACTGCGTGATCATTCGGCTCATGCGTTGGTTCGAGCGAATGATGCGCGCGACCGTCTTGGAGTCTTGTTCGTCGAGTTTGCCACGACGAAGCAGCAAGGCGGCGGCCATGCCAATCGATCCAAGCGGGTTGCGAAGATCGTGCCCGAGGACGCCGATGAACATCTCCCGAAACTCTGCTACCGCAAGCAGCTTGCGCTCGCTCTCTTCTGCGCGTTTTTTGGCCACGTCGGCCTCGGCCGACAGCTCTTGCGCCCGAATCGTGGCCCTGACCATCTGCGCATTCGCTTCGCGTTGGTCGACGATCATCGTATCGACGTGAGCCCGTTCGTCGACCAGGTCCTTGTCGGTGGCGTCGCGTCCGACCACCAGAAGTTTGGTCTGGTCACTCTTTTGAGCAGCACGCTCGTTCTTGAGCGCAACATCGGCGGTAGATCGCTCGTCCTCGAGGACAGAACGGGCGTCCGCGGAGCGCCCACCCTCGCCGCCGTCTCGGGTGGCCTGCAAGAGCTGGTCGGCGCGCTGGCGAGCGATCCGCACCACTTCGTCCGCCCTGTCCTCGCTGGCCACGCCCTGGTTCGCGATGGCGGCGTCGGACTTGTCCCGCTCGACGCGCAAGCTTTCGTCGGTCTGCGCGCGTTTCGATTGGTTGGGGTGGCGCATGCCGTCACCTGTGGACTGGGCCAGAGCCACCAGCGCTTCTATCGGATCTCCGAGTTTGGCCAGGGAACGGACCGTCTCGTCGTCCAGCTCGACCGTGATCATTTGTTTTGCCACGACTCGCTCCCTTTATACTTCCCCGCTTTCGGACTCTTGGACACTCCGCTGGAAGAAGAACCTCGTCCCCGGTGAAGGGGCGGCAAACTCGGACCGACCTCGTTCGGGACGTCCATCTGGGCGCCACCGCTCTCACTCGCCCGTCTGGTGACTCGCCCCTCGGGTGGGTCCATCACTGGTCTCTTCTTCATCGCCTTCGGTTCCGGCGGGGCCTCGTCCGGTTGGCCGATTCGATCAGGTGCTCCAGTCGTCAGCCGAGCATAATCGGTTTCACGCGGGGTAAGGATCGCCAGACCCTTGTCCGTTAGCATATATTCACGAATATCCTTACTGTGATTGCTGCCGCGCATTTTGATGACGACCATCACCTTGCGAAGCTGGCCGTTGATCTCAACGTAACGCATACGAATGATATCATCGGTGAGAAACGAAATCACATATTGGCTAAACGGAAGCGCGGTGAAGGTATCCTCCACTTCGACGGTGCTGAGAATCGTGATCCCGGCTCCTGTCAACGCTCCGATCATGCGGTAGAGCGACTCGCGAAAGTCCTCGCGGAATCCGGGCGCCAGCGCCATCTCGAAACCGACCAGCGAATCAATGACTAACCGTTTTGCGCCGACGCGTTCGACGGCATCCAGAATCTCTTGCATGGTTTCGTCGACCGAAAGATCGAGCGGGCGAACGTAAAGAATCTCGAGTTGCCCCTTTTTCTGCGGTTTTCTCAAATCCAATCCAATCGTCGCAGCGCGCTCCGTATATCCTTCCGGGCGCTCTTCGAAGATTGCGATGACCGCGGGCTCCCCACAACGAAGCCCTTCGGCGATGAACTGTGTGGCCAGCGCCGATTTTCCCGTCCCCGAAGGCCCCGCCACCAGGCAACTGTCGCCTTCGTAAATGCCTCCGCCGAGCATGTTGTCCAACTCCGGAACGCCAATGGATAGGCGACGACGGCCCGCCGGTTTCACCCTCTTGCCGACCAATCCCAGCGTGCGCGAGAACGCTTGCAGCCCGTCATCGCTAATGCGGATGGTGTGCAGTCCCGGCACCGAGCCCTTCCCGCGCAGTTTCAAGATTTGCAATTTACGCACGACGGAATTTCTCTCCACCACTTGAGAGAGCCAGAAGAGGCCATCGGCGATGGTGAACAGCGGATTGCCCTGGATCTCTTCCTCGCCATATTCGCCGACTAGAAACGTCGTCGCTTCCCAAGTGGTGAGAAACTGGGTGAGGCGCTGAATGAACGCTTCCATCTCCACTTCGCCGATGGTGGTCGCCGCTTTGCGCATCACCGTGCGAAAGGAATCCACCACCACGATGCTCGGATTGATCGCCGTGACCTGTTTGATGATTTCGTCGAGAACCGCGTTCAAATCGGTCTTAAACACCGCGTCGCTCAGGTTGATGAAACGGACGGCCTTGCCCACCTTGGATTCGTCGAAGAAAGAATACTGTTGCTGATAGCGCAGCATTTTGATCGCGGGCTCACCATGGATGGTGAAATAGAGCGCGGGTCTCTGCGAGGTCGCATTGGCGAACGCGATCTGATGCGCCAGCGTGGTTTTGCCGCAACCGGGCCGGGCGGCGATGACGTTGAAAGAAAACTCCGGGATGCCGCCGCCAAGGATGTCGTCGAGGCCGCGCACGCCGGTCGACAGGGTGCGGATCGTGGTTTTTGACGAACGCCGCACGACTTTCTTGGGGACTTTGCGCACTGTGCCCCGGGACTTTGCAACGCGGGAAGCGACCTTCGAATCGGAACGCGGGCTCATTTGTTTTTCTCCGTGGGTGCGGCCTCGTCGAAGCTCGGCCAGCCGCTGTGTAGCACCTGCGCCGTAAGTCGCTCTCCGATGAAGGTCGTGATGAGCGTCAAGAAGTTTCCAAACAGGGCTGCTGCCGACGCCGTGGCGACGGCGGGGTCTTGAGCATGCAAAAACTCGCGCAGCTTCGTCGAACCTTCGTCGGCGGAGACCTCAGCGAAGCGAACGAACTCGCCTTGCGCAAGCCGTGCGCTGCGCGCGAAGAGCATGTGGACACCGGCGATGCCCACCAGGGGAGCCAGGTGCATGTGGAGCTTGTCGTAGACGCGTCCGGCGGCCGTCTTAGCGCGCGCGGCTGCGCCGCCGGACGCGGTCTCGTGCGCCAGCAATAGCCTAGCCCTCTCGACCTGGGGTGGGCGGTTCAACGGTCCATCGCGATCTGGTGCCTCCCATATTGTGTGCGTGCACTTCGACGGTGTTGATTGTCTGACTTCCACGCGCTGCGGAGATGGGAACTATACTCTACCTCCGCCGTTCAAGCCTGCTACAAAATGGGTACTGACTCTGCCGTGTTAGTTGCCTACACACCTTCCCTTCCTGTTCGCAGAGTTGCCATGCGCGGAATCCCGTCCGCGGTTTTGATGTGAGGCACTGACGCGACCTCCGAGATGTGCCAGCGGTTGGTCGGGAGTCGGGGCGTACCCATGCTGGGGCAGGTGGATTACACCGTTGCGGGCGGAGCAGACGTCGCGGCGTCGCGCCCGTGCTGCCGCCGGCGCTCTTCAGCAGCGTCGCCGTGAAGTCGGTCTCGGTGAGAAGAAATTCGCCGCTACCCGCAACCGGCTCAGTGTTCGATAGGCTCATAATCGTCGTTAGTGGCCGCGAAGACGCCTGCCCAACTGGGAGCCGGCTCGTGCCCGCAGCTGAAGAGCTCGCGGCAATCCAGCGCGACTACCTCGCCGGCTGGGACGACTACATCGACGAGCTGCAACCCAAGGACGCGAGCGCCGCCAGGGTCATCGTCGACACCTTCGACGCCTTCGAGCGTATCTGCGCCAAGCTGCGTCAGTTCTGACGCGTCACTTCGACTGGCGGCCGTGGTGCACTGGCTGCGGTACCGCCGACGTGGGCCGCCGCAAGCGGCCGACGTGCGCCCGCGAGTTTGCTCCCGGAGCTTCACCGGCAAAAGACGGGGTCCATGCAGCAGCGGATACGGCGTTGCTGCCGCTGATGATCGGGCAGACCCTGTCTGCAGCCTACGTGGGTTCCACCGGCTCGCGTTGGTAACGAAGCGGGGTAAAATGTCCCGCCGAGGCAGAAATGCCGTCGACATGGCGACGAATCCCGCACGGATGCTTGCCCAGTCGAGCGGCACCGTTCGTGCTTAACATGTGGTGTTACTTACGGTAGATGAGCAAAGAGCGGCCACGCGCCCCAACGACTGCACCGGATGCCGGGAGCAAAGTCTTGGGTGCAGTGCCGCCTTTGCGCAAGCAGGCAAAGGCGGCACTGCTCAAGGCCGGCGCGCTGCAGAGCGCCATTTTCAACAGCGCTAACTTCTCGAGCATCGCCACCGACGCCAAAGGGGTCATCCAGATCTTCAATGTCGGTGCCGAGCGCATGCTTGGTTATGCCGCCGCCGAGGTGATGAACAAGATCACGCCCGCCGATATTTCCGATCCGCAAGAGGTCGTCGCCCGCGCCAAGGCGCTCAGCGTCGAGCTCGGCACGGCGATCACCCCCGGCTTCGAGGCGCTGGTGTTCAAGGCTTCGCGCGGCATCGAAGACATCTACGAGCTGACCTACATCCGAAAAGACGGCAGTCGCTTCCCCGCCGTCGTCTCGGTCACCGCATTGCGCGACGCGCAGGACGCCATCATCGGCTACCTCCTCATCGGCACTGACAACACCGCGCGCAAGCAAGCCGAGGCGGCACTGCTCAAGGCCGGCGCGCTGCAGAGTGCCATCTTCAACAGCGCCAACTTCTCCAGCATCGCCACCGACGCCAAAGGGGTCATCCAGATCTTCAATGTCGGCGCCGAGCGCATGCTTGGCTATGCCGCCGCCGAGGTGATGAACAAGATCACGCCAGCCGACATCTCCGATCCGCAGGAGGTCATCGCCCGCGCCAAGGCACTCAGCGTCGAGCTCGACACGGCGATCACCCCCGGCTTCGAGGCGCTGGTGTTCAAGGCCTCGCGCGGCATCGAAGACATCTACGAGCTCACCTACATCCGAAAAGACGGCAGCCGCTTCCCCGCCGTCGTCTCGGTTACCGCGCTTCGCGACGCTCAGGACGCCATCATCGGCTACCTCCTCATCGGCACTGACAACACCGCCCGCAAGCTCGTCGAGGCCGAACAGAAGAAGCTCGATCAGCGACTGCGCGACCAGCAGTTCTATACGCGCTCGCTCATCGAATCCAACATCGACGCGCTCATGACCACCGACCCGGCGGGGATCATCACCGATGTAAACAAGCAGATGGAGGCGCTGGTCGGCTGTACCCGCGACGAGCTCATCGGCGCTCCGTTTAGGGACTACTTCACCGATCCCGAGCGCGCCGAGGCCGCCACCAAGCTCGTCCTCGACCAGAAGAAAATCACCGACTATGAGCTAACGGCCTGCTCCCGCGACGGGAAGAAGACCGTTGTTTCACTCAACGCGACGACGTTTTACGATCGCGGCCGCAACCTCCAGGGTGTGTTCGCCGCGGCACGCGACGTCACCGAGCGCAAGCGCGTCGAGCAGGAGTTACATCTGGCCAAGAGCGCGGCCGAGAGCGCGAGCCGCACCAAGTCGGATTTTCTGGCCAGCATGAGCCACGAGATCCGCACCCCGATGAACTCCATCATGGGCATCGCGGACCTCCTGGCCAAGACCACGCTCACCACCGAGCAGAACAAGTATGTGCAGATCTTTCGTCGGGCCGGAGACAATCTACTCAACCTCATCAACGACATCCTCGATCTGTCCAAGGTCGAAGCCTCGCAGCTTGAGCTCGAGCGAACCAGCTTTCTCCTCAACGACCTCCTCGAGAAAGTGGCCGAGATGGTGGCCACGCGCGCGCAAGAAAAGGGCCTCACGGTGGTGTATGAGGTCGCGCCCGGCGTGCCAGCGCAACTGGTCGGCGACCCGATGCGCCTCCAGCAAGTACTCCTCAACCTCATCGGCAACGCCATCAAGTTCACCGAGCTAGGCGAGGTGGTCGTGCGCGTCACCTCGGACGCCGATTCGTCGGTGCCGACCGCCTTGCGCTTCACGGTCACCGACACCGGGATCGGCATCCCGGCGGAAAAGATGAGTCGCGTGTTCGAGCGTTTCACGCAGGCCGACTCGTCCATGACACGTCGATTCGGCGGGTCGGGGCTCGGTCTTACCATCTCCAAGCGCCTCGTCGAGGCCATGGGCGGACGCATCTGGGCCGAGAGCGTCGTCGACCAAGGCAGCGTGTTTTCCTTCGCGGTGCCGTTCGAGATCTGGACTGGCTCCACCCACGGCGCTTCTCCGTCGCTGGACACCGACAACGACACCCCACTGCGCCCGCTCAAGATCCTCTTGGCGGAGGACTCGCCCGACAACTGCACCATCGCCATCGCCTATCTGGAGGACACGCCCTACCAGGTAGATGTCGCCGAGACGGGCGCGATGGCCTGCGAGATGTTCGTGCTGAACCACTACGACCTCGTCCTCATGGATCGACAGATGCCGATCATGGATGGCCTGACCGCGACGCGGACGATGCGCGCGTGGGAGCACGCCAACCACCGCTTGCCGACGCCGATCATTGCGCTCACCGCCTCGGCGCTCAAGGGTGATCGCGAGAAGTGCCTGGCGGCGGGATGTACGGCGTTTCTCACCAAGCCCATCAAGCAAGACGTCCTTCTGAGGGCCATCAAAGAGCACTCGATGGTCGGCTCGACCTCATCCACCAACGAGAGCGAAATCAACTATCCGGTGGCGGTGCCGACGCATTTGCGGCTGGTGGCCCAGATTCCCATGTTTCTGCTCAACCGCCGGCGCGATGTCGTCACCATGCTGGCGGCGCTGGTACGCGGCGATTTCGAGTCGGTGGCACGGCTCGGCCACTCGATGAAGGGTGCCGGGGCCAGCTTTGGCTTTCAGTCGATCACGGACCTCGGCGCGTCGATCGAGGCCGAGGCCGGGACTGCCGATACCAGCGGGGTGCGCCGCTGGGTGGACCGTTTGTCGACGTATCTTGACCGCGTGGAGCTGGCCAAGGGCCAGGGCCTGCCGCCGCGCGCCGACGTGGTCCCGACAACCCTCGGCGAGGCGCGACACCTCAGCGCCTCGTCGGCACGCGGCCCACAGCGGATCGTCCTCGTCGAAGACAACGAGGACATGCGTGGGCTCTTCCGTGAGTTTCTACAGAGTTGCGGACACAAGGTCGACGAAGCGGCCAACGGCATCGATGGGCTGGCGCGCATCCTCGCCGAGAATCCCGACGTCGCCATCATCGACATCGGCCTGCCAGGAATGGATGGCTACGAGGTGGCGCAGCGCTCGGCCGCGCCATGCTACTCATCGCGATGACCGGACACAGCTTGGACACCGACCGCGTGCGCGCCCTCGCCGCTGGCTTCGACGTGCACACCGTCAAGCCCGTCGACGTCGAGCACCTGAACCGCATGCTGGAGACCAACTAGATCAAAAGCCGATCGGCCTGACGGCCGATTCGTTGCGTCGCGAGAAGCCTCTCTGACGGCAAGCACGCCTTCTGCACCTTCCGCAGAGGTGTGGCTCCTCAATATGGTTCGCGCGCCCAGCGCTCTTCGTCCTCTCGAAGGCTCCCATGCGCAACCGAAGACAATTTTGACGGCTCATGCTCGCAGACAAGGACAGCGGTTGACCGGCTCTCGCCTTCGACTCTCAGCGACGACGCTTTGAATTCCCAGACAGCGGCCTGGTGGACCTCAAATCACGTGGCAGGTTTCTTTGGTCTCTTGCTGTACGCTTGCCTTGGGGCGAGGTGGCCACACGCCGTCAGCTGTGGCTGTTGGCGTCGAGGCTGAGGTCGGAGAGCACCAGCGAGCGCACTTGGTCGAATGCGTTCGAAGACGCCGGTGCGGCGATGCGGGCGCCGTCGTCGCGGTGGTTGTCGCCAAGCTGTCAAAACACCTTCCAGGGGCCGTCAGGCCGGTAGTTCGAGGCGTTGACCCCAGCTGCTGATTTTCGCGCCGGTGCATCAGCAGCGCGCATCGGCGTCCGAGAGTTCCGCACCAGGGCAATCTGACGCGCGTCAAGATCACCCTGGGTCAGGTCCGCTTACCCGCTTGGCGAAGTGAGTAGCTCCGCCATTGTCGAGCTCAGGGCTGGCCGCCGCAGTCGAGGCGGACGCCACAGAATGCAAGAGAGGTTTGGGCGTAGATTGCCTGTTGGTCGGTGCAGACACCGTTGACGCACGCGAGCGGCGCGAAACAGTCGCCGACGCTGCAGCTGACTCCGAGGGTGCGAGGGACATTGCACTGTTGGGCCACGCAGCTGAGACTCCGGCCGCAGTCATACAGCCCCGATAGCTCGGACGTACATCCATCACCGATGGTGGTCGCGCGGCAGAAATGTCCGTCGCAGGAGAGCCCCAGAGCGCAGCTCAGGCCACTGACCCGCACCTCGCAGGCCGCGCCGAGACCGGGCGGATCTGCGCACTGTTTGCCGACGCAGGCCAGCGAGTACCCACACTGCGTCGACGATTCGCAGGCACCGCCCGCAACAGCGCGCTTGAGACAAGATCCTCCGTCGCAAATCGAGTCGGCGTCGCAACGATTGAGGCAGCGCTGGCCCACATGCGGCGCGGCAACACACCGTAAGTCCTCGCAGGCGAGCCCGACGGCACACTCGGCGTGGCCACGACACGACTCGCCGAGCTTGACGCGTCCGGTCAACCATTTCGATTTGGTGCAATCGATGTCCTGGCTACCGAGCAAGGTGCACGCAGCGCCGGCATACATCGAGAGACACAGCGCGAGCGCGGCGCGGTCAATGGTGACGCGGCCAGCCGCTTCGGCGTCGGTCAGCGACGGCGCGCCCTCATCGCGGAGTTCCTGGCGATGCTGCGCTACACAGCGCTCCGTCCACGCGGACGACAACCCTCCGCAACGGGCCATCCACTCACAGCCAGTCTGGGCGCCGAGGGCCTCGGGCGAGTCAGAAGGAAAGTTGGGAACCTGACAGGCAACTGACATAGATCCAACAACCAGTGCGAATAAGCGCATCGAACCTCCAAGCCGCGCGGTAGGCGATGAGCGCACTGCAAGCACCTCGCCACAGGTCCAGCATCGACGGGCAACTGGAGGGCCGGTGTCCGAACTAGGCAAGCCGCCCTCAAGCCACAGCTCGACTCCAAGCGCGGAGTGCGCCGCGCGCAGATCTTCCGAGTTGGCTGCGCGACGGCGTATCGGCCGTGGCCGCCTCGCGCACGCGGCTTACTCCGTCGTGGATGGTGTTGACGACGAAGTAAGCTCGCGACTTGCCAACCGAAGTTGACGTAAGAGATGCTACCGGGCGCTAGCCGCTGACGCCCAGCCCAGCAACGACGACCCGTAGTTGTCATTGATGCGTTTGAAGTTGTCGACGTCGAGCAGGAGGCCCGTCAGCGGATAGCCATGCCGTCGGGCGCGGGCAAGCTCGTGCTTGAATGCGCGGAGCGGCGGCGGCACGTATCGGTTACTCGGGTGGTGGTGGGCCAACGATGTTGGCGTCGGCGTAAGATGCACGCCGCGCCAGCCGTCAAAGCGGTGTGGCGATCAGCTCGGTCGCGACCTCGGCGAAGCGTAGGTTGTCGAGGTGCTCCCGCGCCAGGTTGAACGGGCCTTTGCCCATGCGCTGCAGCAACTGAGGCGAGAGCGCGGTGAATCGATCGATTGCGGCCAGGTCCGAGTCTCGCAGCAACCGGATGAGGTCGGCGAGGCTCCCGGCATCAATCTCCAAAGGAGAGCCCGGCTCGCCGGCCATCGTCGCCGCGTCATCTACATCGCGCAGGTTCGCGGCCTGCTGCAGGACCCGGAGGGCCTCCAAGAGCTGGCGGGTCGCATGCGCGGCGCGGGCACCATCGCGTGCCCGGCAGTGCTCCTCGGCGGCGGTGGCGAAGAGCGTGACGTCGGTGGCGCCGAGCGTGGCCGCGGCGCCGCGCAGCTTATGCAGCCGCGCCGCCAGCGGCTCGATCGCCAACGCGTCCACGGCGCCCGGCTCGGCCAGCTCGCACACCGACAAGCCCTCGGCGAACAACCGCCGAAGCATGGACTGGAACAAGCGCACGTCGCCGCGCAGCCGGGCGCGTGCTGCCCGGCCGTCGATACCCTCGATCTCCGGCCACTCGTCCACGAGAGCCGGGGTGGTCAACTCGGCTGCGGTCATGCCCTCGCCGGTGATTCGCAGGTGGCGGTGGATGCACCTCGCCATCTCTGCGGGATCGAACGGCTTGGTCATGAAATCGTTCATGCCGGCCTGCAGTGATCGTTCACGTTCGCTGGGTAGGGCCCCCGCCGTCAACGCGATGATCGGCAGCGTCAGATGCAGCTCGGTGCGGATTCTTCTCGTGGTCTCATTGCCGTCCATATCCGGCATCTGCACGTCCATGAGCACGATCTCGAAGCGATTCGGATCTTGTCTGAGGCGCTCGAGCGCTTCGGCACCCGTGCCGCTGATCACCACGGTCGCGCCCTGCCCGCGAAGGATATGCTGCGCCACTTCACAGTTGATCTCGCTATCGTCCACGACGAGAATCTTCGCCCCCGAGAGCCAGCGAGGGCCCAGGTTTCCATCGGTCGTCAGTAGCGCGCGGTCGATGAGGGAATGCGCCGCAACGGCCACGCGAAGTGGAATCTCCACCCAAAACTCGCTGCCGACGCCCACCGTGCTCGTGACTCCGATCTCACCGCCCATCAACTCTGCAAAGCGGCGAGCGATCGACAATCCCAAGCCAGTCCCCCCAAAGCGTCGGGTCGTCGATGTATCAGCTTGTGAAAACGGCTTGAACAGGCGCGCGAGCCCTTCCGGCGCGATGCCGATGCCGGTATCCCGCACCGACAGTCGGACCGTGATGCCGGCGGTGGTCGGTGTTGAACATGAAAGGACGAGCTCCACTTGCCCCTTCTCGGTGAATTTTATGGCGTTGCTCAGGAGGTTGGTGACGATTTGACTCATGCGGGTCGTATCACCGCGCAGCTGCGACGGCAGCGCGGCGGCACAATGCACCGTGAGCGCGAGACCTTTGGCGTGGGCCGATGGGGTCAGCATCTCGCCGATATCCTGAACCAGATGCTTGAGGTCGACCTCCGCATCCTCGAGGCGCATCTCCCTGGCTTCGATCTTCGAGAGATCCAACACGTTGTTGGCCACGGACAGCAATGAGCGGCCAGCGAAATTGATCTTGCGCAGGAACGAGCGCTGCTCATCGGTCAGAGAGGTCTGCTCCAGCAAATAACCCAAACCAATGACGGCATTCAGCGGCGTGCGAATTTCATGGCTCATATTGGCCAGAAATTCGCTCTTCGCGGCATTGGCGCGCTCGGCCTCTGACTTGGCCTCTCGTAGAGAACGATCGTGTTCCCGATCCCGCGTCACGTCGCGGGCGATACGAAGGTAACCGCTCAAGGTCCCAGAGTCATCTAACATCGCCGAGACATTGAGCAACACGGGAACGCGACTTTGATCCTTTCGGATATAGGTCCATTCCTGGGGCACGTCCAATGTCGCGGGCTCGGTAAACACGCCCGCTCCTTGGATCGAACGCCCCATTAAGGCGGTCAATTCAAGTCCACGGGCCTCTACCTCAGCGCTATCGTGAAATGCCATCGGGGTTGCCCTGCCGATGAATTCAGCGCTGTCATACCCGAGCATTCGCTCGGCACCCTTGTTGAAAACACTGATGGTAAAATCAGGAGTGGTTGCGATGATGGAAAGATCGCTGGCCGAATCCATTACCAGGCGCAGCAGGGCGGAGGTGTGCTTGAGATTTAGCTCCGACCGCTTACGGGCGGTGATGTCGAAATTGACCCCTGTCATGCTGATCGCTACCCCTGTGGCATCGTACTGAAGCTGGGCAGCGGCCATGACATACCGGATCTCGCCGGTGGGCAGGACGATTCGGAACTCGGTTTCAAAGCCCGTATTATTGCGTAGTGCGTCGTTGATTTCCCGCTCGGCGCGCCCGCGGTCCTCGGCATGCAAGCTGGTCGCCCACAGAGAATAGGGTTCCACGCCCTCGGTCGGTACCCGGCCGTAGAGCCGGTACATCTGATCGTCCCAGCGAAGCACATTGCTGGACAGATCCCACTCCCAGACGCCGATGCCCGCGGCGCCAGCCGCGAGTCCGAAGCGTTCGTTGGCTCTGCGCAGAAGCTCATGCTGATCGGACAATTGCCGCTCGGCGAGCTTGCGAACCGTGATGTCTTGCAACGCTCCGAAAATGCGGACGACTACGCGCTGTTCCAGCTGCGCGTCGCCGACTGCACGGACCCAGATGGCCCGTCCCGTGGCGGTCGTCAATTGCAATTCCAAGTCGTAGGGCTCGGCGTCGGCAATGCATCTCTGATACGCGGCTTGGAGGACAGCGCGCGAGCCGGGCACATACATGCCAATCGCTTCATCGAGAGTCGGCTGGTGCCCGGATTGCACGTCAAGGATGCGACAGGTTTCATCCGACCAGTGCACGGCGCCGTTTGCGAGGTTGAATGACCAACCGCCGACGCCTGCGATCTTACCCACCCCCGCCAACTCCGCCGTCCGCTGCCGGACGCGGTCTTCCAGTTCCGCTTGCAAGGAAAGGTTCTTGGCTTCGGCTTCCTTGTAGTCCTGGATGTCAGTAGCTGTTCCGAACCAACTGATGATGGCACCGTGGGCATTCCGCATCGAGACCGCACGGTTCAGATGCCAGCGATATGTCTCGTCGCTTGCGCGCAGGAAACGGCATTCGGTTTCAAGCGGCTCGCCCGTTGCGACCGAGTGGCTCCAGGCACGAATGCATTTCTGCAAATCGTCAGGATGCAGCGCTGCGCTCCATCCCCAGCCCTGGGCTTGCTCCTTCGTCGTGCCGGTGTAGCTGAACCAGCGATGATTGAAGTAATTGAGCGAGCCGTCCGGCTGCGCCGCCCAGACCATCTGTGGCATGGCTTCGGTGAGGAAGCGGAGCCGCGCCTCCTGGGCCCGGATTTCATCCACCTGTTGCCTGCGCTCGGTGATGTCGCTGTGAACCCCAACCCATTCGCGGATGCTGCGATCGTCATTGAGTACCGGCGCCGCGTTGATCGTGCAGTTTCGATACACGCCATCATGGCGGCGCAGGCGGTGCTCGAACAGGAACGGCCGGCGGCCTTCGACGCAGCGATTCCATTCGTCGATGGTGGGCTGCGCATCGTCCGGATGGACGGCGGCGGACCAGCCAAAGCCCTGATACTCATCGAAGGACTGGCCGGTGAAGGCAGCCCAGCCGGGCTGCGCTCCCAGCATGCGACCCTCCGGATTGTTGGTCCAGATCACCTGCGACGTGAGCCGCATCAGGGTTTGGAACCTCTGCTCGTTGCGCAGCAACTCGTCGATCTTCTCACTCAACGCACGATCGGCGAGAGCCCTGTCCTCCGTGCCGGCGCCGAGGGCCCGCGTCGAGCGGATGGCAGGCTGCGGCGTAGACAATGTCGCTGCACTAGGAGTCAACGCATGGATATGCTGTTGCCGCGCCGTCGTGACATCCCGGACAATCTTTGAGACGGCGATGATCTTTCCATGGGCATCGCGCACGGGTGACAAGGTCACCGATACATCGAGGGACGCACCATCTTTGCGGATTCGTCGGGTGATGAAGTGATCGACGGTCTTTCCCAGCACCAGTTGGCTGATGAGCTCGGGCTCCTCGGTCGAGCGATCATCCGGAAACAACCGCGTAATGGGTCCACCGATCATCTCCGTCGCGGTGTAACCGAACATCTGCTGCGCGCCCAGGCTCCAGTTGATAACCGTGCCATCAAGAGTCTTCAAGATGATGGCATCGTCACTGTGCTCGACGATAGCGGCGGCGACGGCAGACGCGAGCTGGCCCTGATACGCCTCGGTGATATCTCGCGCGACCTTGGAAATCGCGACGATTTTTCCGCTTGCATCGCGTACGGGCGATAGCGTGACCGAAACGTCGATAAGCGCGCCGCTCTTCCGCAGCCGCTGGCTGACGAAATTCGAGATTTTCTTGCCGCGCGCCAATTGCGCGCTCAGCTCTGACTCCTCGTGCAGCCGTGCCGCCGGGAACAGACGTGCGATGGAGCCGCCGATCATCTCGGCGGCGGTGTAGCCGAAGATGCGCGTGGCGCCGGAGTTCCACGTCATCACCGTTCCGTCGAGACTCTTGGCGATGATGGCATCGTCACTGTGTTCGACGATGGCGGCGGAGAGGGCGAGCGCCAGGTGTTGCTGCTGTGTCTCGGTGATATCCCGGACAACCTTCGACACTCCCACAATCGTGCCGCTGGCATCGCGCACCGGCGACAAAGTGACCGACACGTCGATGTGGGCACCGTCTTTTCTGATTCGACGGGTGACGAAATGTGAAACGGTCTTTCCCGACAGCAGTCGTGCGATGAGCTCGCCTTCCTCTTGCAACCGATCGGGCGGGAACAAGCGGGTGATGGAGCCGCCGATCATATCCGCCGCGCTGTAGCCGAACAGCCGGGTCGCACTGGAGTTCCAGTTCGTGACCCTGCCGTCGAGGCTCCTCGCGATGATGGCATCCTGCGCGTCTCCGATGATCGCGGGGAACAACGCGGACTCGATCAGCAAGCGCGGCTCCTGTGTCGCAGTGGAAAGGGGCAATCCGGACTTCGGCATCTCTGCCGTAAGGAGGTCCTTGTTGTCAGGCACGCGCGCTCCCGTGTGGCGGACCGTTGCGCCCCAGTGGAGAAGTCACTTGGAACTAGCGCTCGCCGCGTGCGGCTCGCCGAAGCGGAGCGTTCGCGCGCAGGCGCGGCCGGCCGCCTTGGCTGCGTATAGGGCGTGGTCAGCGCAGAGCAAGAGCTCGCTCTGCGTGCGAGTAGAAATCCCACCAACGTCGGCAAGAACGGGCGTGGTCCTCACCGCACTCTGCTCGTCATGGCTGCTGATCCCGATGCTGACCGTAACGTGGTCCGCGGTCGGCGAGGCCTGGTGAGGAATGCGGACCGAGCTTACGGCCTCCAGCACACGCCGCGCGACCTGCTCGGCACCGGGGCACGACGTCTGCGGCAGGAGCACCACGAACTCCTCCCCCCCGTACCGCGCGACGAGGTCGCCGGGGCGCCGGCACGCCTCAGCCAGCGCCTGCCCTACCGTGCGCAGGCAGGCGTCGCCCGCCGGATGCCCATAGCGATCGTTGAACAGCTTGAAGTGATCGACGTCGACCATGAGCAAGCTGAGCGAATCCCCGTTGCGCAGCCCGCGCTTCCACTCGACGGCCAGCACTTCGTCGAAACGGCGCCGATTCGCAAGGTCCGTGAGGACGTCGATGGTGGCGATGTGCCGCAGTTCGTCGGTGAGCCGCTTGATTCTCAGCTGCGTGCGGACGCGAGCCAGCAATAGCGGCTCGCTGATTGGCTTGGCGATGAAATCGACCGCGCCCAGCTCGAGGCCCCGCAGCTCGAACTCCGCGCCCTTGTGCGCGGTCACGAAGATTACGGGAATGTCGCGAAGGCGCGGCTCCGCCGCGAGCTGCTCGCAGACCTGATAGCCGCTCATCCCTGGCATCTCGGTATCGAGCAGGATCAGGTCGGGCGGACGCTCGTTCACCTGCTTCAGGGCCGCCGCGCCGCTGGTGGCGAAGCTCAGTTGCCCCAAGCCAGAGAGAATCCGCCCCATCACCTGGATCATTCCGGGGTCGTCGTCGACGACCAGCAGCCTGTTGATCGCCATGTTTCCGCCTCGCGCGACGGTCGCCAGACCGATAGTCCCGATCAAATCGGCCAATACTCGATGGACTTGAGCCGCAGGTCCCTGCCGGCCTGCGCGTTGTCGCCAAAGATCTACCAGCGGCCGTCAAGCCGGTAGTTCGAGGCCGTTGACCGGAGCTTCTAACTTTCGCGCCAGTGCATCAGCACCCAAAACGCATCAGCGGCGGCGCATCAGCATGCTGCATCTTATTGGAATCGTTGATTTCCGACTCTCAGCGACGACGGCGTCATCGAGTAGTTGCGTGGGATGGCGCGGCCCTTGCCCAGAATCCACACCTGGACGCCCATGTCGATGCGACGGTGATGGCGTCTGGCGCGTGCTCATGCTCGTGCTCTTCTGGATCGTGGCTGTGCGGATGCGGTGTGGTTAGTCGCCCGGAGCCACCGCGACGCGGTGGCCAACCCGCAGCTCAACATCAAAGAGACCATCTCTGTCGATCAAGACGGTCGAGGCCGTCGTCCTCATCAAAGTCTCCGCTCAAACCGGGGGGCGCCCCTCGTAAGAAAACGTTCGGAGACTACGCCGCCAGCGAAGCTGGCTGATTCACCGGCAAGCAGACGAAGAACGTGGTGCCGCGCCCGACCTCGGACTCGAACGTAAGCTTGCCGCCATGTTTCTCGACGACGGCGCGGGCAATCGCCAGGCCCTGCCCGGTGCCTTTGCCCACCGCCTTGGTGGTGAAGAACGGGTCGAAGATGCGTTGATGAAGCTCGACTGGAATGCCGGCGCCGGTGTCTGAGATCTCGATGATCACGTCGTGGCCGGTTTCGGACAGGCGCGTCGAGACGCCAATCTTGCCGCGCGCGCCTCCCGCTGCGACAACGTCGGAGATGGCATGTGCTGCATTGACGATGATATTGAGCACCACCTGATTGATTTCGCCGCCGCAACACGCAATCGGTGGTAGCGATGAGAAATGCGTCTCGACGTCGGCAACGAGCTTGTACTCGTGGCTGGCGATGACCAGCGTCGATCGGATGGCCGTGTCGAGGTCGAGGGCGACAAGCGTCGTCTGATCCGGATGTGCGAACTCTTTGAGGGATCGCACGATGGTGGCGATGCGTTGCAAGCCTTCGAGGGAGCGCGCGGCCGCCGAGGGCACGTTGGCCATCAGATATGGCAGGTCAATCTGATCTTCCAGTTCCACGAGTGCCGCCGCTTCGTCGCTGAGAGGCCGAATCTCCAGTGACGCACGACAGTGCGCCTGCCAACGCTGCACGAGCGGCCAGGTGTCTTGGAAGGCCTCGGCCATGAACGAGACGCTGTCGTTGACGAACTGTACCGGCGTGTTGATCTCGTGGGCCACGCCGGCGGCCAGGCGTCCGACCGCTTCGAGCTTCTGCGCCTGGCGTAGCTCGAGCTCCATCCGTTCGCGAGCGGCGACCTCCGCCCTGAGCCGAGCATGGGCCTTTTCGACCTCGATGCGCTGAGCATCGCTCTCGTTCAGCATATCGGTAATGACGCTGAATCGCGTCGTGGAAATCACATAACAGAACCACGCGCCCGCCGTGAAAAAGAGCGGATAGAACCAGGGCACACCGCTCAACAACGCGAAAGCATCGTGCGCCAGACACACCAGCGCGATATTGAGTGCCATGTGTCTACCGGCACTGTACTCGCTGACCAAAGCCAAAAACGGCAACACCAGCCACTGAGAAACCGGCCAGCCGGCCAGATGACAGATCCCCAAATTCGAAATGGTGTTGACCAGCGAGCGCAACATCTCGCCGCGCTTGCCCATCCGCGCCATGAAATGGATGTTGTAGCCGACGTTGAAGCCCACGGTCATAGCGACCATGAAGACGACAATGCCGAAGGTGCGCCAGTGCCCCCAGGTGCTGGCCACCGAGACGAACGCAATGATCCCTCCGCCCAGAGCCTTGAGCTTGTTCAGGCGATTGGTGATGTCGACGAAGCGCGGCCGGTTCTCCACATTCTTGAATCTGCCATCCAGGCAAAATCTTGAGTACGCCGAGCTAGGTACCGGTCTCGGTCTCGATCTCGACCTCGGCTTGTCAGCCACCCATCAGCCGAACTTAGCCAGGGCCGTCACCTTCCGTCATAAAGGTCGCAAGCGCCTCGTTGAATTCGTCGGAGACAAGGTGTGGAAAATGGTGCGGCGACTCGATGGTCAGCATGCGGCCGCTGGCGGCCGCGACGGCGACCTCGGTGATGGTACGAAAGGCCGGGCTCCAGCTTCCGGTCACGCCCAGCAGGGGAATCCTGGCGTCTCTGACGAGGTGCAGCTGCTCCTGCAGCGTCTTTTTGGACGGCAACCGCAGACGCTTGAGGGCGAGGCCCATGCGGTCGAGCTCGGCGGGGTCGGCTCCGTCGGTGCCGCGCAGCTCGGGCGGAACGTTGACCAGCTTCACGAACCGCTCGAGGCGAGAAGCGTTCGACATCGGCAACAGCGACACCATCGCCACCTTGATCCCGAAGCGCAGTACGACCAGCTTGTTCATTGCCAAAAGTGGCATGGCCGGCTCGATCAGCGTCAGCGAATGGACCTTGTCAGGTCGCAGCACCGTGGCGGCGAGCGCGACACAGCCGCCGAACGAATGACCCACGAGATGCGCACCATCGCCGATGAGCTCGGCGATGAGCGCCCCGTCGGCCGCCGCGTCGTCGGGACGGCCTGGGTCGGCGCTGAGCCCGTGTCCCGGTCGATCGGGTACGAATACCTCCCAGCCGCGCTCGCCAAGGATCTGCTGGCGGGCAAAATGGCGGTCGCCGCCGGTACGGCTGCCCTGCGCGCTGCCGTGCACCATAATCACTTTCGGCCCCGCTTGGCCCCAGCGCGTCACATGCAGCGTTTCCATCAGGGTCCCTTCATCAGGTCGTTGAAGGCTCGGGTGGCGGCCACCTCGTTCGGACGCGCGACGTCTGCGCGAGCCCGTGCGCGCGCCACCATCACCTCGACTTCGTTGCTACCGAGGACAGCCATGGTCTCTGCGATATAGGTGTCGAGCGGCATCGCCCGCGCATCGGTCGCGTTCACCGCCATGAGCTCGGTCTGCACATAAGGCGGCGCTACCTCCAACACCTCCACCGACGAATGGGCGAGCCGATAGCGCAGCGACAGTGTGTAGGAGTGCAGCGCGGCCTTGGTCGCCGAGTACAGTGCCGACGACGCCAGCGGCAGATAGCCGAGCATCGAGGACACGTTGACGATGGTCGCGGCCGGCTGCGCGCACAGATGCTCTACGAATGCGGAGATCATCCGGATAGGCCCGAGGAGGTTGGTGACGACGATCGCCATGAGCTGCGCGTCGTCAATCGGGTTGGCGACGTCGTCCCCGAACATGATCCCGGCATTGTTGACGACGACGTCGAGGCGCGGATACTCGGCGATGAGCCGCGCAGCGACGGCGGCAATGGAGTTGGGATCGGCGACGTCGAGCTCCACGGCCTGCATGCCGGGGTGGCCGGCCACCACTTCGTCGAGCGCCGCCCGCCGCCGTCCGGCGACGATCACCTGGTTGCCGCGTTGGTGCAGCGCCTCGGCGAGACCGCGGCCGATGCCCGAACCGGCACCGGTGACGAGGATGGTGCGGCCGCTCAGGTTCATGTATCTCTCCGCCTGGCGACTTGCTTGCGCACATACGCCTCGAACGACGTCGGCTCCCGTCCGAGCAGCCAGCGGAGCACGTTGGCGTTACCGACAAAGTCGTGGCTGCTGTAGCGCGCGGTGATCGCCCGAAGGACACGAATCTGGTGCGTCACCGTGCGCGGATCGGCGTCGCCGACCCAGGCTTTCAAGTAGGTATCGGCGTCGATCTGCCGAACCTCGATCTGCCGGCCGAGAACGCGACTGAGGATCTCGCCGAGGTCGTGCGCAGTGTAACGTCCGGGGGCCACGAGCTCGTAGGTCGCGCCGTAGTGACGCTGGCCCTCGGCGAGGACAAGGCATCCCACGTCGGTGACATCGTCGAGATCCACCAGTGACTGGCGCCGATCGAGCGACCAGGAGAGCTCGAACACGCCGCGCTCGAACACCGGCCGAAGCTTGAGCGGAAGCATGTAGTTGGACGGCTGTAAGATGGTCAGCTCGAGCCCCGACGACAACAGATGCTCTTCGACGTCGCGCTTGATCTCGTGCTGCACAAGGTCCGTCAAGATGGCGTGGAGCACCGAGCTGAAGACGAAATGTCGGACCCCTGCTACCCTCGCCGCGTCGATGACGGCGAAGCCCATGTCGCGCTCCCGCGGATGCAGGGTGGGCCCAACATGATAGACCTTCTCGACGCCTGATATGGCCGCGCCAAGAACGTCCGGGTCGCACAAGTCGCCGACAACCACCTCGGCACCGAGCGCACACACCGTCGCTGCCGAGGCTTCTGTCCGCACGCAGGCGCGCACCTTGTGCTTCGCTGCCAACAGCTTGGGCACGAGCAGCTTGCCCTGGTTGCCGTTTGCCGCAGTGACCAGAATCATGACGTCACGAGGTGAGGACCACGATCGGATTGGGCAGCTCCGGGCTGGTCTCGAGCGCCCACGCGCGCGTCTTCAGCTTGGACAGCGGCGTACCGGCGGCGAGCGCGGTGCGCATCTTCTCCGGAGAAAAGCCGACTCCCACCGCGTCACCCGCGTACTCCGCTCCCATCATGTAGGCGGTGGCGTCGTCTGGCGTGGCGAAGTTGTCGACCTGCAACTCCACGAAGTTGCCATCGGGATCGCGGTAGTACAGCGAGGTGGTGACCCCGTGCTGGATGGAGACCGCCGGCTCGACGCCGTCCTCTTTGAGTCGCACGAAGCGGTCCAGCAGCTCGTCGAGCGACCCGAAGGTGTAGGCCGCATGGTTGAGGCCCGCGGCGCGCGGTGAGCGCGGCTCGAGCTGCACCGGCGGTGAAAGCAACGCCAGCCGGTGATGCTCCTCATCGAACGTGAGGAAGCACAGGAGCGAGTTCTCGAACACCACGTGGGCGTCGAGCACCTGGCAATACCAGGCCCGCATAGCCGGCATGCGGCTGGTTTGCAACACGATATGCGCGAATTTGGGCGTGGCCATAGATTCATTCCTCGTCGGTGATCGCCTGCCTGAGCACAGCCAGCGTCTGACAAAGCGACGCAAAGCGGGTGACACCCAGCATCCGTGTGAAGTCCTTTTCGATATCTCGCACTGCCTTTTCGGTGGCGCGCATGAAGCGGCGACCCCGCGTCGAAAAGCACACCAGCTTGGCGCGCTTATCGCTGCGGTGCGGTGCCAGCTTGACCAGATCGAGGCGCTGGCACTCTACGATGAGCTGGCCCATGGCGCCCTTGGTGATGCCGGCGCGCGCCGCCAGATCGACGATGCGTGTACCGCCCGGATCGTCGATGTGGCGAAGAGCGTTGAGGTGCACCTGGCGCACGTCGGCGAAGCCGGCCGCTTGGTAGCGCTCGACGAGTCGCGCCTCGAACGCGTGAAACGAGAACAGCAACAGGCGCCCGAGATTCTGGTGACGCCACGGATGCGCAGCGTCGGGAGCGAGGCCTTCGTAGGCCGGTGTGGAAGCAGCAGCGGGGGAAGGCTTTTCGCGTGTCATGTGGTCACCGCTGACAAGACTACCTCCGGATCTTCCTCATCTCCACGCCAAGCGATGTGCTGATCGGGCCGCACCAGCACATAGCGCGCGTTGGCCATCCGCCCGAGCTCGCCGGTTCGATCGAGGCGGAGCACGGTGAGTGGCACACCACGCGCGCGCGCGGCGGCTTCCCAGGCCGCTGTGTCTGCCCCAAAGCTCAACAGCGTCAGCTCTCGCCCGAGCCGGTCGTAGAGCGAAACGAGTGCAGCGCCCTCACGGAGCCAGACATGTGGCAGGCGGCATCCAGGCTCGGCGCGCGGCTGGTATTCGGTCGGCGGATCGGGCGGCGGCGCGCCGTCGCTCAGGATGGCGCGAGACCGATAGCACGCGCCGAGCTGAATGCCAGGAGTCTCGTATTCCCAGCGCGCATGGGCCAAAAGATGCGCCCGCATCGACTCGCGAGCCGCGTGGCCGCGCTCTGAATCCTCGTCAATAGCGGCGTCGACCGGGTGCTCGCCGTGACGCCGCGCCAACGACAGTGCATAGGCGGTGTTGCGAAGCGCCACCGGCCGGCGCTCGTCTTCGTAGCTGTCGAGGAGCGACTCCGAGGCCCAGCCGGCGGTCACCGCGGCAAGCTTCCAGCCGAGGTTGTATGCGTCTTCGATGCCGGTGTTGAGCCCGAATCCGCCGGTGGGCGTGAACAGGTGCGCGGCGTCACCGGCCAGAAAACAGCGACCGGCCCGGAAGCGCTCTGCCACCAGCGACACTCCGGCGCGCCACTCCGCAGACGACAGAATCCGATGTGGCGTCGGCGCACCGACAAGCTCGCGCAAGATGTCGTCGAAGGGCTTGGGGTCAGGCAACTGGTAGTGAAGAAGGTACAAATCGGCGTCGGCGTCGATGGTGACCATGAGCGCGCGTAACGTCGGTAGGAGCATCCAGCGCTGCCAGGCGGGAGGATGCGGCAAGCGCGCACGCAGGCCGGGCGCATGAAAATACGTGGCCCACATGCGGCCGCCCATGAAATCGATTGTCGCGCCGCCCTCGCCGAGGAGCTTGATGCCGAGCGCGTGCCTCACCAGGCTGCGGCCACCGTCGCAGCCGACCACATGATCGGCGCGCAGGCCGTCGCCGCCCTCGAGGCGCAGCTCCACCAAGTCGTCCCTAACCTCCAGCGACTCCACCGGCTGGCCCCAGCGAAGCTCCACGCTGGGAAAGCTCTCGGCGCGGGCGCGCAAGAGCGGCTCCAGCACCAACTGGCTGGCCCGCAGCTGCGGCTCCGGCGTCGGCCAGCGCGTGTTGGCCGCCCTGGTCTCGGCGATGGCCTCCGCCTGCGACGGCAGCGACACCCGATGTAGCTCGTGACCAACGAGACGCGTGCTGTAGGTGACGTCGGTGCGGTAAGCCGACGACGGGGCCTTGGCGCGAAAAGGTGCGCTCAGCCCGTGACGGCGATAGATCTCCATCGAGCGCGCGCCATGCGTGTTGGCCTTGGGGTGCGTGGATGTGCCGGCCGCGTCGGTAACCACCACGGTGCGCACCCCGCGCTGGCCGAGCTCCGCGGCGAGCAACAGACCCACCGGGCCGGCACCGACGATGGCCACATTCGTCTTCTGCACACCCATGAAATGGTATGGTATGGTTACTATCCTATCTGGTCAAGCACCCAACTCGGAGGTCGCTCGTGAGACTGGCAGTCCTCGAAGGTCGCACCGTCATCGTCGAAGGCCAGGCGTTCGTCGACGTCGCACGGGCCAGCCGCGGCGAGCACGGGCCAGACGTGATGAATCTCTATGAGCGCTGGCCGGCATTCGTGGCGTGGGCCGCCGGCCCCATCGCTGCTGCCGCCGTTCGTGAACCGCTCCCAGCGACAAGTTTTGACGCACCGAGCCCGCGTCCGCGCCAAGCATTCGGAATCGGTGTGAACTACGCCGACCACGCCAGCGAGGCGGGCCTAGTCGCGCCGTCAGCGCCAATGGTCTTCGCCAAGTTTCCAAGCTGCATCGTCGGTCCGTCAGCACCACTCCAAATCACCGTGCCGACGGTGGATTGGGAAGTGGAGCTGGTGGTCGTGATGGGACGCGTTGCGCACCAGGTTGAAAAGGCCGAGGCCTGGTCCTACGTCGCGGGGCTCACCGTCGGTCAGGATCTCAGTGATCGCCAGCTGCAAATGGCCGGCACGCCGCCGCAGTTCAATCTCGGTAAGTCCAGACCCGGCTACGGGCCTATCGGTCCGTGGTTGGTTACGCCCGACGATCTCGCCGACCGCGACGATCTGGAGATCGGCTGCACGCTCAACGGCGAGGTGGTCCAACACTCGCGCACCCGCCATCTCATCTTCGACGTCGCAGCCATCGTGAGCTACTTGTCGTCGGTGTTGACTCTGTGGCCGGGCGATCTCATTTTCACCGGTACGCCAAGCGGCGTCGGATTCATGCGCAGCCCGCCACGCTATCTCATCCCCGGCGACCGTCTGGTCAGCACCATCGAAGGCATCGGCGAGCTCGTCACCCATGCGGTCGCTGGCGTGCCCGCATGAGCTGTCTTATCTGCCTGCAAGAGACCGCCGATCCCGCGCTCACCGTCTTCAGTGACGACCGCTGGGCCGCCGGGGTCATCCCCGGCTACGACGTCCCAGGCTGGGTTATCCTTCGCCTACGTCGTCACGCTGAGGGCATCGGTGGGCTTGGGCCCGACGAGCTTACCAGCTTCGGCCGACGCATCCGCGATCTGGTTGGCGCGGTGCGCGAAGCCACCGGCGCGGTGGCCACCTACCTCCTGTCGTTTGGCGAAGCCAACCCTCACTTCCACGTCCTCGTCGCTCCCCGCACCGCAGATGTCCCCGAAGATCGGCGCACGGGAGACATCCTCAAGCTGCGCTTCGAGCGCGCCAGCCTCGACGGAGCCCGGGCGCTCGTGACACCGATTCGTCTCGCATATGAGCGCCTCAACCTCGCAACACCGGAGGACCCCATGGAACCCATCACCGCCCACGGCATCTCGATGACGTACCACCGACCTGCCCTCGATTCCGGGGACACGCCGCTTCTTGTGGCGCTGCATGGCGGCACCTATACCAGCGCCTATTTCGGCGTCGCTGGCGGCCCCATGGGATCGTTTCTCGACATCGCCTCTCGCAACGGCTTCGCGGTGCTGACCGTCGATCGGCCGGGCTATGGCCAGAGCGTCGCGCTGACCGAGGCGGACAACACCTTCGCCCGCCAAGCCGAAATTCTCGACTCAGCCATCGGCGAGGCGCTGGCCCAAAAGGCACACACCAAGGTCGTTCTCGTGGGCCACTCCATCGGTGGGATGGTCAGCCTCGAAGTCGCCGCCCGCCATCCCCGCTGGCCGCTCGTCGGCGTGGCCACCGCCGGCATGGGCGCGCGCATCCCGTCGGGCGGCGCAGCAGAGCAGCTCGGCTCTTTGCCTTTGTCGGGCGTCGTCGACCTGCCGATTCCCGATCGAGACGGCGTGATGTTCGGCCCCCCGGGCAGCTTCTCGCCGGCGGCGCTCGCGGCGGCGCACAAGTCTTACGCGCCGACTCCGTTCGTTGAGCTGGTGAATGCGCCGCGCTGGGCAAAAGAGCGACTGCGAACGCTCGCCGCCGAAATCAAAATCCCGGTGCACAACGTGCTCGCCGAATTCGACGCTCTGTGGGACAGCTCGGCGGCGGCGCGCGCCGAGTTCGTCTCCCTCTTCTCTGGCAACGTCACGTCGGAGCTCGCCGCGGGCGTCGGTCACTCGATCGACCACCACCTGGCTGGTGCCGTGCTCCATTTGCAACAACTCGCCTTCGCGTCCGCCTGCGCCGCATAGCCGGCGCTTTTCCGGGCCTCCTTGGCTGAGCCCGAAAACATCTTCTCTCAAGTTTCAGCCGGTCCGAAAGTTTGGGGGGCGCGTCATGTCCACCAAATCGGGTCAACGCCACCAACGTCGACCGTCACCTGGCCCTGGCTTCACTCGACATGGTTACTGATGGAAGTTGACTGTGACGGTTTCGGCCGCCGCGCAGTGTTTGGTCTGGCGTCGACGCATCCGTTGCCTTTGTCGTGATGTCCGAATCTATCGATCACAGCTGGTGGACCACAGTGCTATCGCTTTTCGCGTCGCTGCATCCGCATGTTGTGCCGTTGAATCAGGCATTGGCCGTACGCGCCGAGGAGAATTTGTGAAGGAACACATTTGCATGGTGCTCGAGGTACTGGCAGCGACACTTATGGTGCTCACGTCTTCGGCCTGTGGCTCGGGTCCAACGTCGTCGCCGAGCGACGGAGGAACGCCAGTCGTGCAGGACTGCGCGGGCATCGGAAAGAGCCAGACGGTCGCCCAGCCCTGCTGTGAGGCGTTCGGAATTGATGCCTGCGGAGCGAGCTTGTTCTGCGCCGCTTTTGACGGTCGGACGCAGCCCACATGTTACATCGAGGGAGTCCGCAAGGCGCTCGAGGCCTGTACCGAGGACCGGCAGTGTTCGACGAAGCACTGCGCTAGCGACGCAAAACAGTGCATCGGCGACGGATCATTCGCGACCGACTGCGTCACCGACGGGGAGTGCACGGGTGTGGACGCCAAATGCGTTGGCAACGAGTGCCGCTGGTCGGTTGGTCACATCTGTGAATCGTCGTTGGGATACTTCAACACTCAGAATCACTGCTCTGGGCCCTGTATCAATGGTCTGTGTGCGCTCAGCTGCTCGGCCTCGAAGCCGTGCTCCGCTCCAAGCTCGGAGTGCAAGACCCAGCTCGGCGGGACCTGCGGTGCAAAGAACTGTGCGGGTGACGCCGACTGCCCAAATGGCTGGTGCGATCACACCTCCATAGGCTATTTCTCGAGCATGAAAGGCGGCTGCCTTCCAGCGTCGTGCGTGAGCGACGGAGACTGCGTCAACGGAAGTGCCCCCTATTATGGAAAAGAGGATGTCTTGAATAACCCGCACTGCGCGAACGGCCGCTGCACCTTTGACTGTTCGTCCAGCAAATGCATCGGGACGCAAAGATGCGGGACAGTCTGCTTCTGATCGACGGTTGACAGTTGTGTTCCAAGACCGCCGCATGGAAAAGCTGAGGTCTTCGAATACAACGTCGACGAACCATTCGAAGCTACGAATTGCTGGACAGGAGAGCCGAATGAAACGGACGGTGTTGATATTGGCCTCGAGCGCCTGCCTGGTCGGCTGCGCAACGATCGAGGTGAACGGCGTCAAGACCGACGAGGGGCAATGGCACAAAGACGAGGCGGAGATCAAGCGGCGCGCCTCGTTCGACCTGCACTGTTCTGCATCCGACCTGCAATTGACTCTGTTAAACACGAACGGCTCAGCGCCGCCCATTCCGTGGACGATCGGCGTGCAGGGATGCGCCAAGCGAGCCACCTACCAGGTGGCTTTCGGGACTGGTTGGGTGATGAACGCTGCCGCCCACCCTTGATCGCTATTGTGTGCGGTGGACCCCGAAACTGGACCTGCTAAGCGAAAACGTGTTTTACTTCGAGCCCGTCCGCGACGAGTGAGCTTCCTGCGCAGCCAGCGTTTGACATACGCCAAATATCGGCACTGGATCTCGTCGCGCGCGGCCATGAACCGTACGGCCAAATCACGCAACCCTCCATCTCGGTGGCTCAGCAGGAACGGATAAAACGACTGGTCCTCCATCGCCACATGCACTTTCAAGATGCCAGTCATCGTCTGCAAGCTTCGACGATGCCGGCCGCTTCAGAAACCACACGTTTGGCTTCGAGCCGTGGCACGATGTCCATGGTGATTCTGGTTAGCTCGCGGTGTTGGCGCTTCAGGTTATCGATGATGTTGTGCACCAGCGGTGCACGAACCGCGCGGACCGTCGGATCAGCTGTAGCGATCGCGTAAGACAATCACCTTCCTGTGTGCCAATCGCGTGACGGGAAGTGCGATCCGTCGATCGAGGGAAAATAAAATAGTAGCCTGCCGGTGTGGCTTCTCGGTTCACGACTGGTGCGCTGATCCGCTGGCGGGTTGGCACTCCTAAGCCAGACGAGGCATGAGAGCTATCTATGCCACGTGCCGCGCGTGCTGCAGTATGGTGCTCGCTTGAGCACGCACTCGATTTCCTCGACGTGAATGTCGTTCATCTTCATCATTTCGAGCGAGCCGGTGACATACCCTTCCATCGATCGGCAGAGCGCCGCATGGGGCATGGCGAAGTCGTGGGTCCGCCACTCAGCGGATTCGCGGCCGTCCCACACGACCTCGGAGCGGCCAGTGTCGTGATGCACGCTCCACAGGCTCGCCGCCCGCGCGAAGATATACTCCGGCGAGCCGACCTTGTAGAAGAGCTTGTACAGCGTCGGTAGATTGGCCTTGGCGGCTTCTTTGCCAAGGAGCCGCGCGAGAGCGAGGTCTCCGTGCCCCAGGAGCTTGTCGGCCTTCACGTTGAGCTCGACGAAGCTTGAAAATGGATACCAGGAGCCTTTGAGACACGGGCCGCGCGCCAACGCCTGCGTGGCCGAGTCGAGTAGCGTCACCAGCTCCGGCCAGCGCCGTGGATGCTCGCGTCGGAGATAGTCGAAGCGCGCGGTGAGCGCGCTGCCTTTGATTAAAGCCATCCGTCGCAAGGATACGCCACATCGGCTTGGTGTGCCGCCCAGCTTGGTGTCAGTCGAGGGTTTGCTATCTCTGTCGTCGATCGAGTCGTCGGAAACGCCGGTCCTCGCATTGGCTCATGCCAAGAGCGCTGACGTTCTACGGTACGCCGTCGGCCACGAGCGAAGCCTCAAGATAGACTTCCACCTCTTCGAAGAAGAGAATGCGGTAGCGAGCGTTGTCACCGGCGATACGAACCGACGCCAGGACACGATCTACGATCTCCTTGGCCGAGGAGGGAATGCCACGCTCGGCCAAATCGTCGATCAGGTCTCGCGATTCGGAAAGTAGGGCCCGCCAGATGTAGCTTTCCATCGCCGCGCAGCTTGCCCGAATGTCGTGCAGTCAGTCCGGACGTTTGCGAAACGATTCGGTGAAGAGTCTGCGACCAGTTGACTTCCGGTTCGCGGCCAACGCGGCAATTGGGCGCTGGATGTGGCTACTTTCTGTCCGCGGCCTTCTCTCTCGCTTCGTCCTTGGGCGTCTCATGCTGCACGCTCAATATCTCGCCCGTCATCGCATCGACATTGACCTCGTCGATGCCCGTCTTGCCGACTGTTTTGATGTCGAACGAATAGAGGAGCTTGCCGTTTTCCTCCTCAATCTCGGCGGAGACGACCTTGCCCTTGGGAATCTTTGTCCGCGCGCTGGTGGTGGCAGCGGCTGGCGTGATCTTTGCCCGCTGGAGCAGCCCCGGCTTCTCCTCCTTCATCTTCACGGACTGCGCATGCCCTTGCGTCGCAAAGAGCAGTACCGCCGTCGCCACGGTCATCGTAGGAAGCTTCACAGTTTCTCCTTCGCGCCTCGAGGGCGTCGTCTCTGGAATATGTATTGCAGATGTAAGGCACGACGGCGCCGAGAAATTTCGTCTAACCCGAACTGAGCCGAACCTCGCCCGGTTCAGGCGCGTAGAACCACACGATTTGGAGAAATCATGAAGGTTTCATGAAGAACCGACATGAAGCTGCAGAGGTCCAAGTGTCCACCATCGCAAATGCTCGGAGAGTGCCGGGAATTTCAGACCCTGGCGTTTGTGCGGACCCAGTATTGCTCGGATTTGGGTCAGTGCTGAGTGGGTGCGGACGCAGCGCCACTGCGAATTTCTTCGAAGAAACGCATGACGCTCAGCGGGCACGCGGAATGATTTTCGTCGCCCACGAGATCGCTCGAGATCCCGGCAAAGCCGTTGGCCTCCCCGAGCTGGCGCGCCGCAACGAACTGCGCTTCGAGCGCCGTGCGTGCAGGATCGTGGGATCCCTGAAACGCCTTGACGCGGAGAGTTGCGCGCTCGGGCGCCGCAGACACCAAGCCGATCACTTCGGGCACGAAGTTGGCACAGGCTGGTGCCGCAGCGGCGAGCTCCTCTGGCCGCTGGAGGATAGTGGCCCAGGTGAGAATGCCCCCCGCCGACCAGCCCGTCACGACGCCGCCAGCTGCCAGCGTGCAGCGATCTTGGCCAGCCGATGGGTGGACCCGAGGTTCTGGGCGAGCCATACCTCGGTCCCCAGAACCACGGCGTCCGCATATTCAGCGACGGTGGCCGGCACGAGGGCGAGGAGCTGAGCGCTCCGACCTGCTCCCAGCTTGACCGTACCGCCGTCGTCGATCAGAAAACCGCCGATGTGTAGCTCCGGAATCGGCGCCCGCAGTCGATCAAAAACCTTGTACGCCGTCTCGCGCGGACCGCGCTCGAAGGCGGCGCTCGCCAGCCGTCCGATGATCGCCGCTTCATCAAAGCTCGCACGCGGCAGGCAGGTCAGAAACTCGACGTGGGGCACATCACTGGCGGCGCCGCCCGGTTGCACTACTCGCCCAAAGCCGTTGGTGAAGACCCACACTCCGCCATGTTCGGCACGACGCATGACGAGAAGGTGCGGCGGTGCGCGGTCGCTCCCGCTCGGAAATGCCTCGAGGGTCTCGCCGGGAAGCGCGCGCTGGACGGCTGCATCGAACAGCACCTGATAGAGGTTGGGCGGAAGCTCGCCGGGACCCGCTGCGGCCAGCCAGGCCGCTGGCTCGTCGATTGCGGGCTGCTCTCTCTGGAGCCGAAGGAAATCGTTGGCGTGATCCACGCGATAGGCAACGCAAGCCCCGTGCGGGTCCGGCGCCGGGTGAGCGCCACCGCGATACCCAAGTGGCACCTCCAAAATTTCGCCGGCTGCGAGCTCGCGGTTCTCGCGGACCATCACTCCGCAGGCGCGGTTGATCGCTTCGAACCCGCGACTCTCCGACCAGCGGTTGCCCGCCTCCGTCGACACCGCCACATCGCGCAGGGCAAAGACCTCCATTCCGAAGCTCGCGTAGCCGCCTCGCTGATGGTCGATGGCGAAGCCGACCCAGGCTCCCCACGGCATGCAATGCGGGTCGTCCAGATCCCCCAGACGCAGCAGGAAGGTGTCGCGGTCGAGGACCCACTGCCCGGCACGGTTGAGCACGACGCCGGTGCCGTGCCCCAGCAGGGCTGCAACGAGCCTGGATAGCGCGCGCATCGAACCCCCGACGGCAAACGGATGAGGGTAGTGGTCACCCCGCATGATCCGAGAGCGATACTCGAGATCGGTGAGACCGAGGTTGAGACCGATGAACGCTCGTCCGAGGTCGAAGCCACTCGGCACCTCGCGAAGATCGAGTCCGCCGCGCGGAAGCGGTTGATTGCCGGCGACGGCCTGGATGGATCGACCGTCGCATTGAAACTCCAACCCGCCACTGACGCCGACACGAATACCCGCGGCATCCAACCCCATCCGGGCGGTCCACGCGCGCAGGGCCATCGGGCCGGGGGGGACGGGCTCATCGAGGAGCACGGTGACCCAGCCCAGCAGCGCAACCGTCCCGGCGGCGTCGGCAGCGTCGGTCTCCCGGGATGGCAAGCCAGCCGCGGCATCGCGTTCGGCAAGCCGCGCGTCGTAGGTGCCGTCGGAGTCATCCAGTTCAAGCACGGTGGCCCGAAAGCCGCCGAGCGGGTGCGGCGAGAGCTCCCGGACGAGCACCCGCACGCCCGCGACGGGTTCAAACCCACGACAGGCGGAGCGACCGAAGCGGAGGGTGTGCCCACCGTCGAGATCCAGCTTTCCCACACCGTCGCCCAGTTCGAAGGAGGCGATCCGCGCCGGGCCGACTGGCGGAGGGGACTTGCTGGCCTCAGGGACCGGAGTCACCGGAGTCACTGGCGCCATTTTCTTCTTTCGCCAATCAAACAGGCCCATGGTCAACCTAGCGTTGGCAAGCATGCCATGCGGAGCTCCCGATAGGGGCCGGGGTTAGCACTACCAACATTGCCGCCATGTCGGCGAATCGTGACCCGTCGCTCTTCTCTACGCAGACGGCTTCCCTTTGTATAGGCTCACCCAAGAGCGTTCTTGATCTGCGTTGGTGCAATGAGCCCAACATCACGAAAAGCGCGACCCAGCGCGCTCGAGTCGGCGTAGCCCGTGGCGCGAGCCACTTCAGCGATACTGCGATCATGGTTGCCGAGTAGGAATACGGCGGCCGTCAAGCGCCACCAGCGGAGTGTCTCGCGCCACCCGCCTTCGAACATCGCAAATCGTTGTTGCACCGACGTGAGATCGCGAAGCATTTGCCTTTCGGTTACCCCCGATTCTTCGATGAGATCGAGCATCATGGGCTGCAGCGCCAACTGTCCGAGCGCAGAGGTGAGCGCGCGCTGAACGCGGAGCCGCGTGGGGTCATGCAGCGAATCTTCGACTTTTTCGTCGGACGCAGAAAGCCATCTCTGACGTTGGAACATGGCCATGAGAGAACTGAAACCAGCGATGAAGTCATGCTCGACCGTCTCGACCTCGTCGAGCTTGGATGCGAACCGCGCCGCGGTCTCGTCGATTTCGGCCGATGCGTCGAGTCGCTCTACAGTACTCCAATGTGCGGGCACACGGTCGGCATTGACGCGAATCGCCAGCAGCTCGACATCCGCATCGACCGTTGCCAGCACCGAGGGACCTTCAGCCGAGGGCACGAAGACATCATCGGATACGCAGGCCCAGCTACCAGGGGCCACTACCGTGTTCGCCAGCTTCAGATTTCCGCTCGAGACGCGCAACAAGATCCGCCAAGAGTGTGGCGACTTTTCACGCCGCGGAATGAAGCGGTTTTGATATTGCGTTTTGCGCAGCTGGACAAGAAACGCACCACTGCCCTGCCCGAGCGCGAACTTCATCCGTGTCGACCCACGTTCATCACCGATTCTGAAATCGAGGGCAATCACGACTCCCGATACTGCCCCGCCGCCCATTGCCCGTCAATGGCGGCCGCCTTGGGCCGCTCGCGAAGGTTAGAATCTCGAAAAGAAATCCCACACGACGGTGCGGGCGTTGGACCAGACCTCGTGAACCCCTGAAAACTCACAGGACACCACGTCCTGTTGACAGCTTGCGTACACAACACATGGCGAGGGATTCAAAGCCGTGGTGGTGCTCCCACAGCCGTTCTTAGGCCGCCACCAGGTATCCCGTGCGGTCCGCACTTCGGGTAGAAACGAGGTATCGTTGAGCCCGACCAAAAATGCGCCAGGCACGCCCATCTGGGGACAGTTACCGGCGCGACCGTAGTTTCCAAACCCACCGCTTTGCGCCGCAAAAGCGCGCACCACGGACGGCCTCACACACGCCAGAAGATTTGTCATATAGCCTCCCTGGCTGAAACCGGTCACGAAGATGCGCTTCGGGTCGACGCAGAGGGACGACTGGGCTGCGTCAACGAGAGCGTCGAAAAACTGCAGATCCACATTACTTGCCGTGCCGTCGTCGACGTTGAAGGCTTTGTTACCGGATTGGATTGCATCAGGATAGTAGATGATGGTCGATTCGTTCGGCTGGCTGTTTGGCCAGCTTTCGAAATTGAGGCTATTGCGTATTCCAGCGCCGTTGTTGTTGAGACCGTGAAATACGAAAATCAACTTGTGCGGTCGCGATGGGTCATACAACGCCGGAACATACCGATTGTAGGTGCGCGCGGTGCTGGCCACTGCCATCGACAGTCCACTGACGTACCCGACGCTGGAGAATGCCTGACCGCAACCAGCACTTCCAGAAACGGCGGGTATCGCCAAGTCCGGCGAGGACGGCACTCCAAGGTCGGAAGTAGTCGCGCTACCGGCAAGGTCCGCTGCGTCCGGTGACGGCAAGTCTTGAAATGCGTCCGCCGCTGGCGTCGCGCTAGAAATATCCAACGACGAACATCCCATGGCGAAAGCCAGGGCGGCGGCAAATACAACTCGCACCGTGTCGTCGATATTCTTCATTTGACGTAGTGAAGCTCAATCGCGCCAAGGTAGAAGAACTTGTAAGCGTTGTTGTTGGCGGGCCCTGGCGTGACATTGATGGTCAACGTGCCGTCGGGCTTGGGCCGCAGCGCCGAGAAGACAGCGCGCGCGTTGGTGTTGTTGGCGACCTGAAGCAGTGCGGTTCGCGTTGCCGCACCATTCACGGAATATAGCGTTTCGCGATTGTCGAACACCCCGGTGCGAGACGCAAACAATCTCAGCTCGTATTCAGTGGCAGGATCGAGGCCACCGAGAACCACCGTGCCTTGGGAGGCCACGGCACCGTTGAAGTAGCCGAGGTTGCCATAGAAGCTATCCGACGTCGCGGTCGGGGACAGGCCGAGCGCAGCATCCGGCATGGTGGTCCCGTTGCTGTTTACGTCGTTGAAGCCACTCACCGCCAGCGAGATACCCGTAGCGACCGCGTTGCCGTCGGTGAGGTTGTCGATTCGACCTCCGCGAGCCTGTGCCTGATCAGCCACATTATTGTATCCATTGGTGCGCTGGGTCCCGGTGCCCAGGTCGACATACACGTCATGTGGAACTGGACCCGAGGCGCTGACCGGCCTCCCGTACAGCACGATTTCGTTGCAGCCCACGCCCATCGCGCGGGTGATGCGCACGTACCGCGTGGTCGCGTTGAGGCCACTTTTGCTCCATCGCTGATAGCCGTTGAGATCGATGATGACAGGAGCGCTCCACTGCCCCGGTGCACCGGTACTGGCTTGCCAGGTGCCCTGACCATTGGCGTCCCATGCATACAGATCGCTGAGCTCGTATTTCGCGCCGAGGTCGATGTAGATGCTCATGGGAAAATCGGAGCTATTCCAGCCTGCGTCCCATTGGGTTTGCGGTTGGCCGGTGGTCGTCGTGGCCGGATCCCCGGCAAGACCATTTTCGTCGACGAGGAGGGTCGGATCACCGGTAACGCCCGGCTCTCTCACGATCATCGAAGGTGTGAGCGGGATCTTGCTGAAGCTACCCGAGGTCACAGGCGGCACCACTGTGAATGCGAGGATCGTCGAGCTCGAATGCCCTTTCACGTCCTCAGCGACGACATCGATGCTGTGCGCGCCGGAGCTCAGCATACTGGTGTCGAGGCTGACAGAGAACCCGGCAGCACTGCTGCTGCGCACCACCTTGCCATCCAGGTAGACGTCGGTGGTGAATGCATCGCCGTCGCGATCACTCACCGTCACCTGGAAGGCAAGTATGGCGCCCGCGGTGACAGATGTTGGAAACGCCATACCACTCGTAGCCACGGTCGGCGGTGCGTTCGGCGCCTGGCCCTTGGTGCGACCAAAGAGCCAATCCCACATCACTTGGTTGCCGTACGTCTCGTCCCATCCACCGTGTCCGCTCGAATTATAGAGGGTGATACCAAGACCGTCGTTGGGCGGCGTCACGCCGGAGCTCAGCGGCCAGGTGCCATTGCTCTGCAACACTTCACTCGAGGTACCTCCAAGCGACGGATGCGGCGACGGCCAACAATCGGAGCTCGCGAAACCACGGGCTTTTGCGAGCTGATTCATGAACACCCGCATGTTGTTGTTCGGTTGGTCTTCGCCATTCAGGTTGTCATAGGCGTTGTTGAATTCCCACACCGCGAGTTTGTCTGCACCGGTAGCCACCGTCTGATAGCGCCAGGCACCGCCACCGGCTGCGCCAATGGGAACGGTCGCCGTCAGCCACTCCGGGTGTTTGAGGCTGACAATGGCCGTACCCGCTCCGCCCATGCTGAGGCCGGTCAAATAAACGCGATTGGAATCGATTGCGCTGCCATATCGCGCGACTGTTTCGGCGACGGCGTTGCCAAGCGTAAAATCATCGTAAAAGTCATATCCCGCATCGTTGCTCAGCGGACATACGACAATGGCGTTCTTGGCGTCGAAGTAGGCGCGCCAGGCGGCGCTGCTGGCGAGGAGCTTGCAGGGGCCGTTGGCCGTTCCTTTGGCCATGACTTGGCCCGCGTCCGTAGATGCGGTGTTGTATCCGAGCCGCTCTCCCCAGCCGTGCAGCATGATCACCACCGGGTGCGTCTGGCCAGCGTCATATCCCGTTGGCAAATATTCGACATAAGCAAGATGTTTCCCCAGGGTCGCGCCGCTCGCCGAATCAGGTGTCTGCAAATGCGCCGTCAACGAGCCGGCCGCGTGAGTTGCATCCGCGAGGCCAAGCAAGAAGCAAAGGCTGACAATTCGACCGATATATGGGCTCATCGATTCTCCTCCAAGCACGCGGCGACGGCGAATGCACCGCGGGATGCGACAGAGGTAGCACGGCGTTGGCGGGGTCGTGCTCGATAGGTTCGGACATCGACTTCATTCAGCAGCGGGGCCTGGCAGCGTTCGATAGGTCTCTCGAAGACGTCTGCGGCGCCGCGGCATTGCGCTTTTTCGATGAATCCCGGTGGTGCGGCCTCCACGCCCACGCAGCACTGACCTATCAGACCCGTTGATGGCGTTGACATGTTTGAACACATAACTGTCACCAACACGTAACTACCAGGATCAGTGGTTGCGCTAAGACGGTCCCATGAATCGGTTGCTGCTCTTCGTTCTCGTCGGTGGTGCGGTTGCTACGGGATGTGCAAAGGCAACATGGATGCCTGCCGAGACGTCTGATCACGTCGCCGATCTCACGCGCGATCCTCTGGACTTGGGTGCGCCCCCGATCTCACCGCGTACCAGCGGGGACCTGGCGCAAGCACCGCTACCAGACGACCTGGCGTCACCCGGGCTATTGGTGTTGAGCCAGATCCGAACGCGCGGGCTCAGCGGCGCGAGTGACGAGTTCGTGGAGCTCTACAACGCGGGCTCTTCGCCCATCACACTCGACACCGGCTGGACGCTGGTCGCGCGCAGCTCGAACGCCGCCACGTTCGGCACCCGGTGGACCAGCGCCAACCAGGTCGTGCCGGCCGAGGGCCATCTGTTGCTGGCCGGTAGCGGCTACAACCAGGCCCACGCCGCAGACGCGCAGCTTGGCTCGATCACCGACGCCAGTGCGCTGCACCTCCTGCACAACGGCGTCATCGTCGACCGCGTCTGCTACGCGTACGACGCCTCCACACGCAGCAAGCTCGCCGATCCGAGTTACAACTGCGCCGGCTCACCCGCCGACAACACGCCGCACAACGACGGCACCAGCGCCGCCAGCAACAGCGACGCGGCGTTAGAACGCAAGACCGCCAGCGGTGACGACGCGACCGACTTTGGTGCGATCGTGCCGGCGAAGCCGCGGAGCCTCACCAGCCCATAAGAAGTCGGCGCAATATCGCAACTCAGAACGTTTGTGTAGCGAAGCGGAACATCAACACATGCGGCTTTGGCGATAGCGGCTGAAGCACGATGGCCCCGTCGGTTCCGTTGTTGCGGTGTACCAGATGGCCGCCGTCGGTGCCAAAACCAGTCGTAAAGACGGAGATATGATTGGCCGTTGCCAGCTCGGCCTCGATCTTCTGTTGTAGTGCGCTGGACGGGACGGCGGAGAAGTCATTTGCGTGCAATCCGAGCTGCACGTAGTCGAGCGGAGTTGGACTGGGATGCCAGCCCTCACTCCATCCACTCGGCAACGCGAGGTCCCGTTCGAGGAAAAAGACATCGCCGCCGTTGGTGTCGACCACGGTGACCGCGATGTTGTAGTCGTTGCCGTTCATCTTGATTTGGAGATGGATATGATTCGAATCGCCCACGCAGCGGTGGTCGGTGCTCGGGACCACTGACCAGACGAAACCGTCGAGGCGACCATACGTCGAGGACATGCCAGCACCAAAGCTCCGCGTGCAGGTGCCCTGCATGGGCGTGCCGTCGGCCGAGGTGCTCATGAGGTCGGGGTTGTTGCTTCCGCCTCCGCCATCGGCATCAACGGACAGGTTGTTGCCGACGCACGCCGAGAAGACCATCAACAGCGGCAAGAGTCGATCCATGCTGTTACTGAGGCCCGACCGAGAAGCTGTCGACCGTATTTCCCGTCGACTGGTCATAGATGCGGACGTAGATGCGGTCATCGCTGCCCTGTAGCGCCGTGCCATATCCCCAAAATGTGCCGCCCGCCAGGGGAGCACCACCACAGCCGATCACCATGGCGCGCGGATCGCTCGACTGGCGCTTGAACAGGTGTGAATGGCCGGTCAGAAACAAGGTGTATTTATGCTTGCGTACTTGATCGTAGATGCCTTGGAAGGCCGGCTGATCGGTGTTTCCGTCAGGGTGGTGCTTGGAAACAAACGTGTATTTGGCATGCGCGTCAGCATCGGTGAGCTGGGTCTCCAACCACGCTTTTTGAGTCGCGTCCCAGGCGTCGTCGGCGATGACGATGAAGACCGCCAGGCCAGTCTTGGTCTGGACGTCGAAGCGGTAATATGGCGTCGGCGAGACCGGCGCCAGCGCATCCAGGAACGCGGTGTAGTTTGGGTTCGATCCATACGACGAACCGGTGCTACAGAGCGCGCTCGACGAACCGCTGCACTCATGGTTGCCCATGGTCATGAACACGGTTTTGCCAAATCGATTCGCCGCAGTCAGATATTCGCCGATCTGTTGCTTGGCGCCGGAAAATGCGCTCGCGCCCGACCCGCAGTTGAACATGTGATCGCCCTGGTCGAGAGCGAACTGCGCACCTTGCGCCTTCATCCCATCGAAGATGTTGTTGATGATCGGCGTCGGATATTTGCCACCGCATTGCGCTGGCCGGGTATCACCCGAAAATCCAAAGAATAGCCGGTCGACCGTGCCGCCAGTGGGCCCCACAGTGCCGCCCACTGGCAGCGTACCCAGATCGTCATGGTTGGGCGGTGCCCCACCATCCGGTGTCGGGTCCATCGACGCACTGAGGTCCGGGGCGTGCGGATTTTGGCACACCTCGGTGTCTGGAAAGCAGGTATCGGCGACGGAGCCATTGGCCCCGCTCACCGGTTGGCAACTGTAGCCAGCCGGGCAGCCGCCGTCGCACGCGATGCCGCAGAACCGCCCTCCCGACACGTCGGCGAAGCACGGCGCGCCTGCACAATCGGTATCCACCGTGCAGGATGTACATAAAAGCCCGTTTCCGACGCCGGTCGCCTTTCCACAACCAAGAAGCAGAAAAAGTGACGCTCCGAAGAGCGCAATCACAGCGCTGCGCATGGTCGCTCCTCGCATCAGGGAATGGCTGGGACCAATGAGTTGACCCCAGCGCCGGCGAAGGCAATGCCTTTTCCCGTCGCTGGGTCATTGAACGTATTGAAGGCCGTCCCCGCGCCGGTCTTGGGATCGATGGTGACTACCGCGCCCGAGCCATCGTGGGTGAAGCCAAAGACTTGGCCAAGCGCGTATGCAGCACCAAACAATTTGGGAAAGCCGGTCGAGCCGATCACTTGGGTGCTGGCGCCGGTGGTCGGATCAATCTTGACTAACAGGTTGTTTATCTGCGTGCCGCTCGAAGCATTGTCGGAGAGCTTGTAGGCGGTGCCATACATCGTCCCGTCGGCAATGGTGACGATATCGCCCGACAGCGCCATCCCGTTGCCGATTGTGCCGATCTGCGAAACCGCGGGTGGATTGGTGCCGAGATCGATTTTGCAAAATGCGCCCTTGTGGTCCGCGACGTAAAGAGACCCGTCCGGAGTGAAGCTGAGCGCGATGTTGTCCGCTCCACACAGCGCGACCGGCCCGACCGCGGTCACATGCCCCGTGGTTGCGTCAGCACGGTATAGCTGCGACTTCGAGACGACATAGATTGTCCCATCGGGCGCGACCGCGAGATCGGTGATGGTGTCTTCCACCATCTTCGTTCCCGACGGTACGAGCGGGGCATTGAACGGACCCACCGTGACCAGCGTCTTCATCGACAGATCGATGTAGTAGAGGACGTGATCGGAGTGCGCGTACACGGCATAACAGCCGTTGGCCTGCCCAGCGCAGCCTTGCTGGTTGCCTTGGCCGGCGAAGTCGTAGGCCGGATTGCTCAGATCAGGGTCAGTGCCGTTGCCGAGAAAGCCGTCAATGCCGAACCCATCGACCCCGTGCCGCGTGGTGCCGGAACATGCAGCGGCTGCCACCATCAACAACAGCAGGCAGTGACTCATTGGAGGTTGGTGAGCGGCGCGCTGGCCGTTGACAGTGGGGCGAACATCTGGTGCCCAGTGGACGAACCGACCGGAACGTCATAGAGCAAGATGCCGGAGACGGCACCGGTCAGCGTCGTGGTGGCCGTGGGTTCTTTGTTGCTGAACTTGGCGGCACACCGACAGTCGCTCGAGGCATTGAAGGTCGAGTAGAAGTCGGTGCTGATCAAGATTTCGGTGGCGAGGGGTGTCAACTGACCGGCTGGCTGCGATGTGATGTCGGTGCAAGCCGCCGTCGCGGTGGCAGTCACCGACGTAGGGATCATGCCGAAGCCAGTCTGGTATGGGCACTTGGTTGCACCAGTAAAGATGAATTCGGCGGGCGACCAGTCATACATTTTCCAGGCGTCGGTGATGGTGAAGGTGACGTGCTGGAACCAGTTGGCGGGCTTGGAGGCACCCCGCGCAACATCGGCCGCGGCTAGTGCCGTCGGTGTAGGTACGGTGGCCGCGCTGCCGTCGGTGAAGCCTTCGATATAGAAGGCCTCGAAGGAGCCCTTTGCCGCTCCAGATTTGATATAGGTGCCAGTGATGGTGACTTCGTTGCCGACGGTGGTGCCGGCGACGGCGGCCGTGACCGAGCACGGGTGGGTGCTGCCGCTCGAGCATTCCGCCAGCATCGCTGAGAAGTCTCCGCCGGCGGCGTCTTGCACGAAGATTTTCGGCGCCTTGGTGCTTGGGGTCTTGGCGATAACCACCGCCGTCAGCGAGAACTTGCCGGGCTTAGCGGCCTGGCGCATCGCGGCCACGGTCGACGTCGTGTAGGAGAGCCCGGCCATATCACCAGCAGACCCTTGTGCGAAGTCGCTGCCGGCCAGATCGACGTTGCTCGACGACAGGTCGATGGGAACCTTGCCCATGTCTGCCCGACAGCCCATCCAGAATCCCGCCAACATACAGACTTGCCATACACGCGTCACATCGACCTCCGGGTGTTGTGTGCGTGAATGTCGGGACATTGCGGCGACCTTCAAAAGATCGAAGCTCCCGTTGGTACCCTGAGCCGGGTGGACCGCTTTCTGGGCGCAAAATGCGAGAATTTGAAGGTTTTGGGACTACGACGCCATGGACGGGATTCAATCGTGACTTCCGCTCCCACCAGACGTCGCCCGAGCTCGCCTGAGCCCATGCTGGTCTTGGAGTCCGTGTACCGTCGATACTTTCAATTTGTGTATCGCACCGTGGGTGCTGTGCTCGGTGTCGAGGTGCTCGAGGCGCAGCGGATCGCCTACGAGATCTTGGACACGATGGCTGCGAAGAAACGAGAAGTCTTTATCCTCGCCGAATTTGCACAGTTGTCCTGCGACGAAATCGCCGAGGTGGTCGGCGCGAAGACCGGACGGTATGGTCTCGGCTGCACTACGCACGCGCCGAGCTCGCGGCGCGACTCTCGCGACGCCGCCTCGGAAAAGGGGACGCCAAATGAAGCTGTCGAGTCATGGGCCTTCCAATGGGTCAGAAGTAGGAAGACAGATTGCTGAGCAACTATTACGACGTGCCCGGCGGGCTGAGGCCCAGCCCGACCCAACCGCCGAGGCGCGTGTGTGGGACGCGCTCGACCGGCGACGTCGCACACGGCGATTGGCCTGGCCGATGTTTATCGCTGGGGCGGCGTCAGCCGCGTTGCTGATTTTGGCCATGGTTCTCTTGCGCTCGCCGAACGTAGCTCTCCGCTTGGGCGGAGAGCATTCTCTACGAGGCGCGATTGACTGCATTCAATTGCCGATAGCTCCGTAAGTCTCAGCTTTTGGTGCACACGTTCATCGGGTCGAGTGGACACGGATCGCAGGCATCGCCTGCGCCATCGAGGTCGGCATCGGCCTGGACGGCGCCGTCGAGCGGGCGAATGGGGTTAAAGTGCCGCGGACAATTGTCGGTGGCGTCGGGGATGCCGTCTCCGTCTGAGTCGGTGGCAGTGATCTGGCCGGTATAGATCGTGGAGCTCATCACCGCCTTCGGTCGTGACGGCACGCAGGTCGGCTCGACGTCGGGCGTGCCGCAAAAGAAGAGGCCATAGACACCACCGGCGGCCGCCTTCAGCGCGTCAAACGTTTTGCCTACCTCGCCCATCAGGCAAGCCGACTTGGCCGTCCCACAAACATCGAACGAGTCGCAATTGGGTACACTCAAGGCCGACAGCAGCGACGCGTCACCATAGAGAGGCTTGCCGCCACGCAGCACGAGGACGACGCCGGCCGGCTCCGCCGCGACGACCGCTCGGAAGTCGGCATTCGAACGGCCGTCAAAGATGGCGATGTCGGCGAGGTGGCCCTGGGCCAGCACCCCAAGGGCGTCGTCAAAACCGGTGGCTCCGGCCGCGTTCTTGGTCACCATTTCCCAGAGCTGCTCGTCGCTGAAAAACTTGTCGTAATATTTCTGATTGAGCTCGTCGGCGCAGCGCAGCTCGCGCAAAAGGTTCATCGAGCCAGACGCGGTCCAGTCCGTGCCGAGCGCGATGCGGGTGTGGAAGCTCGCAGCCACCGTGACCTGCGCTGTGTTGCCGTAAAGCCGAATATTCGACCGCGGCGACCACACCACCGAAGTTCCCTCCATGGCCATCTGCTGGTAGTCGGCTGCTTGCAGCGCCACCGAATGGATGAACGCACTCTGCGGCTGCGTCAGATCTTGCGCACCGCCGACAGATGACGACGAGCACACAAACTCGTTATGTGCGACGCTGTCGACACCTTCGGCAATATGCGGCTCGTAGGATTTGTCGTTCGCGATGGAAGCGGCGGTGTCGGTGAAGTTGTAACCACAGCCCGAGGCAAGCTGCAGGCCATTGGTGTCGCCGAGGGGAAAGGTTTGGAACTGAACTCCCGCGTGGGCCGCGAGCCCTGCCTCTAGATTGGCTGGCTTATCGAGATTGCGCAGCAGGCCCGGTGCCGCGCCGGAGCCCACCGTCGAAGTGGCGCCACCGAGGATGAACCGGAGCTCGCCCCACTGGATTTGCGGCACACTGGCGCCACCTGGCGTCGCAATTTTGGTGTGGCCGCGCTGTCCCTTTCGCCAGTCGTTTCGTTGCTCGTAGCGTTCTCCAGAATCAGGTGCCGGGGCGTTCTGGGTGTAGGTAATATGGTCGTGCGCGTTGATAAGTCCGGGCGAAATGACGCCGGTTGGGCAATGGATCTGCGTCGCCCCGGCACCGGCTTGAGTGCAATCGCAGGCCGCGCAGGTGATGTTGCCGGCGCTGTCAATCGCCACCTGACCGCCGCGCAAGGACATCCCAGGCTGGAGGACCGTTCCGGTGAGCAAGAGACCCGCGCCCCCAGGAACAACCTCGCATGTCGCCGACTGCAGCGGGGGATCGGCAGCGTGTGGACAGCTCGTGACCATGGTGTCTGGCGGAGGCTGCATCGTCGCTGGCATCGGCGGATCCGAGCAGCCTGTGAGGAGGAACAGAACCAGGCTGGCACGCATTGGCAACATGCGGCGCTTGTAGCACAGCCGTTGGTAACTGATTTATATGAAGACATCGAAATCATCGCCAGTTGAGAATCGACATGATGGTTCAAATAGTTTGAAGGTTCTGGGGCAAAGCTTGCACGAGATGACAGCCAAGCGAGCTCGGACCGCCCGGTGACGCCTAGCGGCCTGGTCTCGCCGCCGGTGACGCCTACTTTTTGTCCGCAGCCTTCGCGGTTTTTCCGGCCGAATACGCCGATGGATACAATCTCCCCGGTCAAGCCGATGACGTCGTGTTTTGCCGCGACGTACGCGGCTCCGCCTTTGAACCCTTTGATCCCTGCGCCCGAAGACGTGTTCACGATCGCGCCGCCGCCCTGCTCGAGCATCAGCGGGATCTCGTATTTCATGCACAGGAATACGCCGCGGAGATTGACAGCGATGATGCGATCCCATTCCTCTGTTTTCTGTGCCAGCATTGTCCCCCTGCGCGCGCTGCATATCTTCTGACTTCGTCACATCGCAGCGGACTGCGAGGCGCGGCTGCCGAGCTCCTCGAGCAGACGCGCGGTGTGCTGACTGTACAACCGACGCTGAGCGTCTGGCCAAGGCGTGTGGCCTAGCCGCAATAATGGCCACCGAAGAGTCCCAGTCCGCCGCACTCGGACCTTACCGCTGACTTATAACCCCCTGGTTTTATCCCGAATTGCAGCTCCAGAACTTCTCCGCGAAGCGCAGCAGCGCATGACTTTGCGTCTCGGGAACGGCATTTTCGCCATCCCGATCGAGACGACCCTGTGCGTCGGCATTGGCCAATCCGACCTTTGCGTCCGAGGCCAACGCGTGCAGAGTCTCGGTCGCCGTGCGGTTCGGAGAATCGCTGGCCACACGGCTGGTGAATCGTGGGGCGCCATCTCGGATCCTTGGTGCCGTCGCAAGGACGGCCTCTTCGTCAGCTTCCCATATTCCTTTTCCTTGTCGTTTAGCGGAAATTCGCCAGGAAGGCGACGTCGAGCGTTGTCCGTAGTCGGACCTTCGCTACACCTTCGGTGAGTTCGGTTCCGTCGGACACTGGATCAAGAAGATCTGCACCACCTGGACATGGATGAGATCCGGCGTAAGGTAAAAGCGGAACGTAAGCAAACGGAGACGCGATGAGCACGGAGATGAAGCGGGTGCTCGAGATCGGGTACGACGCGGTACTGGCCAAGCTACCCGACGCGCTAAAAACCGAGGGCTTCGGCGTTCTGACAGAGATCGACCTGCGCGACACGTTGAAGAAGAAGCTCGATGTCGACTTCAGACGCTACAAGATTCTGGGGGCGTGTAACCCGACCCTTGCGCACAAGGCGCTCACCGCCGATCTGGACATCGGCGTAATGCTGCCGTGTAACGTGGTCGTTTACGAGAATGACGATCACAAGGCGGTGGTATCCGCCATCGATCCGATGCAGACGATTGCGGCCCAGCACCCTCGGCTCCGTGAGATCGCCGAAGACGTGCGGGCGCGGCTCGGGCGCGTCCTCGACCAGCTCTCGCGATAGCGTCGGAGGCTCCTTGCAACACACATTTTTCGTCGTTCTCGACTCCGCCGACGTGGCACAGTCCGTCATCGAGGAACTCGAACACCTCGGTGCTGGCGACCATGTTGCTGCTCGGCGCCGAGGGTGCGGTGTTCGGTGGAATATTCGGTGCCATCGCCGGCTCACAGTCCAGAGCCCCGACCTGACCTGTGCCGAGCGGGCCGAGCAATGCCTGAGCGCCGCGGCCTCAAGATCCAGCGCCCCAGCCTGGCTTAAACGCCCCACAAAAACCTAGCCGCTTCGCGCCCCGGTCTCGTCGCGTGTGCCAAAAAGCTCGAGAGGGATTGTCAGGTAACGCTTGCCATTGGCATGCACGGCGGGCATTTGACCGGCGTCGATATTGATCTGGATGCTCGGCAAGAGTAGCCGAGGTGCGGTCAGAGTAGCGTCGTGCTCGGTCCGGAAACGCACGAATTCGGCGCGGCTGGTCGTCGCTGCGAGCTGGAGATTGCCGCGCTTCTCAGCCCCGATGGTGGTTTGGTAGCGGAGCAGCCGACCGTTTGGCTGATAGTCATGGCCCACGAAGACGCGCGTTGTATCGGGCAGAGGATAGAGACGCTCGTGGACCGAGGTGTAGAGGTCGTCGGCGCTGCCGCGCGGGAAGTCGCAACGGCCAGTGCCTTGATCTTCGATGAACAAAGCATCGCCGGTGAAGATGGCGTCGCCGATGCGATAAGTCATACAAGCCGGGGTATGGCCGGGCGTCGCGAGGGCCTCGACGGTCAAACTGCCGGCGCGAAGCACGTCTCCGTCGGCCAGTAGCCGATCGAACTGCGAACCATCGATCGCGAGCTCGGGGAGATCGAAGACCTCCTTGAAGGTCCGCTGCACCTCGGTGATGCGCGCACCGATGGCGACCTGCGCTTGGAAGGTCCGGCGCAGGAACTGAGAGCCGGACAGATGATCCGCGTGTGCATGCGTCTCGAGCACGTAGTGCAGTCGCAGACCGGTCGCTCGCAGGAACGCTCCCACGCGCCCGACCGATTCCGTCGACGTCTGCCCGCTCGCCGGATCGAAGTCCAGCACCGGATCGATGAGGACCGCATCTCGGGTCGTGGGGTCATGTACTACGTAGGTCAGCGTGGATGTCGCGGGGTCGAAGAAATGTTGGATCTCCATGTTGAGCTCCTCGATGGTTGGAGCCAGAGGGCACTGGGATAGGTTCACACGATGAATCCTTTGCGAGCTTGGTGGCTCTCATGCGTCATGATCGTCCACTCGCTCTTGTATGTGGGATTAGGGGCCCTTGGCGGCTTCGCGTACCAGCGCATCATCGGCTGTCGCACCGGAGCATGCCCGATCACCGCCAACCCCTATCTCTCGACGCTGTACGGCGCGTTCATCGGCTTCATGATGTCCGGTTCGCGCCCGTGATCCTCTGCTGGGCAGGCCCGTCTCGCAGTCGGAGTGCACTGCGACCGCGGTATGCGCTCACCCTGCGACCGCAGGTTCCATCGAGGCAGTTCTGCGCTGCAGCAATACTCGGTTCGAAGAACGCGACCGGGCAAGCAAACGCAGGCGGCGCGCCGTAATCGTGTTCCTTTCACCGATGGTCGTCGTCGTTGCGGGCTGCTTGAGCACGGGGCCGGGGTCAGGGATAGATCCTTTCTGCTGCTGCGAGGGTTCGCTCATGTCCGATGTCCGTGCTGCAGTCCAAGTAGGTGAGGGCGGCTCCAACGGACTATCCTCATCGTCTGATCTCCTGCCCTGATGACACCCGCAGGTTGCGCATGTCGCGCCAGCGAGATCGGGCAAAATGCGGCGGCTGTTGGCGGCTGCCGAGACCCCTCTGACTTGAGCGTAGCGGGCACGCAGGATAGCGCCTCGTCTTAGACTGTGAGAAGCGCCTTACGTTTTCCAGAGTCGGTCGTGGTCATACTTCCTTCCGATAGGCACTGTCATTTACCGATAAGACTACGAAACCAGGAGCGTCGCTCCGGCTGGACGGCAGGCTTGGCGTCCTTCGCCTTCGCCTCGCGACAGCGGCAACGGTCGGCCGGCGGAACGCTGCCTAGAACCTGCTCTACGTGCGCGCCGCACCCTGCGAAAGTGGGGCGACCGCATTTGGAGCAATCAACTCGACGGCACATCAAACGCCTCCTGTTCTTGTAGCTCGCGGAGCCGCGCTCTTGCGCTCTTGCTCCTCGATGCTGTGCCGCACTTGGTTCATGTCGAGCGCACGCACCTTCTTCACAAGCTCGTCGAGCGCGGCCGCGGGAATGGCGCCTGACTGCGACGCGAGCAGCACCCCGTCGCGCAGCACCAGCAGCGTCGGGATAGCGCGCACCTGAAAGGCTGCGGCCAGATCGGGATCGGCCTGGGTGTCGACCTTGCCGAAGACCACGTCGGCGTGGCGCGCCGCGGCGGCCTCGAAGACGGGCGCAAACGCCCGGCACGGGCCGCACCAATCGGCCCAGAAATCGAGCAGAACGATGCCCTGCTTTACGGTTGCTTCGAATGTCTTCTTTGTCACTTTCACGGTCGCCATCGTGGCCTCCATGCTCAGGTAGAGCCACCGGGCGGCGAAAGGGTTCAGGCGTTGTCGGCGAGGAAGTTTCGCAGGGCGACCTTGACCGATGCCTGGACCGACCTCGGCACCTCAACCGTTGGCCCGGTCGTCCGGCAGAGGGCGAGCGTTCGCTTGAGCGAGTCGCAAGCACCGCGGCAGCGGGCGCAGATTTGAAGGTGACGCTCCATCTCAGCGCAGACATCCGCGCTGATCTCGTCTTCGAGGTGCTGCGAGAAGAGGGTCAGGACGTCGGGACACGTGCCGATAGCGGCCACGCCATCGGCCGGAATCCCGAGCAGCGGGCCGACCTGTGCCCGCACGGAGAGTCGAGCGCGATGGAGCCGGCTCTTGACGGCCTGGACGCTCACACCGAGGACCTCGGCCACCTCGGGCGCCGTCAGGCCCTCCACATCGCGGAGGAGAAGCACCTCGCGGTACATCGGCTCGAGGCTGCGGATCGCCTGCTCTAGCGCGTGCTCGACCTGCTTGCCGGCGAGCGCCTCGTCCTGGCTCTGAGCCGGATCGGCCAGCTGTCTTCCCTCCGCAATCATGTCCGTGTCGAGAGACCGCTCCTCCTCTGGAGCAAACTTGCTCCGGCGTCGCTTCTTGATGCAGAAACTGCGTGCGATCGTGTAGAGCCAGGTCGAGATCGACGACGCGCCACGAAAATCCCGTATGCCGCGCGCCATGGAGAGTAGAGTGTCCTGCAGGACGTCCTTCGCGTCTTCGGGGTCGCGGCACATCTTCATCCCGAAACGGTAGACCTGAGCCTGATGCCTCTCGAGCAACATCTCGACGGCCTGGCGATCTCCCGCACGGGCTCGTTCGAGGAGGAGGTTATCGTCTTCGTCGCGCATCTGCTGGGAAGTTGTCCCACAAAACGCCGAGATCGGCCACGAACCCAACGAAAAGGAGCCCCATGCTCCTGAGCGGCGTGATTGGCTTCGCACTCGGTGTCTTCGGTGGAGGCGGCTCCATCCTCGCGGTCCCGATGCTGGTCTTCGTCACCCGCGTTGCCCCACCGGCAGCCGTCGGCATGTCGCTCGCTATCGTCGGTGCTACGAGCGTGGTTGCCGACTACGCTCATCATCGACGGGGTCAGGTGCGCAACAAAGTCGCGCTCCTGTTCGGCGGTGCCGGCATTCTGACGGCGTTCCTCGCGGCACGCCTGATGCAGGTCGTTGCGGACAACGTCTTGATGCTCTTGTTTTCCACTCTGCTGATTCTCGTCGGCGGCTGGATGTTGAAGAGCGCCCGTCAGGTTCAGCCAACTGTTGATCGAGACGAATGCGGCCAAGCCGCAACGTCCTCGAAGGGTGCAGGCCTTGCCGGCAGGCGCTGCGGTCGGCGGGATCACGGGCTTCCTCGGCGTGGGCGGCGGTTTTCTCGTCGTGCCGGCGCTGATCGCCTTCGCCGGACTGGGTATGCGAGAGGCGGTCGGGACTTCGCTGTTGGTCATCGCGATCAACAGTGCCGCCGGGCGCGCGGTCTCGGTCACGAAGCTACGGCGAGGCTTCGCGGCGTTCGTGATTGCCGCGGGGATCGCTGTCGCCGCATCGTCCATCAACGGCGGTGTGGCCGACCTAAGTTAACAAAGGCTTAGGTTCGTCCCCAAAGTCGCCGTCAGAAGGGGCACTGATTCACCGCAGAGGCCGCCGAGTGCGCAGAGATGGATTCTTCTTTGAGTCCGAGGACACGACGGCGAACGCCTTCTTTGACGAGCCTGACGTTGATTCCTATCCCGTCGAGAGCGATCTCGCTGTCAAAACGTCTACCAGCGGCCGTCAAGCCGGTAGTTCGAGTCCGTGCCACCGGCATACCGGTCTGCAGTCTGATCATCCTCACGCCCATCGCCGCGGTGCGTATCGTCGAATCGCCGCATGTCGGGCGTCGAATTCGACTTTTCGATCGCCGAGAGCGGCGCTTGCCTGGTTTGTGGTAAGCCGTTGTCATGAGCCCCCTGCGCCGAGGACCCATGCATGCTCGCCCATGAGCTCCTGAGGGCGTCGCTGATGCTCGCGGCGCTGGTGCCCGCGAGCTTGGTGTTGGCGGCGCTGTTCGTGACCCGCCGCGATCCGTTTGGCTCCGCGCTCTCGGTGACGTCAATCAGCATCCCGCTCGCCGTCGCGGCCGTCGTGCTGCGGAGCGCGTCGTCCATCTGCTCCACCATGGGCTTCATGGCCGACGGGGCGACCATCGCCTCCATGTTGCGTGGCCTCGTGCAGGTCGACATCGTCTCCGGCCCGATGCTCCTTCTCGTGTGCACGCTCGGCCTCGTGGTGACGCGCTACTCGACCACCTATCTGCGGTCCGAGCCTGGCCTCCAGCGTTACGCCCGTTCGCTGCTCCTTACCTTGGCGGCGGTTACGCTTCTCGTCATCTCCAACCATCTCGGCGTCATCATCGCGGCGTGGTTGGCGACGGGAATTGGCCTCCATCAGCTGCTTACGTTTTATCGCACCCGCCGCCAGGCCGTCATCGTCGCCCACAAAGAGTTCTTGCTCAGCCGGCTGGCCGACCTGTTTTTCTTTGCGTCGATTTATCTCATCGACAGCGACGTCGGCTCGCTGCACATCGACGTCATCAATCAGTTCGTCGCCAAGCGTGGCGGCCTGACGGCCGGCCTTCACCTGGCGACGACGCTCCTCGTCGTCGGGGTGCTTCTCAAGTCGGCGCAGCTTCCGTTTCACGGCTGGATGCAGCAGGTGATGGAGGCGCCGACGCCGGTGTCTGCCCTCCTCCACGCGGGCATCGTCAACATCGGCGGCTTCGTCATGATCCGGCTGGCGCCGCTCATGGCCCACGCGCCCTTGGCGCAGAGTATTCTCCTCGGCGTCGGCCTGGTGACGGCCATCGTCGCATCGCTGGTGATGACCAAGCGCGCCAGCATCAAGCTCTATCTGGCGTGGTCCACCATCGCGCAGATGGGCTTCATGCTGGTGCAGTGCGGGCTCGGCGTATGGCACCTCGCCCTCCTTCATCTTTTGGCGCACTCTTGCTACAAGGCGCATTGCTTTTTGACGTCGGGTGGGGCCGTCGATGTTTGGCGGAGCGCGTCGCTGGTGCGGTCACCGCGACCCTCCCTCGGGACGACCACGCTCGCGCTCGGTGTGCTGGCCCTCGCCGCGGCTCCTTTCTATATCGCGATCACCCGCACCAAGCTGCATATGCCGCCGTCGCTGGGGCCGCTGGCGCTGGCGCTCGGTCTCAGCTTCGTTCCTACCATTGCCCGCGCGCTTGCCGCCGGACGACGCGCGTTTGCGACGGCGCTCGGCTTTACCGCCGGCGCGACGGCGCTTTATTTCGCGCTTCATGTCGTCTTCGACGGCTTTGTGCCGGCGATCGGCGCCGAGGCCGATTCGCCGTACATGTGGACGGTGGTCACCGCTGGGCTGGTGCTGCTGTTCGTCGTGCAGACTCTTCTCAAGACCCATTCTGGCGGGCGCTTCGCCAGCCTCGTCCAGCCGCATCTGCGCAGCGGTCTTTACCTCGACGAATGGTTCATGCGACTCACCTTCCGCATTTGGCCGCCGCGGCTCGAACGCACTGTCACCTCTCGGCGCTCCCGCGGCGCCGGTGCGCAAGAGGTCGAGTGACGATGCTCTTCGAAGCCGCGGCGCGCGCCTGCGACCGCATCACGCCGAGCTGGCCGCTCGATCGCTTCATTGCCGTCAACCCGTTCTGGTCGTGGACGGGCCAGCCGCTGGCCGAGGTCGCCGGCGAGCTGGCCGCGCTGTCCGGCGCACGCCTGCTCATGCCGAGGGCATGGTATGCCGAGGAGTGGCGCGCGGGTCGCCTCCGCGCCGAGCATCTCCGACAAGCTATCGCAGAGACTGGTGCGCCGGTCACCGAGCGGCATCTGAGCGCGCTCTTGTGGATCGATGAGCCAGTCCTGCCGCGACGACCGCTCGTCGTCGATGTGATGGATGCCCGTACTCCACGTGAATTCGACGCCTCGTGGCGCGAGTTTGTCCTCGAGCGCGTGAGCCGCTTTTGCGCCAACTACTTCGACGACGAGGCCACCGAGGAGCGCGACGGTCTCTACGCAAGCTGGCGCGAGCATGCCCAATGGGATTGGGGTCCGGCGCTCCTGATGGGTCTTTACGGATATCGCTCCGCCGTCGCTGCGCTGCCGGCCACCGCCAGCGAGATGATTGCGCTCGTGGTGGCCACGCTGTCGGTGCCCGAAGCCGAGCGCGAGCGCTATTGCTCGGCGCTGCTTCTCGACGTCAACGGCTGGGCTTCGTGGTGCGCCTATCTGCGCTGGACGGCGCGCTTGGCGGGCCAGGACGACACGCACCTCTTCGAGATCTTGGCCATTCGGGCGGCGTGGGACTTGATCCTGTTTCGCGCCAGCTCCGACGAGGTGCGGGCCGAGTGGCGGCACGCGGTGGCAAGCTGGCCGACGTTCGATTTGGTCGCGCATGCGGGGCGCGACGAGGATTGGCTGCTTCAAAAGGCCGTCGAGCTGGCGTGGCGCTCTGACCTTATCGGCAAGCTGCCAGCCCAATCGGCTGCCGTCCGTCCCGACGGTGCCGCGGTGCAGGCGGCCTTTTGTCTCGACGTGCGATCGGAGCCATTCCGGCGCTCGCTCGAGGCACAAGGCGAAGACACAGAGACGCTGGGCTGCGCCGGATTTTTCGGGCTTCCCGTCGAGTATTTGCCGCTGGCGGCCGACGCCGCTCGGCCTCAGCTCCCTGGCCTACTGGCGTCGCGGTATCGCATTACCGACACCGGTGTGCCGGAGTCGCTGGCCGGGCGGCGTATCGCGCGCCTCGAGGCTGCGCACGCCAAGAGGGCGTTCAAGTCGAGCCCGCTGTCGATGTTCGCCTATGTCGACGCGATGGGCCTGTCGTATGGCAAGGCGCTTCTCGACGAGGTGTTCGGCCTGGGCGTGCATCACGACGACCACCACGAGAGCGCCGGCCTCACCG
>Ga0123338_10000283_pt1 | contig 52858 bp, 45 predicted proteins | sample grotaG_FD_89793 | JGI IMG/M metagenome (GOLD analysis project Ga0123338, IMG submission 89793) | Glacier valley bacterial and archeal communities from Borup Fiord, Nunavut, Canada, to study Microbial Dark Matter (Phase II) -... | ecosystem: Environmental > Aquatic > Freshwater > Ice > Glacier ... | reverse complement strand
CCACGTGGCAGCGGACACGACTGCACAAATGAAAAAGGCAGCCTTTACGGCTGCCTCGTTCGTGCGCGAAGGGGGACTCGAACCCCCACACGGTTAAGTACTAGCACCTCAAGCTAGCGCGTCTACCAATTCCGCCATCCGCGCGTACTGCGTCGTCAAAGAAGAACAGAGAGGTACTGGACCACTCGCCGGCTGTCAAGACCGCGCCGCAACCGACCCACGATCATGCATAGTGCGGCTCCGTGTCGTACGCGCCTAGCCCGCCACCTCCGCTGTCCCGTGCGACGCTGGTGCTGGGCCTCTACGGCGGGATGGGCATCGTCGCCTTCGTGATCGGGGCCGGGCGCGGCGACCCCGATTTGTACCGATTGGGTGGCAGTCCCACGGCCGCCCAGCTCGGGTTCGGACCCGTGCTGGGCGTCGCCTTGGGGGCGTTCGTCGTCCTCTTGACCCGGCTCGCGACCAAGCACTACCAGTGGGCGCGCGACCTCCACACCACCTTTCACCATCTGCTAGGCCCCCTGAGTGGCAGCGAGATGGTGATCCTCGCGCTCGCGAGCTCGGTCGGCGAAGAGCTGCTGTTTCGCGGCGCGCTGATGCCCTGGTTCGGCGTGTGGATCCAGGCCGCGGTGTTCGCGGCGCTCCACATCGGTCCGGGCAAGCGGTTCCTGCCGTGGACGCTCTCCGCGCTGGTGCTCGGCGTGCTGTTCGGCGAGCTCGCACGCTACACCGGCAATCTCGGCGGCCCGATCGCGGCGCACTTCACGATCAACTTCATCAACCTGCGCTACATCGTGCGGCGCGAGCGTGCGGTCCATTCGTGATCGAGCATCCGGTACCAGGCGGTGTCGCGATTGCGACCCTTGATGATGTAGTGCGCTTCCTGGATGCCCTCGAACGTGAAGCCGTAGCTCAGCGCCGCGCGGCGTGATGCTTCGTTGCGCGCGTCGCACTTCCATTCGGCGCGGCGATAGCCGAGGCGAAACACGTGCTCGAGCAAGAGGTGGGTCGCTTCGCGCGACGCGCCGATGCCTTGCGCGATCGCGCCGTACCAGATCGAGCCGAGCTCGATCTTGAGATGCGAGGGCTGATTCGCGATCAGGTTCGCGACGCCGAGCGGCGTCCCGGTGGCCGCGTCGCGCACGACGAACGGACGACCATCTTCGGCCGCATCCTGGATCGCGAGCCAGGCGCCGAGCGCATCGCTCGTCGCGAACGGGCCCGCCGCCATGTAGCGCCAGATCTGCGCTTCGGAGTCGTAGTTCAGGGCGCTGCGATCGCCGAGCGCGAACGGCTCGCCATTCGAGATCGCGAACAAGCCCTCGAGGTCATCCGCGAGATCGAGCGGCTCGAGCAGGACGCGCGGCCCGGTCAGCATGGTCGCCTCGGGCTTCCTGGGCAGCGCATCGCGCCTGGCCAGGACATCGGCAGCGAGGCGCGCGGCAGGGGTCGGAAGCTCGGCGGCCATGCCAGTTTGTTGCACGCCGGGGAGGGGCTGCCTAGCCTCGGGGATGCTCCGAACTCTCTCGTTGGTCGCGTGCGCCGTGCTCGCCACAGCTGGGCCGGTGCTCGCCGACGAGACGTCGGCCTCCGACAAGCTCCGCATCCTGTACTCCACGCGGTTCACGTTCACCGATGACGGACTGCCACTCGTCACGGTGCAGATCATGGGCAATCGCAAGAAGGTCGAGCTGCGCGCCAAGGGCGGCGTCGCGGTGCGGCCCGACGGCAACGGCGGCAGCACGATCGAGAGCGACGGCGGCGAGACCTGGAACGTGACAGTCGAGAATACGAAGCCTGCGTTGATCCAGGACTGGATTGTCGTCGAGACGCTCGGCCCTGACGACGCGAACGGCATCACGGCCGCGGTCGCACGCTGGAAGGATCGCGGCTTCGACCCACGCTCGTTCGAGATCGGGACCTTGTTCGGCACCAGCGGTGAAGTGATCGACACGCGCGAAGTCCGGATCGCGATCGATCCGGTCGCCGAAGGCAAGGGCTCCGCGCGCGCCGCCGAGCTCGCGAAGAAGTTCTCGGTCAAGACCCAGGTCCATCAAGAGCTCGTGCGGCGGCCCGCGGGGACGATCGTCGCGCGCTCGGGCGCGACGGTGATTCGCAACCCATCGGTCTTGTGGTTCCAGCCGAAGAAGTCGACCGAGACGCTCACGGTCGCGGACGTGCCGACTGGCACCGGTGGCAGCCAGCTCGAGACCGGCAGCGAGGATCGCCGCTACTGGGGCTCGGTCTACGTCACGCTCGATCACGATGGCTCGCTCGTCGCGGCGAACGCGGTGAGCGAGGACAAGTTGCTCGCGGGCATCGTGCCTGCCGAGATGTATCCCGATGCACCGGCCGCCGCGCTCGAGGCGCAGGCGATCGCGGCGCGCACCGAGCTGCTCCAGAAGATCGGGCGGCGCTCGCTCACCGATCCGTTCCTGTTGTGCTCAACGCAGCAATGTCAGGTTTACGCCGGCGCGGGCCACGAGGATCCGCGCACGACCAAGGCGATCGAGAAGACCCACGGCATCGTGTTGCTGCGCGATGGCGGCGGCATGGTCGACATCCGTTACAGCGCCTCGTGCGGTGGCCACACCGAGAACAACGACGCGATCTGGGGCGGTGACCCCGATCCGTCGCTGCGCGGTCGGCGCGATGATGCGAAGGCCCAGCTGACGCGCGTGACCGACATCGGTGACTTTCTCGATCACGATGGCGATGCGTGGTGCGCCAAGCCCAAAGGTGCGAAGGCGAAGTTTCGCTGGACCGAGAAGTTCTCGATCGAAGATCTGACCGCACGCGTGTCGGTCGAATATCCGGAGATCGGTCGGATCACGGCGATCGATCCGAAGCAGCGAGGCACGTCGGGGCGGATCCAGACGCTCGCGATCGTCGGCGACAAGGCGACCGTGGAGGTCACCGGTGACCTCCATATCCGCCGCCTGCTCGGAGGTTTGAAATCGACGCTGTTCGAGGTCACGCGCGACGGAAGCAGGTTCGTGTTCCGCGGCGCCGGCTTCGGTCACGGTGTGGGCATGTGTCAGCTCGGCGCGATCGGCATGGCCGAAGCGGGCCGACCTCACGACGTGATCCTCGCCCACTACTATCGCGGAACACATCTTCACAAGCTCTACTGAGTGCGAAGCGCTCCGGGCTCGTCGCGTTGTTTAGCCAGGCGCCGAGTCCCCTGTGGTCACCGGTCGTGCGCTGCGATCAGAACTTGATGCGAATGCCAGCCGTTACGGCGCCGCTGCCCGCGGGGCCGCTGGTGTTGTAGTCACTCGCGCCGAACCGCTGATCGAGCATGTGATTGCCGCCCGTTCCCTGCTGCGTGTACGAGACGAACAGGCTGACCATCGCGTTCTTCTTTTGATCCGAGAGCTCGCCGATGCTCGAGATCTTGCCCTTGAAGATGTCGAGCTGGAGGCGGGTCTCGAGCGTGCCGTTCTGATCGACGATGCCGGCTAGCGTCAGGGCGGTCTTCTCGCTCGGCGTGAACGTCAGGCTCGCACCGATGTTCGCGGTCGTTTGATGACCGGACTCGACGTTGAAGCCGCCGTAGGCACCGCCGTAGAGGTTGTTCGCGAGCTTGCCTTCGACGGAGCCTTGCACGCCGAGGTAGTCGCGCGTGCCGGCTCCGGCGTTGAGGTCGAGCCCTTGGACTACGTTGCCCGAGCGATAACGTTCGCTCAGGCCGAGCGTCGACTGCGAGCTCGCGCCATCTTTCTTCGAGTAGTCGTAGGTGCCGGCTGTCGTGAGGTTCGGCGTGATCTGGTCGCTCGCACCGAGATGGAACGAGGTCGTATCCGCCGTGCGCTGTGCGTTTGCGTCGACGTCGAGGCCGTCACGACTGTAGGCGCCGGCCAACGTGCCCGTCACATCACCTGCCTGGTCGCGATGGATCGTGCCCGAGCCCGCGACCGATCCACCGCCATCGAACTTGTGGCTCGCGCTCGCGACGCCCGTATCGCCACTCGCATCGTGGCGATACGAGGCGCCATACGTATCGTTCTTGTTCGGTGCGTATGCACCACTGATGCCGCCACCGAGCCCGCCACCCGAGACCCCGACGTTCGCATCGGCCGCGATCTTCTTGTCGGTGCTGCGGTAGCTACCAAAGGCGCCGTCGGTCGCCACGCCTTCGACGGTATTACGCTCGAGACCGGCGGTCAGCGAGCCATTGCCGACATCGAAGCCGCGGCTCGCGCCCGCTGCGTAGTTCTTGCCGTCGTGCACGTCGGCGAAAACCTGGCCTTCCGATTTGCCACCGTGCTGCCAATCGAGCGCGCCGCGCGTTGCCGATGTCTGCGGGTCGAGCAGGTCGGTCGGTCCGGTTGCTTGCGCGTCCGCATCGGCCTTCTCGTGCTCGATCGTGCCGTGCAGCGAGTCGTCCGCGTCGAGCTTGTACGTCGCATCGAGGCCGTCTTTATCGGCCTTGCCCGTGAAGTCGCCACCGCTGCTCCGCCAGCTCGCGCCCTTTGCGTCGGCCGACGCGTCGAAGAAGCCGCCGTCCTTGCTCGCGGGATCACCCGCGACGACTTCCTTGTTCTTCACGCTCGCGCGCAGGTGGTTCATCTGCGCGACGACTTGCTGGACGTACGTGTTGCCGTACGTCTTCTGGAGCAGCGCGAAGATCGCGTCGTGTTCGGCGCGGTGCGCGTCGAGCACTTTGACGATCTGCGCCGGCGATGGCTTGCCGTGCGCGAGCAACGTCTGGACCTGAGTGACTCCAGAACCCGACTTCGCGGCTTCTGCGGTCGCCGGCGTCTTCGCCGGGTCTTGGTCGTGATCAGTCTCGGACTGCTTCATCGCAGGCGTCGTTGCCATTGCCGGTCATGATACCGCACTGCTTCGCGATTTCGGGCAAGGAAGGTCGAGCGGGGAGATGGCGTAAAAGTCCTAAAGGATTAGCTTCGGGGGCATGCAGGTAAAAGGCACGTTCGACGTCAAGCTCGCACCCGATGGCGAAGGCACCGTGGTCGAGGGGGTGTCGATCGGCCGGCTCACGTTGACCAAGCAGTTTCACGGCGATCTCGAAGCCACGAGCACCGGCGAGATGGTCGGCGTGCGCAATGCCACCCAGCCGACCTCGGCCGGTTACATCGCTGTCGAGCGCGTGGACGGTACGCTCGCCGGCAAGCGTGGGACGTTCGTGCTCACGCACAAGGGTACGATGACCAACGGCGTTGGCGCACTCGACTGCAGCGTGGTCCCGGCCTCGGGCACGGGCGAGCTCGCGAACCTCGCGGGGACCTTGACGATCGAGATCGTCGAGAAGGTCCACTCCTACGTGTTCGAGTACGAGCTAGCGTAGGCGATCGAGCGCGCGGCGTGCGCAGAGCTCGGCGGCATGGCGATTCGCATCGGGTGGATCCATGTCGGCGCGCAGGGCTGCGGCGATCGCATGCGCACCATGCGTGAGCGCCATGTACGCGGCGTAGTGCGCATCATCCTCATCACGCACGACCTCGGCGAGCGTGATCGCGCTCGGCGTCGCGGACCACATCACGGCCCGTGGTGCCGAACGCACGAGCTGCGCGAGCCGCGCCGCTTCATCGAGGGCCGCACGCGCGACCTCCTGCGGCGTCCCGTAACGACACTCGCTACGCGCGAGCTCGATCGTTGCCTCGACGATCAGCACGAGATCACCGCGCGTGCAGCTGTGCGCGAGCTGCCACCACCATTGCAGCCAGGGCAGCGACACGGCCGCCGAGGCCGCATCGGTCGGGACCGATCGCGCGAGCGCGGCGAGATCGTCGGCCGGTGGCTCGGACGTCGCGCGCATCCACGACACCACCGCGTGCTCGAGTGCCATCAGGTGCTCGACCGGATGCATGCCGGAGAGCTCTGGCAAGGCGCGAATCCCGAGGATCGCGGCGAACCGCATCGCCTGGACCGCCAGCGGGTCGACCGCGTTCCCCCGATCGAGGGCGCCACGGATCTCCGCGAGTAGCGCCCCACCACGGTCCCGCGCGAACGCCGCGAGGCGATCTGCACTCGGCTCGCGTGCGAGCTGCAGGAACCGATCGGCGTTCACGGCGGACATCAAGTCGGCGAGCACCGTGGGCCTGTACCAACGGCGCTCGAGCTCGCCGGTCGGGGCGTGAACCGTACGCCACGCTTCGAGTGACTCCGCGGTCACGCCGCCGAGCCCCGTGAACGTGATCGTGATCGTGGCGCCGATCGGAAGGCGCGGTCTCACGTTGCACTCGAACCGGGTGCCGCTCGGACCAACTCGCACGAAATGAACGCCGTACAGTCCCTCGACTCGGGCGATCAGCTCCACGTGAGCAGTCTAGCGCGGGACCTGCGGGGCAGATTGACACACAGCTGGTGAACCGGCAGATGTCTGTCGAACGGCCGTACAGGTGGCAACCGGCAAAAAGCTGACGCGCTTGAACACAATCCGTCGTCAGGAAGTCAACAGCGCGATCTCACACCCATTCCAGGCCCCTTCTGGTGGGGCCATCGATGGCGCCAGTTCTTGCTTCTGTCACGGCTTTGACTTACTCACCGGCGCGAGGTTTCAGCATGGCCCGTCCATTACAGGGTGCACTCATCGGTTTCGGATTCATTGCTGAGAAGGGCCACGTCCCGGCCTATCTCGCAGCACCCGATATGTTCGAGATCGTCGCGGTCGCGGACATCTGTGCCGCGCGCCGCGAGAAGGCTCGCGAGGTCCTCCCGAAGGCCCGGATCTACTCGGATCTGAAGACGCTACTTCAAGCCGAGGCGAAGAACCTCGAGTTCGTCGACATCGCGACGCCGCCATGTGACCACGCCGCGATCGCCCATGCGGCGTTCGAGCACGGTCTGCACGTGTTCTGCGAGAAGCCGATCGCGACGTCCTCCGCCGACGCGCAGTCGATGCTCGACCACGCGAACAAGGTGAAGAAGGTCTTCTTCCCCTCGCACAACTACAAGCATGCGCCGGTGATCAAGGCGATCCGGGGCGTGCTCGAGACCAACGAGCTGGGTCCGATCCACCTCGTCACCCTCGATACATTCCGCACGACCCACGCGAAGGGCGTCGCCGAGTGGCAGCCCGATTGGCGCCGCCAGCGCAAGACCTCCGGCGGCGGCATCGCGATGGATCACGGCAGCCACACGTTCTATCTCGCGTTCGATTGGCTCGCGTCGCAGCCGACCTCGATCACCGCGAAGATGTCGAACCTCTCGGCGTTCGACACCGAGGACAACTTCAACTGCACCGTGACCTTCCCGACCGGCATCGCCGTCGCGCAGCTCACGTGGAACGCGGGCTTCCGCAAGGTCATCTACACGATCCATGGCGCGAACGGCGCGATCAAGGTCGAGGACGACGATATCGAGATTCATCGCAAGCGCGCGGGCGGCAAGGTCGACGTCGAGAAGATGTCGGCGGCCTCGCACTGGATGGACGCCTCGCACGCGGAGTGGTTCAAGGCGCTCCAAGTCGACTTCAAGAATCAGATCGGCCGCGGTGAGTGGGTCGGTCATGAAGCCCGCGACGCTACGGCGTGCGTGCAGCTGATCGAGACTGCGTACGCCTCGGCGCGCGCAGATGGCCGCGAGCTGTCGTTGGCCCCGAAACGCGCGACGAAGGCCGGGTAAACAGCGCTGTGGTCCTGAAGGACGTCTACTTCGCGTACTTCATGCTCGCGCTCACCGTCACGGCGGGGCTCGCGTATGCGGTTCGCCTCGCGGTGCGAGGGGCGGCGCGCAGCGAGCGCGTCGACCGTATCGGCGGCACGGCACTCGTCGGCCAGGACGTGATGAACTGGACCTACTGGGCGGTCGATCCGATCGTCAAGGGCTGCGTCGCCCTCGGCATCACCGCGAATGGGGCGACCTGGATCGCTCTCGTGCTCGGCCTCGGGGCTGGCGTCGCGGTCGCGTTCGGCATGTTCGGCCTCGCCACGTTGCTCGCGACCTGGTCGACGCTGTTCGACATCCTCGACGGGCAGATCGCTCGGTTCACGAACACCGGTTCGGAAGCTGGTGAAGTGCTCGACGCGGCGACCGATCGCTATACCGAGTTCGCATTCGTCGGTGGCGGCATCTTCTTGTTCCGCGACGTCCCGTGGGCGATGGGCATCTGCATGGGCGCGCTGCTCGCCTGCTTCATGGTGAGCTACGCGAGCGCCAAGGCCGAAGCGATGAAGGTCGAGGTCCCGCGGGGCCTCATGCGGCGTCACGAGCGCGCGACGTACATGATCGTCGGCGCAGGCGTGACCGCGATGGCCGGGCCCTATCTCCACGACCATGTCCCAGGTTTACCGACGACGACGTTCGTGCTCGCCGGGCTGGCGATCGTTGCCTCGATCGGCAACATCGCTGCCGTGCAACGGCTTGTACGAATCGGTCGAGCTTTGCGGTAAGAACTCGCTGCTCACATGCCGCAGCCAGCGAATCAAAACCGCTCCCTCGTGACTGCTGTTCCCGGGCCCAAGAGCGAGGCGCTGCGGCTTCGCGAGGACAAGCACATCGCGCCGGGTGCGCAAGGCTACGCGCTGGCCGCCGGTATCGTGGTCGATACCGCCTCGGGCACGACCATCACCGATGTCGACGGCAACACGTTCCTCGACTTCATCGGCGGCATCGCCGTCGGTGCGCTCGGCCACTCGCACCCGACCTGGGTCGACGCGATCCAGAAGCAGGCAGCGAAGGCCACGGTCGGCTCGCTGACGAGCGACGCCCGCGTCGAGCTGTTCGAGCGATTTGCGAAGCACGCGCCCGCGAACGGCGTACATCGCCTGCAGATGTACTCGGGCGGCGCCGAGGCCGTCGAGAGCGCGCTGCGCCTCGCGAAGAGCTACACGGGCAAGTACGAATTCATCTCGTGCTGGGGCGGCTTTCACGGCAAGACCATGGGCGCGCTCTCGCTGATGGGCTCGACGTTCAAGGACGGCCTCGGTCCGATGGTTCCTGGCAGCCATCAGGTCCCGTACGCGGACTGCTATCGCTGCCCGCTCAAGCTCGAGTACCCGACCTGCGGCGTCGCGTGCGCGGACTTCGCGCGCAAGTACGTCAAGACCGCGACCGCCGGCGCCGTCGCCGCGATGATCGTGGAACCGATGCAGGGCACGGCCGGCAACATCATCCCGCCGAAGGAGTTTCTCCCGGCGATGGCGAGCATCGCGAAGGAAGTCGGCGCGCTGTTCATCGCCGACGAGATGATCACCGGGCTCGGCCGCACCGGCGAATGGTGGGGCATCCACCACACCGGCGTCGTACCCGACATCGTCACGATCGGCAAAGCGGTCGGCGGTGGCTTCCCGCTCTCTGCGCTCGCGACGACCGACGAGATCAGCGTGTCCAAGCCGTGGTCGAATCGCTCGGGCTCGTCGTCGAGTTACGGTGGTAACCCGCTCGCGGCTGCCGCGGGCGCGGCCTCGCTGAGGATCATCGAGGAAGAGCACCTCGTCGAGAATTCGAAGAAGGTCGGCGCCGCGATGTTGAAGCGGCTCGAGACCTGGCTCGACAAGTATTCGTTCGTCGGCACGGTGCGTGGCTCCGGCATGTTCATGGCGGTCGAGCTCGTCAGCGACAAGCAAGCCAAGACGCCGCTCACCGGCAAGGTCACCGATCGGATCTTCATGGAGTGCGTGAAGCGCGGCCTCCTGACGATGGCGTACTCGGCGCATTTCCGGATCCAGCCGCCGCTGACGACGGATGAAGCGACGGCGATGAACGGGCTAGCGATCCTCGAAGAGGTCTTCGATCTCGTCGAGCGTGAGAAGTGGTGGCGCTAGCTCGCTGACGTGCAGCGCGGAAGGAAGCGCGCGCCAACCGCGTGAGCGACGCACGGCCTGGCGGTGGTGCGCTCCGCTGACGTGCGGCGCGGAAGCAAGCGCGCGCTAACCGCGTGAGCGACGGACGGCCTGGCGGTGGTGCGCGCGGCCGGCGCTGGCTGCTGCTGCTTCGCTGCGCGACGTGGGCGGGCTTCGGGCGCTCCGCTGACGTGCGGCGCGGAAGCAAGCGCGCGCCAACCGCGTGAGCGACGCACGGCCTGGCGGTAGGCGCGCGCGGCCGGCGCTGGCTGCTGCTGCTTCGCTCCGCGACGGGGCGGGCTTCGCCGGTGCGATCGACCCGGCTCGCAGGAACACCTGCGCCGCACCGCGAGCGGCTGGTGCCAGGAAGCAGGGCCTGTGGAATTTACGGCTCGCCGCACCCCCGTCGTCTCCGCTCGCGCGCAGCGCCAGCGAGGCCGCGCGCGACCACCGCCGACGGCCGTGGGTCGCTCGCGCGTTGTCATGCGCTTGCATTCGCGTGCCGCACGCCAGCTCCGCTTAAATTGTTGTTGTCATCGTCGTTGCGCACTTCGTTGTCGTTGTCGTTGTCGTTGTCGTTGTCGTTGTCGTTGTCGTTGTCGTTGCGCGCTCGCTGGCGAGCGGCGCGCTTGAATTTGCGCGCTGTGACGTAAGTCAAGGCTTCTTGGCCCAAACCTCGATCGGGCCGTAGTCGCTCGTCAGCCGGTATCGAGCCCATTTGGCGTTCGTCGCGTGTGGGGATTCGTGGAAGCCGGTCTCGACTTCGCCGATGGGCGTACCGTCGATCGCATCGAAGAGCGGCGTGCCGACCGGTAGGGTGGTGGTGGGGCCCGCCGCGTTCGGATCTCTGCCGAGCAGCATGCCAAGGTCGTCGCGCGAGAAGGTCAGCTCGTCGTCTCCGGATCGGCGCTTCAGCGCCCGGGTCTGGGCGGTGGCGATCCAACCGGTCGCCCCTTCGATGACACGGACGAGCGAGAAGCCGCGCTGTACGGCGAGCTTCACTGCATGGACGCGATCAGGGCTCTGGTGGAACACGAACGCTGTTCCCTTCGGTTTGTCGAGCAACTGATACTCACCGGGCAGCGTGAGTGTCGGTTCGAACCGAGGAGCCACGGAAGGTCTCACTCCGGCGCGGTACACCGTGCCGACATTCGCGGTCGCGACAACTCCCCGGACCTCGAAGCTCTCTCCGCCCGCCGTCGTGCTCCATCGCACCGAGCTATGACCGTCGATGTCAGCTCGTGCGTCGAGGCGCGTCCCCGAGCGCAACAGGATGCCGGGCGTCTTCGCGGTAAAGGGCACGGCGAGCTGATCGGCCGAGGGCACCAGCGATGTGTCTTGGACCGCGACGGTCTCGAGCTTCTCGGCCTCGGCGTACAAGAGCACCGTGGCGCCATCGAGGCGAACGATGAACCTCGGTCGTTTCGCGGTCGTGTCGTGGACCTCGAGGATGGTGAAGCCCGACAACGCCGCCGGCAGCCACGGTCCATCCGGCTTCAACGACGCGTGCATGCCCACTCGTGGTCGAGCTAGATCGCCCGCCCATGGCGTGATCACGCCGCCGGATGCGGGAGCGCTCAGAAGGAAGAGCGCGAGGAACGGACGAACCATGCGAGCTCGAGCCTCGAGGCGTGCTCCGGTCGCATTCAATACGCGGGGGGCTTGCCGTAGCGGCCCTCGGCGATCGCGCGATCGACGTCGGGTAGGATCTCGAGGCGGGCGAGGGTGACGTAGCGCTCGCAGTCGTTCTTCGTGACCATGATCCAGATCGCTGCGCCGATCGCGATGACGGTAAGGATGATGTGAAGTGCGGGGTTCGTGTGGACGCCGATCGCGAGGACGAGGCCGCCGATCACCGTGGCGCCGCCGAGCTTGAGCGTGCCGAGGATCGCCTTCCACTTGAAGCCGACACTGATCGCGGCCGCGTCATACGAAGGCCGTGTCGCTTGCGCGATCATGTCGGGGTCCCGCAGGCCGAGCATGCCGCCGGTCTTCATCGCGGCGTGGATGCCGTCGAAGAACGAGCCGGGCTTGGCCTTGGTCATCATCTCGGCCTGCCACGGCTGGGTCCGCAGCGAGTTGATGATCCGGAACCGTGCGGCGGGATAGTTCGTGTTCACGGCCATCGCGAGGCTGACCGTGTACGCGACGATGCCGGCACCGCCGAGCGCCAGAAGGTAGCTGAGGACCTCCTTCATTCCTGGTCTGCCGATTCTACCGGAGCGACGGGACCGATTCCGGTAAATACCCGATCGATCTCGGGAAGCACCTCGTGCTCGCCGTGCGCGAGCACGCCGGCGACGTCGTTGCGGCGAAGTAGTGACCACACGCCGCCGAGCACCGCGATCCCGGCGAGCGCGTTGACCCAGGTCGGCGGGCTGGTGTCGTGGCGGCGGGAGATGTACAGGCTGACGCCGCCGAGCATGCCGCCGACGATGCCGCGCATGATCGCGGCAACCCAGTGCTTCGCGAGCGCATCGGCGACGGTCGTGAACGCACCTCGGGTCGCGGCTTTGACCTCGGCGGGCTCCTTCGACCCGAGCTGCTCGGCCGACTCGATCGCTGCGCCGTAGGCTGCGAGGTAGCTGTTCGGTGCTGCCCCGATCAGCTTCTTGACCCGGTCGAGGTTACCGGCACGTACCAGTTTCAAGATGACGGTGTCGGCGGCCACGCCGTTGATCCGACGAGGTAAACAGTAATAGAGCGCCGTCCCCACGAGGGCGACGCCTAGGCAGGCGCTGATCGCGGAGAGGAGTACCGGGTCCATGCGTCGAGCCTAGCTGGTAGCGGGCCGGGCCGCGAGCGTGGTATCCGCAAGCTCATGTCCGTCATCGGAATCGTCGGTGGGAGCGGGCTCTACGAGCTCGATGGCCTGACCGACAAGAAGTGGCACCGGGTCGATTCGCCGTTCGGGCGCCCGTCCGACGACCTCCTGTTCGGTCAGCTGGGCGAGCACAAGGTCGTGTTCCTGCCGCGCCACGGCCGCGGCCACAGGATTCCTCCGCACGAGATTCCCTATCTCGCGAACATCGATGCGCTCAAGCGCGCCGGGGTCCAGCAGGTGATCAGCGTGAGCGCGGTCGGGTCCTTGCGCGAGGATCGGCCGCCGGGCGATTTCGTGATCGTCGATCAGTTCATCGATCGCACGCTGCGCACGCCCAAGACCTTCTTCTCGACCGGCCTGACAGCGCACGTCTCGGTCGGTCATCCGACCTGTCGCCGGCTCATCGCGAACCTCGTCGCGACCGGTAAGAGCCTCGCGCTGCCGATCCACGAGGGTGGCACCTACGTCGTGATGGAAGGCCCGCAGTTCTCCTCGGTCGCCGAGTCCAAGCTGTATCGCAGCTGGGGCGCCGACGTCATCGGAATGACGAACATGCCCGAGGCCAAGCTCGCTCGCGAAGCGGAGCTATGTTACGCCAGCGTCGCGATGGTGACCGACTTTGATTGTTGGCACCCGCAGCACGATCACGTCGATGTCGCTCAAGTGGTCAAGGTGATGCACGAGAATGGCGCGAAGGTGAGGAAGCTCCTCGCCGAGGTCATTCCGGTCGTCGCCGCTCACGAGGGCGAGTGCACGTACGGTTGCGATCGCGCGCTCGAGCACGCGATCATGACCACGCCGGGTGCGGCGGATCCGGAGCTCGTCAAGAAGCTCGATGCAGTCGCAGGCCGCGTGCTCGGACGTTTCACATGAACTTCAAATCGCTGATTCGCACCATCCCGGATTTCCCGAAACAGGGGATTCGCTTCCGTGACATCACGCCGCTGCTCGCGAGCGGTGTGGGCTTCAACCACGTCATCAAGCTGTTTGCCGAGCGCTACGCCGGCAAGGTCGACAAGTTCGTCGGCATCGAGGCCCGCGGTTTCATCTTCGGCGCCGCGCTCGCGCACGAGCTGGCTGCGGGCTTCGTGCCGATCCGCAAGCCGGGCAAGCTGCCGCACACGTCGGTCGCGCAGGATTACGACCTCGAATACGGCTCGAATCGGATCGAGATGCACGTCGACGGCCTCGCGAAGGGCGAGCGGATCGTGATCATCGATGACCTACTCGCGACCGGCGGCACCGCGCTCGCGGCGCTCTCACTCGCCGGCAAGAGCGGCGCCGAGATCGTGGAGTGCGCGTTCGTGATCGAGCTCTCCGACCTCCCGGGTCGCAAGCGGATCGAAGAGCGCGGCGTGAAGGTTCACGCTCTCACGGCGTTCAGCGAAGCCGAGTAATGAACGTCGAAGGAATTTGGCGCCGCACGATCGAGCTCGCCGGCGACGGCCGCTCGGTGATGGTCATCGATCAAGCACGGTTGCCGTACGCGATCGAGTGGCTGACGCTGACCAGCGTCGCGGATGTCGCGCGCGCGATCCGCGACATGCACATCCGGGGAGCGCCGCTGATCGGTGCGACCGCCGCGTACGGTGTCGCGATCGCGATGCGCACGGGCGTCGCGCTCGACGCCGCCTGTGCCGAGCTCGCGGAGACGCGCCCGACCGCGATCAACTTGCGGTGGGCACTGGATCAGATGCAGAGCGCGCTCGCGGGGGTGCATGCAGGCGAGCGAGAAGTCGTGGCGTATGCCGCGGCCGCGAAGATCGCCGACGACGATGTCGCCGCGTGCGAGGCGATCGGCAACTACGGCAAGGCCCTCATCGAGACCATCAACAAGCCGCGCGTCAACGTGCTCACGCACTGCAACGCGGGTTGGTTGGCGACCGTCGATTGGGGCACGGCGCTCGCGCCGATCTACAAGGCGCACGAGGCGGGCATCGCCGTGCACGTGTGGGTCGAAGAAACGCGCCCGCGCAATCAGGGCATGCTGACCGCGTGGGAGCTGCTCCAGCACGGCGTGCCGCACACCGTGATCACCGATAACGCTGGCGGCCACTTGATGCAGCATGGTCAGGTCGACCTCTGCATCGTCGGCACCGATCGCACGACGCGCAACGGCGACGTCTGCAACAAGATCGGCACGTACCTCAAAGGGCTCGCGGCCCATGACAACGGTGTGCCGTTCTACGCGGCCGTGCCTTCGAGCTCGATCGACTGGACGATCGGCGAGCCGGCCGAGATTCCGATCGAAGAGCGCGCTGGCGACGAAGTACGGTTCGTGAATGGCCTGCTCGACGACGCTGGTAAGCCGGGACGCGTCGAGATCGTGCCGCGCGGGAGTGCAGTCGCAAACCCCGCATTCGATGTCACGCCGCGCCGCTACATGACGGGCTTGATCACCGAGCGCGGTGTCGCGACGCCCGCAACGCTCGCCGGGATGTTCGCCGGGAAGTTCGCCGGGAAGTTCGCCGGGAAGTTCGCCGGGAAGTTCGCCGGGAAGTTCGATCGATGACGATGCGCTTGCGCGACGAGCTGGTCTCGACCGCGAAGCGCATGAGCTCGCTCGGCCTCACGCCTGGGATGTCGGGCAACATCTCGATTCGCAGTCCGATCGGCATGCTCGTCACGCCGAGCGGCATGCCGTATCCTGATATGACCGCGGGCGACGCGGTCGAGATGCAGATGGACGGTAGTGTTCGCCCGGGTCAGCACGCACCGACCACCGAGTGGCAGCTCCATCGCGATATCCTCGGGGCGCGCCAAGACGTCACCGCGATCGTCCACACGCACTCGCTGTTCTGCACCACGCTGTCGATGCTCCGCCGCGACATCCCGGCGGTTCACTACATGGTCGTGCTCGCCGGGTCGGACGCGATCCCCTGTGCGGAGTACGCGACCTTCGGATCAGCGAAGCTCGCACTCAATGCCGTCTCGGCCTTGCGAGGTGGCCACGCCTGCTTGCTCGCGAATCACGGCATGGTGGCGCTCGGTCCGACCTTGGCGGGTGCGCTGCGCCTTGCGGCCGAGGTGGAGACCTTGGCTTCGCAGTACTGGCATGCGGCCCAGCTCGGCACGCCCTACGTGCTGGACCGCGCGGAGCTCGAAGCGGTCCGAAACCGGTTCAGCGAATACGGCCAGCGTCGTTCAAAAACCAAACGCTCCTGGTAGCCTGCGTCGCGATCTACAAGGCGGTCGAACCTTGCCACTTGACAAGGGATTCCGGGACTGGGAAACCACTTCATCCCATGTCGCGCGCCAACGACCCTACGTCTCCCGGAGCCCTCTTCAGGTCGATTCCGCGGGCGTTTGACGATCTGCCCATCTGGGCGCAGCTGAACATCACCTACAAATGCAATCTCGATTGCGCGTACTGCAGCGAGTACGACAACTCGAAGGATCACGTCCCGACCGCGGATCTCTATCAGCGGATCGACAAGATCAAGTCGCTCGGGTCGCTCCACACCGATCTCATCGGTGGCGAGCCGCTGCTTCACCCGGATCTGATTCCGCTGATGAAGCACGTCGTCGGTCACAACATGACCACCGGCATGACCACGAACGGTTTCCTCCTGACCGAAGACAAGCTCAAGGAGCTCATGGATGCCGGCATGGGCCGCATCCAGATGTCCGTCGATTCGCTCAAGCCCAAAGACGGCATCCCGAAGTCGTTGAAGACGCTACGCAAGAAAATCGAGATGGTCTCGCGCCATCCGATCTGGTTCCGCGTCAACACCGTGATCTGCGACGAGACGGTCGACGAAGTCGAGGAAGTTGCAAAGACGTGCTGGGATCTCGGCGTCGCGATCAACTTCTCCGTTGTCCACGACCACGGCCGCCTCAAGAAGATGCCGAACACGCCGCGCTATCTCGAGCGCGTCCAGTGGCTCAAGAACCAGAAGCAGAACGGCAAGCCGATCTCGACTCCGTTCTACCTGATCGATTACTACGAGAAGGCGCTCAACGATAAGCCAATGGACTGGACCTGCCAGGCCGGCAACAAGTGCTTCTACGTCTCGGCCGAAGGCAACTTCCAGTTCTGCTACCATGTGCCGTCGCGGCGCAAGCTCGTCGATGTCACACGCGAAGAGATCGCGGGCTATCGTGGCAAGAAGGGCTGCGAGGAGAACTGCGGCGTCGATTGCGTGATTCACACCTCGCTGCCGTTCTCGAACCGCACCGAAGTGATGAAGGTCGAAGTGAAGCGTCTCGCTGGACAGCTGCTGCCCGTTCTTCGCGGCTAGCCTGCTACGATCCATGCATGCGATCAGGCATGCGTTGGTTGGCGCTCGTGATGGCTGCCTGCGGCGGTAGCCAGGCGACCGCGCCTGGACCGGCGGTCTCATCCTCCGGTGCGACCGCTATGGCCGCGGCGCCAGCGCTCCAGATCATCGATCTCGCGCTCACGCATATCGAGAACGACTACGTCGATCCGAGACGCGTGAAGCCGCAGGCGATGCTCACGGCAGCGCTCGACGGCATGCAGCGCGACATCGCCGAGGTGATGACGAGCCAGCCCGACGGGGTCCACGTGGCGGTTCAAGTCAACGCGAAGGTCCAGACGTTCGCGCTCGACGACGTCACGACTCTCGACGCGCTCGAGCGTCGGCTCGCCGAGATCTTCGCGTTCACGCGCGCGAACCTCGATCCGGGTCGCGACTTCGCGAAGCTCGAGTACGCCGCGTTGAACGGCATGCTCGATTCGCTCGATCCTCACAGCAATCTGCTGTCGCCCGAAGAAGCGCGCGAGATGGACGAAGGCATCGATGGCAAGTTCGGTGGCCTCGGCATCGGGATTCGCGAGAAGGACCACTTCATCGAGGTCGAGCGGCTCGTCGATGGCAACACGCCGGCACGCCGAGCGGGGCTGCAGGTCGCCGATCGGATCATGATGATCGATGGTGAATCGACGGAGAACATCGACCTCGATGCCGCGATGCAGAAGCTGCGCGGTGACCCGGAGACGACCGTGGCGCTCACGATCTCGCGCAAGGGCGCCGCGAAGACATACCAGATCAAACGGGCAGTCGTGATCGTGCCGGGTACGAAGCACGAGCTGCTCGCGAACCACGTCGGGTACATCCGCGTGCTCCAGTTCCAACATGACGTCGCGCTCGAGGTCGCGGGGGCGCTCGCGGAGCTGCGCAAGCAAGGCGCGAAGAGCTGGGTGCTCGATCTGCGCGACAATCCGGGTGGCCTGCTGAACGAATCGATCGCGCTGGTCGATCTGTTCGTCGACAAGGGCACGATCACCACCACGGTAGGCGCCACGATCCACGACGAGAGCGACGCGAGGGCCGACAAGAACGACGAGCACGGCGGCTTGGTCGTGCTGGTCAATGGCTCGACCGCATCGGCCGCCGAGGTCACCGCGGGTGCGCTTGCGAAGCTGCAGCGCGCCACGGTCATCGGCCAGCGCTCGTTCGGCAAAGGCTCGGTCCAGGTGTTGTTCGATAACCCAGATCATTCCAAGTTGAAGCTCACGATCGCGCAGTACCTCGTCGGCAAAGATACGTCGGTGCAGGGCGTCGGCATCACGCCCGATATCGAGCTCGATCCGGCGCTCGTACCCACGAAGCTCGCGACCGAAAAGGATGTCCTGCGGCTCAGCGCACCCACGTTGCCGCGCGAGGCGGATTATCACAGCAAGCTGACGTCCGAGCACGCGGTGACCGGCACCACGCGATCGACGATCTCATATCTCTTCGAGCCGCCACCGGCCAGCGGCGCGTTCTTCGTAGACGGCGAGATCCGGATCGCGCGCGATCTCGCAGCCGCACCGCGTGCGCAGCTGCTCGACGGCAGCGCGAAGGAGCTCGCCGCGACGCGCGAGCGCGAACAGGCCAAGGTCGCTGAGGCGATGAAGAAGCTGGCGATCGATTGGACTGGAAAGCCGTCCAAGTCCTCGGATCTGTCCGCCACGTTCATCGTCGACAAACCCGAGGCGATCGCAGGTGATGTCATCGCGATCACCGGTGAGGTTACGAACCACGGCAAGGCGACGGTCTCGCAGATCCACGCGCGTGCCACGAGTGACGATGGCAACCTCGACGGCACCGAGCTCGCGTTCGGCAAGATCGCTCCGAATGGCTCGAAGAAAGCCGTCGCGTACATCAAGCTGCCTGCCGCCGCCGACTCGCGGACCGAGATGATGACGTGGTCGCTGGGGGGTGCCGATCTCGAGATGCCGAAGTTCCACCTCGAAGCACTGCCGCATCCGCAGTTCGCCTTTACCTACACGCTTGGCGCCAAGAACAACCTCGCGGTTCACATCACGAATACGGGCAAGGGCAAGGCACCCGCAGCGGCGGTCCTCGCTTCGAGCAAGGAGGCCTCGATCAAGGCGGGCCGACAGGAGATCGGCGTCCTCGAGCCCGGCGCGAGCAAGGATGTCACGTTCGAGATCACGCCGAAAAAATCGCCGTATGTCCTCGAGGTCGGGGTCGGCGACGAGCAGTTGCTCGAGCTCACGGGCCAGAAGCTGCATCTCCCGACCACGGCGACCGGTGTAGTGTCGCCGCCGATCCTTGATGTCGATACGACCACGCTCGATACCACGGGCGATCACTGGCAGCTCTCGGGCCGCGCTCGCGACGATCGACACGTGCGCGACGCGTTCGTCCTCGTGACGAATCAGGCCGCCAAGATCGAAGTCAAGAAGGTCCTCTATCTCTCGAACGACAAGGCGACCGACCGCACGGTGATGAAGCTCGCGGGCTCGATCCAGCTGTGGCCGGGCACGAACAAGATCGAGATCGTCGTCCGCGAAGACGATCAGGTCCGGACCGTCCAGACCGTCTGGGTCCAGCGCACCTAGCTTCACCACGAAGGGCCCGCGGATTTGCGAGAGGTAGTCCGGTGTGCCCGGCTAGCGCGCCAGGTGGGGGCGACGTAATGCGATCGCGGCGAGCGCCGAGAGCACGGCCAGCCCCACGAGCGTGCTCGCAGGATCGAGAGTCTTGGTCAGCTGCGCGAGGATGTACGGCACGGCGAAGCCGATGTACGTGAGGACGTAGTAGAGGCCCGTCATGCCGCCGCGGGTCTCGGGTTTCGCGAGGATCTCAACGTTGCGCAGGCCGGAGGTCATGCACACGCCGTAGCCGACGCCGAGCACCGGCGCGACGAGTAATAACAAGCTCGGGAGATGCGAGCTGACCACGAACGCGCCGAGCAGGCAGCCGAGCGTGCCGAACACCAGGCCGATCCGGGCCGACACGGTCGGATCGAAGCGGCGGGTGACGGGTTGCGCGACCACGCCGGCGCCGAGCGTGATCGCGCCGAGCACGCCGATGTATGCGATCGGCGCGCCCCCGAGCGCGCCGGGCCCGAGCATCACGGGCATGACCGTGAACGCGATCACCGGGAACGTGAACACGAACGGCGCCATCCACACGACGCCGAGCACGAAGCCGCGGCGGTTCGTGCGATCGATTCCGACATCGAAGAGTGCGCGGCGCGGGCCATCGGTCTTGCGCCCGCCCGGTGCCGACGCGCAGACCGCGATCGCGGCGACAAGCGTTGCGAGGTGGACGAGGTACGGCAGAAGCGTGGGGTACGGCGCCCACTGTGCGAGCCCACCGCTGATCAAGGGGCCGAAGCCGAAGCCCGAGGACAACGCGATGGTGGCGCGCCGCGCACCGCTCCCTCCGAGCGTATCTCGCGAGAGCTCGAGCACCCAGACCGCGCCGGGGTTCATCACCGCGCCGCAGCCGATGCCGTAGAGCAGACGACCGAGGAGGAGCAGCTCGAAGTGGTCGCCGCCGAAGCCGAGCGTGGCGCTCGCCATGAAGCACGCCACCGCCGCGGGTAACACCAGTGCTCTGCGGCCGAAGCGGTCCGACAGCGGTCCGGAGAGCAAGAGCCCGGGCACGAGGCCGAGTGCGTAGATGCCGAACAACAGCTGCGGTGCGGCCGGATCGAGATGGAGCTTCGCGCGATAGATCAGGAGCAGCGCGCCGAAATGGTTCGCGCCCCACCCGATCACGAACAAGAGGAAAGCGACGCGACGCCAACCAGCCTGCATCAGACGGGCTCGGACGGCGTCGCTTCGATCTTTCGCGCGAACACGAAGAAGCGATTCATCGGATAGTTCCAGCACAGGTAGACCAGGCTCGCGACGACGAGCTTGGAGATCCACAGCTGCACGCCGAGTGCGCCGACGAACAGCCACACGCCGAGCGTCTGCAAGCAGGTCGAGCCGACCTGGACCGGCAGCACGCGCGCGAACTGCCACCACAACGAGCCACCGTGGGCTTCGAACGCCCAGTAGCGATTGATGATGAAATTCGCGAGGAAGCCGACGAGCGTGCCGAGGAACGTCGCGAGCCGGTAATCGACGCCGAGCTGTGCGAGCCCCATCATCGTGGCGAAATCGAGCGCGGTCGTGAAGATCGAGGTGATGACGCTGCGACCCAGAGAGCTGCTCGTGATCATCACTGCACCGACGACATGCTGACATCGACCAAGTACCCAGCGCGGACCAACGACGCTACCTTCATGCGGCCTTTGCTCGTTGCGCGATCGCTCGGGAAGGTGGAATCCGGCGCGCGGTCACGACGAGCAGCGCCGGCACGAGCACCAGCGCGGTCAATACGCATGCGACTTCGCCGAGTAGCGATGCCGTGCCGAAGCCGCGGATCGCGAGGTTCTCGCTGACCAGCAACGAGCCGTAGCCGATCATCGTGGTGAGCGAGCACACGAACACCGCACTGCCGCTCGTGCGCAGCGTCATGATCGGATCCGGGATTTCGTCCTGGGCCTGGCGATGCGCGACATTGATCGCGTAGTCGATACCGAGTCCGAGTGTGATCGGCAAGGCGACGAAATCGAGGAAGTTGACCTTGAGCTGGAGCAGCGCGCACGTCGCGACCATGAGCAGCGATCCGGCCACGGTCGCGACGAGCACGGCAACCGCGCGGCGATTGCGACCGACGGTGAGCAACACCATGATGACGAGGCCGATGCCGGCAACCGCCGTGACACGCGGACCATCGGCTTCGATCTTGTCGAGGATGTCAGCGAAGATCACGGAGGAGCCCGAGGTCGTGATCTTCTCGCCATCCGGCAGTTCGACACGGCGGACGGCATCGGAGAACCGCACCAGGTCATGGCCGTTCCATTCGTCGATCGCGTTCGCCGAATGGATCGAGAGCATCAGCCCGACGCGACCATCGAGCTCGGTGACCTCGGGCTTGTCCTTGATCGAAGGAGGCAGCTGGTCGACCGTGATCTTCTTCAGATCCGCAGGCGGCGTGAGCTCCTCGAGCTCCTTGCGCTGCTTGTCATCGAGCGCCTCGAGCGCGTCGTCGTCGAGCAGCGCGCGGATCTGCGCGAGGACCGCGAGCTTTTTGTCTTGGTCGGGCGGCACTGCATCGAGGATCGATTCGACCGAACCGATCGTCTGCTGAGAGGTGGGCTTCGAGGCATCGCGCTTACGGAACGCCTCGACGATCATCGGCACTTGCTCGGGACGATCGGCCGCGATGAACGTGCGGCCGGCGTAGCCGCGACCGAAGTTGTTATCCGAGACCTTCATCCAGTGGCGCGACTCGACGGCGGTCTCGCCGTTGCTGCGCAGCTTCTTGAGGTCGTACTCGAACGGGTCGGCGGCGACATATTGCACGACCACGATCGCGGCCACGAGTCCGATGGCGAGCGAGGTGGCGACGACCGCCTTGGAGTTGCGGAACCCGAGCGCGCGAACGAGCAGCTTCGAGATCAAGGGATCCTCGCTGTGGTTCTTCAACCGCTTCGCTGTAACGATGATCAGCGCGGGCAGCAGCACGTACGAAGCGATCCAGCACAGGATCATCCCGATCGCGCCGATCACCGCAAAATCCGCGAAGCCTTTGAAGCTCGTCGCGGCGAGTGATCCGTACGCGATCGCCGCCCCGAGCGAAGCGACGGCCGTGGGGCGCAGCGTGTGCATGATTGCTTGCGCGAGCGCTTCGTCGGGCTCGCCGCGGCGACGCTCTTCTTGGTAGCGCGCGATCAAGAGGATGCCGTAGTTCACGCCGTTGCCCGCAATGATCGCGCCGAGGAACGCGGTCGCGGCATTCAAGTGGCCGACGGTGAGCGCGGCGGCACCGAACGCGGCGGTGGTCGCGATCACGATCGTCGTGCCGAGCAGGACCAGCAGTGTCGCGGAACGGAAGTACAGCGCGAGCACCAGGCCGACCAGCAAGGCGGTGACGATGCTCGACAGCACGATGCCGTTGGAGATCGCCTCGTGCTCCGACACGGCGGTGACGATACTACCGGTGTAGCCCATCACGACATCGGGATGCAGCTTGGTCATCCGCTGCCGAATGGCCTCGAGCTTCTTGATGAGCTCCTTGCCGCGATCGATATCGGTCGTGCGGAATGCGATCCGGACCTCGATCATCGCGACCTTGCCATCGGGGCTGATGTGGCTCGATCGGGCGAGCCGCGCCTCGGCATCACGGCGCTTCGCGCGCAGGTCATCGAGCTCTTTCTGTGCGGCCGCGTCTTCGTGATCGTGATCGCCGAGATCGATGTAGAGCGGGTTTGCCTCGAGCTTCGCGGTCTTGATCTTCTGGGTCAGCGCATCACGCGCGTGCTCGAGGTCCGTGAGTGGCACGAACAAGTACCGGTGGTCGCCGAGGAACGTGCGGATCTCGAGATCGTCGTCTTCGACCTCGCTGACGAGATCGTCGGGCAGCGCGCGAAGCTCGATCGCGAGCTCGCCGACCACGACCTTGCGGACCTCGGGCGAGGGCGTTTCGGCGACGTACAGCATCGTGTCGGTCGCCTTGACGCGCGCTTCGAGCCGACGCAGGTTTTTCACGGCGGGTGCGTCCTGCGGCAGCAGGTACGAGAAGTCCGCGAAGAGCGGGAGATCGAATGCGATCAAGTAGCCGGCGAGCCCGAGCACCACCGCGTGCGCGACGATCACCGCGACGACATGGCGGCGAATCCAGGCAACGTAACGGCGAGACTGCTCCGCGGATGACGACGACATGAGACGAGCAGCCGGACTATGCCACGCCGGGCTTGTCCTTGCCGAGGACGAGACGCCACTCGAGCGATAGCCCCACGACGATCAGGGGAACGATTTGGATCGCGTGATAGAGCAGCGCGAACGCGAGCGCGGGCTCGTCGGGAATGCGTAGGAGGCGAGTTGCCGCGAGCACGCCGACCTCGAGTGCCCCGACACCGGCGGGCGTGCTGGGTGCGGTGATCGCGAGATTGAGGGTGAACATGATTAACAGGCTCGCGCCGAGCGAGACCTCGATGCCGACCGCGTACGCGACGAGCCAGATCATCAACAGATCCGCGACCCACACGACCATCAGCGAGCCGAGCGCGGCCAGCAGGCGGCGCGGGCTACGAAGAATCTCCATGCCCGCGATAAATCGCGCGAACCACGAGGTGGGGTCTTTGATCCGACCGACCGCGATGTAGAGCCCGATAAACGCTACGAGGGCGATCGCGGCGAGGATCATGATCGAGTTGGTGACCCACGGGGCGAGGTCGGGCAGCAGCCAGGGCAAGGGCGCGACGAGGATCAGCATCGTCACGCCGTCGAGCAGCTTCTCGGTGATAGCGACCGCCGCGACATCGGCAGTCGGCACGCCATCGCGGTGCTTCAACATCCACACGCGCAATAGCTCGCCCGCGCGCGCGGGCGCGAGCACCGAAGCGGCGAACGCGACGATCGTGTAGCGCACGAGGCGCAGCGTCGGGACGTCGTAGCGCGGCGCGAGCATGATCCGCCAGCACACGCCCTTGCCGACGAGCAACACGAAATTTAGGATCGCGGCGACGACCAGCGGCCAGATGGCTGCGGTCGCGATCGTCCCCCCGAGCTTGGTCCAATCGATCTTGCGGATCAGCAGCCCCAAGCAGGCCACGATCACGGCGATCGTGACCACTCGTACGACCAGCATCAGCGCCTTGCGGCGCCCATCGGTCACTGTTCTTGGGCGAGACGAGTCGCGCGAGCAGCCGAACGCGAGCGGACCGTGGCACGCTCTTCGATCGCGGCGAGGTACTCGTCGCGAACGCGATCAGCGAGGCGCTCCCAGTCGTAACCGAGCGCGGCTTTGCGATTGATCTCGCCTTGGCGGCGACGCGTGGCGGGATCGAGGCTCACCACCTCGGCGATCCGTTCGGCGAGCGCGGCGGCGTTGCTCGGCGGCACGAGGTACGAACCATCCGGGATGGCGACCTGACGGTAGCCATCGATATCCGAGCACACGACCGGCTTGGCGGCCGACATTGCCTCGAGCAGGACGATGCCGAAGGACTCCTGGCCGGTCGACGGCGCGACGAACACATCGCAGTCGCGGTAGAGCTGCACGAGCCGGTCGAGGTTGACGGGACCGTGATAGGTCATGCCGTCCATCGCGGGTGGCTGCTGTGCTTGGCCGAGCTCGCCAGCGACATCGAGCGTCACGTTGATGCCCCGATCGCGCAGCATCTTGAACGCTTCGAACATGTAGCGAGCGCCTTTGCGCGAATCGCCGATGCGACCGACAAACAACAACTTCAGCGGCGAGCTGACGTCGGTGTAGAGCTTCGTCGGCGCCGGCGTGAAGATGCCGGTCGGGACGCCATTCGGGATCACCGAGAGCGGCCGCTTCCACACCATCGAGGCGTACTTGCGAGCGGGCTCGCTCACCGCGATCGCGCGCTGGAAGAACGGGAACATGGTCGCGCCCCACAGCTTGCGCGTGAGCGTGAATGCCTTCGACTCCTGCTCGGCGTACGCGTGGAACGTCGCGACGTGCGGGATCTTGCGGGTCAGCCACGTCGCCCAGTACGCGAGCGACGGCTGTGCCGGCTCGTGGATGTGGATGACGTCGAACTTGTTGCGCCGGAAGTACTTCGCGACCTGCCACGGCCGAACGAAGATCCCGAGCTGGTTGTCCGAGCCGTTCGCCGGGACGTTTACCACGCCGGAGAACGTGTGGGTGTGCTCGTCCTTCACCGGCCCCGAAGCGGGCCCGATGATGGTGACTTCATCGCCGCGACGACGAAGCGCCGAAGCGAGTTGCTGAGCATGGTGCTTCACACCGCCACACGGCGACGCGAGGTCATAAGTGACCATCATGCAGATCCGCAATGGCTCGCGTCGCGCCGGTAACACCGGTGGCACGCTCTCGAGCGCGGAGTCTGGACGTCGGTTAGGTGAAACCATGAGCGTTGGGGGCGCACCGTATCGGAATCACGGGCTGCGTCAAGTGTCGACGTTCTGGACAATACAAGTAGTTCCGCCGTTTGGCGCGTGTGAAGCGCCTCGTAACATCTGTTTGCCGTTCGTAGCCGCCTCGAAGACCCAGGGTGCCTCAGGGTGCCTTAGAAGGAGCCAGAAACACCAGTTTCTCGACCTCGCGGGCCTCCCACGCCTTCATCCAAGGGGTGGATCGGTATCGATCCCACTGATCACAGGCAATCGTCACGACTGGCCCGCTCAGATCTGTGCGTGCCGCTACACGTAATGCAGCGACGACGTTCACACCGGTCGAACCACCTACCGTCAGGCCCTCTTCTTTGACGAGCCGCTCGACCATCGCGTACGCCTCGGCCTCGGCGATCTTCTCGGCGTAATCGATGGCGGCCTTCTTGAGGTTCGAGGGCACGCTCGCCGAGCCGATGCCCTCGACCGTATATGGACCGTCGGGGCCGAGCACGCCGGTGTTGATCCATTCGCCGAGGCCCGAGCCGATCGGATCGGCGAGGACGATCTGGACGCCGGGGACGTGCTCCTTGAGGAACTGGCCCGCGCCACTGATCGTGCCGCCGGTCCCCGCCGCCGAAACAAACGCGCCGAGCACGCCGCCCATCTGCTTGTAAACTTCGGGGCCGGTGCCGGGGATGGCGCTGGTCCCGTAGTGCGCGTCGAGGTTCGCGGGGTTGTGGAACTGGTTCGCGAGGAACCAGCCATGCTCTTCGGCGAGCCGCGCGGCGACGTTGCGGAAGTTGTCGGGGCTCTTGATGCCTGCGGCCTTGGCGATGAACACCTCGGCGCCGAGCTGACGGAGCGCGACGCGCTTGTCGACCGCGACTCGCTCGGGGATCACGCAGATGCAGCGATAGCCGCGCGATGCGGCGACGAGTGCGAGGCCGACCCCGGTGTTGCCCGCGGTGCCTTCGATGATCGTCATCGGCGGCGTGCTGTGCGGCACGAGGACGCCGCGCGCCTCGGCGTCGAGGATCAGCGCGCGTGCGGTGCGATCCTTGATCGACCCTCCCGGATTCAGGTACTCGCACTTCACGAACACGCGGTTCGGCAGGCCGACGGCGACGTGCTTCAGCTCGATCATCGGCGTGTTGCCGATTGTCTCGATGACATCCATTACAGCGACTCTACTACCAACGAAGTCGTTGCTTGTGTTGTGTCACGTTGTGATACATAGTGTGTCATATCGTGTCACGCAAAGCACCGCCCCCCGACGAGCCCGAGAACAAGGACCGTGTGATCCACACGCGGGTGCCGGAGCGCCTCGAGACCGAGCTGCGCGAGCGCGCGGAGCGGCTCGGGATGTCGGTCTCGAACCTCGTCCGCAATGTTCTCGGCCACGCGTTCGGACTCGTCGGCGATGTCGTCGCCGATTCGCATGCGATCGCGCGAAGGGCGAAGGGCGATGGCAAGGCCCCGCGCGAGCCCGAGCCTGCTCTCGAAGACATCCTCGCGTGGCAAGCGATCGTGCTCGGCAAGAACGCAGTGTGCGCGCGCTGCAACACGATCCTCGCGAAGGGCAGGGCGGCGGCGATCGGCATCGCCGAGACCGGCTCGGGTAGATCGATCATCTGCACTCCGTGCTTCGAAGGAACCAAGCTGTGACCCATCAAGAGTTGCTCGCAGAGCTCCTCGCGCCGGTGCGCGATGCCGCGCTCGGTGTCGCGAAGCTGGTGAAGCACGTCGGCGTGCGCGTCGATGCGCTCGCGTTCGATCTCGCGCGCGATGGTGGAGCGGTCGTGCGCAACGCGCAGGCGCTCGGTGGCGTCGCGCACGATCAATTCACCACGGTCGTGCGCGCCACGCCGCGCGTCACGAAGCTCGCGCAGCACGCCGCGGCCATGTTCGCCCGCGGGCGCTGGCTCGCGATCTCCAATGCCGCGAAGACCGGCGATGCGCGGCTCACGGCCGACGATCATCGCGACCTCGCGCGCCGCACCACGGCGTTCGCCGCCGAGCTGCGTGGTGGCATCGCGAAGGTCGGCCAGCTCGCATCGTGTCGCCCCGATCTCGTCGGCCCGATCTGGGCCAAGGAGCTCGCGTCGCTCCAGGCCGATGTTCCCGCGATCGATGTCACGGCGATCCGCGCGCGCATCGAGGCCGAGCTCGGCGCTCCGATCGACGCCTTGTTCACGAGCTTCGACGACGAGCCGCTCGCCGCGGCCTCGCTCGCGCAGGTCCACGCCGCGGTGCTCCTCGATGGCACCGCGGTCGTGGTCAAGGTTCAGGTCCCCGGCATCGAGGACGTGATCGCCGCTGACATCGCCGCGCTGCGCGCGATCGCGAGCTCGGTCGGTGCCATCCCTGGCGCCGACCTGCCGACGCTGACGAGCGAGCTCGGCCGCGCGCTCGCGAGCGAGCTCGATTATCGCGTTGAAGCCGCCGCGCTTGCTGCGTACGCCGGCGAGGTCGTCGTGCCGCGCCCGATCTCGCACGCCTCGTCGGAGCGCGTGCTCACGATGACGCGGATCACGGGCGAGCGCTTGACAGCATGGCTCGAGCGCGCGGCACCCGCGGATCGCGATCGCGTGCTCGGCGAGCTCGTCGGCGAAGTCGCGGCGCAGATCCTCTCGCGCGGCCAGGTCCATGCCGATCCCCATCCCGGCAACTTCCTGGTCACGCCCGACTCGCACCTCGCGCTACTCGACTTCGGCTGCATGCTGGATCTCACACCCGCCGATCGCGCTGCCTATGCGCGCCTGGTGCTGGCAGTTGCAGGCCGCAACAATGACGCGGTCGCCCGTGAGCTCGGTCACCTCGGGTTCACCTGTGATGATTCCGACGCGCTCGTCGCGCTCGCGGGCTCGCTCGTAGGTGCGCTCGCACCTCATGCCAAGGTTTCCGAGTTCGATTGGGCAAATGCCTTCGCCGAACAGCTCGCGCATGCGAAGGCGATTGGTAACTTACAGATGCCACGCTCGTTCGTGTTGCTCGGCCGCGTGCTCGCTTCGGTGGCAGGTCTGCTCGCCACCTACAAGCCGGCCTTGCAGCTTCATCCGCTGATCGCGCGCCACCTCGCGGCCGCCATCGTATACAAAGAAGCATGAAGACGACTCGACTGGTTTGTGGAGCTCTCCTCGCTCTCGTCGGCTGTGGCAGCAGCGATAGCGGAACGAAGACGCCCGATGCCGCAATCGGCTCTGCTGCCGCGAAGATCACGGTCTCCGGCACCGCGCAGGCGCAGGGTATTTCTTCGACCAAACTCGCTGGCGTCGCGATCGCTGCGTACCGCAACGGTGACGAGACGACGCCGATCGCGACCGCAACGACTGATACACAAGGCGCATACACGATGGACATCGAGACCGGCGGTGTAGCAATCGATGGCTACATCAAGGCGACGATCGCGAGTTACCTCGACACGTATCTCTATCCGCCAGCGCCGCTCGCCGAGGACTTTTCGAACGCATCGATCAACATTGTCAACACGGGGACGGTGAGCGCGTTCGGTTCGTTGTGCGGTATGGACATCGCTCCTACTGACGGCGTCATAGCGGTCAAGGTCGCGAGTGCCGCAGGCACAGCCGTGGCCGGGGCCGCCGTGGCGAGCACGCCGGCGGCAGCGCTCTACTGCTACAACGGCGCCAGCGGTTCGATCCCGGACCACATGGCGACGGCCACTGCCTCTGATGGCATCGCGTACATGATCGCCGTTAGCGGCAGCGCGAGCGTGACCGCGACCAAGAGCGGCGCGACGTTTACGGCTCACGCGGTGAACGCGCGTCCTGGCACGCTGACAACGACGATCGTCTCGGGGATCTGAGGTCTGAATTCGCCAAGGCCGCGCGATGCCGCCCAGGTGTTTCGTGCACTCGTCGAACAGCGCAGTGCCACAGTTACCTCTAGCGGTGGCGGCCCTGGCTGCGCTGCGACGCGCTTTCGGGAAGCTCGCCGAGCTTCACCTTCACGGTCGCCTTCGAGCCATCTTGATGGACGACGTCGAGCTCGATCGCGGTGCCGGGCTTGGTCGCTGCGACCGTGGTGCGCAGCTCCTGGTCGCTCTTCACGACTTGACCACCGATGCCGACGATGACATCGCCCATCTGGAGGCCGGTCCTCGCCGCGGGCCCACCGGGCTGAATGCCGCCCACGACGACCCCCTGCGACGCACCGAGCTTGTGCTCCTTGAGCATCGCCGGCGTGACGGTGCCGATGTTCACGCCGAGGTAGCCGCGCGTGAACTTTCCATCCTTGATCAGCGCTTCCATGATCGGGCGCGCCATGTTCGTCGGAATGGCGAAGCCGATGCCGGCCGAGCTCCGCGACGGCGAGGCGATCGCGGTGTTGATGCCGATCAGTTCGCCCTTGAGGTTCACGAGCGCGCCGCCGGAGTTACCCGGATTGATCGCGGCATCGGTCTGGATGAAGTCTTCGAAGTCCTCGATGCCGAGGTTCGCGAGGCCCTTCGCCGAAATGATGCCCATCGAGACCGACTTGCCGACGCCAAGACCATTGCCGACCGCGAGCACGATGTCACCGAGGCGAATGCCCGACGAGTCACCGAATGCAATCGGCTTGAGCGGCGGTAACTTGCCTTGAAGCTGGAGCACCGCGAGATCCGCGTGGGTGTCCTTGCCGACGACCTTGGCATCGACCTCGGTCCCACCGGGCAGCATCACCTTGATGTCGTCGGCGCCTTGAACGACGTGCGCGTTCGTGAGGATCCGGCCAGTCGCGGTGACGATGACGCCGGAACCGGCGGCGTGCTCGGTGAGATCGCTCGTGTCACCGCCGCCGAGTTGCTGGCGGAAGAACGCTTCATCGGGCGAGATCTTCATCTGCGAGGTCGTCGAGATCGTGACGACGCTGTCGAAGACTTTCTCTGCCGTATCGGCGACCGAGCCATCGGTCGGAATGCCACTCGGGGTAGCGCTCGCGATCGACGGAGCGAGCGAGAAGCCGGTCACAGCAGCAGCAAACAGGAGCGAACGAAGTGCTTGCATGGTTCCTCTGAGGTTCTAGCGGAGGCTTTACAGGCCTACTACTACGAACGTCAGACCGGGCCAGCGGTTGCTTGTATTCCGCATGCCTGACTGGTTGATCGGGCAGGACCAGATTTCTCACACCTGCTGGCAGCTCGGCGACGTTTACTGAGCAGAGCCAGCGGCCGCAGCCGGTTTTGGCGCGGGCGGCAGCGGCGTGACGACGGGCGGAGCGTTCGTGGCAGGTGCCGCGGCAGAGCCCGCAGCCTGCGCCTTCGCCGGAGCGGGCGCAGCTGAGCCTGCCGAGGGTCGGACAGGCGGTGCCGGCGGCGTTGCGCCACCGTGCGGCATGCCCGGCATCGGATCGACCGGAGGTGCCGAGCCACCCGGGCCTGCGTGCTCGTTCGGCACCATGCCGGGGTGCGAACCGAGCGGGTTGCCGTGCGGGTCGATCGAACCGGGCGACTTGCCCGAACCCGAGCCCGAGCCCGTCGGCTCGGTCTTACCCGAGAATAAGTTCTCGATATCACCCTCGGTGCGCTGCGCGGTGTCCTTGCGAACGAGACCCGGCACGCGCGTCTTCTCGGTGAGGATGTAGTACTCGGTCTCGCCCTTCGGCGGGTTCGCCGGATCGAGCTCTTGCTCCGGTGCGAGCTGTCCCGGCTTTTCGTAGCGCAGCAACTGCAAGGTACCGAGCGTGGCGCCCTTATCGTTCTTGTACGTGAGCCGCAGGACCGGCGTCATGTCGCTCGCCTTGAGCGTCGTCGCGTACTCGGTCGGCCGCAGGTTGTTCACACCGTCGACGAAGTTCGCGGCGAGCGTGTTCGGCGTCTTGGTTTCGGCATCGGCCCAGGTCTTGCGCTTGGTGCCATCTTGTTCGGCATCGAAGCGCACGACGGTCTTCTGCTTGCCACCCGCTTCGATCGTCACAGCATCCATTTTCGCCGCGTCAAAGCCGCGTGGATCAGTGAGATGCAGCGCGGTCTCGCCTGTATCGAGGCCCGCGATCAGATCCTTCGCGAGCACGTACGCGTGACCGCTCGCTTGATCGGCGACGTAGCGATCACTACCGCCGTAGACCGGACCACCAACGAGGAACGTCTTCGCTCCGTCCTTGAACGTGAGCGTCAGCGTGGTCTTCGCATCGATGAGCTTGAAGTCCTTCTTCTGCTCGACGCTCGGCACGCCGAGGTCGCGCAGTGCGCGTGCCGCGGAGTAGTCCTTGATCAGCTTGTCGCCCGGATCGCCGAGGGGGAACTCGTGGGTCTTGCGACTCACTTCCTCTTCTTCAGGCGGCGGCGGCGGAGGCGGCGTGGCGGCCGAGCCCGAGCCCGAGCCCGAGCCCGAGCCCGAGCCCGCGCCCGCGCCCGAGCCGGAGCCGGAGCCGGAGCCCGAGCCCGAAGCCGGCTTCGCCTTTGGCTTCATCTCGATCGTCGTATCGCTGCCCCACCAGTAGCTTTCGCCTGCCTGGCCACCGGGCTTGCGCTCGATCTTGAGGATCTTCTTCGGCGCTTTGTATTCGATCGAGACCAGATCGGCCTCGCTCTTATCCCACAGCACCACATTGCCGGCGCTCGGCTCGGATGTCTTGTCGCGAGTCCACGTTCGGTACCCGTACACGAGCATCACGGCGAGCAGGACGCCATGAATCAGCGGTCCTCTCATTTCGTCACCTCTGTCGTCGCTTTCTTGCGCCGGCGGGCCCACGTGCCCACCAGGCCGAGCGCGAGGACGATGAGTGGCATGCCGACGATCGTCAGCGTGAACCACACAGCATCCTGGCTCTTGGTGTGTTGAATGGCCTTGTCATCCTCGGAGACGACCTCGCCAGCGAAGACTTCTTCACCGCCGAGCCACTTCACGGAGTCATCGAGAATGTCGCCGCCGAACAGCTGCGCGATCATCAGCACGCCGGGACGACCCTGCGCGTTCTGCACCAGCGCATCCGCGAACAAATCGGCATCGGCGAACACGAGCGCGCGCCAACCATCCTTGTCCTTACCGTCATCGCTCTTGAGCTTCGGACCTTCGAACGCCTCGGCCTCGGTGTAACGCTGCCGCTTCTCGGAGCCGGCATCGAAGGTGTCGTTGTCGATGACATCGAGGAAGCTCGAGTCCATCGACCGGATCGTCACGGTCTTCTTGGGCGTGTCCTTGCCGATCACCGGCGCATCCTCGAGCGAGCCCGCGCCGACGAGCACGAGGCCCTTCGCGGCCCGCGACAGCGAGGTCGTCGACGCGTGGGCCGAGAACTGCGTGGTCGCGACGAAGCGATGCTCCGACTTGGTGCCACGCTGGTTGAGGAACACCTGGTCATCGGTGAGCGGCAGCGGGTTGAACTTCACGCCGAGCTTACTGCCGAGCGAGCCGAGCGAGGGATCGCCTTTCGGCTCCATCGCGACGAGCAGGCGGCCACCCTTGTCGAGGTATTTATTGATCCCGTCCCACTCGTTGTCAGCCAGCGAGATGGTCGGCGCGAGCAGCATCACGATCGTCGCGTCGTCCGGGACGCCGCGCTGCAGATCGATCGGGCCGAGGTCCTTGACCTCGTAGTTGAGCTGCGCCATGCGGCTCTTGAACACCGAGACGTGGCGCTCCTGGATGTCACCGTTCTTGAACTGCGGCGGCACGGTATCCCAGCTCGTGATCTCGCCGTGACCCGCCACGAGGTACGCCTTGCGCTTCTCGCGGACGAGCTTCAACAGCGACGAGTTCACTTCGCGATCGAAGTTGCGTAGCTTGTTGCCCTGCGCGCTCTTGCGCGCCTTCTCGATATCCGTATCGAGCTCGATCGTCTGCGACTTCTCTTTGTCGCCGGTGCCCTTCACGAAGACGACGACGCCATCTTTCGAGATCTTGTACTTGCCCGCGATCTCGGCATCGCCGAGCCGATCGTGCTCCTCGATCGTGAGGTGACCCGAGGCCGCCGACAGCGCCGAGAAGTAATCGCGCACCTGCGCCGCGACTTCGTTCGAAGGCGGGAAGAACATCAACACCTTGATGTTCTCGGTCTGGCCCGCGACGATCTTCTTCGTCGAATCGCCAGGCGACGAGGTCTTGAAGTAGCTGACGTCGCGCTGGATGTTGCGATCGTTCGCGACGTTGCAGGTGACCATCAAGAGTGCGAGGGCGAGGCCGACGGTGAGGCCCGAGAGCCCCACGTCGCGCACGCGCATGTACTCGATGCCTTCATCGCTACCGCTGTCGAGGTCGAGACCGTTGCGCAGCGCGGTGCCAAGCGAGATCTCGATCATGAACATCGGGATCAGCGAAACGACCATCACGATTGCCCACAACACCGTGAGCGCGGTGCCGAAGTGATCGGCGCCCTTCTCGGTGAAGTGTAAGTGAGCCATGCCCCACGGGGTCGTGAGCAGATAGATGACGAGCGAGGCGACCACGCCGAGCTGGCAGTAGAACAGCGTGCGCTCGACGTTGCGGCGCGAGCCTTCGGTCGCGAGCATCGTGTAACCGCGCAGGCCGGTGATGCCGAGCACGAGCACGAGCCCGAGTCCGGTCATCACCATGCGCGTGCCCGGGAGGTGGCCGAACAGGCGCTCACCGACGAACAGGAACAACAGGCCGACGCCGAAAAGCAGCGAGGCCCACCACGGAGATGCAGTTCTCATTCCCATCGCTTTGCCTCCAGCGTCTTCACGGCCAACAACAAGAAGAAGTAGGTAACCGCGAGATAATAGACGACGTCTTTTAGATTGATGATCCCGCGCATGAAGCCGTTCTGGAAGTGGATCCACCAGAGGTCGACTTGCTCGAGCACCTCGCGCACCGGGCTATCGAGCCGCTTCGCGAGGGGGAACAACATGCACATGATGAGGACGAACACCGCACCCATGAGTGCGGCGACGATCTGATGCTTGGTCAGCGCCGACGCGAACATGCCGATCGCAAGCGTGGCCGAGCCGAGCAGGAGCATGCCGAAGTAGCCAACGAAGATCTGGAGCAGCGTGATCTTGCCGTTCACCTTCACGAGCAGCGGCATGTACAGCGAGAGCACGAAGATGATCGTCAGGAACGTGAGCGCGGCGAAGAACTTGCCGAGGACGATCTCGGTGTCGCGGATCGGCGACGTGTTCAGTAGCACCATCGAGTGGTTCTGGCGCTCTTCTGCGAGTAAACGAAACGCGAGCAAGACGCCGCAGAACGTGGGGATGCCGCTCGCGAAGTAGAAGTATCGCTCGAGCACCATCGCCGAGAGCTGCTCGCCCGAGAGCGCTTGGCTCTGGAACAAGATGCCTTCGACGAGCAAGGCCGCGGCGGCGATGATCCAGCCGATCGGCGAGCGGAGATATCGCCCGAGCTCTCGCCTGTAGATGATGCTAGTTGCTCGCATCGGTGCCTCCGACAAGACGAATGAAGGTGTTCTCGAGCTCGCTGCGCGAGTAATCGAGCTTCAGGAGGTCGAGCTTGCTCTCGACGATCGCGCGGGAAACTTCCGCGCGAACATCCTTGGTCGTGGTGAGCGAGTAAGTGAAGCCACCGCCGTGCTCGAACGGCTCGCCGACCTTGGTGACGCTCGCGATCGCGGCGAGCACCTTCTGGATCTGCGCCTTCGGGTCGTCGCCTGACGGAGCGCGCACGGTGACGGTGATCTGGCCGATGTCGCCCTCGTGCTTCGAGAGCTCGCTCTCCGATCCTTCGCCGACCAGCGCACCGCGGCTGAGCACCAGCAAGCGATCGCAGGTCTGGCTGATCTCGGTCAGGATGTGGCTCGAGATCAGGACCGTGTGGTTCTGCTTGAGATCGTGGATGAGGTTACGCATCTCGACGATCTGCACGGGGTCGAGACCACGCGTCGGTTCATCGAGGATGAGGAACTTCGGGTTGTGGATGATCGCCTGCGCGAGCCCGACGCGCTGACGAAACCCGTGCGACAGCGTGTCGATCGGATCGTTGGCGACCTCGTTCAACGACGCAATGTCGAGGACCTCGCCGAGCCGACGCTTGAGGTCCACACGTGTCATGCCGCGGAGCTCGCCCGCGAACCTGAGGTAGTCGACCACTGGCATCTCGGTATAGAGCGGCGGGTTCTCCGGGAGAAACCCGATGCGTTTGCGGACCTCGTGTGGCGAGGCGACAGCATCGACACCACCGACTTCGATCGAGCCGGAGCTCGGCCGTAGATCGGAAGCCAGGATGCGAAGGGCGGTCGTCTTGCCGGCACCGTTCAAGCCGAGAAAGCCGACGGTTTCACCGTCAGCGATCTCGAACGAGACTGGTCCCAAGGCGCGCTTACCGCCGTAGAACTTCGAGAGTTTGGTTGCTCGAATCATTGGTTAGGACCCTAAAATCGCTGCGCTTTGTTAATCGACACGGAGCCTCCGCGTCAAGCCGCCTGCCAACCAGTGTCGGCCGCGGGAAAAATCCCGTGCGGGCAGCACAACCCTCTTTAATTGATCATGAAGTTCCGTTACGTAGCCGAATCGCTCTGGTTCTGGGCACGATCGCTGCACATAATTAAATCATGTCCACCCTTCGGCTCGGAATCGGCGCACTGCTCCTCGCAGTCGGCTGCACTCCGATCGACCCGGCCGCGAGCACGTTTCCCCAGCAACCCGAGCCAACCCAGGTCGCTGGTCCGCCAGGTGGCTACGTGGACCCGGGCTACGGCTATCAACAGCAAGCGCCACAGCCGGCACCCCAAGCGGCCTACCAACCGGGATATCCGCAGGGATATCAAGGTGGTTACACCCCGAGCACTGAAGACCAGGCAGCTACTGACACCGGCTACGGCGTGGCCGAGCCCGAACCGTCGGCCACGCCCGGCCAGCCTGGCTACGACATGGGCGAGGTCACCGATCCCGAGATCGACCTGACGCTGGAAGGCCACGGTAGCTGGGAAGAGAACGATGACTACGGTCGGATCTGGCGACCGGATGCCGCGACAGTGGGCGTGGATTTCACACCCTATGAGACCGACGGTTCATGGATCTGGTCGGATGCCGGCTGGAACTACAACACCGATTACAGCTGGGGCTGGCTCCCGTTCCACTACGGCCGCTGTGGTTGGTTCGATGGCTACTGGGGCTGGCAGCCCGGACACGACTGGACCGCGGCGGCGGTCGAATGGCGCGGCGGTGGCGGCTACACAGGCTGGCGCCCGCTCGGCCCGCAGGTTCGCGATCATCGTCATGGAGAGAACGGTCGTCACTCAGGCGAGCTTCGCGATTCGCAGTGGCGATTCTCGGCGGATAAAGATTTCGGTCACGGTCATATTCGCGGTCATCTATTCCAGAACCCGGCCGAAGGTCTGCGCGTGACCAGCTCGGTCACGCGGCCGACCCTGCGCGGCAACTACGCGCCCGTCAGTAGCGCGAGCCTCATGCGTGGTCGCCTGAGCTCCCAGTCGACGCGCGCCAACTCTCCGACGTACGGCGGCGTTCGCGCGGCAGGTCAACCGCAGGGCTTCCGTCAGCAGGGCGTACGGCCGGCGCAGGACCAGCCGTACCGCGGCACCACGCCTACGTGGCGTCCGCAGCAGCAGCAGAGTTACCGCCCACAGCAGCAGGGCTACCGTCCACAACCGCAGCAGACGTACCGCCCGCAATCGCAGCCGACGTATCGCCCGCAGTACCAGGCGCCAGCACGCTCGTACAACAACAACACCTACCGCCCTCAGGTGGCACCGGCACGCTCGTACTCGGCACCTTCGCGTTCGTACTCCGCGCCGGCTCAATCCCATTCGACCTCGAGCGGCGGAGGCGCGCACTCATCAAGCGGCGGCGGCGGCGGGCACTCATCGGGCGGCGGCGGTCGTCACCGTTAATGTGCTAGCCCTGCGTGGCGCTGCCGCGCTTGCATGACCCGAGCTGGTCGCCAGCTATCCGATTGCGCGGAGCAATGCGCTCGTCCCGCGGTGGCCGTCCGTCGCGTAAGCGTTCTTCCTGATATCGTTTCGGGGTTCCGTGACGTGCCGTGTTTCGAGCCTGCTCGTGATCGTCTGCGCGCTCGCGGCGTGTCGCGATCCGAACTATCCGGTCGTGGCAGGAGACACCGAGCTGCACGTCTCGAGGGTCACGATCGTACCGCGCGCGGGTGAGGTGCTCGAGACCGACTACAAGCCGCTCCTCGGCAACCTCGGCTTGCGCCCGAAGGCGCCACTCAGGCCGGAGCGCCGCTGGAATCCATTTCGGCTCGCCGAGGATCGTCGACGCATCGCCGCATACGTCATGGAGCACGGCCATTACGAAGGCATCGTCGATGAGCCGCAGCTCGTGTGGAATGCCGCGCACACGAGCGTGGCCGTACGCTGGCCGGTGCACGAAGGGCCGACCTATCGCATCGGTTCGGTCGCGATCCACGGAGCACCCACGGACCAGCTCGCAGCGCTCACGAAGCTGCTGCCGTTCGAGGCCGGCGATCCGGTCGACATGGTCGCGTATCGCCCGCTGCGCGGGTTGCTCGCGGATCATCTGCGAGCGGCCGGCTACGGTCATGCGCGAGGCTGGAGCCGCGCGTTTGTCGATCGCACCACGAAGACCGTCGCGTGGTTCTACTATCTCGATCCGGGTCCGCAAACGACGATCGGTTCGCTCGCGGTCGAGGGCAACGCGCACGTGCCGATACGGTCGGTGCTCGAGCGCGCAGGGCTCGCGCCCGGACGGCCGTTCTCGACGACGGACGCCAAGCGCGCCGAGCTCGCGCTGCTCGATACCGGCGCATTCGCCTCGGTCAACGTGACGAGCGATGCAGACGTCCCACACGTGCCGGAGTATCCCGAGGTCGGAGGCCAGCTCGCGGCAGAGCAGGTGAGTCCGACCGGTGGGATCGTGCCGCGCCCGCTGTCCTCGGAGCTCGCCGTGCGGGTCGTCGTCGTCGAGGCACCGCAAGAGAGCGTGCGCGGCGAGCTCGGGATCGAGGGTGATCCGGGCCGAGTCGACGTGTTCACCGGCGTACGAACGGTGCTGCGCAACGTGTTCGCACCGCAGCATCACCTCGTGCTCGAAGGCAACGTGGGGTACGGCTGGATCGCCGGCGGTGACCATCGCGCCGAGGGCGCGTACGGCAGCGCTCTCGTCCAGTACGTCCACTCGCTCGACGTCACCGATCTCCGCGTGACCGCGCGCTGGCGCGACGTGCTGTATCCCTCGGCGCTGTTGCGCGAGGTCGTCGCAGGCCCGGGCGTACATCGCACGTTCGCGCCGGGCGTGTTCGTCGACGGCGATGCGTACTTCCGGTTCGGGCGCCAGCTCGATCAACCAATGGTCGTGCCGACCGGCGAGCTCGAGCTCGCACCCGCCAAAGATTCGAGCGGCTTCGAGCTGACTGGTTCGGTGATCGCCGATCGCCGCGATGATCGCATCGAGCCGAAGCAGGGTTGGTTGCTCGGTGCGACCGGATCGTATTCGCCCGGTGGACCGCTCGGGGATCATCGCTGGCTCCGCGGCACCGGCGATGCGCGCGCGTTCGTTCCCTTGGGCGCACCGAATGGCACGTGGTCGCTCGCGCTGCGCGCCTCGGCGGGCTTCGTCGGCCTCGCGAACGATCAAGGCATTCCGCTCGGCCCGCGGTTGTTCGGCGGTGGCGCCTTCGGCATGCGCGGCTTCGGTCGCGATCAGCTGTCGCCCGCGCTGTGCGCGGTTGCTGCAGCCGGTGCGATGGGATGCGACCGCGTGCTCGTTGGCGGACGCAGCCTCGTCGAAGGCAGCGTCGAGCTGCGCATGCTGCCGCTCTTCAAACAGTACGGCGCCGCGATGTTTGTCGATGCGGGGCAAGCGGCAGCGGGGATGAATCCGTTCGCCGAGGGCATCTCGCTTGCAGCCGGTGCCGGGTTTCGATTTCGGTTGTGGTACGTGCCGGTCGCATTCGACCTCGCGTATCGAATCGTCGACACGAATCATACAGCTGACGCGTGGGACCGCGTCCTCGGGTTCGTCCGGATCGGAGAAGCATTTTGAAGCGCCCACAGTGGCGCACGCTGGTGCGGATCCTGCTGATCACCCTCGCCAGCGTGATCGTCGTGCTGCTGATCTTGCTCGGCGTCCTGCACACCTCGGTCGGCAAACGGTTCGTGCGTGGTCGGATCGCCGCGCAGCTCGCGCGCGCGGTCGATGGCACCGTGGCGCTCGGCTCGGTCGAGTACGGCTTCTTGTTCAGCCACCTCGAGCTGAAGGATCTCGTGATCCACGATCGCGACGGTAAGGATGCGATCAGGATCGCGCATCTGCACGTCGTCGTCGATCGCGGCAGCTTGCTGCATGGCGCACCGGTGATCGAGGACCTCGCGATCGACGGGCTCGAAGCCACGATCGTGCAGACCGCGGATGGCAAGACGAACCTGACCGGCTTGTTCAAGCCGTCGGGCTCGGCGCCGCCCGCGTCGATCACGGTGAGTACGTTACATCTCGCAGGCTCGGCACGGGTCACGCGGCCGGATGGCACCGTGATCTCGATCGCGGATCTGGCGATCACAGGGTCGGCGACCGTGAAGTCGCGCGAGCAGACCAAGGATATCTTGCTGTCGGGGGTCTCGGCGAAGATCACGCTCGCGGTGCCGAAGGCGCCCGTGCGCACGCTCGAGCTCGCGATCGCTACAGTGCTGCTCGAGCAGCGCGCGGGCGCGGTCGAAACGACGATCGCCAGCTTCTCGTTCGGTGCGCTCACGGTCGAGCACCTCCACGCGGCGCTCGCGCTTGCCGATGGCAAGCCCACCGGTGCGCAGGCCATCTCGATCACGAACGCGAAGCTCGATCATCGGAAGCTCACGACGATGCTCGGCAAGGAGCTGATCGTCGACGACGTGAAGTTCGACGCCTCGATGACAGGTCCGCTCGACAAGCTGGTCGTTCACGGGGGTGTCGTGATCCGGCAGACCACGCTCGATCTCGATGGTACGGTCGATCTATCGAGGCCCGCCTTGCCACGCTACGAGGTCACGCTCGTCGGCAAGGGCACGAGCACCGACCTCTTGGCGCACGCGCCGCCGAACGTGCCGCCGATCCAGACCGACGTGAAGCTCGCGGCGGTTGGCAGCGGCTTCGTCGTGCCGGATCTCGATGCGAACCTCACGCTCGAGGTCGGTCCGACGCAGATCGGATCGATCTCGGTCGAAGGTGTCGCTGCGAAAATGCATGCGCAGAAGGGTGGGATCGTGCTCGAGCGCCTGCACGCGAAGGGGCTCGGATTCACGATCGACGCGAGTGGGGATGTCGCAGCCGATACCACGTTGCACGGCTCGCTCACGGTCGCGGGTAGTCCCGTCGAGGCGAGCCGCGTGTTGCGCGTGGCAGGCATCGCGGCCTGGTATCGCGTGCCCTTGCTGCCGCATGTCGAAGTCACCGTCATAGCGGCGGGCAAACCCGGGGGAGCGCTGTTGCTCGAAATTCGACCGGTGCAGCTACGCATCGCAGGCGGCTCGATCCGCATGGCAGGTAATGCGGCGCTCGATCATCGCGTCGTGACACACGCCTCGACAACGATCTGCCTGCACGGGCTCGATCTCGGCGCCCTCGCGCGGCTCGCGCACAGACCCGCTCCGAAGGTGAAGGGCTCGCTGTCCGGATCGATCGCGGTGCAGCGCATCGGTGACGAGATCGCGGCCTCGTACGATCTGACGATCGCACTGCACGATCTGTCGATCGTCGCGAAGGTTCATGGCAGGGCCGATCGCGCGGCCGCGGATCTCTTTGCGACGATCGTCGCGCGCGGAACGTCGCTCGCGAAGGTCACGGCGCACGTCGCTCACGATGATCAGGGCCTCCTGCCGGATCGCGCATGGAAGGTCTCGATCGATGCACCGCAGCGCGCCTTGACCGAGTTGCTCGCGCTCGCTCCACCCGAGCTTCGCGCGCAGCTCGCGAGTCCAGACGGTCCCGAGGGTGATGTCGCGCTGCGCGGGGACCTCGCAGGCACTCCAAATCATCCGACCGGTTCGATCCACGCGATCGCGCACGTTGCCACGCCCGCAGGCCCGCAAGTGGTGCAGCTCCGTGCGGTGTTCGTACCGCATGGTGCCGGCACGAAGCTCGAGACGCACGTCGAGGTCGGCCCACACAGCCACGAGCCGAGCGAGCCAGTTCGCGAACTGTACGCGCAGCCGCGCTCGCAGGGCACCGCTGCCGAGGACGCGACGCCGTTCGTGATCATCGATGGTGCGATCACGCTGCCGCCCCTGTTTCGGGGGCGCCAGCTCGATGTCGCGGGCCTGCGCAGCGGTGTCGCGTTTGATGAAACGCTCACGCTTCCCGAGCACGAGCTCGCGCATCTCCCGCTCGTGTCGCCGCAGATCGCGCGGCTCGGTGGCACGATCGGTGGCAACGCGACGATCACGGGTACGCCGCTCGCTCCGCAACTTCGCGCGGCGGTCACGTGGCGCGGCTATCCGATCATCAGCGGCCTCGGCACCACCGAGCTCACGCTCGCTGGCACACCGCTGCACCTCGATGCGAACGTGACGAGCGGCCCGATCTCGATCCACACCTCGGTCACGCGCACCGGCAAGCACTTCGCGGTCGAGACCCAGCTCCACGCCGAGCCGTCGCCGCTCGTGGCGATGCTACCGGAGTCGCTCGTGCCAGCTCTTCACGGCGTTCAACCAGGTACCTTGCGCTCGGATCTCGTGGCGAAACTCGCCCTCGCCCTGCATGGCAAACGGGTTTCTCTCGAAGCCATCGACGTGACCGGCTCGCTCTCGGTCAGCGGCGGTACGCTCGCGATCCCGAACAGCGCTCGTCGCTGGCACGACCTCGAGCTCGCGCTCGCGGGCACACCCGATGGCCTACGCCTCACGAAGCTGTCCGCGCGCGAGGGTACCGATCGCTCGCTCGAGATCTCGGGCTTCCTCGTCGTGAAGCAGGACCACGATGCCGCCGGCGCGCTCTCCATCGAGCCCGACAAGGCGCACCTCGAGGTCGCGATGCACGATTGGCTCGCACTCGGCTTCGGTTCACCGCTGCTGAGCGATGCGCCGGTCGCGACCGTGAACCTGGCAGCGCAGGTCGACGCGAACCTTTCGACGCCCGTGATCGCGCTCGATGCCACGATCTCGAAGCTCGATTTCGCGCAGCCCGATCGGCTCGAGCACTCGCACGAGCCCGAGCAGTGGCAGGTCACGGGTGACGTGATCTACAGCGCTGACAAATCCGGTGCGCTTCCGGTCATGCCCATGGTCGCGAGTGCGACGCATCACGTCGTGCCGCTCGACGTCAAGGTCCACATTCCAGACCCGATCCACGTGCTCAAGAGCCCGCTCGATCTGTTCGCGAAGGGCGAGCTCGCCGTCGCCGTACGCGACACCGGGATCGTGACTCGCGGCACCGTCGAGGTCACGAGCGGCAAGCTGCAGCTGTTCCACCGCGATCATCACGTGGTCTCCGGCTCGATCGTGTTCGACGATGCGCATCCGCACGGCAACTTCGCGCTCGCGTTCGAGTACGAGCTGCCACCCGAGGTCGTGCGCGAGCTCGCGCATCCCGGTGCGCGCGTGAATATCGCCGGGCCTCCGACCAAGCCACAGCTCTCGTTCGGAGGTGCTGTCAACTCGACGCTCGCCGAGGCCCTCACGACCTACCACGCGGGCCATCCGGTCTATCTGTCGTGGCCTGGGCTCTATCCGAGTGCGACCGCCGAAGTGCAGAGCGGCTTCACCTATTACATCTTCGGCTTTCTCGCGAACGCCCTGCCGCACTTGCTGTTCTTGGACCGCGCGGTCGGTTGGGCGGATCCGAACGAACCGCGCGGCGCGTACGGGAGGATCCGCAACCTCGAGCTCGAGGGTTACGCGAGTGATCGTACAGCGCGCGCGCGTGTCGTCGGGCGGCCGACCGAGCCTGGTCGCAGCACCGCAGAGCTCCAGCTCGACCACCTGTGGGTCGATAGCAACCAGCTGCTCGTCGGAGCCGGCGTGCGCGCTGGCGATCGTGTCGGCGGTGGCGTCGGCCTATTCTTCGAGTGGTCGAGCGCTCGTTAATGGACCTGCGCACTGCAGTGCTGCGCGCCGGGAGCAAGTCCCGGCTTGCATAAAAAAGGCGACCCGAGGGCCGCCTATTTTAAATTCGCGAGAACTTCGATCAGCCGAAGTTTTTATTCGCGAAGTCCCAGTTCGTGAGCTTCCAGAACTCCTCGATGTACTTGGGACGCGCGTTGCGATAGTCGACGTAGTAGGCGTGTTCCCAGACGTCGAGCGTGAGGACACAGGTCTTGCCCGAGGCGAACGGGGTCTCGGCGTTCGAGGTGGTCTCGATCGCGAGCGAACCGTCGGCGCCCTTGACGAGCCACGCCCAGCCGGAACCGAACTGCGCGGCGGCTGCGTCACCGAACTTCTTCTTGAAGTCGGCAAACGAACCGAACGACTTGTCGATCGCGGCCTTGATGTTACCGGTCGGATCACCGCCGGCCTTGGGGGCGAGGCAATGCCAGTAGAACGTGTGGTTCCAGACCTGGGCGGCGTTGTTAAAGACCTTCTTCTCCGACGCCTGACCGTTCGTCTGCTTGACGATGTCCTCGAGCGACATCGACTCGTACTTCGTGCCTGGGATGAGATTGTTCAGGTTGTTGACGTAGGCCTGGTGATGCTTGCCGTAGTGATAGTCGATGGTCTCGGCCGAGATCGTCGGCGAGAGTGCGTCTTTCGCGTAGGGCAGCTCTGGGAGAGTGAAAGCCATTGCAAGACTCCTTTGTCTGCGGCGGTTGTACCGCATAAAGTCCGAGGGTGTTGGCAACCCTTGGTCATGTCGCGGACGGGCTGAAGTACCTCGCGACGGCCCGCCGTCAACATGCGAGTGACTTGCTAACCGCCAAGCAGCTGGCGTTTCCACAGAGCGTAGCACTCCCGCTCGGTCTCGAGGTGACGTGGCTCGGGACCGCAGGATTTCGGTTCGCGTATCAAGGCGTGGTGGTGTGGATCGATCCGTACGTGACGCGGTTGGGGCTCGCAGATCTCGTGCGCAGGCGGGTCGTGGCGCCATCGCGCGACGCGGTCGATCGCTGGATCGATCGTGCGGATGCGATTCTCGTCGGGCACACGCATTTCGATCACGCGATGGATGTCCCCGTGATCGCGGCGCGCACCGGCTGCGGCGTTTACGGAGGGAGCTCGCTCGAGCATTTGATGGGCCTGCACGGGCTTGCAGCGCAAGCGACGGTCGTGGTGCCGTATCACGACTACGAAGTCGGGCCGTTCAAGTTCCACTTCGTCCCGAGCCTGCACTCGAAGCTGCAGCTCGGCTTTCGGGTGAACTACGGTGGCGAGCTCACGTGCGAGCACCTCGACCAGATGATTCCGCAACGCTATCGCTGCGGTCAGGTCTGGGGTATCGCGCTCGAGGTCGCGGGCATGCGCTTCTATCACCAAGGCTCGGCCGACTTGCTCGACGACGAGATCCGCGATCGCGATATGGACGTGTTCCTGTGCGGCATCGCAGGTCGCAGGTTCACGCCACATTACGTACAGCGCGTCGTCAAGGCGCTCGCGCCGAGGCTCATCGTACCGAGCCACTTCGATGACTTCTTTCAACCGCTTGGCGGCGATCCGAAGCTGTCGTTCAACATCAACCTGACCGCCTTCGCCGACGAGGTCCATGCGGCCTCGCACGAGCTACCGATCGGCGTGCTGGAGGTCGGCCGACCAATCAGTGTATCCTCCGTAACATGAAGCGCTGGGTGTTGACGGCAGCGGTCGCTGCGTTCGCTGCCTGCGGGCTCGATGCGAAGAGTGTCGAGCAGAGCAACCTCGTGTTCATGGACGCCCCCACCGGCTCGGGGTCCGGCTCAACCGGATCAGGGTCTGGATCATCAGGGTCTGGATCATCAGGATCTGGATCAGCCGGATCGGGATCTGGATCGCAGACGGGCTCGGGCTCGGACGTCTCTGGAGGAGTTGACGCCGGCGTCGGTACGAGTGACGACGCCGGTTTGGGCCACGGCGGTACGAACGAGATCGATGCGCGGACCAACTTCTACACCTGCACCGGGTGTGGCGCGGGCGGGCCGAGTGATCTCGGAGCGGGGTTGTTGCTGATCGGTGGCGTCGCGATCGTGCTCCGCCGCCGTCGCCGCGTTTAGACTCCAGACCTATGCGGTACTGGCTGATGAAGAGCGAGCCCGAGTCGTTCTCGATCGATGATCTGCAACGCGTGACCGTCGAGCCATGGAGTGGCGTGCGCAGCATGTTCGCGCGCATGCACATGCGGGCGATGAGCGTCGGCGATGCCGTGCTGTTCTACCATTCGAACGCGACACCGCCGGGCGTGGCCGGGCTCGCGAAAATCGAGCGAGTCGCGGTCATCGACGAGACCCAGTTCGACCCGAAGGGCCAGTATTTCGATGCAAAGGCGACTCGTCAAAAGCCGATCTGGGATTGCGTCGATGTCCGGTTTGTCGAGAAGCTGTCGTACTTCATCTCGCTGCCGCAGTTGCGCGCCGATCAAGCGCTTGCGGACATGGTGTTGCTCAAGCCGGGCCGGCTCTCGGTGCAACCCGTCGCCGAGCACGAGTATCACCACATCGTCGAGCTCGGTCACATCGAGCCGCCCGCGCTGCCACCGAAAGCAAAAACGAAGCCTGCGGCGAAGGCGAAGAAGCCGGCTGCAAACGCCAAGGCAAAGCCTCCAAGCAAGAAGAAGCCCAAGCCGAAGCCGAAGAAGCGATGACGCTGGCCGAGGTTCGCGCCCTGCGCATCGCTGGCAAGCACGTCGAGCACCTCGCCGCGGCGACCGAGCTCGTGGCCGACGAGCCCGACCGCGCCGAGGCGCAGATCGAGGCGGCCTACGCCCACGACACCGCGGGACGCGAGCGCCTCGCGATTCGCTACTACGAGGTTGCGTATCGGCTCGGCGTACCTGCGGCCGAGAAGCGGAACTTCCTCGTCGGATTTGGCTCCACGCTCCGCAACGTCGGCCGCACGGATGAAGCCGTCGCCGTGCTCGCGCAGGCGGTGGTCGATGACCCCGACTACATGCCATTCCACGCGTTCCTCTCGCTCGCGTTGTTCTACGCGGGCCATCCGCGTGAGGCGCTCGCCGCGATGCTCGGATGCGCGCTCGAAGCCGCACGGCCAACCGCGTTCGATCGCTACGAGCGCTCGCTCGGCGAATATCACCGCGAGCTCCTCGGCGAGCTCGTGCCCCCGGATCACTAAGGGCCCTCGAATGGGTGAGTCGATCGATTCGGGCTGGAAAACGGATCGGCGGGGATCGACACGACGCACCTCGGCGTGATCTACGTGCGATGTGGACGCGGAGAAGTCGGTACGCCAGAAGTGGCGCCTGCTGAAGGCGACCATGGACGAGCGTGCTCGTCGGCTCTGGGCGGGCACGGAGGCCGGTGAGCTCGGCCACGGCGGCGTGGCGACGGTCGCGCGTGCGACTGGGATGGCGATCAGCACCGTGCGCAAAGGACGCGACGAAGCGCGCGGCGGCGCGGTCCCCGAAGACGTCGTCAAAGTGCGTCGGAGCCCTGGCAAGCGACCGTTCGAAGCCGCGCATCCCGAGGTGTGGCCGGCGCTCGAGCAGTTGGTTGACCCTGTCACTCGGGCGATCCCGAGTCGTCGTTGCGATGGACGTGCAAGAGCACGCCGGTGTTGGCTGCGGAGTTGTTCGCGCAATACGGCATCCGGATCAGCGACAAGACGGTGGCCAAGTTGCTGCGCGAGCACGGGTACAGCCTCCAGGCGCCGACCAAGTCCGTCGAGGGCGCGCAGCATCCAGATCGCAACGCGCAGTTCGCGCACATCAACGCCAAGGCGAACGACTGCATCGAGCGCGGCGTGCCTGTGATCTCCGTCGATACGAAGAAGCAGGAGTTGATCGGCAACTTCAAGAATGGGGGCCGCGAGTGGCAGCCGCAGGGCGAGCCGGAGCTGGTGGACGTCCACGACTTTCCGTCGGATGCGATCGGCAGGGCGATTCCGTACGGCGTCTACGACCTCGCAGCGAACGATGGCTTTGTCAGCGTCGGCATCGATCACGACACTCCGGTGTTCGCCGTCACGTCCATCGAAGCCTGGTGGAAACAGGTCGGCGTGAAACGCTATCCCGAGGCCCGAGAGATCTTCATCACCGCCGACGCGGGCGGCAGCAACAGCTATCGGTCGCACGTGTGGAAGCAGCAACTCCAGCGCGTCGCCGACAAGCTCGGCATCGCGATCCACGTCAGCCACTTCCCGCCCGGAACGAGCAAGTGGAACAAGGTCGAGCACAGATTGTTCTCGTTCATCTCGATCAACTGGCGCGGCCGACCGCTGCGCACGTACGAGACGATCATCAATCTGATCGGCAGCACGACGAACCGCGGCGGCCTCGTCGTGCGCGCGCGCCTCGATCACCGCAATTATTTATCCGACCGGCAAGAAGGTCTCAGCCAAGGAACTTCGCGCGCTGAAGATCGAGAGAAACGAGTTCCACGGCGATTGGAATTACGTCATCAAGCCGCGCAACGAGATGCGTTGACCGACTGACTTCGCCATTCGCGGCCCCTCCTTCGGATCGTGACAGCTCCAATACGAGGCGAGACTCGTGGTGATCGGGGCCCACCAGACCAGCCGGCCATCAGGTGGCCGTACCTATTCGGAAATGCACGCATCCACATCGCGACGACAACCCGGTGAGGATGCCGATCACCACGAGGTTGACCTCGATGACGTTTCGCGACAGCGGGATGTGCGTGGTCTCGGAGAGTGCCAGCGAGGCGACGAGCGCGATCACGACCAGCGGAGACATCAGGCGTGCCCGGGTCAAGGCGATCTGTGCGTAGCGAATACTCAGCGCTGGCCGGACGTCGCCCATCATCGGGCGTATCGGACAACCGGCTGGGAGATCGAGCGCGTTGCCAGGTACAACCCGGTTAGCGATGATGCTCTAGGTTCGAGGACCGGGCGAAGCCTCAGCGCTCGGGCTTCACCGACGAGTGGGAGCGGTTCGCCAACGATCTCGTCGCGATCGCAGCGGAGCGGGAGATCGCACACTTACACCGACGCAGATCCAGGACAGCCGCGGAGGTCGAGCACCGGGATAGCGCGTTTCACCACGCGATCCTCGCGGCCGACCCACAACCAGCTGGTCGTCGAACTCTACGAGTCTGTGATCGCCAAGCCGTGACTACGGGACATCGAAGAACTGCGGCGTCGCCGTCAGCGACAGCGTCGCCGTACCGTTCGACGACGAGACGCTCGTCGTGGCTTTCGTGGACGCGTAGTTCCACGCATACGCCTTGACCGTGCCATTCGTGGTCACGCTGCAGCTCGCGCTCGCTGCTTCGCCGGTCGCCGAGGTCGCCCACAACGCGACGATCGTGTGGCCCGCGGTCGTGTGGAACGCACCACCCATCACGCCATGCGGTAGTGCGAGCGCGGCGGTCTTGGTCTGGTCCACGGTCGCGCCCTTCAACACCATGCCGAGCGTCGCATACGCGGTGCCGGTGTCCGTCATCACGGCCTGCGCGGGAGCCGTCAGGTTTGCGATGTCGTGATACAGGCCCATGTACCGGTATGGATCGGTCCCGCTGTCGTTCTGGATACCGTCGCTGAGCAGGAACCAATCGAGGCCGATCATGCCGGTCAGGTGCGCGTCGAGCATCGCCTTTAACAGGTAGTTCTTCGCGTAGTCGTCTCCGCCGGGAAAACCGGTGATCGCGATGCGCGGCGCACCGGTCTCGGTCGCGTTGAACGTCTTACCGGTGACGCCGAACTTCGCGAGCTCGCCGGCCATCGCGTCGTGCTGCGCCATCAGGCCCGCCGCGCCCGCGTCGGAGTTGCCGGGAGTGTAGAGCGGATAGTAGTGAAAGTTGAGGACGTCGAAGTACGCGTCGCCTTTGCGGGGATAGTCGGACGACACGGCGCCCGCATCGGGGTTGTCGGTGTATCGAAGGATCGCGTCGACGAACGTCGCATAGCCGACGCCGCCGAGCGCGATCTGGCACGTCGGATCGATCTTCTTCGCGACCGCGTACGTCACGCGCAGCATCCGGATGTAGTCGTAGATCGTGCCGTTGAACCGAGGCAGATCCGCCTTCGTCGGGGCCGCGGTCGCCCAGCCCTGGGTCGTCGTGTAGTTCGGCGTCCAGTCCGGTTCGTTCCAGACCTCCCAGATCCGGACGTATGGTGAATACGCGGTGACGGTCTCGGCGACGTACGCCGCCCAGTAGTTGTTTGGGTTCACCGAGCCATCGGTGGTGAAGATCGGCTCGTACAGATTCTTCGGGATGAACTGCTCGAGGTTGTTGCCGCTCGGATCGGTCGAGTGCGCGGCGGACGGGCCGATCAAGAAGCACACGAGGTTCGACATACCGTCGCTGCCGTAGCTCATCGCCGCATCGATGCGCACGCCTGCACCCCACTGCTCGAGAAAGTACTCCGGCAGCTTCATACGATTGCTGTCGGCTCCGGTCGCGGCCCCGAGCGCGCCGCCCTGGTTGTCGGTGAAGCTCGCGTTGACGTGGCCGTCGTTCATGCCGTGGCGGAACGTGCCGCCAAACGCGTCGCCGCCCGTGCTCGTCGTTCCACCGTCGGCGCCACCGCTGCCATCGCTGCCATGGCTGCCATCGCTGCCATCGTTGCCACTGCCGCCGCTCGTGCTGTTACCGCAGGCAGCGCAGACGAGTGCCAACAGCGTTACGGTCAGGGATACGCGCGCAGTTCTCATGACGACGATCCTATCAGGCTCCACCCCCAGCCCCGGTCTCGGATGTCAGGTGCGATGCGGTGCGCGCTCGGCCGCCATCGCGGCCTGCACCGCCGGCCGCGCCGCGACGCGCGCCTGGAAGGCGGTGAGGTTGGAAAGATCCGACAGATCGAGCTTCACGAAGCCCGCCCAGTTCGTCACCGTGAACAGGTACGCATCCGCGACGCTGAACTGCTCGCCGAAGAGGTAGGACTTCCCGGCGAGGTGTGTCTCGATGTAGCCGTATCGCTTACGCAGGTACACCTGGCGCTCTGCCCGGACCTCGGGCGTCGCAGCCAGGTCGAACAGCGGGCTGTAGGTCTTGTGGAGCTCGCTGTTGATGTAGCCGAGCATCTCCTGCACGCGCGTCCGCTCGAACGTGCCCACGGGCGGCAAGAGCTTCGCGTCGGGCTTGAGATCCGCTATGCGCGCACCTTCGCCGGCAGCGCCCGCGTTCCGGGTATTCAGTCGCAGGTGCCGCCCACCTCGAATGCACCGATGTCCGGGGCCGAGTCTCGATGCGCGCCGCGTTGGTCCAGTGGCGGGGCTGGCAGCACCGCTGTATCGAGCGCAGGGCTACCCGTCACGAGTGCACGTACCCATGTCCCTTCGTTCATGGTGAGCGGTTCGAGCAGCGGATCGACGACCCGTGCCATTGCGAGCGTACGTGTGCTTGCCCCCGACGCTGGCCATTCGAGATTGCCGCCTCCGTCCGTTACCGGGAAGTTGATCTGCTGTGCGCCGGCGCTGCCGGTGTTGTTCGCGACGATCGTGTTCCGGACGCTGACGTCGCGAATCCCCGGCAGCCAGAGCGCCCCGTTCCCTCCGTTGGCGGCGTTGTCGACGATCGTGGTCGATGCGATACGGAGCGCTCCAGTAGTTGATAGCTCCATGCGCAAGGCGCCGCCCAGATCGTTCATGCTGGTGTTGCCTGAGAACAGCGCGTTCTCGATCGAGTACGTCGCATTCCCGTCGGCCCAGATCGCGCCGCCCGAACGGGTCGCGGTATTGTCGACGAACGCCACGCGCCGGAGGTCGACGACCTTGTCGGCGTGGATGAACAGGGCGCCCGCACGTCCAGGGTTTGACTGGTTGTTGCGAAATGTCGAGCTCTCGACCGTCACTGTGTCGGACGGGTATGCGTAGAGCTCGGCTGCGCCACCGTCATCACCCGCGCCGCGGTTACCCTCCACACGCAGCCCCCGCAGAGTGATCCCCCCTGGGGTCGTGATGCCGTTGCCATAGTCACCCGGCCCACCGCCATCGGCGAAGAACGCGCCACTGCCAACAATACCGGAGCTTCGGTTGCCCACGAGCACCGAGTACTCGATCACCGGGTTGGCGTGGATCGCGTAGACCGCACCGCTCGTAGAGCCGACATTCGCGTCGAAGCGGCAGCGCACCACGTGAAGCTCGCCGCCGCTCGCGGAGATCGCGCCGCCCGAGAACCCGCTGGCCGTCAACGAGCCATCGTTGCGAATGAACACGCTGTCGTGCACGAACGTCTTGATGCTGCGATAGCCGGCGCGGATCGCGCCGCCCTCTCCCGCCGCGTTGTCTACAAACGTGACGCCACCGATCTCGAGCTCGAGCGCACCGCCGTTGACCGAGATCGCACCACCCGATCCCATGGTGCGGCCACGCGTGATGCGCAACGAGAACACGGCCAACTTGGTCGCCGCGTCGCCGTTGAAGTGAAACGCGTTGTCCTTGAGGTCTGCATCGATCGTCAGCCCTGGCGCTGCTCCCCCGTCGATGGTGACCGAGCGCGTGAGCTCGATCCGGCGAGTCAGCTTGATCGTCGCCCCGGCAAGTTGTTGGGAGAACCCTACGACCGCATTCGCCGGCGCTGCCGCGATCACCGCGCGCAGCGAGTCAGCGCCATCGTCATTGCCGTTCGTCACGATGACCGAGGGCGTTAGCCCCGAGCCCGGGTACGACGGGACCGGATCGAAGTCGATCGCCGGTGGTCCATTGCAACCGCGCACGCTGCCGTCATCACCGCCACCGCCACCATCGCCGGATGGGGCGCACACGTCCTGCGCGTTGCACGAGGACCCCGAAGGACACTCGTGGTTCACGCCGCACGCCGGCCGTTCGTCGCTCGGAGAGCAAGCCGCGAGGACACCGCCAAGCACGAGGACCTTCCACATGCGCTTCACTGTAGCTCAGTCCGCACCGGGCCAGCGCGCCAAGTTAGATGGGGTGCGGCGCGGACCGCGCGCGCGGTGCCTGCACGCACGTGTGCGTCACCGCGGAGGCACGTGGGGGGCGTTGGCGAACGCGCGGCGCAGTACTGCGTCCAGCTCTTCGAAGGTGAACGGCTTCGCGAGCCGGCCGATGAACGCATGGCGTTCGGGATGTGCGAGCGCAGCATCGTGCGAGTAACCACTGGCTACGATGACCGTTGCCTCGTGATCGAGCTCGATGAGGCGCTTTGCGCACTCGAGGCCCCCGGGGTCACCTGCCACGATCAGCTCCACGATCACAGCATCAAAGCGGCGGCCGTCGCGCAACGCGGCGCGATAGTGCTCGACCGCGTCGGCGGTCGT
>Ga0123338_10000281_pt1 | contig 52995 bp, 50 predicted proteins | sample grotaG_FD_89793 | JGI IMG/M metagenome (GOLD analysis project Ga0123338, IMG submission 89793) | Glacier valley bacterial and archeal communities from Borup Fiord, Nunavut, Canada, to study Microbial Dark Matter (Phase II) -... | ecosystem: Environmental > Aquatic > Freshwater > Ice > Glacier ... | reverse complement strand
GCGTTTTTCTTACCTGATCGACCAAAATACGGACGAGATTTCTGGTGATCAAGTTGTGTCTGAACGAAGTGCCAGCCATGGCCACAATTTCGCCGTCGAGATATTCGTGTTTGATTGCGGATTCGTGTTCCAGCTCCAGGTATTCTTCCGGAGTTGCAAACGGTATGGGTTGTGAAGCCATGCTTGATTGTCTCAGGTCTTCTCTACTTTGACGCTGGTGATGCGGTTGCGTTCGACCGCTTTCACCGTGAAGCGGCGGCCATCGTGTTCCACGGATTCGCCGGGTTTTGGGATGTAGCCGAAACGGTAGAGCAGGTAGCCAGCGATGGTTTCGTACCCGGTGCCGGTTTCGAGTTCCGTTCCGAATTGAATTTCGAAGTCGCGAATTTTGGTGGTGCCTTCCAGGATGATCTCGGCGCTTTCCGGTTGCGTGAGAACGGGCGGATCGTCGAACTCGTCTTCGATCTCGCCCACGATCTGTTCCAGCACGTCTTCTACCGTTAGCAGACCGGAGATGGTGCCGAACTCATCGACCACCATCGCCATGTGGGTTTGGCCGGTGCGGAACTCATTCAACATTTGAACGACGGGTTTGGTTTCCGGCACCACCATGTGCTTGCGGATGATCTGGCGGATTTCGAAGGGCTTGGGAGTGCGACCGGCGCGAAGAGCCATGCGGCGTTCCTGCCAGAGGCGGAGCATGTCCTTGAAGTACAGGATGCCGAGGACTTGTTCCGGCCTCTGCTCATAAACGGGCAAGCGCGAGTGCTGCTGATCGGCCATGGTGGCGAGGACCTGATCGAGCGTGGCGTTGGCCTGGATGGCGATCATCTGGTTGCGGGGGATCATGATCTCGCGCACGGTGAGTTCGTCGATATCGAGGACGCGGTGGATCATCTGATCGAGCCCTTCGCGCAGGTGGCCGGAGCCGCGGCTGGAACTGACGATGAGGCGGAGTTCTTCAGCGGAGTGACCACCGGCATGCAGCCTGCGGCGGACACCCAACATGGCGCTAATGGCGGCGGCGGATTTTTCGATCACGGCAACGAAGGGGGCGGCGATGCGCGTTACCACGATCAGGATGGGGGCAACGGTGACGGCCAGGCGGTCGGCTTTTGCGATGGCTAAATTTTTGGGAACTACTTCGCCGATCACGACGTGGGTGAAGGTCATGACGAGGAAGGCGAGGAGGAAGGAGAGGCCGTGGAGGATGCGGATGAGCAGCGGCGAGGGCGCGTAGTTGAGGATGGGCCCGAAGACCTGGACGATCAGTTCGTAGAGCGTATCTTCACCGGCCCAGCCCAGGCCGAGGCTTGCCAGCGTGACGCCGACTTGGGTGACGCTAAGCAGTTGTTCGGGATTCGCGATGAGGTTGGGAGCGACCTTGGCACCGGCGTTGCCGGTTTCGGCGAGTTGGCGTAGGCGCGATTCGCGGACGGAAAGCAGGCTGACTTCCGCTGCCGCAAAGAAGGCGTTGATCAGAATGATGGCTGCGAGGAGGAGGAGCCTGAAGCCGAGGAATGCTCCGGGAAGGTCATGCATCGGCTAGCTTCTAGTGTACGGCGGCTTTGGTGGCGTGCGCCTTTTTCATAATGAATACGCAGGGCACAAGGATAGCGGCTCCAACGGCGAGAAGGTAGTAGACATCGAGGTAACTTTGCATGGCGGCTTGGCGGCCGATGGTATTGGCCACGATTCCATAGGCCTGGCGAGTGGCCTCTTCCGGAGAAGAGCCGCTGGCGGTGAGGTGATTTGCGGTGCCCGTGACCATGTTGTTAAAGGCGGAACTGGCACTGCTGGTGTGGGCGGAGAGGACGCTTTGATGGTATTGGGCGCGGCGTGCGAGCAAGGTGGTAACCAGCGAGATGCCGACACTGCCGCCGATGTTGCGCGAGAGGTTGGTCATGCCGGAAATGGCATTGCTTTTTTCACGCGGCATGCCGATATAGGCGACGGTCTGGATGGGAATAAAGAGAAAGGCGAGACCCGAGGCTTGCAGAACGCGCGCCCACACGGCTTGGTTGAAAGAAATATCGAGATTGAGGCGGCTCAGGTGAAAGAGGCCGATGGAAGTGATGAAGAAGCCGAGTGAGATAAGGTAACGGGCGTCAACTTTCGAGATGAGAAATCCAACAGCGGGGAGCAACAGAATGACGGCGATGCCGCCGGGCGAGAGCACCATGCCGGCTTCTTCCGCGGTGTAGCCGAAAAGGCTTTGCAACATCTGAGGCATTAGCAACGTGGTGCCGAACAGGACGACACCGAGCATGAACATGGCAATGTTCGAGATGAGGAAGCTGCGGTTCTTGAGCAGACGGAGCTCAATGATGGGGTGCTCATGGTTCCATTCCCAAAAGAAGGCAAAGATGAGTCCGAAAGCGGCGATGGCGGTAAAGGTGACGATGAAGGAGGAGGAAAACCAATCGTCGCGTTCGCCTTTATCGAGAACCACCTGGAGGGCACCGAGTCCGATTGTGATCATGGCGAGGCCGATGTAATCGATGCGGATGCTGGACTTCTTTTGGCCGCGCAGATAGGGCGGGTCTTCGACCAATTTGTGGGTGAGGAATAGCGACAGGATGCCGACAGGGATGTTGATGAAGAAGATCCAGCGCCAATCGTAGTTGTCAGTGATCCAGCCGCCGAGGGTGGGGCCGATGGCGGGCGCGCTGACGACGGCAATTCCGTAGACGGCGAAGGCCATGCCGCGTTTGGCGGGTGGAAAGGTATCGGCAAGGATGGCCTGTTCACTGGGGGCGAGACCACCACCGCCTAGGCCTTGCAGAATACGGAAGAAAATCAGCATGGGAAGGCTGGGAGCGAGGCCGCAGAGAATTGAGCTGATGGTGAACAGGGCCACGCACGACATATAGAATCGCTTGCGGCCGAAGATGGTGGAGAGCCAGCCGCTGAGCGGGAGCACGATGGCATTTGCGACTAAGTAAGAAGTAAGAACCCAGGTGCTTTCGTCCTGACCGGCGGAGAGGTTGCCCGCGATGTGCGGGAGCGAGACGTTGGCGATGGAGGTATCGAGTACCTCCATGAACGTGGCCATGGTGACGGTGAGCGCGATGGCCCACGGGTTATAGCGCGGCTTCCAGGTATCGGCTGGCACGTGGACGGGAGGCTAGTTGAACCAGACCTTGGGTTCGACGGACATGCCGGGGCGGAGGCGGTGATCGTCATTTTCGCCGGCCTTGAGGCGGATGCGAACGGGGATGCGCTGGACTACTTTGACGTAATTACCGGTCGCGTTTTCCGGCGGGAGGAGGCTGTATTTCGCACCACTGGCGGCAGCGACACTTTGAATGTAGCCTTCGTACTTGCGGGCAAACGCATCCACCTTCAACGTGACGCGCTGGCCTTCGCGCATGCGGCGCAATTGAGTTTCCTTGAAGTTGGCGGTGATCCAGATGTCATCGAGAGGAACCACGACGAGGAGCTCCTGGCCGGGGTTGACGCGGGTGCCGACTTCGACGCTTTTCTTACCGACGATGCCTGTGGCGGGTGAAGTAATTTTTGTGTATTGAAGGTTGAGAAGAGACTGGTCAACTATGGCTTTGCTGCGCTTTGCATCGGCCTGACGGCTGGCGGTGGTGGCGCGTTGGATGGCGGCGTTGAGCGGGGCAGTCTGGCGGGCCTGTTCCTGGCGGGCGCGAGCCTGGGAAGTTTCGGCCTTGCGCTGATCGATAATTTTTAGAGAGGCATCGGCGGCTGCCTGATAGGCTTCGACCGTGGCTTGGGAGGCTTTGGCGGCGGTGAGCTTGGCTTCGTACTGTTCGCGAGACACTTCGTCTTTATCGACCAGCACTTTGAAGCGGGCTACTTCAGCGACATTGTTTGCGTGAGTGGCTTGTGCCTGGCGCACGTTGGCGAGCGCGGTGGCGTAATTCGCTTCTGCGGAGGCAATGCCGGCAAGCGAGCTTGCGACATCGAAGCCGGCGCTGGTCAGCGTGGTTGCGTTTGTGGTTGTGGTGATGGGAAGGTTGGGGCTTTGCGCGGTGATCTGAGCTTGCGATTGCGCCAGCGAAGCTTCGGCCTGTTCGCGAGCCACGGCGTAATCGCGCGGATCGAGAGCGACTAAGACCTGACCGGCTTTGACGTAGGCGTTGTCTTCGACATAGACATTGGTGACGGTGCCCGCGATACGGCTGGAGACGGAATTGATGTGGCCGTCCACCTGGGCATCGTCGGTGGATTCGTAGGAATCCAGATAGCCGTAGAGGAAGACTCCGCCTACGGCAAGCGCGCCTAGAACTATGAGGACGATGAGAATTATGAGGGGGCGAATCCCTTTTTTCTTGGGCTTACCGTCTTCCGGTTTGGCGTCATCTTTCTTGTCTTCGTCCTTCTTGCTGGCCTCGTCCTTCTTGCTGGCCTCGTCGCGGATTTTTTGTTGTTCGTCGCGCAGGCGCTGCTGTTCATCGCGCAGACGCTGCAACTCTTCTTGCAGACTCTGTTGATCTAAACCGACCGTTTCGGCCATCTACTTCACTCCCTTCAGGAACTGGCGGATATTTTGTTCAGCTTCGCCCAAGGAGCGGGCGAGTGTCACTTTCGCGAGATTGTGCGAATAGACGGCGGAGATGTAATCGTTATTGGCGGTGGCGACAGACTCCTGCGCCTGAGTAACCTCGACTGTATCGGCAACTCCGGCGGCGAAACGGTCGCGGGCCTGGGTAAGAGTTTCGCTAGCAAGCGTGACGTTGCTTTTCGCGACGACGACCTGATCGGCGGCGCTTTCGAGATCGAGAAAGGCGTTGCGAACGTCGTAATCGATGCGACCGCGGATGTCTTCGAGCTCAGCTTTACGCTGCTCAAGCGCGGCATCGGCCTGGAGGATATCGCCTTTGACGCGGGTGCCTTGATAGATGGGAAAATTGATTCCGCCGCTGAACGTGAAGGTGCCGTGGGCCTGGGAGGGATTGGTGCCGATGACGCCGTAATCAGTGCTGATGGCGAGCGTGGGGTAACGTTCGGCATGCGCGGCCTTGACGACCAATTCGGCGGCACGGACTTGCGCATGGGCAGCCTGCAGATCAGCACGCTGGCTGCTGGCGCGATCGAGCGCATTGGTCAGGGTGAGATCGGCAAGCGGGGTATAGGGAAGCTGATCGGCGAGAACGAAAGGCTGGCCGAGCGGGAGGCCTATGATGCGCGCGAAGGTGAGGCGATCCTTATCGTAATCGGTCTGGAGGGAGCGAAGGCGCTGCTGCTCAGTCTGGAGCTCTACGCGGGCGCGGTTGGCGTCAATTAGAGCGTTGAGTCCGGCTTTATGACGGTCTTCCGCCTGTTGATAAACGGCTTGAGCGGTTTCGACCTGAGCGCGGGCGGCGTTGAGACGGGCGAGGGCAGTGCCGACCTGAAGATAAGAGCCGCCGATGGCGAGGACGACCAGATCGCGCGCGTCCTTGGCGGAGAGCTGCGCGGCTTTCACGTTTTCGGTGACGGCGCGAAGGTTGCGGAGGCGCGTAAGATCGGCAACGGTTTGGGTGAGGGTGGCGCGGAGATCGAAATAGTTGTAAGGACCGACGACTGAGGGGATGCGGACACCGGGGAAGTTAAAGCGAAACCCGAGAGCCGCCAGGTTAGTCTGCTGAACGTCTTCGCGCAGGACGCCGTTGATATTCGGAAGAAGAGCGCTGAGTGCCTGGAAGCGCTGGCCCTGGGCGGAACGGATGCTTTGCGCTTGGGCGACAGTGCCCAAATTGTATTGCAGGCCTAGCTTGAGCGCGTAATCGAGCGTGATGGGAACGACGGCACCGGTATTGGTGCCGCTGGCCACGCTTCCACGATAAGGGCCCTGCACGTCGACGGTGCTGTTGATGAGATTGACGCTATTCCTCCCACCGACATTGACGGTGGATTGATTGGTGTTCACGCTCCCCGATTGGCCAGCTCGCCCGGAAAGCGGAAGTTGAATGGCGGAGGAGCCGGTTTGTTGCGGGGGAGCCTGCGCGAAGAGAGTGAAAGGGAGAACGGTGGCGAGGGCCAAATTTCGAATCACGAAGGGATGTCCTTACCTTCCATTCTGGGGTGCGGTCCTTTCATAGCTCAAGGCTTGGATGCTTTCCGTCCCTGGGAGTGTGCAAGTTTTGGGTGCGGAACCGCTTCGGATTCGGTGTGCGAAGCGGGAGAGAGGGGAAGTTTCGGGAGCGAATTACAAATCAGTGTCTTCGGGGAGGTCACCGGGGTCGTTTTCGAGAGTCAAGCGCATCATTTCTTCGGGTGAGGGCTGGCCGGGCGCTCTCGGCATGGGTCCGTAAATGTAGGCGTTGATGGCGGCGTCCATTTCACTGTCCGCCAGTTTGGCTTCTTCCGAACGGTTTAGTTCACCGCGCGATGTCATCAGCTTGCTGGCCGCACATTCGTCCGCTCCTCTGCTTTCTCACCCGCAAGGCTGATGAGATCTTTTACAGTCACGGCCCCAGGGAAAACATTTGCCGTGTGAAACTAACAACTTAACCACTGCTTGTCCGAAATTGCCATATCCGGCGCACTAATATGCGGGTGAGGAGAACCAATGATCTTAACTTCTTTGGGCCGCATCACAGTTCCCGCACCCGGTACGCCGGTGGCACTTTCTTTAAATTCCCGAACACAGGTGGCGCGCTTGGTTTTGCAAACCGCCGCGCTTAACTCGGGCAAGACGTACTTCGGGCTGATAGGGATGAACAAAAGCACCTTAGCCGGTGTGTCGCGCGTGCTGTCCGCGACCGATAGCTACGAAGTGACCACAGAGGACGGGATGGACGGAATTCCGTTATCGCAGATGGCAATCGATGCCGACAACCTCGGTGAAGGCCTGCTGGTCAGTTATTGGACTGAGTAGCGGACCTAAAGAACTGGTGCGTGCTGCTTAAGCGATAACCGGGCTGCCGCACCAGCTTCGATCCATGCCGTAACTGCCGTCTATCTGCCGAAATAGTCGGCGTTAATCTTGGTAAAGGCATCCCACTTTTCCGGCAAATCGTCTTGTGCAAAAATCGCCGATACGGGGCACACAGGAACACAAGCACCGCAATCGATACACTCTACGGGGTCGATATAGATCAGCTCGACTTCAGCAAACTTGGGGTCGTCTTTTTTCGGGTGAATGCAGTCAACGGGGCAAGCATCGACGCATGCCGCGTCCTTGGTCCCTATGCAGGGTTCTGCGATTACGTAGGCCATATTCTTTCAGAATTCCCATGTATAGCACAACTGCTAGACTGAGGTGCTTATGGCGCTCCGATTCGGCGTAAGCCTGCTGCTTTTCAGCACCCTTGCCAGCTCTCAGACGCCGAATACAGCAGCCATCCAGGGCCAGGTGACTGACCGGAGCGGCGGGGCGGTACGGTCGGCGCAAGTGGCCATCCGCAACAATGACACCGGCGCGCATCGCAATGCCCTTACCGACGCTGCGGGCCGGTATAGCGTCGCGGGCCTTCCCCTCACCGGCGCCTACCAGATTTCCATCGCGAAACCGGGTTTCGAAACTGCCATCCCCGGGCCTCTGCTGCTCCGCGCCAATGAAGCCGCCACGGTAAACGTCACTCTGGAGCCGGAAGGCATACGCGCGCAGGTAAATGTGCTGGGAACAGCGGACGGGGTCCGCCAGGATTCGCCGCAGTTCGAAACGCGGCTGAACCTTGCCACCGTGGAACACACGCCTATTCCTGGCCGCAAATTCACAACTTTGCCCCTGCTCGATTCTGCGGTGCGGCCGGCCCGCGGAACCGGGGACCTGTTTCTGAATAACACGCTTTTCGTTGTTAACGGCGCCGGCCGGCGGCAAACCCCGTATGTGATTGACGGCTCAACCGGCGATGACGATTGGGGTCGGCAATCTGTCTTTACCAATCTCCCTTTCGCCGCTATTGAGGAATTTACCGTTGCGCCGAACAGTTTCAGCGCGGAATTCGGAAGGTCGGCCGGTGGAGTGATCAACGTGGTCACCAAGAGCGGCACCAACCTGTTCCATGGCGACCTGCTCTATCTCTTCCGGCCGGCCGCTTTGGAGGCGAGCAGCCCAAATTCTCCGCTCCGTACCGAAGACCGTCTCCAGCAGGTGAGCGGCGCGGTGTCCGGGCCTCTGGCGCAGGACAAAACTCATTTCCTTGTTGCCAGTGAATACAGCAACGCGCACCGCGATTCCGCCATCAGCAGCGCGCTGGGGCCCGGCATCTACGCAGGAAATTTCCAGCAGGCGCTCTTACTGGTGCGTCTGGATCACCAATGGAATCGCCGCAATACTCTGAACGCTAAGACAAATTTCGACCGCTTTTTCGACACCAACCCGGCAGATGCGGTGGGCGGCAATTCGCTGGCCAGCGCCGCGCGCGTCTTCCACAAGCGCACCTATGCGGCGCAGCTTTCAGACTTGACGGTGGTGAACGCCGCCGTCATCAATGAGCTTCGATTGCAATTTCAATTGGGCTCGCCGATCACTCAGTTTCAGCCCGTGAACGCCAGCACACAGCTTGTACGGCCCGGAGTCTCGACAGAAGGCGAAAGCCGCTCCGCCAACCTGATCAATCGTCAATATCAGGCCCTTGATACTTTCTCCGTCACGCGCGGCCTGCATAGTTTACGCCTTGGCGGCGACGCCATCCATTCCTCCTCCGGCGGACAGGGTACCGAATTCGGCTCCGGCTATGTGTTAGGCCAATTTACTTTCAAAACAGGGCTTCCGCTGTCCCGTCCCACCTCCGCACTCACCGTCGCGGATGCCGCGCGTTACACACAGAGCTTTGGTAACGCGAACTATAACGTCTCCGAATGGCTCTGGGCCCTGTTTGTACAAGACACGTACCGCGTCGCACCGGGCTTTACGTTGAATCTCGGCCTGCGATACGAACGCCAGACGTTTACGGACGATCGCAATAACTTCTCACCACGGGCCGGGTTCGTCTACAACCTGTTCGGCAACCGGAAGACGGTACTACGCGGCGGCTACGGAATTTACTATTCAGAACTGCGTGCCAACCTGGGAGCCCAATTCAGCCAGAGCAGCCCGACGGGTATATTCACCTTCACGGCGGCACCTGGCCAACTTGGCTTTCCCACCAGCCTTGCGCCCTTGCCCGCGTTGCCCGCCGGTGCCGCAGTTCCACCCCGCGATTTGGTCATACGGCCTGGCCGGCGCTCTTTCTACAATCAGTTCTTCCCGGTGAGCAAGCTGCGCTTTTACCCTGACAAACTACTGAATCCGTATACGCAACAGGCGAACCTGGGCGTTGAGCGTGAAATCGCCGCGCAATGGTTCCTCAGTGCCGATTACGTCTATCAGCACACCATCCGGATTGATCGCGCACTCGATCTGAACGCTCCCGCTCCGTTCGTCCGCACCCTCCCGGGTCAAACCCGTACCGGCGCAGCCGCGGACCTGACTCGCCCGATTACCCCGGTGATTGGCGGTTACCGCCGGATCCAGGCCGTGATCAATGATGGCTCCAGTCTTTACAACGCGCTGCAGGTTCGCGTTCACAAGCGCTTCGGAAACAAGCTTTCGCTCCTGGCGAATTACACCTGGTCACACACCATCAACACCGCGGAAACCGATTCGAATACAGATCCGAATGACGCAAATTTCATCGGTCGACCGGAGCGTGCCAGTTCACTGCTCGATCAGCGTCACCGGGCTGCGCTTAGCGGTTGGTATCAACTGCCGCTAGGCTTCAACGCCGGTACGTTCACGACGCTTGCTTCCGGGCGTCCTTTCAACATCACCACCGGGACCGACAACAATGGCGACAGCACTACATCGGATCGGCCGGTGATCAATGGCGCTGTGATAGGACGCAATACCGGACGCGGCACACCCACATACGATGCCGCCCTGTTCCTTGAAAAAGAGTTCCGCTGGGGTGAGCATGTTCGCCTCAGCGCGAGAGCGGAAGGCTCCAACATTTTGAATCACGCCAACGTCGTTCTCAGGCAAGGCGTGTACGGCAATCTGGCCAGCGGCTTGCCGGACCCAACAGTCTCCCCGGCGCTCGGTCAGGGCTTAAGCGGAATTGCTAGTGTCGAGCCTGGCCGTCAATTTCAATTCCATCTGAGGATGCAGTTTTGAGGCGCTCGGCCGTCCTGCCCGCCCTCTTACAGATTTCTGCCTGCATAGCTGCCGCCCAGCAGCGGATTGTCACAGTGGGCACGTCGCTGACGGAAACTGTGTACGCACTGGGTGCCGGTTCGGCCATGGTGGCCACCGATAATTCGAGCCGCGATTATATTCCGCAGGCGAAGCTTTTGCCTTCCGTGGGAGCCTTCCGGACCATTAACGCGGAAGGAATCATTTCACTCAAGCCAACTCTTTTTTTGGCTACCGTCGACGCCGGCCCGCCGGAAGCCATTCTGCAAATCCGCAGTGCTGGCGTGGAGACCATCGTGATCCCGCGGAATTATCAGTTGGATGAGGTCCGTGCCAGCATACGGCAGGTCGCTCGGCTTCTTCATAAAGAATCCCGGGGAGAGGAATTAATTGTTAGCTTGGACCGTGATATTAAACATACCGCCTCGCGTCTGGCGAAATTAATAACGAGACCGAGGGTAATCTTCTGCGGACTCGGGGCCAACATGCCCGGTGGAAGCCTGTCCGGCACGAAGACTCGCATTGCGGAAATGATCGGGCTCGCCGGCGGCATTAATTCCATCACCCAGTTCGAAGGGTTCCGGCCGCTCACGGAGGAAGGAATCATCGCGGCTGCACCGGAAATTATCGTGATGACTGAACGTTCCTTTAAGCGCGCCGGCGGCTTGGAAGGGGTGAAGTTGCTGCCTGGCATAGCACTTACTCCGGCGGGCAAAACAGGCCGCATTATTCCCGTTAGTGACATGTACTTCCAGGGGTTCGGTCCGGGAATTGGAAAGGCCGTACGCGAACTTGCATCCCGGTTCTTTCCGTGAGTTAGAAAGAATTCATTTGAAATCAGGAATTCCTGGTAAGCTTTTGGGGAGCATTTCATTTGCCGTATTAACTATGGTTATTGATTTACCCACATTGATTGTAATGACCCTGGTGAACATGTTCATCGCCTTGGTCGCCGCCTTGTTTGTTTGGCGGGTTAATCGGCCCATGGCTGGATTGAGTACCATGGCGGGCGGGTTGGGAGTCATCTGTATCAGCTTTGCGATCGCGTTTTTCGCTAAGCCGTTTGTCGGTAAGGCCGCATCGTGGTTCGGCAATCTGGGAATGATTCTGGGCATGTTGATAATCCTTCACGGCACCAGGCAGTTTCGTGGATTTTGTCGGCTACCCTCGTGGAGACTCGTCTCCCTGGGAGCGCCGTTCGCAGTGGCGCAAACCTACTTCTTTTTCGTGCACGACAGCAAGCCGATACGGCATTCCGTCTTTGCCGTGACGATTGCCGCGATTTGTTTTGCGGGAGCCTGGACCATGTCTTGCCGAATGGCGCGGGACGACCGGTTTACTTATTGCGTAAGCGCTTTGGGGCTTATGATTTACGGCAGCGTTCAAACCATGCGAGCGGTTTGGGTGCTATTACCTGGTCAGGAAGGGGCAGCGGATAAAGGGTTGCTCCCCACCATAACCCTGCTCACCTTGAATGTTTGTCTGATTGGCTGTCTTCTGGGTCTTTCCACCGCCACGAATTTAAGGCTGCGCAAGCGAATCGAGAAGCTGGCATTTTGCGATCCTTTGACCGGCTTGCCGAACCGCCGGACTTTTGATGAACGCTTGGATTTGGTGCATGCCCATTCCATCGCGACCGGTTCGCCGGTGGCGCTGATCTATGTGGACCTGGACAGGTTCAAAACCATCAACGACCGTTTTGGGCACGCCGCTGGCGATATGGCTTTAAAAGAGGCTGCCGAACGTCTTCAGTCTGCCGTCCATCCCGACGATTGTCTGGCTCGCATAGGCGGCGATGAGTTTGTAGTGCTCACGGAGCGATTCTCCATCCGCGCGGATGTTTTGGAACTGGTCATCCGTCTTCAGCATTCCCTGCGCGACCCCATCAATGTTGCAGGGTCGCCCGTATACCTGAGCGTTAGCTGCGGAATCGCCTTTTATCCCGAAGATGTTGCGGACACCTACGACCTGATTCGGAAGGCCGACGCCGGCATGTACATTGAGAAGCGGATGGCCGCGCTCGGCTGAGATAATCCCGTCTGAGAGTAGGAGCCACAGGTACGATGGTGTGTGGACTTTGAGAGGGAACTCGATCTTGCGCTTCCCCCAGATCTGCCCAATCGCGCCCGCGTTGTCACCGTGGCCGCGCACCATCTGTGTCTGATCGATACCGCGAACGAGCATATGAACCTGACCCGCATCACCGGGGCTCGCGAAGCTGTGGTCAAGCACGTGGTGGATTCAGTTGCCCCATGGGCGCTATTCCAGAGAGCCGCCATTGTAATGGACGCGGGCACGGGAGCCGGTTTTCCCGGCATTCCGCTAGCGGCGGCTTTGCCGGATACTCAGTTCCTGCTCGTCGATTCCACGCAGAAAAAAGCCCGCTTTGTGGAAATTGCGGTTGCTGAGCTTGCGCTGGAAAACGCCGAAGTCTGTGCCGAACGCGCTGAAGATGTGCTGCGAAAGAGCCGGGTTGAAATAATCACCGCCCGCGCAGTTGCGCCGCTGGAGCGCGCGCTGGCTTACTTTGCGGTCGGCTTTGAGCAGGGTGCGCGAGCCTTGTTATATAAAGGTCCGGACGTGGAAGGCGAAATGAAAGATGCGCAAGCGGAAGCCAAGCGCAGACGAGTGGGCATGGCGATCGTGATGCGGTACAGTCTGCCGGACGCTATGGGCGCACGAACTATTGTCCAGATTGCCCGCCTGTCCCCAAGCTTGAAATGAACCAATACCTGATTCTGATCGGCGCGTCATTTCTGGCCGGCGTCATGAATGCGGCTGCGGGAGGGGGCTCGTTTTTCTCGTTCCCCGCTCTGCTGGCGGTGGGCGTGCCCCCCGTCAATGCGAATGCCACGAACACTGTCGCTTTATGGCCTGCCCAGCTCGCCTCCATCGTGGCGTTCCGTTCTGAGTTGACGACAGTCCGCCCCTTGGTGCTGGCAGCCGTGCTTGCCTCCGGGCTGGGCGGTGCGGCCGGTGCCGTCGCTCTGCTGAAAACTGATCAGGCCATGTTCCTCAGGTTGGTGCCTTGGCTCCTGCTCTTCGCGACCATTCTCTTTACCATCAGTGAACCGGCCATGAAACAGTTAAGGCGCATGCGGGCTACCGAAGCTGCCCAACCCGTCGCCACACTCCGTTTCTCACCGGCGTTGTTCATCAGCCTGACGCTGGTCTGCTTTTACATCGGGTATTTCGGCGCGGGTTCCGGCTTCCTGATCATCACGCTTTTTTCCTTTACCGGCTTGAAGGGCCTCACGCAAATCAATACGCTGAAGGTGATCTGTACCTCGATTGCGAACGGCATCGCGGTAATCACATTTATCGCGGCCGGTGCGGTCTATTGGACCAAGGTTCCGTTCATGTTGCTTGCCGCGCTTGCCGGCGGATACCTGGGCGCATCGTATTCGAAACGCATGAATCCGGTGGTCCTTAGGACTCTGATCATCACGAGCGGGTTTGGACTTTCCGCTTACTACTTTCGCGGTTCGTTTTAGATGCCCTCCGTCAGACCGCGCCGTTTCCCGCTGCCCCTGTTGCTGAGCGGGCTGGCCGTCATGCTTCTTTTCCTGGTGGCGGCATCCGCCGCGCGCGGGGCGGTTTCCATTCCAATCTCCGAATGCTTACGCATCCTCTGGCACCGGGCTGGGTTCCCGGTCACGGCCTCCATTGACCGGCAGCACGAAGCAGTACTGCTTCTCATCCGGCTGCCGCGCGTCCTGCTTGCCCTGCTGGTGGGCGCAGGTCTCGGAATCTCTGGAACAGCCATGCAGGGGCTCATGCGCAATCCACTGGCGGACCCGAGTTTGATCGGTATTTCATCGGGCGGCGCGCTGGCGGCAACACTGGTGTTTCTGGCAGGCGATGTGGCCGGCGGTGTCGCATCCATGAAGCTCGTTCAATATCCGGGCATTTTCTTGCTTCCGGCAGCGGCGTTCCTGGGCGCACTTGCCACCACGCTCGCCGTGTACCGCCTCTCCCACGCCGCGGGGCGTATGATGATCGCCGTCGTGCTGCTGGCCGGGATTGCCATCAACGCCATTGCCAATGCATTCTCCGCCCTGCTTACCTTCTTCGCCACGGATACGCAGATCCGCAATGTTTCTTTCTGGAAGCTGGGAAGCTTGGGCGGAGCTACATGGATGTCGGTGGCCATCCTGCTGCCTTGCGTGTTGCTCCCGGTAATTGTGCTCACCGGGCAGGGCCGCGTCTTAAACGCATTCCTGCTGGGCGAAGGAGAAGCTTTTCATTTGGGGCTGCGCGTGGAACGGGCGAAGCGGACCATCATTCTGATGGTGGCTCTGGCGGCTGGCGCTTCCGTGGCTTTCACGGGCATCATCGGCTTCGTCGGATTGGTGGTTCCCCATATTCTGCGCTTTGTGACGGGGCCGGATTACCGGCGGTTGCTTCCCGCTTCAGCACTCTTCGGCGCCGCGCTTCTATTGGCTTGCGACCTCGTTTCGCGAACGCTGGTGGTGCCCGCCGAATTGCCCATCGGCATCATTACGGCATTGGGCGGCGCACCGTTTTTCCTGTATCTGCTGCTGCGCAATCGCAAGCTGCGCTTCATGCCATGATCCGCGGAATTTCGCTCGCGCGCGGCAACATCCTGCACGACGTTTCTCTCGAATTACGCGCCGGGGAAGTGCTCTGTGTTGTGGGTCCCAATGGCGCCGGGAAATCTACGCTTCTCAAGCTGCTATCGGGCGAGTGGTCCCCCACGGCAGGCACCGTGGAATTGAACGGACGCGGAATATCGCAATGGAGTGAGTGCGCCCGAGCGAAGGCCGTGGCGGTTCTGCCGCAAGATTCCACCCTCTCCGCCGAGTTCACCGCGCTTGAAGTCGTGCTGATGGGCCGCACGCCTCACGTGAGCGGCGCTGAAACTCCCCGCGATGTTCAGATCGCCCGAGAGGCTCTCGCGGCCACGGACGCCAGCCGGGTGGAACAGCAGATCTACACTACGCTCTCCGGTGGCGAACAGCAGAGCGTGCAGTTGGCGCGCGTGCTGGCACAAATCTGGGATTCTCCTGAAGCGCATCTGCTGCTGGATGAACCGACGGCCAACCTGGACCCCGCTCAACAGCACCGCATGCTGGGCGTCGCTCGCAACTTCGCGCACCGCGGTGTTGCGGTGATGATCATCCTTCATGACCTGAACCTTGCGGCAGAATACGCAGATCGGATCCTAGTGCTCAAACAAGGCCGCAGTACGGCTTACGGCACTCCTGTTGAAATCTTCACGGCAGAGACCATCCTTTCGAACTTCGGCTTCCGCGCACTGGTCTTGCCACACCCCTCGCGGCCCGTGCCGCTGGTGATTCCTGAGTAGCTTCACAGGTACTTGTAGGAAACTAGAATCTGATGCCTGCAAAAGTTCGCAAAGCCGTGTTCCCCGCAGCGGGGCTCGGCACCCGGTTCCTGCCCGCCACGAAAGCTCAGCCCAAAGAGATGCTTCCCGTTGTGGATAAGCCGATTATCCAGTACGGAGTGGAAGAGGCAATGCGCTCCGGAATTCAGAACATCATCATCGTTACGGGGCGCGGGAAGAGCTCCATCGAGGATCATTTCGACGTCAGCTTCGAGCTTGAAAACATGCTCGAGACACGCGGCAAGACAGACCTGCTGAAGATTGTGCGCGATGTCTCGGACATGATCGATGTCTCCTACATCCGCCAGAAGGAAGCGCTGGGGCTGGGCCACGCCGTGCTTCGCGCCAGTGAACTGGTTGGCAACGAACCTTTCGCGGTAGTGCTGGCCGACGACGTGATTGAATCCGAAGTCCCCTGCATCAAGCAACTGCTGGACGTCTACGAGTTCTTCAATGCACCCGTGCTGGCCGTGATGGAAGTGCCGAACGATAAGATCTCCGCTTATGGAGTGGTGGATGCGGAGCCGATTGAATTCAACGGAACGCGTGACCGTGTATACCGCATCCGTGACATGGTGGAAAAACCTAAAGCCAGTGAGGCGCCTTCGAATCTGGCCATCATCGGGCGCTATGTGCTCACGCCGGAGATTTTCCATTCCATCGGCAGTGTGCAAGCCGGGGCAGGAGGAGAGATTCAGTTGACCGATGCGCTGAAGCACCTGCTCCGCAGCCGTCCGATTTATGCGTACCGATTTGAAGGTACGCGCTACGATGCCGGCGATAAGCTCGGCTTTTTAAAAGCGACCGTCGAACTCGCCCTCAAGCGCGCGGATCTAGGGGGACCTTTCCGCGAGTACTTAAAGACCCTCAATATCTCATGACCCCGAGCCTTTTCGATTTGCCGGTGCGGACGGGCGAAGCAGCCGGGCTGGCGAATCTTGTGCTTGAGAATGCCGGTGACAAGGTGCTTACCGACGATATTCGACAGCGCATCGCGGCACGTTCGAAGATGCTTTCTCTCGAAAATACGGTCCCGTATTTCGCTTCTCTGGAACGCGACCCGATCCATGCGTCCGCAATCTATCTTGCCATCGACGGCCTGGAGCGCCAGCCCTTACTGCTGCGGATGGCGCCGGCCAGCACACCTTCGAGCGGACTCTTCCCGAAGGCGATCCTGATTGGACGCGTTCGTGGTCCGAAGGGCGCCGAACTGGTGATCAACGCAATCCCGTTCGGGCCTGGCGATCACGATGCCATCCGGCAATTCGCGGCTGAAGTGAACCCGGCATTCCAGCCGAGACCGGCCGGAAACCGCACGGCCCTGATCGTGAAGACCAGGAACCCGGAAGCCGCATTTGAGGCGTTTCGCTCTGTGCTGAAACAGCGGAATCTAAACCTTGCCGGAATCGAAGATGCCGCCAGTGGTACCTGGGCAGCCATTCGTACCGGTTGGCGCGAGGGCTGGGTGAACCAGGACGCGGACCGCACCCTCCACCTGATCAGCGATAATCCAGAAGACATCCTGGCTGCTACGCAACCAATGACTGCATGATACTTCTCTTAGCTTTGCTGTTTGCTATCTCGCCCACTCCCGACGAATTGGAAATGCAGAGTAGAGAAGCGCGTGCACTCCTCAAACAGAAAGATTACACGGGCGCATCGGCGCGCGCGCAGAAAGTCTACGGGCTCGCGACGGCAGCGTTGAAGACCCGGCGCCTGGACCAGGAACCGAACCTGCCGCTCGCGCTCGGTGCCGCCATCGAAGTGGAAGCGCAAGCCATGGGCGCGCAGGGCTCGCGCTCCGGCGCAGTGACTTATCTGCAGGGTGAACTCAAGAAGTATTACGGCACGTCTATCCGCACGCGCATTCAAAAGAACATTCATCTTCTGAGCCTGGAAGGCAAACCGGCACCGCAGTTGAATATGACGTCCCGGTTGGGACCAGCGGAACCGGCGCATTCAGGAAAGCCGGTACTGCTTTTCTTTTGGGCGCACTGGTGTTCAGACTGCCGCGGCGATTCCCCTGTCGTGGAGCGCTTGCAGAAGCAGTTCCCGCGGTTGACGATCATTGGCCCCACGCAACATTACGGCTACGTGGAAGGCGGTGCCGACGCCACGCCGGCGCAGGAAACGGCCTACATCGAGAAAGTCCGTAAGCAGCTCTTCAGTACCTTCGCGGTTCCGGTGAATGAGGAGAATTTCAAGAACTACGGCGCCAGCACCACGCCCACGTTCGTTCTCTCCGATAAGCGCGGCATCGTGCGTTTGTATCACCCGGGTGCCATGACCTACGAAGAGCTTTCTAAAGCCGTGTCGGCGTTGTAATCAGCCGCCGATCAGCTTCGCAATCTCATCGGCATCGTTCGCCACCACAACCGGCTTATTGCCATAGCGAGGAGCGATTGCCGTTCCATCGGGAGCTTCCAGCGTCCCCATATGATAGCGGTAGATATAGTCCGGGTCCTTCAGAACGTGCCCGGTTAAGACCGCCACCACATCGGCATCGGCCCGCATGGTGCCGCTGGCCGTAAGCTTGCGGATTCCAGCCAGCGTCGCGGCGGAGGCCGGTTCACAGCCAATGCCGCAAAGCCCGATCACGGCCTTGGCATCCGCAATCTCCTGCTCTGTTACCCGCTCCACCACGCCGGCCGTTGCGTCAAGCTCAAAGCGCGCTTTCGGCCAACTCACCGGGTCGCCAATTTTGATCGCGGTGGCGAGCGTCTCCGGGTGAACATTGGCGGTGAACTCGCCTTTGTGCAGCATGTAATCGTAGAACGGTGACGACCCTTCGGCCTGCACCACGGCCAGGCGGGGCATGCGCGTGATGAGCCCGGAGGAATGCATTTCCCGCAGCGCTTTTCCGAACGCGGACGTGTTGCCCAGATTGCCGCCCGGCAGCACAATCCATTCCGGCGCAATCCAATCCCGCTGATCCATCATCTCGATGGCGATAGTCTTCTGTCCTTCGATGCGGAACGGGTTAATTGAGTTCAGAAGGTAAATGCCGAGTTTTTCTGCCAGTACGCGCACCAGGGCCAGAATCTGATCGAAGTTCGCATTCACCTGGAATGTGCGCGCTCCATACTCCAAAGCCTGCGCCAATTTGCCGTAAGAGATGTTGCCATTCGGTATGAAGATCAGCGGAGCCAGGCCCGCGGCAGCCGCGTAGGCCGCCATGGAAGCCGACGTGTTGCCGGTTGAGACACAGGCAACGCGATTGCGCCCCAGCCGCATGGCTTGGGCTACACCGCATGTCATCCCGTTGTCTTTAAATGATGCCGTCGGGTTGAAACCCTGATGCTTGAATATCAGCGAATCCAGACCGCCGTAGCGCGCTGCCTGCGGACCGGATAGTAGCGGCGTCGAACCTTCCCGCAGCGTCACGGCGTGGCGCAAATCATCGAGAAATGGGATGGCTTCACGGTATCGCCACACGCCGCTTTGATCGAGCGGCGCGTTGCTCATCCGCCGTTCGCGCCATGTGCGCTTCAGTTCGGCGGCAGGCGGTTGAGAACCGGAATACTGCACTTCCAGCAGGCCCCCACAGCGCGGACAATTGTAGATCACCAGGTCTGCGGCAAACTGCTCCCGGCAGCTTTCTTCGAAACATGCCAGATACGCGCTCATCGTGCGTTTTGACGCTCCGTTTTGATTTTCGATTCTTTCTGTTCCGGTTCTTTCAAAGAAACGGCTGGCGCGGAGAGCGGACCCGCAAAACTTGTGGTCTCCTGGCGCCCGTCCACCTGCATTTGCACGGTGTTGTTTACCGCTTGCCTGGCAAATACATAGAACCCCTGGCTCAATTGCACGCCGTCCAGCGTGACATCGGTATTCTTTGTCCCATCCATAATGTGCAATTGTCCCGTTTGCGCGCCGGGCACCGGTGTCCAGCGAATCAAAAGTTTGCCGTCCATATCGGAAGCTTGCAGTTTGAGCGGTTCGGGCGGCTTCGCCATCCAGCTTTCGCGGGTTAGATACCCGGACACCGCCAGCGCAAAGAACGCCAGTGAAGCAGCCAGCAGAACGAAGTTCGGCTTCCGTTTAGCCTCAAGGGGCCGGGCTTCTCGCAGTGGCTCGGAAAACGGCGTGCGGATTGGAGGCGCAGGCGCTGCCGTGGGGGACGGCGCGGGCGGCGGAATCTGTGGTTGCGCCACCGGAGTTCCGCGTGGCGGGGGAGCGGCAACTGCCAAAACACCCGGCCCCGGTACAAAGGGTTTGGGAGCGGTTGGGGTGGCACTTCCCGCCGCCGGCAGAACCAGCGCTTGCGCCGGGGGAGCTGGCTTTGCCGGCTGCGCATGAACTCTCGGTTTCGGCAAAGCAGCAGCAGCGGCATTGGGCCGCAGACGAGGTTTGGCTTCGGCACGCACCGCATCGAGCGTGAAATCGCTTGCCCCGCGCACAACCGAACCCTTCTGGTCACGAAAGAAATAGTTCGCGCGTAAGGGTTGCATATTCGCGGGGCGAAGCACCATGGCTACTTGCGGCTGCCCAGGGAAGAATTTGTTATGAATGGCTAAATCCGCGGGAGAGAACAGGATCTCGCTTCGCGTGTGCGAGTGGAACCAGCCCACCGCCCCTGTGCCCAACGCGGCCAACTGCGCGTCCAGCGCCGCCTGGTCTTTATCGGACAGCACGAACGAGGGCCCGGTCAGGTGCTCGCATTCCATCGCCACCCAATCCTCAATGGACAACAGATGGCCATCGAAGCGGCCCAGCAACACGCCGCCAATTTCCAATCCGCCACGCGGCACGGCATACAGAGCGTCCACCACGGCGATGCGAATCTCTTCTAATTTCTGGGGCGTCCATTCAATGCGGAATGGGCATTGAGGATCTTCCCAAGATGCGGGCCATTGCGACCCGGGGCTTTCCATCACTTTATGATTTTAGGGCAATAATGAAGCGTGGCGAAAACACGGGATTTGGAAGTACGCCTCCAACGGACGGAAGAGCAACTCCGGCTCTTCCAAAAAGTGAGCCGCTTCATGGTGCGGGACATGAGCTTGCAGGAAGTTCTTCAAGGCGTGGTGGCTCTTGTTGTGGAATTTATGGAATGCGATTCCTGCCTGTTGTACCTGATCGATGAAGGAGAACTGGTGCTCTGCGCGACCGATACTCCGCACCCGGGCACAATCGGCAAAGTGCGTTTGAAGATGAGTGAAGGTCTGACCGGTTGGGTGGCGCGCGAACGCCGCATGGTTTCCATTCCCCGCGAAGCTTATAAAGATGCGCGGTTTAAGTATTTCGGTGAACTTCGCGAAGATACCTTCGAAGCATTCCTCTCCGCTCCTGTCATTGCACGCAACAAGGTTGTGGGAGTCATCAATGTGCAGCACCGTGCCCCGCATCAGCATACGGGCGATGAAATGGAAGTGCTCACCACGCTTGGTGAGCAGGTGGGTTGCGCGCTGGAATTGGCCCGCATTGCCGCACAACCAGCCAACCAACTGAGCGGCACACACGTGGATCTGGTAATTTCATCGGCTCCGGTTCGGCCCATTATCTGATGCGCCGCCGAAATATAAACTGCGCGATCGCCCTGCTGGTTTCCAGCTGTTTTCTGGTTACCGCCGCCCCGCCTTACAAAGAGCGCTGGGTGCCTAAATATTTTTACGACGAAGACGGCAGTTCCCTGGTGATCACGGATCTGCAATTTCCCACGGCCAAGCGCGGCATCGCCAGCGGGTACATTGCCAAACAGAAGGAAAAAGACAAGCCCGTGATTCTGGTCACCACGGATGGTGGCGATCATTGGACGGTTACCCCGGTGAAAGAGGTGGCACGGTCGCTCTTCTTTCTGGAGGACGGCACGGGCTGGATGGTGGGTGAGCGCAACATCTGGAAAACTCAGGAATCCGGGCGAAGTTGGGAGAAGCTGAAAGATTCACCAAAAGACATTCTTCAGCTATGGTTCAACACGCGTGAGCACGGCTGGGCCGTGGGCGCGCGCAAACAGGTGTTTGAAACCAAAGACGGCGGTACCACGTGGACGGCTCTTGAAGCAGCGGCGCTTCCGTCCACCAATCCGGAGACCACCACTTACGGCGTCGTCACCTTTGCAAACGCCAACGACGGCATTATTGCCGGATGGAATGATCCTCAGCGCCGCAGCGATCTGCCGAACTGGGTGGATCCCGCCAAAGCAAGAGACCGCCCGCAGTGGCCCACCACATTGATTCTGTTACAAACGCGCGATGGAGGCATTACTTGGGCGTCCTCCAAGGCTTCCATCTTCGGCCACACGACACGCATCGCAATGGGCAGCGAAGGGCTTTCACTTGGGCTGATCGAATTCACCGACAGCTTCGCTTACCCTTCGGAGGTATTCCTGTTCAGAGCAAGGAACGGAGGCAAGAGCGAGCGAGTGTTCCGTAAGGCGAACCGTGCCATCACGGACGTGCTGCTTACCAAGTCAGGTACTGCCTATCTAGCCGGAACCGAAGCCACCGGAACCATTCACGACAGCCCTGTCCCCGGAAAGCTGAAAATCATGAGAAGCACTGACATGCAGATCTGGACGGAGATGCCGGTCGATTACCGCGCCGATGCCCACCGTGCCATCATTGCCTCGCCGGATGAAGAGAACATCTGGGTGGCCACCGATACCGGCATGATCCTCAAGCTGGTGCGCGAGCCGTAGCGCTGTAGGTGCCCCTTTGCAGGACCGCCCGTTGGAAGCAGCCTGACGGGTGGATTCTCGATGACCGGTAGGGCAAATCCTAAATCGCTAGGAGTATTGGTGGCCGGCTTCAACTGCGCGAATACATACTTGCGCCGGATGATCACCCTGGTTTTCGCGACGCTCGCTTGAACGTCCGCGCCCAGCTTCATCACCGGGTCTGGAATTGAATCGTACACAGGCCCTAGCGCGGCATCGGCGCCGTGACACATGGCCTCCACCAATCCGGCTGAATCGGTATAAGTAGGCCGGGTCTCATCAGCGCGCGAAGCCGGCAAGTAAGCGGTGCGGTACTCAAGCCTGAGCTAGCTCCGCAACAACTGCACCCGGTTGCTGTGGCGGTTCAATCCCTGCGCAAGCAGCAGTACTTTCCAAGCATCCGCTGTGCGGCCAGTGTGGCGCGTTATGTCCTCAAGAAATTGGGCGTACAGGACGGGAGCTGTGTTCATTCGAATCCGAATCACTGAAGGATTGCCGGCGAGTCCAGCGGCTGAAAGTGAAATGTTCTTTGCGATTGCGCAGGCTGACGAAGTTAAGCCGGCAATATTCACATCGCATGCGTTTGCCTCCGAGGTGAAGCAGAAACGCCATCCACCCATGCGCCTGAAAATGTTGTTCATGCCATAAGTTCAGGTCCATCCGGAAACACCGCGGGCACTTTGCGAAGAGTAAATCCCGCCATACGAAGATACGGCCGATGAACCGCTTATGGCAATCCGCGCAGCGCAAGGGGCGCTTTCCCCACAGGGCATTCAGCCGTTCGCCGGTGGAACGGAAGCGAGCCAGGTTAAGGTAACGGCTGCCACAGTGTGGACAGCTTGCAGACATGCCTGTTAGCGTACAACGGTTCATTCCGTTATGGCGAATCCGGTACCGTGGAGGAGTGGACGCAGTCATCATCGGCGGTGGAATTATCGGGCTTGCGACGGCTTGGCGGCTGGCGCAATGCGGGCTGAAAGTAGCGGTTTGGGATGCCCGACGTTTGGGCGCGGAAGCCAGCTGGGCGGGGGCGGGCATGCTCGCGCCCGGCGGTGAGATGGAAGCTCGCACCTGGTGGGGTGATCTGGCAATGGACAGCCTTGGCCAGTACCCCGAATTTGTGCGCGAACTGGAAGAGGAATCTGGAATTCAAATCGATTACCGCCGCTGCGGTGCTCTGGAAGTCGCGGCGACCGAAGAGGAGTGGGCCAAGCTTCAGGATCGTGCCAGGCGGCAGGGCGCCTGGGGCATTCGTTCAGAGAACGCAGGCGGAAACAGGCTTTTTTATCCGGACGATGCGGCAGTGGACCCGCGCGATCTTCTGCGCGCTCTTCGAGAGGTCTGCGAGCGGCGTGGGGTGAGGTTTCGTGAAGAGCAGCGCGTGCAGGAAATCGTGGCGCAATCCGGTCAGGTTGTTTGCCCGGAACACGCCGAAGTTGCGGTGCTGGCCGCCGGTGCCTGGAGCAGCCAGATCCGGATACGTGTCGACGGAACCGAGCTCCCGCTCGACAGATCCTTTCCCGTTCGGGGCCATTTGATCGCCTTCGCGGCGGGAACAGAAGCGCCCGGGCCTATCGTGCGCCAGGGCCATACGTACCTTCTGGAACGCTCTAGCGGCATCACCATCGCGGGCAGCAGTACGGAAGAAGTTGGCTATTTGCGCGAGCCCGACCCGTTGCAGTTTGCCGATATCGAACGGCGCGCGCGCGAACTTGTACCGGGCTTAGGAAGCCGCCCGCGCATCGATTCCTGGATCGGGTTTCGGCCCGGCACCGAATCGGGCGAGCCGCAACTGGGCCGCCAGTCCGGCTCGCCCGTCTATCTGGCGTACGGCCACTATCGCAACGGAATCCTGATGGCGCCGGCAACAGCGGATGTGATCGCACGCGCTATCAACGCCAGTTCACAAACGGATTCGATTTCGAATTCTTAGCATCATGGATAAGGTCGGGAACACGCCGGCAGCGGCGCAACAAGCGCTCCAGTAAGCGCTCCAGCTCCGTCTCTTCGCCGGCAGTCCATTGCGGCGGAATTTCCCGAAATGCCTGATCGATCACGTGAGTAGGAAAATGCGTGACACGGTCCAACCACGGTTGAAAACTATCGAGCGACGTGACGTTGTCGTAAACAGCCTTGCGGGGGTACACGCCTTGTACGGCCGATTCCGGAAAATCCCAGTGCGGCCCGTTGAAGACGAACCCATGATCGATCATCAACGCCCGGAATCCCATGCGCTTGGGCGAGTTGCCCCCGGCGGCCAAAGTCTTCAACTCCGCCCGATGAAATACAGACTGGCGTCCATCGGCATTCGCCATCCACTTATCGAAGACGAAGCAGCCGGTGAAATCCGGCAGGTTGTTGATCTGCACCAGCAGCGCATCCGGCACGAAATCGTAGACAGCGGTTACCGCGGGGTCGCCGGGGTATCGCGAACCGAAGTGCCACCCGGGCTCCACAGGGATTGCCCGCTGCCCTAATTGCAGCGAAACATCGGGGTTCGCTTCCAGAAACTGCGGGGTAATTTCAATGAGGGCAACTTCGGGTGAGGCGATCTGGAGATACCGCAACACCACGGAGGCAATCCATTCATTCACCAGGATGCGCCGGTGCTGTGGATTGCCAAGGAACTTCACGACATAAAAAGCGCCGTCTTCCGTTTCGAGCAGGTGTGCTTGTGCACCGCCGCGCATCTTGCGAATCATGCGCGTGGCCCGGATCGGCATCAGAAGAAAGTATGGCAGGCGCGCCTAATCAATCTGAAGCGGCAGAGTCTACCTAAAGAAGCAACCATGGATATTCAGCGGAAGGGGGTGGGCCGCAAACGAGCCATTCGCGGGGCGCTGTTCGGTGCCATTGCGGTGGCCGCTCGCGGCGGGAGCTACGGTTGCAATCGGCAGATTAAAACCCGCCGTGCCTTCCATGGAGCGTTCCACCATTCTTCCCGATACGGTGCGGCGCGGGCTCATGGTGCGGCAGGTGCGCGGCTTGGGCACGCTGTTTGTCTCCGCGGTTATCCACAGCACGTCCTCCGGCACATCCGCCCCGGTGCGCCGGTCTCACGTGACACGGTCATCCTGGAATTGGACAGCCCCGATCTCAAGCTCGCCACGCTGAATGCCGAGTACGAATAGAAAGTTGCCGAAGCCGGATTGATCGAACTCCGCGTTCGGCTGGAAAGCCAGGGTTTCGATCAGAAGTCTGTTGCCGGATCTGCAGATGAAGCTCTCTTCCACCAAGTCCGTTGAGTTGAAAACCCGCAACCAGATTGAGGCGGACCGGCTGAAGATTGTCAGCGAATCCGTGCAGGCGCAGATGGCGGCTCAGCGCGTGAAGGTGGAGCAGCTTTGCGCCGTGTGTGGACTGAAGAAACAGCAACTGGAGCACCTGACAGTCCGTGCCGGGACCGGTGGCATCCCGCAGCAACCAGGCGGGGGTGCGGCATCGGGATCTGAAGATTGGTGAAACGGAAGCAAAAGATATCGCGCTGGGGCAGCGCGCTGAGATCGACACTCGGAATGGCATTGATCTCGGCCGTGTGACCCGGATCGATCCAGCATCGGTAGACGGAACCGTAACGGTGGACTTTGCGCTTACGGCAGCGCTGCTTCCGGGCAGCCGCATAGTGAAGTGACGCTGTTTCGGTTGGAGCCTGACGGCAAATCCGCCGTGCGCGTGAAGGTGAAATTTAGCCGCGCTTCCGTGAACGCGGTCGAAGTACTGGACGGGTTGCGCCTGGGCGATCAGGTGATCTTGTCCGATATGACCGCCGTGGAATCGCACGATCACATTCGTTTGAACTGAAGAACCGGAGGACAAAACTCATGAGCACGGACACGATGGTGGAGATGCAGGGCGTGAAGAAAGTATTTGTCATCGACGATGTGGAGACTCACGCGCTCTCCGCGATTGAGCTGACAATCCGACCGATGGCAGCTACACACTCAACGCGAAACCGGTAAGTGGATTGAAGCTGCAGGGGCGGGCCCGCATTCGCAATCGAGAGATTTGGTTCATTTTTCAAGACTTCAATCTGATTGGCGATTTGACCGTCTTCCAGAATGTGGAACTAACGTTAACGTACCGGACATGAGTGCGGCGGAAAAGAAGAAGAATGAGATGGAGGCTTTGGAGCAGGTGGGCATGGCAAACCGTGTGAATCACTATCCTTCCCAACTTTCAGGCGGGCAGCAGCAACGTGCCGCGGTGGCGCGCGCAGTGGCTGGACACCCTTCTGTTTTGCTGGCCGATTAGCCCACAGGCAACCTGGATTCCGCAAACGGTGAATCTGTAATGGAGTTCATGCGTGGGCTGCATAAGAACGCGTTGACCATTTTGCATGGTCATCCACGACCCAAGCTACGCTAGCGTTGCCGACCGCACGATTTATATGTTCGATGGCGAAATTGTGCGGGAATGCAAGTCAAGCGGCATAGAACTGGAAGCACACGCCTGAAGGCGCGACGATGTGGAATTCACGCCTGCCCCACATCTTCATTTCAAGCGGCCCCACACGCGCTTCGCTGTTCCGAAGCTCTTCGTAAAGAGCTTCGAGATTTGACACGCCAAGGCTATAACTGGAGTTCTCGATCCAGTCGCGATTGTTATTAACGACCAGGGTGAAGCATATGCCATCGCGGCAGATGCCAGCTATGTCACCGGCTTGCCACGTTACGCGAAAGCCCATCTGTCCGGTATAGAACTTAAGTGAATCCACTAAGTTACCGCCGGTGGGGATCATGGGAGTTACGGTTAGAAAGGTTGCCTTACTCATGTGTCTATTTTCCAACAAAAAAAGGGGCGGGCAGTTTCCTGTCCACCCCCCCGAAAGCACCTACATGCAGGGCAAGTTTACTGAATCGCTATGGTTGCGACACTTGGGCTGGTTACACCGCCCACGGTGATCACGACAGGGACTGAAGGGCCGCCAGGCGCCCCCTGCGGAATCACAACGTTCACCTGTATCACGCCACTTACCAAACCGTTTACGGATCCGGCGTAGTTTATAGTCGCCGGTACTCCGCCAACTGTTGCAGTAACGGTACCCAAGGGGAACTTGGGTATCACGCCGCCGATTGTCCCGGTGATTCCGCCAGGATTTGTCTGGCCTTCTCCGGTGGCATAGAGCTGAATGACAGAGCCCTTAGCCGCCGCATTGGCAGATCCGTTAAATGAGTTGTTCTGGTTTAGGACAGCAGCTTGGCCGGCCCCGGTTCCCGAAACGGTAAACAGGCCCGGAGCGGCGGTTGCGACGTTCAACTGCAGCGCGGTTGCGACGACGCCGTTGAAGTTGACCACCACGTTGGTGGTGGCGCGCCCAAATACTTCATACGGCACCACCGCATTGATCTGGGTGGAGGAAACGTAGGTAAGCGGAGCGGGTATGCCATCGAATAGCACCTGCACGGTACCCAGGAGGTTAGAGACGTTTCCTTGCGGGGTCAAGGCCAACTGGACCGGTGTGACAGGACCCAGATTGATGCCGAACAGCGACACAATTTCGCCCGGTGCCACAGGCCCGTTGATGGCGCTGGCGGCGTTCTGCACCTTCGAAAGAGTGGGCGTGGTTTGAGCCGCAACAACCAGCGTTACCGGGACAGCCAGGGGAGTACTACCGGCGACAGTCAAATTGACCGAACCGGTGTAAGTACCGGCCGCAAGCCCAGCTTGGTTCACCGATACTGTTACTGGCGCCGGTGTTGTGGCGGATGCTGGCGTGACCGTGAGCCAGTTACCACCCGTGGCGGTTTGCGCGGTAGCCGTGAAGGCTAAGTTGGTAATGGTGTTCGAGGTGACGTTGATCACCTGACTGGCTGGAGCCAGACCCTGAGCCGTCGCGTTGAAGGTCAACGGAGTGGTGGGCGCAACCACAAGCGTTTGCGAGGTTACGGTGAGAGTTACCGGGATGGTGACCGATGAATTCGTTGCGCCAACCGCAGTAATCAGAATTGTGCCGGTATAGTTTCCCGGAGACAACTGCGAACCGTTGGCCGATACGGTAAATGTGCCCGGACCGTTGCCGGCCAGCACGCCATTGGTCGCACCATTCACAGTAAGCCAGCTACCGCCGGTATTGGTGGTGGCGCTAACGGAATACGCGAGACTCGCGCTGCCCGTCGTAGCTACGGTGACAGTCTGGGCCGCAGGAGCCGCGCCGCCGGTCGGCTGAGTGAATGCCAGCGTGGTGGGCGTTACTGTCAGAGCGACGCCGGAAGTGACGGTAAGGGTCACGGGCACGATCTGTGTTTGCATGCCGCTGGTGACAGTGATTTGGCCAGTAAACGTTCCCGGTGCCAAGCCGCTTGTGACGACCGAGACATTCACTAATCCCGGCGTTGTGGTACTGGAAGGCCCAACCAGAATGAAGGGTTGGTTGCTAGTAAAGGAAACGGGCAAATTGCTGCCATTGGTGCTGGTGAGGGCAAGCGTCTGGTTTTGCGGTTGCGGTCCGTTTTGCGAGTACGTGAAGACCAACTGTTGCGGATTCACGTTCACGAGCGGCGATGCGCTGACAGTCAGGTTCACTTGCAGGAACTGATTCGCTCCGCCGCCGGATACCTGCACCAGATTCTGGTAAGTACCGGGGGCGAACCCGGAGACCACGCTGGGAACCAAGCTGATAGATAGCGGCGTGGCGGCCGTGGTCGCCGTACCGGAGGCAGGAGAGAAGGCCACAAACTGGGTACCCGTGGTGCTGGGGACAGAGATGGTGTAGGGGAGCGAGCCCAAAGTGCTGGCCAGGTTTACAGAGATAGCCGGCGGTACAGACGTTCCGGTTTGATAGTTGAAATTGACAAACGAAGGAGAGACCGTAACCAGCGGATTATTGCTGATGGTGAGGCTTACAGGAATGGTTACCGAGTTACCGGCGCCAAGCCCTCCCACGGTCACGGCACCAGAGTAAGTGCCGGGATTCATGGAGGCAATGTTGGTCGGGTTCAGCGCGATGGTAAAGCTGCCCGGCGTACCGAAGCCGTTCGGAGGAACCGCGGGCACGGTAAGGAAGGGAGTATTGGTGCTGACACTAAAATTCAGCGGAGTGCTGCCATTCGAACTGATGACCTGAAAAGTCTGTGGGCCAGGAAGCGGCGCTCCGATAGAGTAATTGAAGCTTGCGAAAGTTGGCGATACACCCAGCAGCGGTAACGTGCTGACTGAGAGGTTGACGGGAATGGTAACGGTGGAATTGCTCGCCCCGGGTGCATTGAAAGTGATGGATCCCGAACACTGCGTGTTGTTTCCGACCTGCGCCAGGTTCACCGTCAGGGTGAGTTGCGAGTTAGTGGTTCCGGACAGACCATTGTTGACGCTGAAGAATTGTCCGCATGAGCTGTAAGAAACAGTTCCGGTATACGGAATGGCGGAGACTGTGCTTTGTACTTGAACCGTCGCCGTGGGTGCCGGCGCGCCGATGCCGCTCTGGTAAAGCAGATTCACCGGGTTTGGAGTGATAACCAGGATGGGCTGGCCAGAAACAAAGAGGGTTACGCTGATAACCTGCGGCTGCACCTGATCCGCGCCCACCGTGATGCTGCCTGTGTAGGTTCCCGCCGCCAAGCCCATAGGGTCAGCGGTGATCACCAGGGACGTGGGAACCGCGGTTCCTGTTTGTGCAACCTTGAGCCAGTTACCGCCTGTGGCAGTAGCGGTTGCGACGGTGATGGGGATTCCAGGGACGGAACCGGTCACGGTCACAGTTTGGCTTGGCGGCGCGGAGCCGTTCGCCGCAGCGTCGAAACGCAACGAATTCGAGCTAAGGGCTAAAGTGTTGGCGCCGTAGACCGTGAGTGAAACAGGAAGTGGCGCGGTCTGTCCGTTTGCCGTGACAGTAACGATCCCGCTGTAAGTGCCCGATTGCAAGCCTTGGGGATTCGCGATGACAGTCAGGACGCCAGGATTAGCGGACGGCGCGGCGGAAAAATAGGAAAAGTTTCCAGACCCGCTGACCGTGGTGGCCGGCTGGCCATTCACTGTCACCACAACATCCTTACTCTGGATTCCCTGATTGTTCACTGTCGCGGTGAATAGAACGGGACTTGGGGAGAATGCGATGCCATTCTGAGCCTGTGCTGTGTCAGGATGACCCACAAAACCCACAAGCAAAGCGCCGAAAAGCACTAGCAATTGACTGAACTTAGTTTTCATAGAGTGCATTATTAAAAAAAGCCTCGGGCCAGTGGTAGCAATTGGCCATCCATAAGATTTGAAGCCCTCGCGGATTACCGATCTTTAACGATTCGGCCGCATAGTCGGCGGCATAGATAGCTAACGTAAGTAGATATATACGAATGCAGGCGATTGACGTTTAGCAACGCCGGGGAGATCCGGGAGATTTAGTGCGCGCTTTGGAGCGAGGTAACATTCTCCTGTTTCCACAAAGTTCCACTAAGTCATCGGAATGCGCTGTTGCAAGCCGAATCTCCGGCCTGGTGCCGCCGCGCCGGGATAAGAAGAAAAGGTGCGTGACGCTCTGCGCGCTTATTCCGAATCCGCGATCGGGCTGATGGAGCGAACGCTGGCGCCTTACCGCGGGAAATGGAAGCAGGATTACGCCAGCTTTCGTTCCATTGAAGAAGAAAGCCGCAATTTGAACTGGAAAAAGCGCAACGATTTACTCTAAATCCCGCGAAGGACCGCATCTGGGTGACAGGCGACCCATTTGGCACGGTAGCCAGAAAGTGGGCCATGCAAGCGGGGCTTCCCGCCATTGCGCAAGGCGGTTCCGCATGGCACGGTTTGCAGCGTGCGCCCTTCATGCGATGCGCCCACCTGTGGTGGACCGTTCCCCTACGACGAATTCATGTTGGCTTCCATGATTTCCTGAAAGGGAATGCCGCTTATCAGGAAGGGACGAACAAGCACCAGTCCGTGTTTCCGCCAAATTCCACCTGGATGGTTTTCACCGATGTGGTGCCGCGCTCGGTGCTTTCCGGCCGGTATGCACTCGAACAGACGATGATTATTCCGCGCCAATCGTTATTGCAACCGGATTAGCGGTGCAGGATGGAGCGGAAATCGATTGAGATTTTTGTGGGCTGCGCAGGAACGGCAAACTCGAATTCAGCAGGCTCCGCTCCGGCGGTGACCAGTTTGGTGATGACGCGGCCTTTGCCAAGCTGAATTTCAAGCGGCACCTCCGCAGCGAATTCGTCTCCGGTTCCGCTCTGCGTCACAACGCCACTCACACGCCACTGGCCCGGCCTGCCTTTCGTTGACGAAGTGATCTTCAGCGCGGGCATGCCTGTTCCGTATACCCACTGATCGAAGAACGATTCCAGCTTCGAATCTGCTGAGCGCGGCGGCAGGAAGCGGGCGCAGAGCAGGCGGAACTCTTCCGTGCTCAAGGCTTTGTCTTCCCACTCCTTGCGCAGCGTGCTCAACATCAGGAAGAACGCCCGATCGCCCATCTGCCGGCGCAGCATGTGGATAATCCAGGTTCCTTTCCCGTAGACAACCGGGATCCACGCATTTTGCAGACGCGTTCCCTGTATCACCGGGCCAGCGGATTCGAGCGTCTCTCCGTTGTTGCCTTTTTCCAGCAGTTTCGTCCGGTAATCCTCAAGGACCGCGTCCACGGCCCGCACGCCTTTCCGCTTCTCCAGATAGAGCAGCGCGGAATAGTTAGCCAGCGATTCCATCAACCAATCGTCATCATATGCGGAAGCTGTTACGATATTGCCCCACCACTGGTGCGCGGCCTCGTGGGCGTGCAACAGATCCGTGAAGAACAACTTCTGCTTGTCGCCAAGGCGGCTGACGGCGTTCTCGCCAGGTTCCAGATAAGTCAGCGTGGAAAGGTAGATCATGCCGGGAAAGCCCTGGCCGAAGCGGCCGGGCACGGGCGTCACCTCCAGCCGGTTTAATTGAAGCGGACCGAAGTGCGCTGTAAAGAAATCCATGACGTCGCCGATTTCCTTCGCCAGTGCCTGCAGCCGGATCTTGGGAGCCGTTGCGGGAAGGGCGGGCTGCGGCAGCGAGGGCTGGCCGACCGCGGTGCCGCGACCTGCTCCACGCGAGGCCGGGAACGAAGGCGGCACGTCCACGAACACAGGCTGCGCGCGCGGCGTCAGGCCTGCCTCCAGAGTGCGGTTTGCGCATACTTCGATCGTGAGACCGCTCTGGCTGATGCGCGCACGGTCATAGATACCCAAATTGAATCCGGCCAGCCGGATGGGCACCGAAGTTGTCCAATGCGAAGTGCGGGTTGCGCCTTCCACGCGATCTTCAATCTGGTCTCCAGCGGCCACCAGGTCGAGTTCTTTGGGTAAGCGGAAGGTCATATCGAAGCGCGCGAACTGCCGTCCGCGGTTGGGGTACCAGCTTCCGCGTGAACCCACGGAGAAGACATGATTACCGGCATCCTCAATCACTTTGCCTTCATGCTGCACCACTACTTCGGCGGGCTCTCCGGCGCGCAGCGGTGTGGCCGGAACGATGACGAAAACTTCGTTCACGCCGATGAGGGTCTGTCCCGGAGCGTGTTGGCTCATCAGCACCTCAGCAGGTTCACCATTCACCATGGCACCGGTGACCCGCATATTTTCCGACATTTCAAAGGGCAGCACGGCTTCCGGCAACGGCGATTTTACGGTGACGCGAGTGGTGCAATGCATGGTGAGATCGGCATCCATTGAGGTTGTGATGCGGTAATCGCGGACTGTGAATTCCGGCGCAAATGGGCGGGCGCGAAAGGAGCGCGATGTAAAGCTGGTCCAGACATCGAAGACACCGTCCACCGTTGACCCGAGCAGCAACTGTTCGGGCACGCGCGGATCGAACACCACGTTGAAGGCACCCAGCTTGAGGCCGGCCAAGGTAACGGCTAAGAACCCTTTCCTGGTAGAAACAGGAGAGAGGATGTCGTTAGCGAGGCGCAGCCCGAAGCTGGCTTCGAGACTCAGAATCAGCGGGGAGAAGCGATCGGCAAGCAGTGTTCCCATATCGAGACTCTTTTTGTTGAACGGGTTGCGGGAAATCTCGGACATCAAATCGCGATAGATATCCGCCCCGAAGACCATGCCCGCCTGATTGAAATGCTCTTCCAGATTCGGTGTTCCGGTGTGGGTACTAAGCAGGCGGCGTTCATTACGCAGGGGCGGCAGCAGAAGCAGTTCCGCGTCTCCGCCTTCCACGTCTGAGCTGAAAAATGCGGCAACGGGCGTGTTGCCCACCGGCTTGGTGAAGATCAAGTAGCCGTCCGTGAGGAAGAACTGCGCCTCATCGCGCACCAGGTTTACTTCACGGATGCGGTAACACTCGGTGGGGTCCAGGCGGAGGCCGGCCAGCTGCGCCACCAGTTCTTGCCCGGTGCCTGCGCGCAGAAGGGCGGAAACGGACAAAAGCAGCAGAGCGGTTCGCACTCTGACAGTTTATGCCTGTCAAAATAAAGCGGGTCCAGCTTGAACAACAACCAGCAGAACATTGACGAAAAGTTCATGCGGATGGCACTTGAGGAGGCCCGCATCGGAGACTGCACGCCGGGCGCGGGTGAAGTGGGTTGCGTCATTGTGCGAAATGGCCGGGTGGTGGCACAGGGCCACAATGAGGCGGAAGGCTGCTTCGACCCCACGGCGCATGCGGAAATCGTAACGCTGCGCAGGCTTGGGAAAGAGCAGCGTTCGCTTGATTTCAGCGGCTGCACGGTCTATTGCACGCTGCAGTGCTGCGGAATGTGCACCATTGCGTGCCTGTGGGCCAAAGTGAGCCGCATTGTGTTCGGCGCGTCACGTAATGACGTGCACAGCATGTACTTCGAGGAGCGGCATTTCAATACAGCCGACTTCATTTGCGACGCGTTCAAGAACGATGTCGAAGTGACAGGCGGGGTGCTGGCGCAGGAATGTGCAGAACTATACTACCGGCCAGATGAGCAGCCTCCTGCAGAAGACTTGAAAAGATGAGCGCGATGTTAGACTGTTGATTCTTTCTCAATCATGAAATTTGTCACGTTTCACCACAATAACCATACCCATGCGGGCGTAGTTGCGAACGATCAGGTGATGAGCCTGGCGGGCGCGGGCTTTCATTCCGTGCTGGAAGTGATCACCGCGGGGCAGGAAGCGCTGCTCCTCATCAAGAGCTTTGTTGAGACCGGCGTGCCGGATGCTTCGTTTCCGCTTGCTTCGGTGCGCTTAATGGCACCCATTCCGAGGCCCCCGAAAATCATCTGCATCGGGCTGAATTATCGCGAACACGCCATTGAATCGAAGCTTGAAATACCAACGATTCCGGTAGTGTTCTCGAAATATGCTTCGAGCGTGATCGGTCCGGGCGAGGCGATTGTGCTGCCCAAGAATTCCACCAAGCCGGATTACGAGGCGGAGTTAGCGGTGGTGATCGGCAAAAATGGCCGCCATATCAAAGCCGCCGATTGGGAAGAGTACGTGTTCGGTTACACCAATATGAACGATGTCAGCGCGCGTGATTTTCAGCTTGCCACCAGCCAGTGGATGATCGGTAAGACTTTCGATACGTTCGCGCCGATGGGCCCTTACCTGGTGACCTCCGATGAGATCGGCGATCCGCATAACCTGAATATCAGTTTGACCATCAATGGCGAAACGCTCCAGAACTCCAATACACGTGAGCTGATTTTCCGCATACCGCAGTTGATCGAGTACCTGTCGAGCGTGTTCACGCTGGAATGCGGCGATGTGATTTCAACCGGCACGCCTTCGGGAGTAGGCTTTTCCCACAACCCGCCGCGCTGGCTGAAAGCGGGCGATAGCGTCACGGTGAAGGTGGAAGGGCTGGGCGAATTGACCAACCCTGTCGTTGCTGAATAATTTCTAGTGGAGGGTTGGGTGGAGAATCCAACCCTCTCGTCTGACAGGCCCTCCTGCACGTAAGGTAGCGCGCAGGTTTGTGTTTTTTGAGCTTTGCGCCTGGTTTGGCTATCAACGACGGCGCGAAATAAAGCTTGGAGTTCGGTGACTACCTACTCAACCCTGTAGTTGGGTGCTTCTTTGGTGATGATTACGTCGTGAACGTGGCCTTCACGCAAACCGGCGGGGCTCACCCGGAGGAATTGCGCTGTTTCCTGAAGTGTGGCAATGTCTTTCGCACCGCAGTACCCCATTCCTGCTTTCAAGCCGCCCACCAGTTGGTAAACCAGATCGGCTAACGGGCCTTTGGAAGCAACACGGCCTTCGATGCCTTCGGGAACCAGCTTGGCGGTGGGGTCTAACGAATAACGGTCAGTGTTGCCTTTTGCCATTGCGCCTAAGGAACCCATACCTCTGTAAGTTTTGAAGGTGCGTCCCTGGTAGAGAATGGTTTCGCCGGGGCTTTCATCGGTTCCCGCAAGGAGGCTGCCGATCATTACGGTATCGGCCCCGCTCGCCATCGCTTTGGTGATGTCGCCGGAGAATTTGATACCACCGTCGGCGATCAAAGGGATTCCGGCAGCTCTGGCCGCTCGCGCGCATTCTGAAATCGCCGTGATCTGCGGAACGCCAGTGCCGGATACCACTCGCGTCGTGCAGATAGATCCAGGGCCGATGCCGACCTTGATACCGTCAACGCCGAGATCGATCAGATCGCAAGCGGCTTGATACGTGGCGATGTTGCCGGTGATGAGTTGCACGTCCGGGAGATGTTTCTTGATCACCTTCACGGCATCCATCACGCGCTGGCTGTGGCCATGTGCGGTATCGATGGCAATCACGTCCACTTTGCGGCTGACCAGTTCTTGCGCGCGTTCCAGAAAATCGCCAGTTGCGCCCACGGCAGCACCTACACGCAGACGGCCTTGCTCGTCTTTGGCCGCGTTCGGGTACTTTAGCTTCTTCTGAATGTCTTTTACGGTGATCAGGCCCTTGAGGTAATACTGATCGTCCACCACCAGAAGCTTTTCGACGCGGTGCCGGTGCAGAATGGCTTCAGCCTGTTCTAGCGTGGTGCCAACGGGAACCGTGATCAGATTCTCTTTGGTCATCACGTCTGAGATGGGAATATCGACGCGGGATTCAAAGCGAAGATCGCGGTTGGTCAGGATGCCGACCAGCTTGCCTTCAAGCGTGACGGGCACGCCGGAGATACGAAAGCGCTCCATCAGAGCGAGCGCGTCCCCAATCTTTTTGTGAGGCTCAATGGTGACGGGATCGACAATCATGCCGCTCTCACTGCGCTTGACGCGATCGATCTCTTCGCGCTGGCGCTCAATGGGCATATTGCGATGGATGAAACCGATGCCGCCCTGCTGCGCGAGCGCAATGGCAAGCTGCGATTCGGTAACCGTATCCATCGCCGCGCTCACGATGGGTATGTTAAGCGGGATCTTGCGGGTGAGGCGCGTGCGCGTATCGGCATCCGCCGGCAGCACCGCACTGTGCGCGGGAACCAGCAGGACGTCGTCGAAGGTGAGCCCCTCGGGAATGGTGCTTTGCATCATCTAGTTTGTGAGATCGTGCGTGGTGCTGGTTTCGTGCGCCGGGTCATAGAGCTTCTTCCATTCTGTGTGGGCCGGGGCTTGCACATAATCTTCGAAAGACTTACGGTCAGCAAATTCCATAGCGATGGCGGCGCTGTAATCCTGGGGCTGAACCTTGATGGTTTTGAGCCAGACACGCTTGATGCCGGGGTAGGCCTGAGCCATGGTCTTAACTCCGTCGATTACGGCCTTCTGCTGCGCTGGAGTGGAATCTTTGGCCCACTTCACCGTGATGACATGCAGAACTGTGGAAGGAGTGGCGACAGTGGATTGCCCGATGAGGAAGCCGGCGCACAGTAGAGCGGCGGCGGCGATTGCTTTTTTCATGACTCAGTTTAGCGCGTCCGGATTCCGGACCACTTTTCCGAGACGATGATGGAGTTAGCGGGGTTGCGGGGATCGTACTTTACGCTGGCTGCGCCGACCCTACTCCAGGGGTCGGAGGGGACTGTGGTCTGGATTGCGGAAAGGTCTTGCGAGGCGGTGTATTCCACGCCGCGGACCTCATAGGAATAAATTGCGACGCCATTTTGAACTTCGACAATCTGCGCGTCTCCCATCTTGCCGTGCGCGTTTATCATGGCGCAACGGCGGCGCTCAAGATCGGCTGGAGTGGGCCGATTTTTGTAATGAGAGCGCAAGCCCCAGCCGAGCGCGCCCGCGACGACCAACACGCCAAGAACGATGGTTGCTTCATCACTTGCCAGGAAACGGAGTTGCACGGCGGTTCGGGCTTAGGCTATGACTTCGTCGTACATGCGGTTGTAATCCGCCAGGAATTTTTCAAGACCTTTTTCGGTTAAAGGGTGATCAAAGAGAAGCTCCATCGTCTTAAACGGCAGCGTGACAATGTGGGCCCCGGCCAGCGCGCATTCGATGACCTGATTCGGGCCCCGCACGCTGGCAGCGAGCACCTGAGTGGGGTAGCCGTAATTGTTATAGATGGTGCCGATCTGGCGGATGAGGTCCATGCCGGGCTGGCCGATATCATCAAGGCGCCCCACGAAAGGGCTGATGATGTACGCGCCGGCTTTGGCGGCGATGAGAGCCTGCGCGGCTGAAAAGCAGAGCGTTACGTTGACGCGGTGCCCTTCGGCGGCAAGCGCGGCGGTGGCCTGAATGCCGTCGCGCGTCATGGGGCATTTGACAACTATGTTGTCGTGGAGCTTGGCGAGTTCACGGCCTTCGCGAAGCATGCCGGCGAAATCCGTTGCAATTACCGGAGCGCTGATGTCGCCATTGACCAGATCGCAAATGCGGCGGATTTGTTCCGTGAAAGGGCAGCCTTCTTTTGCGATCAGAGACGGGTTGGTGGTGATGCCATCGACGATGTGCCAGGTGAGGGCTTCTTTGATCTCGTCGAGATTGGCTGTATCTAAGAAGAACTTCATTCGTTATCGCTTCGACCTAGTTTACCTTTCCGTGGATTTCCTGAAGGCTCCACACGCGGATGGGGTCGCGGCGTCGCGAGGCAACGGCTTCGGCTGCGGCACGGGCCCCGCTGAGCGTGGTGATGCAGGGAGTGCGATAAAGGATGGCGCTGCGCCGGATGGCTTTTTCGTCTGAAAAAGAGACGGCACCGGTAGCCGTGTAGATGACCAGTTGCACAGAGCCGCCTTTCAGCAGGTCGACTGCATTGGGGCGGCCTTCATTTACTTTGAACACGGTCTTGCACGTCATGCCGGCATTGCGGATGGCTGCGGCAGTGCCGCGCGTGGCGACCAGATGGAAGCCCAGGTCAGAGAATTTGCGGGCGACATCGACGCCTTCTGCTTTGAAGCGGTCATTGACGCTGATGAATACGGTGCCGCTATCGGGCAAGGGAGTGCCCGCGCTAAGTTGGGCTTTCGCAAACGCTTCGCCGAAGCTCTTGCCAACGCCCATCACTTCGCCAGTGGAACGCATCTCCGGCCCAAGCGCAGGATCGACGCCGGGGAATTTGTTAAAGGGGAAAACCGGACTCTTCACAAAGCATTGGGGGACAGAGAGCACGCCGGTGTGAGTGGTGACATCGCAAAGTTTCTGGCCCAGCATGAGAGCGACAGCGAGCTTGGGCAGCGGCACACCGGTAGCTTTGCTGACAAAGGGAACGGTACGGCTGGCGCGCGGGTTCACTTCAATGACGTACACTATGCCATCTTTGACGGCATACTGCACGTTCATCAGACCGATCACTTTCAGGGCGCGCGCCATGCGGACGGTGTAATCCTGAATGGTAGCGAGCACTTCCTGCGAGAGCGAGTGCGGGGGAAGAACGCAACTGCTATCGCCTGAATGGACGCCCGCTTCTTCGACGTGTTCCATAATGCCCGCGATCAGAACGTCTTCGCCATCGGATAGGGCATCCACGTCCACTTCGGTTGCTTCTTCCAGAAAGCGATCCACCAGCACGGGGCGGTCCTGCGAGAAAGCGACGGCTTCGCGCATGTACTTTTCCACGGTAGCTTCTTCATACGCAATCACCATGGCACGGCCGCCGAGCACGTAGCTGGGGCGCACCAGAACCGGGTAGCCGATTTCGCGCGCGACAGCAACAGCCTGCTCCACGCTGGTGGCGGAACCGTTCCGCGGCGATGGAATTTTCAAGTCTTCTAAAAGCTTGCCGAAGCGTTTTCGGTCTTCCGCGAGATCGATGTTATCGGGATCGGTGCCAATAATGGGAACGCCCAGGCGCTTGAGCGGCAGCGCGAGGTTCAGCGGGGTCTGGCCGCCGAACTGGACGATGACGCCATCGGGCTTTTCGGTGTCGCAGATGTTGAGGACGTTTTCAAGCGTGAGCGGCTCAAAATAGAGGCGGCTCGAAGTGTCGTAATCGGTTGAGACGGTCTCCGGGTTGCAGTTGACCATGATGGATTCAATCTGCTGATCGCGCAGAGCGAAAGACGCGTGGCAACAGCAGTAATCGAATTCGATGCCTTGGCCGATGCGGTTCGGCCCACTGCCAAGGATGAGAATTTTTGGCGTGTCCTGCGGGTCAGCTTCGCAGTGCTTCTCATAGCTGGAATACATGTAGGGCGTGAAGCTTTCAAATTCTGCCGAGCAGGTATCCACGCGGTTGAAGACTGCTGCCACGCCGAGCGCCTTGCGGCGTGTGCGGACCTGCTGTTCATTGACATCCCAGATGCGGGCCAGTTTGGTATCTGAGATTCCGGCGCGTTTCAGGCGGCGGAACAGATCTTCCGTGGCGTCGCCAGCGCTGGTGTTGCCTGCTTCGCTTTCGAGTTCAATCCCCTGGCGGAGTTGTTCAAGGAACCAGGGATCAATCTGCGTCATGCCGTGAATGTCATCCACCGTATAGCCCTGTTCCAGCGCGAACAGAATATAGGAAAGGCGGTCAGGCGTGGGCGTAATGAGCTTGCTGGGGATGAGCGCCGGGTCCAGCTTTTCACTGCCGAAAGCCTTGCCGGTTTCAAGCGAGCGAATGCCCTTCCACATGGCCTGCTTAAAGGTGCGGCCGATAGCCATTACTTCGCCGACTGACTTCATCTGCGTGCCAAGCGTGGGGTCCGCGCCGGGAAACTTTTCAAACTGCCACTTGGGAATCTTGACCACTACATAATCGATAGTGGGCTCGAAGGACGCGGGCGTGGTCTTGGTAATGTCATTGCGGATTTCATCCAGGCGATAACCCACGGCTAGCTTCGCGGCTACCTTCGCGATAGGATAACCGGTGGCTTTGCTGGCCAGCGCGGAGGAGCGCGATACCCGCGGATTCATCTCAATGACGACCATGCGGCCGTTCGCGGGATTGATGGCGAACTGCACGTTTGAGCCGCCGGTATCGACTCCGATTTCGCGCAGGCAGCGGATGGCGCCATCGCGCATCATCTGGTATTCGCGGTCAGTAAGAGTCTGGGCCGGAGCGACCGTGATGGAATCCCCGGTGTGAACGCCCATCGGGTCAAAATTTTCGATGGAGCAAACAATGATGACGTTATCGGCAAGGTCGCGGATCACTTCGAGTTCGAACTCTTTCCAGCCAAGCGCGCTCTCTTCAATGAGGACTTCGTGCACCGGCGAAAGTGCGATACCGCGTTCGAGAATTTCGGTGCAATCTTCAATGTTGTAGGCGATACCGCCGCCGGAACCGCCCATGGTAAAGCTGGCGCGCAGGATGCAGGGGTAGCCGTTTTTCGCGGCGAAGGCGAGACCGTCTTCCACGTTATTAACCAGTTGCGAGACTGGGGTTTCAAGACCGATCTTGCGCATGGCGTCTTTGAAGAGCAACCGGTCTTCGGCTTTCTTAATCGCATCGATTTTCGCGCCGATGAGTTCGACGCCGTATTTATCAAGAATGCCGGCTTCGGCGAGTTCAACGGAGAGGTTGAGCCCCGTTTGGCCGCCCACGGTGGAGAGCAGGGCATCCGGCCTTTCTTTGCGGATGATCTCTTCCAGATAGGCGACCGAAAGGGGTTCGACGTAGGTGGCGTCGGCAAGATCTGGGTCGGTCATGATGGTGGCGGGATTGGAGTTCACCAGGATCACCTCGAAGCCATCGGCGCGCAGGGCTTTCGCGGCTTGCGTGCCGGAATAATCGAACTCGCAGGCCTGGCCGATGATGATGGGGCCGCTGCCGATAATGAGAATGCGGTGCAGGTCTTGGCGTCTCGGCATTATTTGGTATGCCCACCGGCCGGGGCGTCAGTCATAAGTTTTGTAAAGTCCGCGAAGAGGTAGTGTGAATCGTGTGGGCCGGGGGCGGCTTCCGGGTGGTATTGGACGCAGAAGGCCGGTTCGCTGCGGTGGCGGAACCCTTCAAGCGTGTTGTCATTCAGGTTCATGTGGGTGATCTCGATATCTCTTGCATTGAGTGAATCGGGATCGACGACGAAGCCGTGGTTTTGCGAAGTAATTTCCACTCTGTTGGTGGCGGTGTGAAGCACCGGGTGGTTCGCTCCGCGATGGCCGAATTTAAGCTTGTAAGTCTTCGCGCCTAACGCGAGCGCGAGCAATTGGTGGCCAAGACAGATGCCAAAAATAGGAGTCTTGCCGATAAGCTTCTGGATGGTGGCGATCTGGCCGGTGAGCGGTTCCGGATCGCCGGGGCCGTTGGAGAGGAAGACGCCATCGGGCTTGAGCGCGAGCACATCTTCGGCAGTGGTGAGCGAGGGGACGACGGTGACGCGGCAACCGGCGTGGACCAGGCGGCGGAGAATATTGTGCTTGATGCCGTAATCGAACGCGACCACATGATGGAGCGGCTCCGCGGCGCGTGCCATGACTTCGGAAGGCGAGCAAGGCTCAATCGATTTCGTCCAATTGTATGGCTGTGCGGTGGAGACACGCGTTGCGAGATCGAGACCGGCCATTGACGGAATGGAACGCGCACGTTCGACAAGAACAGCGGCGGAAGATTCGGTGCAGGAGAGTACGCCGCGCATCGCGCCGCGGCTGCGCAAATGGCGCACCAGCGCGCGCGTATCGATTTCAGAGGCGATGGGAATGCCACGTTTCTCAAGGAACGTCCACGCGTTTTCGTCGGAGCGCCAGTTGCTGGTGACGGCGGAAAATTCGCGGACTACCAGCCCTTCGATATAGGGACGAAGCGATTCGCTATCTTTGATGGACGTGCCGTAATTGCCAATCTGTGGGTTGGTCAAGACCACAATCTGACCGGAATACGAAGGGTCAGTGAATATTTCCTGATATCCGGTGAGTGCGGTGTTAAACACCACCTCACCGGACCGTTCTGCTGGTGCGCCAAAGCTTCTGCCCTCAAAGACGGTGCCGTCTTCTAAGGCCAGAATCGCTGATTCCAATTCGGTAATTCTCCTGGAGAAGGGTCTTGTTCCAGTGTAGCGAACCGAAGTGAACTAGAAGCCGGTAGATGTTGCCTTCGCGGAATCGAATATGAGCTTGGTTTTGGTGCCGCCGATTCGAATCTCCGCCACGTTGTACTGCGTTCCGTCCGATTTCACATAGCGAACGGTGGTGCTGTCAATCTTCTTATCCACAGTTTCGGTGCGGACCTTGGTAGATACCTTTTGTTTTCCTTTTTGAAGGATGGCAGTATCCTGGTCCACATCGACGCGGTATTCGCCAGCTTTGAGTTGTTGACCTTCGATAGTAACATCGACGGGTAGCGATACCTTGTAAGTGGCCGCCGAGGCGACCGCACTTGCCGCGACAGAGAGGATTGCGAGTCTGAGTGTGTAGTTCATGCACGATAAGACGGAGTTATGGAAAAAAGGTTCGCAAAACTTTTGTTACAAAATAATTTCGACTTACTTCAGTTAGTCAGAAACCGTTTTGTGCGCGAAATTTCCGGAAGCTGGCGATGGCGGAAGCGGGATCGGGTTCGCCGGGGACCGGATCAGCGTAGGTTTCGGGCTCGGGTGCGGCACGTGGCGGGCGCCTTTGCGAAACGAACTGTTCCAGAGTGGCGCGGCTCTCTTTTTGCATGGCGATGAGTGTGGCGAGGGCCTTGTGGAAGGCGCGTTCATTGGTGGTTTGGTAGCGGAGCAGGACGGAGAACGTGGCCGGGAGTTCGCCGGGTTGCGCGGCGGCAAGCGCACTGCCCTGCAGACGGAGGGCGCGGTCCTTAAGCCAGTGGTGCTTGGCCATGGCGTGGACAAGGAGTTCTTCGGTGATGTTGGCGGGAGAGTACTGATCGAGAAGCGCTTCGAGAAGAGCGTCGTATTCATCTGGATCTTCGCCGGGGATGAGAATGGTGCCGGACGCAAGGCCGTGTTTGAGCGCGTTACGAGAGGAAGTGGCTTTGCCGGATTCGGTGCGCGGACCTGTGGATTGCGAGTCTTGAGACATTTTGTTGGTAACCCCGGCTTGAGCTTAGCTGGGAAATTTTGGGGCGGCTGAGAGGTTTGCTGATTCTAAAAGGAATTTAGTGGGATTCGGGGTGTGACTGGTAGACGAGGAAAAGGCAAACGCATTTCACGCGAAGGCGCAGAGCAGAGCAAAGGCTTCTGTACAAACGCACTCGGTATATTTTTAGTGGGTGATGCTATGACCCGCCGCGGATTTGTCAGGCTGCTGGGGGCGCCTTTACTGAAAGGCTCCGGGCCGAAGCCTGCGCCGTTTCCTTCGACGCGGAATTCTGGTGAGGGACCGGGCACGGAATTTTGCGGACGATCCATCGCAGCCGAATCAGAGCCCGGCCAGTATTGGAGCAACCGGGTTTTGTTTGACCGCCCATTGTATCGGGGCTGAGCGGCAGTTTATTCCCGTCAAAGTTGCGCAAAGGCACAAGTCCGGAGGACCTTCGCTATTTCGCGCACGATGCGTATCATAACCATGGCTGATTCAATCACTCCATGGACGCCCATACGGGCGAGCGGAAACTGAAGAGCGAAGTATCTTCGATCGATACCGCCCTGCTGGTGGCGGGGATGCTGACCGCGCGGCAATATTTCCGGCGCGACGTCCGGCCATGTGGAAGCCATCTTCCCGCTGATTTTTCTGCCTCACCAAACGTGCATCATGCTGGACGCGATTGTTCGGTCGATTGTGCGTACGACAATGACCGGCAGCCAGTTGCTGGAATGGGAGAACGCGGCGCAAGCGGAGCTTGGCTCTTCGAAGCGGAGCCGGCTGGAAACGTATCTTTGGCTTCCCATGGTGGTTTGCCATGGTGGTTGCGGGCCTCACCTTCGGATTGGTGGAGTATGTGAACCCCGAGGGCTTGGCGCCAGCTTCTCCCCTTCTGATCGCCTGCATGTTGTCGCCCTTTGCCGCAATGCGGCTGAGTGCTCCGGTGATACCGCGCAAGGACCGCCTGAGCACGCGGGATCGCCGTTTGTTGCGGGAGTTTGCGCTTCGAACGTGGCAATTTTTCGCGGATTTCGAATGCGCATCTGGCGTCGGCGGATTTCGGGTTCATCAGCCACGGCCAGATGTTGCAGAACATGGCCCGCCTTTTCGACACGATGCGGAAGATGCAACGGGAGCGCGGCCACTTTCTGAATTGGTATGACACGGATACGCTGGAACCGCTGGCGCCGCGCTATGTTTCGACCGTGGACAGCGGGAATCTTGCGGCAGCTTTGATTACGCTGCGCCAGGGGCTGCTCGAATGGAAGCACGGTACCGGGAACAGAGCTGCGACTGCGGACTTCGCAGACATTCTGATGGAGTGTGGAGCTTCCCCTGGGCTGCTGCGCGCTTGTTGCGCGGGCGCGCCTGCCGATGCGGAACAGGAAGCCATGTGGTTAGAGAACGTTGAGGCTGAGGCACGGAACGTGGAGGCGGCGGCAGAGACGGAGGAGCAGAGGTTCTGGGCGGCGCGTTGCGCGCTATGGTGTCAGACCGAAAGAGGGTTTCGGAACCGGACCAACTTGCGGAACTGAGCGATCGGCTGGCTGCTGAAGCAGAGCGATTTGTGGCAGAAATGAATTTCGGTTTCCTACTGAAACCGAAGCGCAAGCTGTTTCATACAGGCTGGAATGCCGATACAGCAGAACTTGACTCGTTCGCGTATGCATGGCTAGCTAGCGAATCGCATATCGCGAGCCTGATTGCGATTGCCAAGAACGATATTCCTTACACGCACTGGGCGTGCCTGGGGCGACGGGTGGTGGCAGTGGCGGGCCGCCCTACGCTGCTTTCCTGGAATGGCACGATGTTCGAATACCTGATGCCGAATCTATGGATGAAGCAGTATCCCGACACATTGTTTAGCCAAACGGCACGAGCGGCAGTACTGCAGCATAAGGAATATGGAAGAGCGTGCGATATTCCATGGGGTCTTTCAGAATCCGCCTGCGCGGACAAAGTGGAAAGCGGCGATTATCGGCATTATGCGTTCGGCGTGCGGGAGTTGGCCGCCAACCCGGAACAGGAGTCGAGCCGGGTGGTGGCCCCTTATGCCGCATTGCTGGCGCTTTCTGTTGCCCCCCGTGCCGCGATTGAAAATTTGCAAGCTCAGGTAGCCCGCGGCTGGCTGGCGCGCTATGGATTTTATGAGGCTGCGGATTTTACGGGCAGTTCCCAGCAGGAGACGGTTGTGCGAATATTCATGTCGCACCATCAGGGGATGTCGTTGTTCTCATTGAACAACGTGCTGCATGAGAATTGCATGTCGGAGCGGTTCCACCGAGAGCCTATGATTGACGCGGTAGCCCTTCTACTGCAGGAGCGTTGCGTGCGGCACGCGCTTGCGCAACGGAATGACAGCAGGTCAGAGGTGGTGGGTGGGAAGAAAGAGTTGGTCCGGACGGTCGCCTGAATCGGTTCCGGTGCGGTGCATTAGTACTAAACAAAGTCTGTTATTTATTCTTCGCAAAAAAAGTAAGTCAGCAGAACCAGCTGGATGTAGAGTATCGGGTGCTTAGGAGCGCAAACTCAAGCCCTGAGCAGAAGGAGTACGTATGAAACGGAGTATGCGTATCGCGCTTGCCATGGCTGCACTGGCAGCGGTTGCTTTTTGCGCCAACAATACGATTGGCACCTGGAAATGGGATCCTGCAAAATCGAAAATGGCACCCGGACAATCCCCGATCAAGAGTCTGATAGTAGTGCGGGAAATGTCGGGTGAGGATGTGACAACGTCGGGGAAGGGGGAGCGGGAAGATGGATCGAAGATTGACTTCAGCTACGCCTCAACACACGATGGCAAGGAATCAACCGTTTCGGGAAGCGGCCTTGCTTATGACATGATTATTTCAAAGCAGGTGAACGCAAATACGGTTACAGGCAATACATGGAAGAAGGGTGGAACTTACAAAGCCACTAACCGCTTTGCCGTGTCTAAAGACGGAAAGATCGCGACCTTGACCACGAAAGGGACCGGAGCGAACGGTAAGCCGTTTAGCAGCCTTTCCGTTTACGACAAACAGTAGAAGGCCCGCGCGGGCTTTGTTTACTGAATGGTAATCGGGAACTCTGCTGAGGCAGTTCCGCACGCGTTTTTTACTGACGCGGTCCACTGTCCCGGGGAGAGGGCGGCGGGGAGAGTGGCATTGATTTGATTTCCGGAGAGATCCCAAAAGTAAGTGCCGGACCGTGCGCTGAGAGTTACCGGATCCGAAAGCAGTGGGCCAGTCAGCGTGATGCTGTTGCCGCCCCCGGGGAAGAAGCCAGTGCCCCACACGATGATCGTCCCGCTGGACGATATGCGATCACCGTATTCGGCATTCGTAATAGCCCCGATGGCGGGTGAGGCGCTGCACAGGGGAGCGCCTTGCAACCCGCTGAGGGTTCCGACGAACTGCCCGATACCTGCGAGAGGATAACTTGCATTTCGTGTTTTTACCGCGGCACCGAAAGTGGGGAACTGGGTGAAGTTCGGGGTGGAAGCATAGGTGGTGGTGATGGATCCTTTGAGCCCGGTTCCGAAATAGGAAAGAAGCGCCTGCCATTCTTTTAGTTCCTGAACCCCTGGCCCACCCGGGGCAGCGTTCACACGATTCGCCAGCAGGCCAGAAAGATCGGCACCAGAAAGTATGACCAGGCCGGTGGGTGATTTATAGGCTGTGATCCTGGTACCGAACTGGCCTTCCACTGCGCCCAGAAGAAGCACGGCATAAAGATCCGTTACCACCCGCACGCGGGCGGTGCTGGAAAGCTCCGTGGCTGTCCCCGTGTTGCTGACGTCACTCGGCGCGAAGCTGGAAATTGTGTCGATAGCGGCAATTGCTTTGGAGACCACCAGCGTATTCAACGTAATGCCGCCCGCGAAAGCGTCTATGGCCGCAGCCGTGCCCACCTGCCCCACAGTTGCCAGATTCGCCGCGATCTGACCAGGGGAAGGCTTCGCGTCATTGAGCCGGACAAGCGCGCCCGCGTAGGGATTGTCATTCCCGTAAAGCGCCAGTAGGCCTGCTCCGTTATCGGCTTTCAGGTTTAACGTAGCATTCAGGGTTTGGAGGGCTGGGGCGGAACCGGTAGCAGCTTTTTGGTTGATGGATTGGAGGACGCCGGCAGCCGTGGCGAATTTGAAATACGTGTATAGTTCCGAGGGTTTCAGAGTGTAGCTCAATCCGGAGAAATTCAGGTAGAAATCAGCAGGCGCAAGGTTGATTTGCGCCACCAGTTGAAGCGCGCACAGCTTTTTGACATCGGCTGGTTCCAAGTAGGACGAGACCAGAGGACTGCCCACGGGAAGAGCCTGAGTGGAATCCGGTGAGAGGCCCAGGGGCAAAACGTTATAGACGTCGGCAAAACTGATAGGCACACCGGACGGCAGTTTGCCGCGCAAGACGCCTGTTGCGACAACGCCCACTTGAACCGGCGTGAAATCGTAAGATGGCAGGTTGGCGGGGTTACCGCCAGATGCGGCTAATGCCTGGGCGATTATGCTGTTGGGAACGTTGCGGACAGAATCCGCCGCAAGGTCGCCAAGGCCATTGGGCGAGGGCACCGGGTTGATCAGGTTGGAGACCATCTCCTGGGCGCTGTTTCCGACGGGGTGATAGATACCTTTGGCCAGACTTGCACTGTCATAGTCAGGAAAAATCTGAGTGAGAATTGGGGCGAGCGTTTTGTTCAGTTGCTGGTCGGTGGCCGCCACCGTAGCGGCGATTGCGGAATCAGGCACCAAGCCCGGCTGGATGGCATTGAGGTTGGCGTCTGTCATGGCGGGGTTTGCGGAAGCATCAGGAGAACTGGATTTAGTGACTGAGTTATAAGTGAGGTCGAGGCGGGAAACGTTGGTGCCAAATGCGCCGGCGTCAATGATTTGAGTGCTCCACTTCCCATTTACAACGGTACGGGCGAAAGCGAGGGCGGTGTGGGTGTGGCCCGATGCAATTACGTCGATGCCGGTTACACGCCGCGCAAGTTCCACGTCTTCGCCACTCATGCCACTCTGGTCCGTTCCGGCGTGAGAGAGGGCGATCACGATATTGGCACCTGCGCTCCGCAGCCCATTCACTAAATCCTGAATGGAAGAGTACCGGGTTGAATAGTTGAGGAAGGTTACCGGTGGGGAGGCGGGGGCGTCAAGCGCAGCGGACTTCCCCATCAGGCCGATGTAGCCCACCTTCAGCCCGTTCGGCAAATCCTGAATCCGGGTAGACTGAATGGCCTTGCCTTCGCCGAAAAAGGGCAAGAGATCTGTGTTGCCGCCGAGGTCCATATTGGAGGCCACGATGGGTGTCCGGAATGCGAAAGAACTCTGGGCAGACCCCAGGATCTGGGCGAGGCCCTTGGGCGTGTAATCGAATTCATGGTTGCCCAGCGTGACGCAGTCATAACGCAGGGAATCGAGGAAGGAGAGAGCGAGAGGGCGGCTGGCGAGCGTAAGGTCATAGAGAGTGCCCATGGTCCAATCGCCTGAATCCACAAGGATTACGGGATGGCCGGCGCTGGCGCGGACGTAAGTTACATAGGCGGCAATTCTGGCGTATGCACCAGTGATGCTGGTGGCGGTGGCAGGGTTTACATCGAGCCCGGTGTGATCCGCGCCGTTTGCGTGATGGTGAAGATCGGTGGTTTGGAGGATGGTGACTTTCTTATCGCTAGCGGTTTGGGCATTGGCGCTAACGGAAACAGTGAGGGCGGCCAATAAGAATACGCGGCCAACGGAAACAGTGTTTACGGTACTCATGCGTTGCCTTTGTGTGTTGGGCGAAGTCTGTTGGGCGAAGCTAACTCAAAGTTACTTTTGCTTCTCAGTGCCGCATGATATCACCAAGTTAATCAGGGCACAAAGCGGACTCTGCCCCAACGCTCCGGAATATGCATGTTGATGGTGCCTTGAGGGCTCCACACCCAGTTATCTTCTTTGGTGCCGGGGATAACATGGTAGGTCCCGTTTGTGATTTCGTGCTTCCATTCCACGCGCGAGAAATTGATGCGCCAAGTGTCACTGGGGTTCGGCGGCGCAGGGGTTCCGGCGTGTTCGGCGAACGCCTTCCACGGGAAAGCAATTTCGATTGTCCAACCTTTGTCCGTATCGGCCGGATTGTTGAGAGTGCCGCTTACGGCGATGGCTGTTTTCAGGCCCGGGATGTTCCATGAGTTGTCGGCTTTGCCGCCGAAACGGTAGGGCTTATCAAGAAATAGATCCCAACTGGTGTTCAGTGCGTTGATTTCGAATTCGTAGTAATTGAGTGTGTCGCCATCGGGGTCGAGGAAAACCTCGAAATCGTTGTCGTGGAAAATAACGGAATCGTGGGCGGTGAGCGTCGCCCAGACATGCGGATCCTGAAGTTCGGCGGCGATATAAAGATATTGATCGTCCCAGAGCATTTTGACGCGGGTTTGGAAGCGGGGCTTCGGTTTGTCGGAACCTTCGATGTCGATGAAGTTGTGGGTCCACGGCGCACGTTGCCAAGGGGGATCGTTTAGGTTGCCGTCAATCTGGATTGGAGTGCCGGCACGGTGGCAGGTGTAGGAATTCGGGGGTTGGGCTGAGAGCGCAGTGGTGACGAACAATGCGACGATCGGGAACATTATGGGCATGGGTTTCTATTTGACCCTGGGCCGTGGGCCGCGGACATCAAAAGCTAACCGGTTTATCGTAGCCGGTCATTTCCAGATAGCCGCGTCCTTTGTGAGTGCCTGTGTAAGTGACTGCTCCTTCCCAATATGTTGTCGCGCTCTTGGCAGCGACTAACTCCTGGTTGGGGATGGCCGCTTTGCAAGTGGTTTCGAACTTGAGCGACGGAATGCGGATTTGCCACTCGATGGGGTAGCGCTTCCAGTAGGCGACGGGGCGGAGTGAGAAATCGGCGGCAGTCAGGTGGTGGGGCTTGCCTGCTTTATCGATATATGTTCCGGCTGAGTAAGCATCGGGCTTGCCGTCTTTACGGCGCAGATCGAAGAGCATGAGTTCCGTGCCGTCATCGAACTGGGCGCTGAACCAGTCCCAGCCCGATTGGGCTTTGTCGAGTTGCTCGGAGAACCATTCGTGATCCATCCACGCATCGCCCTGGACCGGCTCGCGGTCGAGAGTGCCGCTTACTTTCAGACGGGGGAACGTGACGTAATGAGATGCCCTGCCCGCCCCTTCCGCCTTTTGACTGATGCCATTGACTCCGTGGATCACGAAAGGTTTTGCCGGTTCCAGAGTCAGGTTAAAGCGGAAGTCTTCGGCTGTGACCGAGAGGAGCTGGCGTTGACCGTTCCATTGCGTTTGCCAGTTGCCGTTCCAGATGCGTTGTTCGGCGAAACTGGCTCCAGCCAAACCGGGACCGGCGCGGTTCAAGCGTTCTGTGTAATAGAACTGGTTCGCGTCAATCTTTGTAACTGCCGCGTGCGCCAGATACAGGTCATTAATGCGCCAAGCCGACTGGTTCCCGCTGCCGCTGGTATCGCGTTCGCCTTGACGGAAGAACACGAGCTCAAATCCATAGCGCTTGCCCTTCTGGTCCTGCAGGTTGCCGGTGTAATACCACCATTCGGTCCGGTAATCGGGGTGTTCGAAATGGTCACGCGGGAACTCATAGGCTTGGTTAGGGAGTGCCTGGCGATAGGGAAACATTCCCAATAGCAGGAGCGCAATCGGCAGCAAGGCGTACGTTACCATGTGAGTGGAAATGATTGTCCAGAAGCAGTCCGCGCGCTTCGAGACGGTTGCGCTTGAGAGCGGAGCGGTGCTTTCTCCAGTGGAGATTGCTTACGAAACTTACGGTGAATTGAACGACTTGCGCTCCAACGCGATTCTGATTTTGCACGCATTCTCAGGGGATGCGCACGCGGCGGGAATGGGTGCGGAAAATGGCAAGCCGGGGTGGTGGGACAGCATGGTGGGCCCGGGCAAGGCGTTCGATACGGATCAGTATTTCGTGATTTGTTCGAACGTGCTGGGTGGATGCCAGGGGACGACGGGCCCGCAATCGATCAACCCACAAACAGGGGCGCCATATGCGATGACATTTCCGGTGATTACGATTGCCGATATGGTGCGTGTGCAGAAGATGTTGATCGATGAGCTTGGGATTGAGAAGTTGCTTGCGGTGGCGGGCGGGTCGATGGGCGGGATGCAGGCACTGCAGTGGGCGGCTTCGTATCCTGAATCCACGCGGGCGGTGATTCCGATTGCGACCACGGCACGGCATAGCGCGCAACAGATTGCATTTAATGAGGTGGCGCGGCAATCGATTATGGCGGACGCGGATTGGAAGGGCGGCGATTATTATGCCGGCAAGCCCCCAGCGCGCGGGTTGGCTATTGCGCGCATGGTGGGGCACATCACTTATATGAGCGATGAATCCATGCGTGAGAAGTTCGGGCGGCGCTTGCGGGAAAAGGATAAATTCGGTTTCGATTTCTCAGTGGATTTCGAAGTGGAAAGTTATCTGCGTTACCGGGGATCGCAGTTCGTGGGGCGCTTCGATGCGAACTCTTATCTTTATATAACGAAGGCGGAAGATTATTTCGATCTGTTGAGCACCCCGAGCTTTGCTCCGGAAACGGCGGCGGTGCGCTTTCTGGTAATCAGCTTTACTTCCGACTGGTTGTACCCCAGTTATCAATCGCAGGAGATTGTGCGTGTGTTGCGAAGACGCAATCTGGATGTGGCGTATTGCGACCTGCAATCGAACTACGGCCACGATGCATTTCTGGTGGATGTGGCCGAGCAGACCGACGTGATGCGCGGTTTCCTGGCCAGCACTTATAAGGAGAAGCCAGCCGTTGCCGCACGCATCTGAGACTGAGAGTAGTTCGCTGGTGGGGGAACTGCTGGGGCGGAGAGACTTCGCCATCATCAGTGAAATTGTGGAGCCAGGTTCGCGCGTGCTGGATCTGGGTTGCGGGGAAGCGGAGTTGCTGGCGTGGCTGGTGGAGAACAAAGGGGTTCAAGCGCGCGGTGTGGAGATTGAGCCGGCGAAGCTGCGCAAAGCCATCGGGCGCGGCGTATCGGCGTACCAGGGCGATATCGATGAAGGGCTTGCGGATTACCCGGACCATGCCTTCGATTACGTGATTTTGAGCCAGACGCTGCAAGAAACTCGCGCACCCTTGAAGGTGCTGCGGGAGATGTTGCGGGTGGGCCGGCAGGCAATTGTGGCGTTTCCGAATTTTGGCCATTGGAGCGTTCGATTCAGCATGTTGTTTTCCGGGCAGGCCCCGCGTACGAAGCTGTTCCCTTATGAGTGGTATGAATCACCGAACATACATTTCCTGACCGTGCATGACTTCGAGACACTGGTGGAGCGGCAGGGGTTTCGCGTGGAGCGGCGGTATTTCCTGGCAGGGTCGCGGCGCGTTACTTTGCTGCCGAATCTAATGGCAGAGACCGCGGTATTTTTGGTTGGTAAGTAATTCTTACCGCGGCTTCGCTTTGAACTCTTCCGGAAACGGGGCGGCCTTGTCTTTCGCAGGGTTCCGCTTGTTCTGCTGAGGCTCCATGTTGCGCCTCATCGGAATCTCCATCCCACCCGTCTCTTCCAGAATGTCGAAGAGGCGCTTGCCCATCTGTTCGACGGTCGCTTTGCGCTCAGGATTGTAAATTAAATTATTCGTCTCGAGCGGATCTTCCTGTAAATCGTATAACTCATCGCTGTCCCAAATTCCGTAATAGTGGATGTACTTGTAACGATCGTTCCGCAACGCGTGCAGCGTGGGTG
>Ga0123338_10000280_pt1 | contig 53029 bp, 47 predicted proteins | sample grotaG_FD_89793 | JGI IMG/M metagenome (GOLD analysis project Ga0123338, IMG submission 89793) | Glacier valley bacterial and archeal communities from Borup Fiord, Nunavut, Canada, to study Microbial Dark Matter (Phase II) -... | ecosystem: Environmental > Aquatic > Freshwater > Ice > Glacier ... | reverse complement strand
TTAAGATCAGGGAATACGAATCTCCTGATGCTTACGCTTGAAATTTCGCCAGAAGTGCAGCGCGAACTCATCCGCGAAGCTGAGGCCCGCGGAGTCGCGCTGCTGGCGCTCGCTGCCCAGTTTGCTCGAAGAGGCTTTGGCCCGGCCTGGGGAGGCACCGGCGACGGCGCGACGCGCGCCCGTCCAGATCCAAGCCTGGCTCGATTCGCTCACGGAGTTTTCGGACCAGATTCCCGCCCTGCCAGGCGAAACCTTCTCTCGCAGCATGATCTATCGCGATCACGATTAGTGCCCCTGCCGCGGACTTCACGGCGGGATGACTCCGATTACCAAATCGTGGACGGCGCGATTGCTTTAATCGGCCTTTGTAAGAAAGTGCGAACGGGTGATCAAGCCTTCCGACACGGATATTAGACAGCCTCCGTCATGGCCAATATACGCCCAGTTTTTGACTGAGGAGCGTTCGGGACCAGTATCAATCGGGTGATCTGGTTCTCCGTGGCGCTTGACGAGTTGTGAGAATGTTTAACCTGGCCGGCGCTTTCGCAGATCGCTCTTGCCGAGCGGGGAGGGTGACTTGCGCACTACTCCAAAAGCAGGCACGCGATAAGACTCATTAAGCAGTCACGACGCATTATAATAATCCAAGTTTCCTGGTATGTTGACGGCGGACGACAAGAATTCGTTGGTAGAGGTAACAGCCCGCGCGATAGAGGTATTCGGAACCCCTCGAACGAGCGATGCGGTGGATTCAGACGCCGGTTCGAGCGTTGGGTGATCGTACGCCGATTTCGCTGCTTCAAAGCCAGGAAGGTATGGGACGCGTGCGGGATGTTTTAGGCCAAGTGGAACATGGCGTGTGGTAAGTGTTTGTTTATAACTGCGGCATTGGCGGCTTTACCGGTTGCCAGGGGTGGAAGCCTTTTCGACGCAGGTGGCGGGCGAAGACTTTGTCGCCGGCGGTGACGTAGAGAGTTTGCATGTCGGGGCCTCCGATGGCGAGGTTCGAGGGCGTGGCGGGGCTGGGCTTCGAGATGATGGCGACTACTCGGCCGGGCTGGTCGCAGATTTGGATGCCGGTGTTGGTGGCTATGTAGAGGAAGCCCTGATCGTCGAACGTCATGCCGTCGGCGTTCGCTCGGACAGCGCCTTCATCGGGCAGGTTGAGGCGGTAGAAGGGTTGACCATTCGCGAGTGTGCCATCCGGTTGAACCTGGAAGGACCAGACCGTTCGGGTTTGGCTATCGGCGACGACGAGCAGCGATTCATCGGGCGAGAGGCGCACACCGTTCGGGTAAGCTATGCCTTCGTAGACCATGGTTCGCTTGCCGTTCCTGACGTGATAGACGCGGTGGGTGGAGGGCTCTGTGAAATAGATATCGCCCTTGCTTGAGACGCAGAGGTCGTTGGGGACTATGCCTTCGGTGACGACGGTTTCGGCGGCGCTGTTTTGCGGGTCGTAGGCTACTATGCGCTTGCCATCCTGCTCGGCTGCGTAGAGCTTGCCATCGGGACCGCACATGAGGCCGCTGGTGTGATGGGCCTGCGCAAGAAAGGTGCTGCCGATGCGATAGATGCCGGCGCGCGTATCGGCGAAATAGAGGTCGCCATTTTTATCGATGGCCGGGCCTTCGGTGAATTGGTGGCCGCTGCTCACCTCTTTCCACTCGCTGGCGGGATCGAGAATTTCACTGATGTAGTGGCGGTTGCCGGCTGTGGAGGAAGACTTCGCGATGGGCGCGGGATAGCCTTTCCAGAGCCAGCGGAGCGCGTCGGGCAGGATGGCTCCGCCGTGCTTGCCGTTGTGGCCTTCGGTGCCTACGACGAAGTTTGCTTCGTAGCCGGCGAACTGGAGGGCTGAGTAAAGCGACTGGTTCGCAAGATACCAGTTGCCGGAATAAATACTTTGATCGTGATCGCCATCCTGGAGGAAGATGCGGAGAGGCAGGGGCTCCATCTTACGGACTAGGCTGGCGTAGAGGTCGCCGCCTTTAAGGTCTGTATAGCTGCCGATGAAGCTGAGGATGCGGTGGAAAGAATCGGGGCGGTTCCAGGCGGCGGTGAAGGCGGCGATGCCTCCGGAACTGGAGCCGGCGATGGCGCGATCGTTGGGATCGGCACTGAGGTTGACCAGCTTTTGCACTTCAGGCAGAAGCTCGTCGATGACGAAGCGGGCGTTGCGATCGCCCAGGCTATCGTATTCGTACGCGCGGTTGTAACGGTTCTGCTGCGTGGGGTTGAGAGCGGGCAGCACGCCGGGGTTGACCATGACGGCGACGGTGGGCGGCATGTCTTTGGCGGCGATGAGGTTATCGAAAACGACGGGCACGCGGTAGCCGCCGGTTTCATTGGCGAAGCCGCCTCCATCGAAGAAGACCATGAGGGGCGCGTGGGTGGCGGGGTCATATTGGGCGGGGATGTACACCCAGTAATCGCGCGTGGTGCCGGGGAAGAGTTTGGATTGGGTGAAGGTGTACTTTGTGGTCTTGCCGTGAGGCACGTCTTTTGTTTGGGAATCGGGGCCGAGGGTGTAAGTTTGCTGGCCCAGCAGGGAGGTGGCAAGCAGCAAAAGGGAGGGAAGTTTCATGGATTTACCCTGGACTATTCTATGCTTCCGTTTCGAGCGTGGGGACGGGCGATTTCTGCGTGATGGGGGGCGTCTTCGTGTGCCAGGCGGTGGATTGCTCATAGGCTCTGGCGAGCGCCAGCACCTTGCCTTCACTGAAGCGCGGGCCGGCGATCATGAGGCCGATGGGAAGACCTTCGTGATTGAAGCCGCAGGGGATGCTGATGGCGGGAATGCCATACACGTTGAACTGGCCAGTGTTTTCGAGTTCGGGGTTGCGGGGCTTATCGGTCTCTTCGCGTTTGATGCTGGCGTTGACGGTGCGGGGCGTGTGGCGGCGGGTGGGGAGTACGACTAGGTCAAAATCTGCGAAGGCGTCGTCAATGGTGCGGCGCAGTAGATCGAGCTTCCAGCGGGCGCGGACGTAATCGGCGGCTTTGGCGTTAGCACTAGATTGCAGGGCGTTGCGTGTGGCGAGCATGTAGCGGGCGGCGCCGTTCGTGATGTACTCCTCATGGTAGGCGTAACTCTCGCCTTGCAGCGTGATGCCGCGGGTGGTGGGCAGCGTGGCATCGTGAACGGATTTGGTGAGGGTGGCCAGATGAGCGATGGCGGTTTCGATGGCAGTGGCGACATCGGGATCGAGTAAGTCGAAGAAGGGGGCGCGGAGGACGCCCAAGCGGAAGTTTTTGACGGGCTGCTTCGAGAGAGCGACGTAATCTTCGCGGTTATGTTCGACGCTGGCTATATCGAGACGATCGTAGCCGGTTAGTTGGTTGAGTAACATGGCGGCATCTTCCACGGTGCGAGCAATTGGGCCGCAATGATCGAGCGAATAAGTGAGCGGTATGATGCCGCGAATGGAGACCAAGCCGTAAGTGGGCTTGAGACCGACGACGGAGCAGAACGACGCGGGTGTACGGATGGAGCCGCCGGTATCGGTACCGAGCGCGCCGAAGCAGCAATCTGTTGAGACGGCGGCGGCGGAACCACCGGAGGAACCGCCGGGATTGCGGGAGAGGGCCCAGGGGTTGCGCACGGGTCCGTAATAACTGGTGGCGCTGGTGCCCCCCATGGCGAACTCATGCAGATTGGCCTTGCCGACGAATACGGCACCGGCGTTTTTGAGGCGGCGGGTGACTTCGGCATCTTCGGTGGGGACGCGATCGTCAAAGACGGCGCTGGCGGCGGTGGTGCGGATGCCGGCAGTATCGATATTGTCTTTCAGAGCGAGGGGGATGCCGTGAAGGGGACTGCGGAACTTGCCGGCCTTAGCTTCCGCGTCAAGCAGGCGGGCTTGTGCGAGGGCTTGTTCACGGAGAACCGTGATGAAGGCATTGATGAGCGGATTATAGGTTTCGATCCGTGCGAGGCAGGCTTCGGTGAGGACGACGGAGGTGACGGAATGGCTATGAATGCGCCGCGACGCTTCGGCGAGAGTTAGTGCGGAGAGATCTTCCGGCGGAGCTTGGGAGTGAGCGAGGGCGGCTGCGGCGGAGGAGAGGAGGAAGGCGCGGCGCGTGGGCATATCAGGTGATTGTACGCGACCACAAATTTTTTACTCTTTCGTTACTTCTCCGTAACGACTCGTGAGTGAGTCGAAACCTAGACTTGAACCTGATGGGAGGCATGAAGCCTTCATCCATAAAGGAAAGTTATGAATCGATTGATTGGAGTTACAACGTTTGCTGTTTGTTTGTTGACCGTTGGCCGGCTGGGTGCGGCGGAAGGCGACAGAGTTACTTTCACACTACTACCAAACCCGGCGTTTAAAGCTTGTCTTGCTAACCCCGGCTCATTGAATGCGCCGGCGGCCCATGTTACTGTTGTGCGCGGCAAACGGAACGACACGCTGATTGTGTCGACGGAGAATTTGAAGCCGGGTATTGGCCTGGACCTGTTTACCGTGCAGAACAGCTTCTTTCAAGAGGACGGAACGAAAGATCCGAACTTTAAGGGCCTGTTCGGGCTGGCGTGGTATCAATCCGATGTGGAGGTGTCCGCTCTAGGCAAGTCTTCGGTGACGATTCAGACGATTCTTCTGGATCAGATTTTCGGTTTCGATCCGACACACCTGCTGCCGCCGACGAATACGTTTCATGTTGGCCTGTGGTTCAACGATCCGCAGGACGCGGCACCGTGTGGTTTCGACGTAACCAAACCGACGCCTTTCAACGGGGAGCACAAGGCGGGCCCGATGGCGATGATGAGCGTCCCGACGGCGAGCAAGCTGGGGCCGCTTTGCTTGAATCCGGACACCACCGGTAATACGGTGACCTGCAAACCGTAACATGCGCGGGAGTGCCCGGCATATGAGAATGGCTGGGTGGACCGCGTCAGGATGGATAAGTGGCTATGGGCGGCGCGTTTTTTTAAGACGCGCTCCCTTGCCGCTAGAGCTTGTGAGCTGGGAAGGATCGTGGAAGGGGACCAGCCGGTGAAGGCTTCGCGCGAGGTGAGGGTAGGAAGTTTGTTGCGCGTGAAGAGCGATGCGGGCGAGTTTGAGGTGGAGGTGCTGCTGCTGGGCAATCAGCGGGGGCCGGCGGCAATGGCGCAGACGCTGTATGCGGAAACCGAAGGGAGCCAAGAAGCGCGGGCACAGGCGATGGCACAGAAGAAGGCGATTCAACTGTTCGACCCAGTGCCGGAGGGCCGACCTTCAAAGCGCGACCGGCGTGAGATAGACCGGTTTCGCGGGAGAGCGTGAGGGAAGGCCATGCGCGAGTGACTAGTGGCAAGGCCTCCCGACCGTTACAAGGTTAGAAGGGGAACAGCTGGGAAAGGCCCGGGAGGATCTGGGTACCTTCCTTGCGGACAGCATCGAGCGTGGTGGGCTGGATGCGGAGCATGGTCACCACGGTGGGGGCCACTTGCGTGGTTTGGACAGAGGTGGTGACTGTGGAAGCGGGCAGGTTCGCGTTCGAAACCAGCAGCATCACGTTGGTATCGTCATACGAAAAGCCGCCGTGTTCAGCAACCTTCTTCTTGCCGCCGGTGTAGACGACGCCTTGCTTGGGGACGACGATGATGTCGGGCACGCGCGGGTCGGTTGCAGGATCGGCAAACATGAGGGTGAGCGAGTTGCCGGAGAAGATTTCGGCGGTGCCGGTCTGGGCGGCGGTGCTGGCGAGGGTCTTGACAGCGGCGGCGGTTTGCTTCTGATCGGCGAGCCAGAGGAGCGAGATATCGTCCTCAGAGGCGGTGGCGACCAGATCACCGAGTGCGTCGCCAGGCGACTTCATGCCGGGGTTGTCGGACGGGACGCGCGAGACCTGGCCTGGATCTATAGGCGATTGGCCATGCTTGGCGGTGATGATGATCATGCTGTTGTTGTAAATACCCTGGCTCTTTAGTTCCGCGACCATGCTGCCGATGGCTTTATCGACAAATTGAAGTTCACCAAGGAGAGAGGGGCTGGGAGTTCCGAGTGCGTCTGCATAGCCGCCCTTGACGCCGCTCTGGACCAACTTCTGGCCAACGCTTACAGCCTGGAAGTTCATTCCGAACAAGGCTGGGATGGGGGCAGTCTGGGTACCGTCGTGGTTCTTGCCATCGATTTCATTCAGGATGGCTTGGACCTTGAGCGTGTCGTAGCACTGGATGTTCTTGAAGCTATCGGTCCAGGACCCTGTGGCGGTGGTATCGACGACGCTGGTGCAGCCAGGAACGCTGGGGAGACCGACGACCTTGGAGTTGATTTCGGGCGAGAAGAAATCGGCAACGCCGGTACCGCTGGGGCCCTGGTAGAAATCGTAGGCGGGATGTTTGTCGGACCAGGCGGTGTAGCGGCCGGTGGCGCGGACAACTTCGAAGATGGTGTTGACGCGCAGGTAGTTGTGCGGGTAGACGGGAGCGCAACCGTTGGCGGGATCGCGGGGCAGATAGTTGGGGTTGATGCCGCCGCCTCCATCAAGCTTGGTGAGATCGATATCGATCTGTTCATCGAAGCCAACTTGGGTGCCGGTGGTGCCGGGGCAAAGGTTGACGCCGCCGGGGATGCCATAGGGAGTGGTGAGGGTGGGCGGAGAGAGTGACCGGTCATAACTGACGTCGTAATAAAAGCCCGTGGTGCGCGGCAAGCCGCCGGTGGCGAGAGCGGACGAGCCGGGGAAAGAATCTGAAGGCTTTGGGGCGAAGGCTTGTAGGTAAGTGACGCCGGTTTGGGCGAGTTGGGCCATGGCGGGGCAATAAGGAACACCGCCGTTGATGGTGGAAATTCCCTTGGCGCAGTTAGCGAAATCGAGGGAATGCATACCGTCGATGCTGATGAGCAGGACACGCTCAACGTTGTTGTAGACGGTGCGTCCGGAGCCTTGCTGGGCGGCAGCCGGAGTGGCGAGGGCGGCAAGCAGCAACGCGGCACCTACGTGGGTACGGAAACGAGACTTTGAGTACAACTGAATACCTCCAGGGGTAAGTATTAGCTGAAAGACGTTTCAGTTTGATTGCAATTGACTGGGAATTCGTTAGTGGGGTCTAAAGTAAGTAGGGGCGTGATTACTGAAGTAAGCGAGGGCGCGATGAGTGCATTGTATAGTTATGGCGACGATACAAACACCCCGATGCCTGACCGCCCCAATTCTTGAACTCTGCCGACAGCTGAACCCGGCGGCGCTGCCGGTCTTTCTTGCGATTACCCGGAACGCGATTGTGAGCCGAGCGAATGCTTCGAGAATGTTCAACGTAAAGTTCGTGTAGAGGGAGGCAGAATGCAGTGTGGATGGGCAATGTGGGAGTGGCCTGGCGTGATGATAGAAGCGGAGCACCATGCCGTGTAAGAGCCGTTTGCCGGCACCCCATGGATTGACATTTCGCCTTCGATTGAAGACACGCGCCGCTTGTTTCTGCCGGACGATGCGGCCACCTACAATTTCGAAAGCGGAGGTGTTCGCCGGGATAATGTGCGGATAGCCCTTGCGCATGACTCGCTGGTGCGCAATTTTATTCAAGTCGCCGCGGAGCGCAACGCGATTTTGAGTTCGGTTCCCGGGATTGGACAGACTGAGATCGAAGGGAAAGCAGCGCAGCTTTACGAGCGCAGTTGTGAGCAAGCGGCGCTACTTGAAACGCAACTAGGAATGAAGTACACGCCACAGAACGCGCTGTGCTTTTGTGGAAGCGGTCAAAAGGTTCAAACGCTGTCATGGGGAGCCGAGGAAGCTGAAGAACAAGCGATGATTTCGTACCTTAAAGCTAACTGGACAAATTGCAAATGCAAATCGATATCACTCCTGAAACGGAACGGGTGTCCGACGAGGCCATGAGCCGTGAGAGCTTGAATCCAGACAGGTGGTAAGTGGCAACAATGGTCGGCTGGAACGCAACTAACTGACAAAAGTAAGTGGCGCTTGCTTCGGGCGTAAATCGGTACTGGTTCTTCGCGGGTTGACTTAGGTCTTCTTCGCTGGTTGGCGGAAGCCGCGTTCCACCATGTCGTTGGGGTCGGTGGAGACGGGGGAATCGCGCCAGAGCCAGCGCATCATTTCGGGCATGATGGCCCCGCCGAATTTCTGGCCGTGCAGGTTGACGCCCCAGGAGTAATTTACGTCGTAGCCTTTCTGGGTGAGGGCCTTCATGAGGCGAACGTTTTGGTAGAACCAATCGCGCTTTTCTTCGTAGACGCCGTTGCGGAGGCCGCGGTTATCGTTGCGGCCATCGCAGAGGAAGATGCGGATGGGCTTCTTATCGGTGGCGAGTATGCGTTCGGGATAGACGTGGCCGCCGCGAAGATCGACAAAGCTACCCACGTTGCTGAGCACTTTGCGGAACTGGTTGGGGAGCTCCCAGGCGACGGAGAATGCCGCGATGGCGCCGGAGCTGGAACCGCCGATGCCGTGCATTTCGGGATCCTTTGAAATGTTGTACTCCTTGTTGAGCGCGGGCATGAGTTCTTCGGTGACGATGCGGGCGTATTTATCGTCCGGCGTGTTGTATTCGGTGGGACGGTTGGTGGTGCGGTCGCCCCATTCGGAGAGGTTCGGCTCCGGCTGTTCGGGCGTGCGACCGGGGTTGATGAAGACGCCGATCATGACGGGGATTTCGCGCCGGTAGATGAGGTTGTCCATGACGTTCTGGGCGCGGATATCGCCGTTTTCGTCTTTGAAAGCCTGGCCATCCTGAAAGATCATGAGCGCGGCGGGGAGGGCGGCATCGTACTGGGCGGGGACGTAGACCCAATAGGTGTGCTGGGTGCCGGGGTAGACCTTGCTGGGGAGGGTGAAGGGGCCGCGGATTTCACCTTTGGGGACGCCTTCTTGTGGCAGGGAATCGGGGCCGAGGCGGTATTGGGAATTGGGGTTCGGGCCGGGAGGCATGGGGGGAGGGGTGCCTCGTCCGGCAGCGCGAACAGCTGGGGGCGCATTAGGCGCGGGCGGGTTAGCCGGGGTTTGGGAGAAGGCCGCGGTGGAGAGGGCCAGGGTGATGAAGGCTGCTGAACGTTTCATGCGTGTGTTCCTAGCCATACACTTTATCCGCACTGAGGGTGGAATGGGGCGTGCGAGAGTGGTGGCATATGGCTTGGGCATTGGTGACGGGCGCGTCGGCCGGGATCGGTATGGAGTTGGCAAGGTGCTGCGCGCGCGAATTCGATGTGATTTTGACGGCGCGGAGAGAAGCGCCGCTGCGCGAGTTGGCAGCGAGTCTTGAGGCGGGAGGACGCAAGGCCAAGGTGGTGGTTTGCGATTTGGGCTCGGTTGGGGGAGCGGCGGAACTGGCCCGGGCTTGTGAGGGGCTTGAGGTGGAAGTGCTGGTGAACAATGCGGGATACGGTCTGGCCGGGCGCTTCGCGGAACTGCCAGTGGACGGCCAGGTTGGTCAGGTGGATCTGAACATTCGCGCGCTGACGGAACTGAGCCGCTGGATGGTGCCTGCGATGGTGGCTAAGGGTCGGGGGCAGATTCTAAATGTGGCATCGACGGCGGCGTTTCAGCCAGGGCCGTTCATGGCGGTGTATTGCGCGACTAAGGCTTATGTGCTTTCGTTTTCGCTGGCGCTGCGGGAGGAGTTGCGCGGCACGGGTGTGACGGTGACGGCGTTGTGTCCGGGGGCAACCGAATCGGAGTTTGCGGGGGTGAGCGGGGCGAGCCCGAAACTGTTTGCGAAGGGGAACACGATGAGCGCGAGCGAGGTGGCGCTACTTGGTTATCGGGCGATGAGGCGGGGAAAGGGCCTGACGGTGACGGGGACGCGAAACCGGTTAATGGCTTTTTCCACCAGGTTGGTGAGCCGGGGGATGGCGACGAAGATTGCCGCGGGGATGATGAGGCCGAGGTAAAAATGCCGGTGGAGGAGCGGGAGTAATGGAACGGCTCACGGGTTTGGGCGAAAACGGGCCTTCAGGCTTTTGTAAACGGTGGAGCGTGGACCAACTGCGATCACCCGGTATGTTCTTTTGGAGACGTTCGCCTCAAACACCAGCCGGAATTCTGAATCGGAGCCGAATCTGGTCACCAACAAGATGCCGGTATCATTCGAGGCGTTTCGTTTGGGCTTGGCACCCTCTTCCAGTTCGTTAACGACGGCGATTACCTGTCTCTTGATATAAAGGGTGAGTTCTGCAAATTGATCGCGGGCACGAGGGAGGAACGTGACATGCCACTGCTCAAACTCCATGGCGCGCTTTCACTTCGCTCCACGGAATGGCTTCGTCGTATTCGGAGGGATCGATACTTATCTCTTCGATATGCTCTTCCTCTTCCGGCCAGTAGGCGAGATCGCGCAGCCACACTTCCGGTGAAACGGATTCGGCGGGGTTCTTGGCTGGGGTCTGTTGAGAAAGCGTACTTCGGCAAGCATCTTCCGCTGCGTTGCGGGTGGGGGCTGTCACGCTGAATGTTTGATCTTCAGCAATGGATGCGATGAACCCGCTGGCGGGCAATGGGATCGAGAGGATTGAATTAGGCTGCACCGGTGGCAGGGTGATGGCGAAGCTTGATCGCGCGTTCGTCGTTCGAAGTGTTCATGCGACGTGTTCGGGTGGCCATGGTTACTGGTGCTTCTCAAGCTATTTTACCGCCGCTCGAGGATTGCGGAACCGAAGTAAAAATGCCGGTGGAGGAGCACTCTCCCTCCTTCCACCGGCTCACCGCAACTCCGTATGTCTGACGGAGAAGCTGAATCCCGGGGGGAACGTCGCGGGAGCTTTCGGGTGCCCACGCCCGGAAGCATCAAACCGCGGGAACCAAGTCCCGGCGAGTTCAGGCTAGCGCGGTTGCGGGTGGTTGCTGAAGGCGTAACGGCGTATGTAGCTGATAGCACGGCGAATAGAGATTTAAAATTTTTGTGACGCGCGAGGTTGCCATACTGAAGGTGATGGTGCCGGGCGGGAAAATCCAAGTGGAATCGATACGCCGGCTGCTTCCGGCGGGGAAGCCGTTTTCAGCGGTTTATGCGTGGAGCGAGGATCGGCCGAGTTGGGATGGCGTGGTGACTTTGGCGCGGGAGGGAACGCCTGTTACGGTGCTGTGCCGCAACGGGTCTGCGCTGCAGGCGCGGAAGCTGGCGGTGGATTTTCCTGCGATGCGGGTAACCGAGGTTCCGGACGGTGCGGGAGATCTGCTCTGGATTGACGAGTATGGCCGGCAGAGCGAGCTGCTTCGCGACACTCTTTCGAGCGGGGCGCGTCCGGCGGTGATTGTGACTCGCGACGGCAGCGAGGACGCGGATACACGGCGCGGCAAGTATGCGCTGCTGATTGAAATGCGGTACTACTTCGCGGGGCTTTCCGGTGAACACTCTTTGTGGACCGCGACAAAGCAAACGCTGGAGAGCGCATACCCGGTTTTACCCGAGTTGCCGGAGAGCATTCGAGCGCTGCCGGTAGCTGGCGCGGGAGTGGTTCAGTTGGACCGCGTGATGGTGGAACCGGGCAAGATTCTGCAGATACCGGCGCGAGCCGATTTTGGAATTTCGGGATGGGCCATGATTGCGGTGGGCCAAGCTCCGGCGGAGTATCTGTTCGCCCGAGTGCGTCATGACGAGACTGCCGTGGACGAGTATCTGGCGCTGCCACGCGAGGCGCGCACCGATGTGAGGGAGCATTTCCAAATGGAGAAGCTGCTGATGACCGGTTTCCGCGCCGACGTTTCGCCGCTGTGCCGACGGATGGGAACGCATACGGTATCGGTGGTGCAATCCGACGGCGTTGCTCTTTACGATAGCGGGCCGCTGTTTCAATTCGCAATTCAATTGCAGGAATATGAGAAGACCGCGCGCGTGGGTCTGGCGAACCGCTACATTCGCGGGGGCGGCGTGGAGATTGGCGCGCTGCAAAAGCCGACACGCCTGAATGAGGCCTGTCAGGTTCGCTATATCGACCGGATGACTCTGGAGAAGTTGCTGGAACACTATCCGGAGATGGCGCAGATTCCGGTGCAATCGCCGGATATTGTGGACGACGGGCAGTTGCTGCAGCACATCGCCGAGGGGTCACAGGATTTCGCGATTGCGAATCACTTTCTGGAGCATTGCCCGGACCCGATTCGCAGCATTCACAATATGCTGCGCGTGGTGCGGCAGGGTGGGATTTTATATCTGGCGGTGCCGGACAAGCGGCATACGTTCGACCTGCGCAGGCCGGTGACTGCCTATGCGGCGCTGAAGAGCGCTTATGTCAGTGGACGGCGGGCGGGGTGCGCGGATCTGTTTTACGAGTGGGCACACCTGGTGTATCGACTGCCGCCCGATCAAGCCAGGGCGCGCGCGGAACAGTTGATGGAGGAAGACTACAGCATCCACTACAACGTGTGGTCCACGGGAGACCTATTGAGCTTCTTGCTGGCGGCTCGGCAGGATTTTCAGATTCCTTTCGAACTGCTGGCCGTGGTTTCTTCGGAGAATGAAACAATTGTTTTGCTGGAGCGGACGGCGGGCAGACTGCCAATCTGATTCCAGAGGTCCCGCCGCAGAGTGTGCTGGGCGGCGAGCGTGTGATTGAGTTCCACATCGCGATAGGCGGCTTCGCCCATTTGCCGCCGCAATTCGGAATCGGTAATCAGGAGGCGCATGGCCTGATACCAGGCTTCTGCTTCCTGAGGGGAATTCGCTTCCAGCGCGGGAAGGCAGATGCCGGTTTCGCGCTCACGCACAACACCTTCAAAGACACCGATTCCCGAGAAGATGGCGGGCAGCCCCAGAGCGGCGTAATCCAGATATTTTATGTAGCTCTTGCAGCGGTTGAATTCATCATCCACCAGCGGGGCTACGGCAAAACTCCAATTGTTTTCATTGCGGATCCATTCGATGAAGAGCGGATAGGAGTGTCCGTAAATGGCGGGCACGGGGATGACGTTGAACCAATCGCGCTTACGATCGTCGGGCATGATGCCGACGAGGTCAAGCTCGATGGCGGCGCCGAATTCGGCTTTGAGGCGGCGCATGGGGCGCTCCAGAATTTCGAGATCGCGGCCATGCGTCATGGTGCCCATGTAGAGGATGCGAAGGGGATGCGCCGCGGGGCGGAAGGGTTCTTTGGCAAGGGCTTTGCGAGGGGCATTGCGGGTATGGAACCAGAGCGCTTCATCAAGCGCGTTGGGGATGACGCGGATATCGGGATTCAGCTGCGCGAGGCGGTGTTTGAGAACGGGGCTCGACACCAGCACCATGGCCGCGTGGCGTGCGATGAGTTCGGCCGGGGCGATGAGCGGCATGTAGAAGCTGCTATCGGCATGGCCGGCATGGATATTGAAAAGGTCATCGTCGGTTTCGTAGATGATGCGGATGCCGTGTTTGCGGCAATGGCGCACAAGCTCTTCCGCCAGCGCCAGAGTGGGGATGGTGGTGCGCTGAACCAGCAGGACATCGGCCGTCATGGTGAGAGCGCTTTCGGGCGTGGTGACGGCGAGGCGAATGAAGCTCTCCATCTTGTCGTGCATGAGGGGCAGGTAGGCGCGGATATACCCGCAACTCTGCATCTGGCCCGATTCATACGACGACAGCAAGGCGACGACTGAAAGGCGGCCGGTTTCGCAAAGGTCCACGGCTACGGTTCCGTGGGGGCGATGCTCGAGATAGGTTTGGGGATAGAAGAACGGATCGGCAGTGGGGCGAGTGGGCGGGGCGTTGGGAGAGACGCCGGCGATCATGGATTCGCGGGCGCGAAGAAAAATCTTGATGAGAGCTTCGGGCTCGGCGGACCAATCGTAAACCCAGGTCCAGGCACGGCCGGCCAAGCGTTCGGGAAGCGCGCCCAGGGCTGGGGCGGCCACGGGAAGCCCGAGTTCCAGGCAGACGCTAAGCGTATAGCTGAACGTTTCGGGCCAGCGCTGCGGGAACCAGATGAGGCCGGGGTTTACGGTGGCGAGCACGCCGGGCAATTCGGGGCGCGTGTACTCGCCGGTTTCGGTGAAGGAAAAGGGGCCGTGTGAGCGGACTTGCGGTTCGCAGTAGCCCACGAGAGTGAACTCCACGGGGAGCGACCGTTCGGCCGCGATCTGAGCGCAGCGTTCCAGGTTCTGAAGTCCTTTATGCCAGGACATGACGCCGAGGGCTGCGATGCGCAACACGCCATCCGGTTCCAGGCGCGGAGGTTGGACGGGTTGGGCAGGCAATTGATCGGGGTGAACGGCGGCCTGGATGCGCGCGGCGGGGTAATGGCGGCTCATGCGGGCGGCGGTATCGGCAGAGGGGGCAATGACGCGTTCGGCTGAATTCAGGAGCCAGGAATATTTAGCGCGCCAGGAGCCGATATCCAGATTCAGGTGCGGGAGGGTGGTGCGAATGCATTCATTGCAACCGGATTCATCGGGTTCGCCACAGTACTTGCCATTTGGCTTGGCGAGGACGAAGCGCGGGCAGATGGCCAGGTAATCGTGAACCGTGAAATCGAGAGGAACATTCAGATCGTGGCGAAGTTTTTCGAGGGAGAGGGAATGGCGGAGGACGTGGTGAACGTGCATGCGCGAGATGCCAGCGGAGCGCAGCAGGCTGAGGAGCGTCAAGTACTGGCGGTTGAGATCGAACGAAAGAGAGATGCCTTCAGCGGGGTCGGGAGCACAAAGGAGGACGAGCGGGCCTTCGGTGGGCCGGAGTTCGAGAAAGTTTGCCTTACCGTGCAAGGCCTGGACCAGCTCTTCAATATGCTGGCGAATGCCGCCGCCCAGATCATGAGTGACCAGCAGGATGGCCGGGAGGGGAGAGTTACGGAAGCGCGCGGCGGTGAGGGCGAAACGGTACGGCAGCGCGGGGTCGCGCGAAACATGGCGCGCGACTTGAGCCAGATACCCTGGATAGCGGCGCGTGATGGCTTGCACGCCCCGTTCGCGCGCCTGCACGGCACCCTGGGCGAAGCTGACGCTGCCGGCGTGATACACGAAAACATCGGCGGCCAGGACGTTGCGCCACCCGGTGGCGGCGGCACGCAAGGAGAAATCGTTTTCCTCGCCGTAGCCTTTGCCGAAGGTTTCGACGTCGAATGGGCCAACGGCTTGAAGACACTCGCGCCGGATGTACATGCAGAAGCCAACGGCGGTAGGGATATCGAGAATGCGGCCGCTGTTGACTTCGGCGGCGAGACGATCCAACTGGTCAACAGGGGTGTGGGGCGGGAGCGGATTCTCTTCACAAAAGCGCGGGTAAGAGCAGATGGTGGCGTTATTCGAAAAGGGCGTGACGGTGCCGATGTGGGGGGCGCTGTAGGCGGCGCGGACCAGCCGATCAAGCCAGCCCTCGGCGACGGCGGTATCGCTATTGAGGAGGATGACATCGCGATCCGGATGGAGCGCCATGCCCAGGTTCACGGTAGCGACAAAGCCCAGGTTCGCCTCATTTTCGAGCAGGGTGAACGCGCCGGTGGCGGAACCTTCGCGTAACCAGTCGGTGAGCGCCGCTTCGGGGCTGAGGTCATTGATGACGATGAGTTCGAAAGGTTCGCGGTTGCGGGCGGCGAGCACACTTTCAAGACAGGCGCGGGTTTCGTCAAGCCCCTTGTAAACGGGAACGACGATGTCGACTTGACGGCCGCGAGCGGGCGGCAGCGGGGAGATGGCGGCGGGGAGGAAGCGTTCGACGCACTCCATCGCGTTGGTGCGGTTGCCTTGCCGGCGGCCGTCGAGCGCGAAGTGTTCGAGAGGCGTCAGCCCTTTGAGAGTATGGCCGTACTCCTCGCGATAGAAGAGGGTATCGAAGAGCGGGTGCGGATCACGGCCTTCCGCCGCGCCGTGTTCCAGATAATGCTGCACGGTTTCGACGCGGGCTTGCGCGACATCGGGATTGCGCGAGCGGTAAAAGGCGGGGTCGAACCAGGGGTGCGGGCGGCGGCCTTCGAGTGAGCCGAAGAGGACGTAATGGGTGAGGGGGTCCATGCCGGAAGCGGCGACATCGGGGTGGACGGCCAGGTAGAATTCTCCATCGAAAAGCGGGTGTGGCTGAAGGTTTTTTCGCCAGCCAACCTGCAAATAATGAACGACGGGATTATGTTGACCGGTTTTCACTTCAGGCGCCTGGGCCAGGTAAAACTCGGTATCGAATAGCGGGTGCGGATTGCGGCTTTCACGCCAGCCGGCACGCAGGAAATGGACTAGTGGATCGATATTCGCGGCGGCTACATCAGGATAAGCGCGCAGATAATAGGCGCCATCGAAAAGCCAATGCGGGGAAATTGCGGCTTGGGAGCGCAGGTAATGATAGGCCGGATGGATGCCGGATTCGGCGAGGCCGGGGATTCGCAAAGAGTAATAATCTTTATCGAAAAGCTGTTCGACATCGGTGCGGAGAATGGCGCGCGCCGCGGCGACGTACCACCCCGATAAGGTGGCATGAAGCTTTTGTTTGAGGGCTTTCGGCCGTGGTTTGGGAGCCTGATTCTGAACGGTGGATTCAAGCGCGGAGAGAGCGGACTGTACGCGGGCCAGGTTTTGGTTCTGTTCGTCAAACAGGGCGCGGAGAGACTTTAGATTGTTCTCGACGTCGCGCAATCTGTGCGCAAGGAGGTCGCGGCCGGGTGTACGTTCGTCCATCTTTAAAGTTGTTCGCCCGATTGACTATTTAAGCATGGGAGGGAAGGGCGATGGCATATACTCGATCCCTCCATGAAGTTTCTACGAATCCTTTCTTTGGCGATTCTGGCATTTCAGATTTATATTCCCTGGAGCGTTCCCCATTTTGCGACGCAGGATGGACCATCTCATGTTTACACGGCTTTTGTTACGAAAGATTTGGTTTTTCATCGCCACACGTCGCCCTACCACGCGCTTTATTTTGTACAAAAGTTTGCCCTTCCGAACTGGACGGGCACCTTACTGTTGGCCGGATTCCTGGGCGTATTCGGGCCGGATCGCGCGGAAGCCTTTGTAACGACCGTCTGCCTGCTGGGCGGTTACGGGGCGCTGGCCTATTGCGCGGCGGCTTTTGCGGGAAGAAAGGTTGAGCCGTTTCTGTTGGGGAACTGGTTGGTGGAATCGTGGTTTTTGTGGGCCGGTTTTTATAACTTTTGCCTGGGGATGGCGTTACTGATGGCGCTGGTGGGGTACTATGCCCGGCATCGCGTGGAATTGAACTGGCGTAGGGCGCCGGTACTGGCGGGGGGCTTGGTGTTGCTGTTTTTCACTCACTTGATTCCGGCTGTTCTGGCGGGGGTGGCATTGTTCATGATGGAAATTTGGCCGGGTAGTGGTGGCCGCAAAGAGTGGGGGAGGCCGGCGCTGGCGATCGCGCCCACGGCGGGGTTGGTGCTCTTGTATGCCTCACGGTTTCGAGGGTCGGCCTTTGTGAAGAGCGACGTTCGGGAGGCGCTGTCGCACTTTCCGGATAAGCTGTTCTTCTTTCGCGGCGGCTGGCTGGGTGAGCAGCGATTCCTCTGGCCCGTGATCCTGTGCCTGATCGTGTCCGCGATTCTGTGTCTGCGGCGGGCGGAATGGAGGACGCCGCGAGGCGCGCTGGGTGACGGCCACTTGCTTTTTCGCGAAATCCAAATCGGCCAGGGCCTTCTGAGGATCGCCTTTCGCTTTTTGCACTTCGGCTTCGTAGGGGCGGGGATCCAGGGTGTAAAGCGGCTGTCCGGCACCTACGTCAGCGCCTACTTGAAACAGGCGGCGGTCAATGTACCCATCCACGCGGCCCCGGATATCCACAATATCGCGAGCGAACGTCTGAGCGGAATAATCGTTAAAAATGGGAACGTTTTCCGCTTTTGCTTCGATGATGCTGACGGGTGTGGGAGGGAATTGAGGAGGCCCTTTCGCATCGCTGGCTTTGGACGAGCAACCGACACTCAAGAGCCCAAGCGAACATGCGATGGAAACTAGAGCTTGAGATGACCCAAGCGGCCCCAGAGTCGCAAATTTGACGAAATCGCGCTGAAGCTCAAGGCGATTTTATGTTTTCGAGGGTATAAATCAGATCAGTTACAACGACGGTGGCGGTAATAGGGTCGCCCGCATGAAGCTTGGTGGGGTCAGGGACCGGATATTCCATGGTCATGGCATCCATCCATCCCTCGATCTTCTCGTTGTAGATGTTTGCGGTCTTATTTTGAATGTCTACAGACTGGACTTTGCCATGCAGCGTGAACCGGCGCACTTGTGGCGCGGTCTTACAGGCGCTGAACAAAAGCGCCACGCAGAGCAGAGTTCGCGAGTGCAACTATTTCATCTTGTAGCCGCCGCTTTCCAGTTTTTCCCGGTGAGCGGTGTGGCACGGCATACAGGTGGCGCCGATCTTCTTAGCACTGGCACCGGCCTTTTCGAGGTCATTTGATTTGGCGGCTTCGGCGGTTTCGTTGGCGGCCAGTTGGGCGTTGTGGGCCCACTTCACCGCATCTTCGGTGCTGGATTTGGCATAGAAGCCTTCCACATCTTTGAAAAGGCTGGAAACCTTTTCCGCATCTTTGGCGGCATCTTCCGCTTCTTTCGCTTCAAAGTGCTTGCGCATGCTGCCCATGGTGCCGGCAATGGATTTCATCCATTTGCTGAAATCGGCTTCGTCCTGGGCAAAGCTGGTGGAGGCGAGGAGCAGGGTGGCCGCTGAGAGGACAAGTTTCCGCATGGGAGCGATCATCTCACAAAAGCGGTAAGGTCTCCAACAGGGCGTTGATCGCGTTTGGGCCCGCTTCTGCTTGGGTGGTTACTTTGGTACAAATAAAAGCAGAAGGAGTTTTGATGTTCCGGTTTGCTGTGCTGGCGCTCATCGGAATTCCGCTGCTTGCGCAAGGGGGAACCGTTCGCGTGGAACCGCGGGAGGATGAGATCCCCCGCCAATCGGCAAACCTGGAAATTGTCCCGATGTCCTTTGGAGACCAAACGTCGTTTTATCTGCGTCATAGTTTTGACGTGGGGTCACTGCTGAGTCCCGCGATTCCAGCGGCAATATTGATGGCCAGTCCACCAAAGCGCTACCCGCGGGAGTGGAGGGCTGGCGGAGGTGCCTTTGGTAGAACTTTTGGCGACGCACTCGCTTCGGAAACGGCGGCTGACACGGGCAAGTATTTAGCTGCCGCTCTGTTGCACGAAGACCCGCGCTATTATCCCGATAGAAACAGGCACCCCTTGCACAGGGTGTTTTACGCGCTGGCGTTTACGGTGGTGGACCGCTCCACCGCAGGCAAGCCGCGCCTGGCTATTTCAAACATCGCCGGGTCGGTAGCCGGCGGCTTCGTGGGGAGGGCTTATTTGCCGGACGGATATTCTGATAACACGCACGCGCTGCAAAGGTCGGGAGGTATTTTCGGCGGCTATGTGAGCACGCAGTTGGTTGGTTTTGCTACCGGCAATTTGGTACAGGAATTCAAGCCGGAACTCAGAGTGCTTGCGAAGAAACTGCATGTTCCCTTCATGAAATGAAAAAATTGAGCTGGCTGGTCACTGTTTTGCTGCTGCCGGTGATTTGTCTTGCCGAGACAATCCCCTTGATTCACGGAACGACATTGTCCGGTGAAGAAGTGGTTCTTCCCCGCGATCTACGGACGCAGCATTCCATCCTGATTCTGGGGTTTAGCGAGCGGAGCGGCGAGAGTTCCCGCGGGTGGAGCAAAAAAATCTGGGCTGAACTGATTAGTGAGAGACACGATCTTAGTTGCTATCAGGTGCCTGTTTTAGCTGCCGCGCCCCGATTGCTGCGCGGGGTGATTGTACGGGCTATTAAAAAAGATACGCTTGAAGAACAGCGTCACTATTTTGTTCCGATTTTTGAAAAGGAGCAGGAATGGAAGCGAACTGTACAGTTTAGCGAACCTGACACGGCTTACCTGCTACTGGTGAAACAAAGCGGCGAGGTGGAATGGAAGACGCATGGCGAGTTCACTCCAGAACGTATGCGGGAAATGAAAACCCTGTTGCACCGATAATCGGCGAGCGCCAGCACAGCTTAGCGTACAAACAAAACGCCCAGATGGTGCGCCCGACAAGATTCGAACTTGTGACCTTTTGCTTCGGAGGCAAACGCTCTATCCAGCTGAGCTACGGGCGCGCGGCGTTGTGCTAACCTCTCAATAGTATCGCACCACGCTACTCGAGAAGCTGGAGAGGTGGCTGAGTGGTCGAAAGCAGCGGTTTGCTAAACCGTCGTACGCCTCTAAAGTGTACCGGGGGTTCGAATCCCCCCCTCTCCGCCAGTTCTCACTTCCGCCTAAAAAGCGTAGCATCCATTTAAGTAGCGCAGCAATTTCGCGCCAATATATAAAAGGGGTGATAGCATTATGTTAGATTCAATACTTGTCTCTGCCTAAATACGCAGTGCGGCATATCGCTAAAGGGTGAGTTAGTGAGTTCAGGTTTTCATTTGGAAACGATTTTGTTAGTGGAGCATGACCAGGCAGTACGGTCCGTTGTTCAAGACGTACTTGTGAAAGCCGGGTTTGAAGTTCTGGTGGCCTGCACTGGCCCGGAATCGTTGCAGATCGAGAAGAACCGGGATGGCGCGATCAATCTTCTGTTGGTGGATATACGGCTTCCTGGCACAACCGGCCCCGATCTGGGAGCAGCGTTCCAAAACCTGCGGCCCGATATTCATGTGATGCTCATTTCCGGGTTTCCCGATGGGGCGCTTCTCTTATTGAATTACGGCTGGTATTTCATTGTGAAGGAAAAAATTCCCGGCGTACTGGTGGAAAGAGTCAACGACGTTCTTCACACTCCCCGGCGCGATCAGGGCGTTTATCAGTTTCTCACAAAGCCCTGTATTCTGGGGCTGTTTCAGTAAGTTGCCATGGCTACCTCACCGAACGGCGGCACGAGTCAAAAAACCATTCTTGTGGTGGATGACGACGCGATGGTTTTGAAACTGGTGTCAACTATCCTCGAGACCAAGGGCTACAGCGTATTGAAAGCGGGCGGCCCAGCGGAAGCTCTCCGTGTGGAATCGGCCGAACTGGGCGAGATCGATTTACTGCTTTCCGATGTCATGATGCCCGAGATGACCGGGGTTGAACTGGCGACGCGAATTACGCAGAATCGTCCCGGAGTCCGGGTGGCGTTCATGTCCGGTTACGCCGACGGAAATGTGTTGTTTCTCAACAGCGGTTGGAAGTTGATGAAGAAGCCCTTTGTCATGGAGGGGCTTTTGGAACTGGTGCAGGAAGTACTTCGCAGCCCGCCGCCCGCGGCACTGGACCATTTCGATACACGCGCCGTTAAGCCGATAGGCTCTTAAAAATCAACAGGGCGGCTCCGGCGAGGAAACCGAGACCCGCTTCGTATTCCCGATTTTTCTTGTAGAGAGCAAGCCGGAAACGGCCAATGGAACGCGTAAACGTGAGGCGCGGGAAGAGCTTGGGCACCCGTGCGGCGTAAGCCGGAAAGGCTGGAAAGATATCGCGAAGGTGTTGCTCCTCCAAACCGATCACGGGGAGATAGATCAGAAGAAACACGGCTCCGAACACCACGGCCAGCGCCCAACTGGCGGAGGCGATGGCGAAACCCGCGGCGGAGATCAGCGTTCCGACGTAAAGCGGGTTGCGCACCAGGGCATACGGGCCTTCCGCCGCAAGCGAGCTATCCTTGGCCAGATTGCCTGCGGCCCACGCGCGCAGTGCCAAGCCGAGGAACGCGACCGGTAACCCGAGCGCGAGCGATCTTGAGGTGGGTTGCGAAAACCAGGCAAACGCGGCCACCAGTATGAATCCGGCGGAGACTCGCAGCTTGGCCACACGGTCAGCGTAGGCTTTGGGGAAGGTCACGCCAAACATGGTACTTGCGTTTTCAAAGTGGCCAATGCCGTGGAGGGAGTAACGGCCCACATGGCGGGGTCAATCTCCGGGCCCCGAACATAAGCGCCGCTACGGCCATCGGCGCGCCGCAGTTTGGGCACAGCGGTGGGGTGCGTTAACACTTGCAGGCTACCGCCATAGGGGCCGTTTCGGACGGGGTCGGTGGGGCCAAAGATCGCAATGCCTGGTTTGTTTAGAGCCGCGGCCAGATGCATGGGGCCGGAATCGACGCCAATGATGGCGGTTGCGCGGCGCGTGGCATCGATCAGCCCTTCCATTCCGCTCACGTGGACAATCGCTCCGGGGATAGATCGGAGTATGGCTAGCGATGAGGGAGGGCCATTTACCACCAGGGGCAGCCCCAGTTCGCGGCGCAGCATACCGGCCAGTGCCGCGTAATATTCCAGCGGCCACTGTTTGCTCACCCAACCGGCAAGCGGGTTAGCCAGAACGAAGCCATCGCGCGGCAGATCGCCTTCGGGAGCGCCAGAGGGGAGAGGAAACTGGCGGAGCAGGCTCACCGCGCCGGCGGCTTGGGCCAAAGTGAGATTGCGGTCCACCGCGTGCGCCATTCCGGCTTGCACTGATTGCGAATAGAAGAACGCGGCAGCGCGCTCACGCACGTCAGCGCGGCTGAAACCGACGATTCGTTCCGGCCTTGCCAACGTGGCAACGATGGCCGATTTGAGTAGTCCCTGAAAATCCACCGCGAGTGAATAGCGATGTTGGTGCAGCGCCCGGCGCGTGTGCCACCAAGTGCGGGGATGCCTGCGATCGACGCAGATCACGCGATCGACAAACGGGTTATCCGCCAGAAGCGGAGCCCAGGGAGCGTCGACGATCCACGTCAGGCACGAGGCGGGGAAATTGTGCTTCAGCGAGGCGGCGGCGGGCAGTGCGTGCAACACGTCGCCCATTGCGCCCAAGCGCACCACCAGAATATTTTCCACTTGCTTCAAGGGCGGGTTAATCACCTGAATCTCCATTCTTTTGCTGAACGTGAGCAATCAGGCGGGTGGTGCGCGCCTTATCTATTTCGCGGTCGTCCACGAACCGGGCTCCCGGAAAGCGGGTAACGGGTGCTTCGGTGATGACAACCAAATCCACCATGGCGAGTGAGGCTGCCAGTTCCGCTCTCGCCTGCATTGGAAGCAACGAGCCGGGCACCTGTGCGATCACAACAATCAGCATACCCGCCTCCAGGGCGAGGGTTCTCACCAGGCGAACGCGCTCTGCGGTGAGTACATCGAAGTGTGAAAAGAGAACGGTAGTGCCGGTGCCGGACGCGCGCTCGGCAGCCTCTTCCAGCGTGACGATTTTTGCGCGCGTGTCCATTCTAGTGAACACCGGCCAGCAGGGATGACGCTTCCGCCACTACGCGACCGGTGCTAACTCCCGTCATGCAACGATGATCGATGGGGCACTCACGCAGCAGGCAGGGGCTGCACTCCACAGGATGCCGAACAATGCGGGCGCGGTCGCCGGTGGGACCGGTGGTGGTGTCGTCCGTCGCGCCAAAGATTGTAACCGTGGGGATGCCGGCGGCGGAGGCGATGTGCATGGCGCCGGAATCATTGGTCAGGAACAGGGCGCAGGCAGCCGTCATATCGATGAACTCCGGTAGCGATGTTTTGCCGGCAACATTGAGGCCGCCCGCTTGCGTGGCGACAGCTTCGCAGAGCGGCCGCTCGGCTTCGGATCCGAATACCAGAATGGACGCCTCCAGCGGGCCGGCAATGGCGCGCGCGGATTCGGCGAAGCGCTCCGGGAGCCAACGTTTCGCAGTGCCGTAAGCAGCGCCGGGGCTCACACCGATGACAGGCGCAGCGATGCCGAGCGCGGCGAAGTGTGCGCGGCCACTTTCAGCAGCGGCGGCCAGACCTTGCAGCCTGATGGGAGCATCTTCAGGCAGGCGATCGATCATGCCGGCGCGATGCAGCAGCTCCAGGTAATAGAACCGTTCATGACGCGGCAAGGCGCCGGGCTTGGGGACGGGTACGGCATCGGTCAGAAGCCAGCCACGGCCATCGCGGTTGTATCCGATGATGCGGGGAATTCCCGCTAGCCGCGCGACGGCTGCCGCTTCAAATGCATTCTGCAACAGGATGGCGCAATCGAAGCGCTCGCGTCGAAGCGCTTGAGCGGCGCGCCACTTGGCACGCAGGTCTCGACGGCCCGACTGCGGCGTGTACGGAATCATGCGAGCGATAGAGGTTTCGCGCGCGTAGAGACCGGCGACCCAGGGACGCGCCAGCACGGTGAGCTCCGCTTCCGGGTGGCGCTGGTGGAGAGCGCGGATGGCGGGGAGCGACATGACCGCATCGCCAATCCAATTTGTGGCGCGGATCAGGATGCGAGTCAATCTATTCTGGCTGCCGCGCCGGAGAGTGCCGTCTGAAGCGCCGCGGCGAACGGTGAAGCGGCAGGCGGTGGAATTGGGAGTGTCGATTTAAGAGCCGGCGGCGGGGCGGCGGGCGCTTGAACAAAAGGCGAAGCCTCAAGGGCGGACGGCTTCATTTCCGGCTCTAAATAGCGCGCCTTTTTCAGCACCACGCGTTCCAGAGTGGAGTTGTAGCCGGTGAAGCATCCATCGACCTGGCGGTCACCCTCGATCAGTTGACGCATGCATTCCATTTTTGAATCCATATCGTCCAGGTGATGCAGCAGCAGTGCTTCCGGAAATTGCGGCAGCTTGGGTGACCCGAATTCCAGATGGCCGTGATGGCTGATGACCATGTGTTCCAGCAGTGTGCGAAGCGGCTCAGGAAAATCGGGCAGCCTGGCGATCTTGTCTCCCATCATGCGAAGCGCGATCATCATGTGTCCCAAGAGCTGGCCTTGGGTGGTGTAGGAGAAGCCGCGATCGTAACTCAGTTCGTGGATTTTTCCGATGTCATGAAGAACCGCTCCCGCAATCATCAGGTCCAGATCGATGATGGGGTAATGCCGCGCAGTCGCAAGGCACAGGTTGGCAAGCGAGAGCACATGCTCCAGCAAGCCGCCCAGAAACGCGTGGTGAATGGTCTTGGCGGCGGGCGCTTGCCGGTAGCGTCGCGCAATTTCGGGGTCGTCCAAGAGCCCATCCAGCAACGCTTTGATATCGGCGTTCTTCACCTGCGAGACAATGCCGCGAAGCTCGGCCCACATCTGGTCCACGTTGCGCAGAGTAGCCGGGAAAAAGTCGGCAAACTCCACCTCATGATCGGGCATGAGCCGCAGCTTGTGAATGGTGAGCTGCGGGCGATTCATATGCAACTGCACGGAACCCTTTACCTTGATGAAGCTGTCGCGGTCGAACGCTTCCAGCACTTCGGCGACGTTGTCCCACATCTTCGCGTCGATCTTGCCGGTCTTATCGCCCAGCATCAGCGATAGGTATGGCTCGCCGGTTTTCTTTTCCCTAACCTCTTTTGAATGAACTAAGAAACAGGCTGTAACAGGCTGATTGAGAGCAAGCTCGTTGACGAAAGGAGACTTCATTGCGGCTGTGGCGCGGGCGGCACGGGAGTAACAGTAGGCGTGGGCGGCGGGAGCTTGGTGTTGATCTTGCTGGAACCGCGCGGCACAATGCCCAGAAGCCGCTTGCGTTTCCGTGAGGCCACCTCTTCTTTGGTGGTGGTTTCGGGCTTGAGCGTGGCGGGATCTTTCCAGGAAGTATCCTTGCCTGGCGCGGCGCCAGAATCTACATAGCCGCCGCGAATCTCAAGGAAGGCATCCTCACGCAGCTTGGTAAGATACGTGCGCAACGCGGGCTGCATGCGGGGCGTATAAAGGCGCTCCATCACTTCGTTCTTTACATCTTCCAGAGCCGCTTGGCCGGGCGCATAGCGCTCTTCCACTTTCAGAAAAACGAACCCATTATCGGTCTTCACCAAGTCTGTGACATAGCCCTTGTTCTGTTTGAACACTACATCTTCAATCTCTTTGCGAAGTTGGCCTTTTTTAAAGGAACCAAGCTCGCCCTCGCTCTTGGCGCTTTCGGCTGCTGAATAATCGCGGGCGAGCTGCGAAAATTTTTCACCCTTTCGCGCGCGGGCTTGAATGTCTTTGGCTTTCTTCTCAGCGGCAGCCCATCCAGCGGGACTCTTGTCCGTGGGTGCGATCAGGATCTCACGCAGGAAGACCATTTCTTCGCGGACGAACTCGGTCTTATGTTCGTCATAGTATTTCTGGACCTCGGCTTGTGGGACCGAAATTTTCGACCCTACCTCCTGGCCAATCACGCGCTGCGTGGAGATCTGATTTTTCATCTGCAGCTTCACATCTTCAAAAGTCTGTCCGCCGGATTGCTGCCGCACCCATTCGTGAAACTTATCAGGATCTGAAATCTTGCTCTCTACTTGAATTTCAGCTAGGCGGCGCGTGACATCGGGGTCCACATTGATGTTCAGATCTTTGGCGCGCTGCACCAGCAATAGCTGATCGATCTGGTCGCGAAGCGCGTCTGCCTCATGCTTCTTCAACTCCACCGCCAGCGGTCCGCCGGACAGGTTCTTTTGCTGTTTCAGTTCCGACTCCAGCTGCGTGCGGGTATGTTCCAACTCGCCGCGCGTGATGATATCGTTGTTGACTTTGGCGACTATCTCTTCAATGACGCGAATCTTGGGTGCTTCGGCCCCGGAAAGAATGGTGGAGATGAGTGAGGTGAGGGCAAACGTGGCGCTGCCTAGCCGATACTTCGAAAGCATACTTTCCATTATCTCTCCCTTTGCCTGACCGCGAGAATCTGTAAGCTGACTGGATCTTTGTGTATTACCCTCAGCTTCAACTGGCTGACAAGCCCGGAATCTTCAGGGCCGAGCACGTAATAATCGGCGGCGCGTTGTAGGCCGTCGCGGTCAACCGGTTCCAGCCATCTCAAGCGGCGGGTCAGGCGGTAGTAATTCACGGTCTCCACGAAGTACCAGGAACAGGCTAAAGGAACGGAATTGGCGTGGGGTTCGGCGGCCAAAAACTTCAGGTTTTTCTTGGTGCCGGCATCGAATGCCCATTCTCCGTAGAGACGCGTGTTCCATTCGCACGCAAAGCAGATGGCTGCCACGGCCAACACACAGGCAAGCGCGTACGCATCCCAGTGCGCGCGCGCAGTTGCGCCGGACGCCGTCAAGGCCAGCAACAAAAGCATTGGCAGGTAAATGCCGGTTCAACCGTAGGGGTAGCGCAGACCGGTCCCCACATGGAACAGAAAGAGTGCCAGCAGCGTGAGAGAGAAGGTGAACAGGATCAGGCGTGAAGCTGCGGGCAACTTGGCGGCCCGCAAGGCCCCTGCAAGCGGGATCAGCGAAGCACAGACGACAGCGATTCTAGTGAACGGGTCAATGCGTTCCATAGTCATGTAGCCGAACCAGGGATGGTGTTGAAACGACTGCCGGACCAGGCTATCCACCATCACCATGACAGTGTCGCTGCCGTAAGACAACGATGCCCGCTCGAGTGGCAGCAACGGAACAATCAGGATGACAAACGAGATGGCCGCGGCCGGGAGTGCCAGCGACAGAATCACCGGCCAGAGCGAACGGCGCTGCACAAGCGCGTCCAGGCCGCACGCACCGATTGCCGCCGCCACGGGGATGGCGAAAACCAGGCTTGCGGCGACGCACAAACCGAAGCAAAGCGCGGCCGGCAGGAAGCGGCGTGTCGAACTCTGCAATAGGAACCACAGCCCCGCCGCGAAGAGCCCCAGCGCTAAGCCGTAGCCGCGAGACACGGAGAGAAAATCCAGCGTGAAGGGATTGAGCGTGAGACACGCGTATGACGCGAGGCACAAGAAGCCGTTCGACGAAAGTTTGCGAACAATCGCCAACGCCGCCAGAAGATATACCGCGCCTCCTAATAAGACCGGTAGTCGCATGCTGAGTTCCGACGGCCCGAACACCTGAAGGCACACGCGGCAAAGCAACGCTAGCAGCACGTGATGATTCGGGTCGTACATCCGCCACGCCTCGCTGAACGGAGCTGAGATAAGAGGCGGAAGGTGAGCGCTTCGTCAATGGTGAAAGATTGTGTCGCGGCGCGGTAAACGTTTGCCGCGAAAAGCGCCAGCGCCATCAGCAAGGGATGTTCAGCCACGCGTCGCGATAGAGGTGCTGAAAATGAAAGCGCCGAAAAAGCAATTCTTCATCTTAGATGCTGGCACGCGCGCGCAACACCCGATTCGTTTACACTGTGCGATTTAGGAGAATTGAAAAAACCGTGCTTCTATCCTGGAAGACCCCACGCATCCTCAGCTTGGCCGCGCTTACACTTACGGCCTTGACGCCAGCCGCGCACGCGCAAACCCTGAACAGCGGCCTGTATTCCGAAATGCGCTGGCGAAGTATTGGACCTCCACGGGCGGGACGGGCACGGGCCATTGCCGGCGTGGCGAACCAGCCCAACGTGGCGTACGCCGGCTTCGACAACGGTGGCGTCTGGCGCTCCACCGACTATGGTTCCACCTGGACGCCCTTGTTCGACGAGCAGCCAACCGGTTCCATCGGGGCGATTGCGGTGGCACCGTCGGATTCGAACACCATCTACGTAGGCAGCGGCGCGGGCATCATACGGCCCGATCTGGCGGTTGGGGACGGTATGTATAAATCGGTGGACGCGGGCAAGACCTGGCGTCACCTGGGGCTGCGCGATTCGCAAATGACCGCGCATATCGAAGTGGACCCACGCGACGCGAAGCGCTTGTTCGTCGCAGTGCTGGGGCATCCTTACGGCCCGAATGCGGAGCGTGGCGTTTTCCGTTCCACCGATGGCGGCGAGAGCTTTGAAAAGGTTCTCTTCAAAGACGAATACACCAGCGCAAACGATATTCGTATCGATCCGAAAAATCCGAATATTGTCTATGCCGCGCTCTGGCAACAGCAGCAGGGCTTCTACGAAAACGGCGCGTTCGGCGGCACGGATGGCGGGATTTATAAATCGGTGGATGGCGGTTCCACTTGGAAGCAACTGACCGTAGGGCTGCCGGGCCGCATCATTGAAGCGAACCTGGCCATTGCCGAGAGCAACACCGGAACGTTGTATTCCATGGTCGCGTTTCCGGCGACGCCTCAAGCTGGCGTGGGTGGCAGACGTGGCGCGGGCGGGAGCATCGGCTTTTACAAAACAATCGATGGCGGCGATCACTGGTTCCTGGCGACTGAAGATTTACTTTCTTCAGCCAGCAATTCACAACGGCGCAATCCCGACCCCAGGCCGCTGGTTCGCATCGGCGGCGGAGACCTGCCCACTATCGCCATCGATCCGAAGAATGAGCACGTGGTCTATAGCTGCTCCACCGTATTCTGGCGCACCGAAGATAGCGGCATCACCTGGTCTGCCGTGCGCGGCGCTCCAGGCGGAGACGATTATCAGAAGACTTGGATCAACCCGATCGACCCGAATATTATTTTGCTGGTGAGCGATCAGGGCGCGGTCATTTCCGCGAATCGAGGCGCAAGCTGGAGCAACTGGTACAACCAGCCCACCGCCGCCATGTACCACGTGACCGCCGATAATTCGTTCCCCTACCGGCTCTGCAGCGGGCAGCAGGATTCCGGCTCGGCGTGCGTGGATAGCCGTGGCATGGATGGCTCCATCACGTTTCATGACTGGCATCCGGTGGGCATTGAAGAGTATGGTGAGGCCGCTCCCGATCCGAAGAATCCAGACCTGGTCTATGGCGGTAAAGTCTCTGTCTATAATCGCGTCACGACGCAGAAGATGAACGTGGCGCCTCCGGGTGTGGGGCGTGGTCCGGCCGCGAGTGCCGATCCAATTGCAGGGCCACCGATAGCAGGGCCCCCGGCGCGCACCGTTCGCACGCAGCCGCTGGTGTGGTCGCCCAAAGATCCGTCCCTCTTGTTCTTCGCGACGGCCGGTGTGTGGAAGACTTCGAACGGCGGCCATAGTTGGACGGCCATCAGCGGCGACCTCACTCGTAAGGCGTGGGACGTGCCGGCCAACGCTGGGAAGTACGCCTCCACGGTAACGCCCTCCGCGCTGGGAACGGTGACCGCACTTGCTCCCTCGCCCCTTGACGTAAAGGTTCTATGGGCCGGCACCGGCGACGGCGTAATTCAACTGACCACCAGCGGCGGCTTGCTCTGGGCCAATGTCACGCCTCCTCAGATGAAGCCCTGGACTCGCATCTTCAATATGGAGGCGGGCCACTTCGACACGGGCACTGCTTACGCGGCGGCCAACACGCTTCGCCTGGACGACATGAATCCGCATTTCTGGCGCACGCACGATTCAGGTAAGACCTGGACCGAAATCGATAATGGTATCGCGAGCGGCGCGGTGGCCAATTCCATCCGCGAAGATCCGCGCAAGAAAGGGCTGCTCTATGCGGCTACCGATACGCAGATCTGGGTGTCGTTCGACGATGGCGACAACTGGCAATCGCTGCGCTTGAACATGCCCGCGATTTCGGTGCGCGATATTCAGGTGAAAGATGACGCATCGTGTCTGTGCAGCGATCTTGTGGCGGGAACGCATGGCCGCGGATTTTGGATCTTGGATGACGTAACACTGCTGCGCCAAGCGGTGGAAGCTTCAGCGGCGGCACGCGCGTTTCTGTTCAAGCCGGCAACCGCTGTCAGGATTCGATTCGATACGAACGACCCCACGCCGTGGCCGCCTGAGTGGCCCGCCGGCGAGAATCCGCCTGACGGTGCAATTGTGGATTACTACCTGCCGAACGCGGCCAGCGAGGTGAAGCTGGAATTTCTGAACGAGCGGGGCAAGGCTGTTCGAACATATCGCTCCAGCGATCCGGTTCGCAGCCCCGATCCGGCGCTCGATCCAGAGGCATATAACAAGCTGTGCCAGCAAACGCCGGCCGCGCTCGATTGCGCTTTGCCGCTGTATTGGCCGGCGCCGCCCAACACATTGAAGAGCAGCGCCGGGATGCATCGCTTCCTTTGGGACATACACTATGACCCGCTACCTGGCACCGGTCCGGGCGCGCGCGGTGAAGGCGTGGGCGGCGCGGTGCCACATCGCAGCTACCCGGCGGCTACGGCTCCGTGGGTGGCTCCTGGAAGTTATTCCATGCGCCTGACTGTCGATGGCCAAGTGCAAACGCAAATGATTACGGTGAAGCTTGATCCGCGTGTGAAGGTGACGCCGGAAGTGCAGCAGATCTTCACGTTGACCGCGCGGATGGAAGATGGGGTCGGCCATGCGGCAGCTGCTTATACAGAGGCACGCGCTCTGCTAGCGAAGCTCAGGGCCAAGCCGCAAACCAATGCCAATGATGCGTTGATCACACGTTTGGAAGCCATCGCGCCGGTGGCCCCGAGTGCGCCCGAGCCGAGCGGATTCGGCTTCGGTGGGCCGCCGCCCGGACCCATCGCTGCCGCCGACCTGAGTAACATCGGCGTTCGCATGGTGGCCGCCGCGCAAGGGTTGCAGGGCGCGGAGATGGCGCCCACGGAAACGCAACTGGACGCCTGCACCAAACAGCAAGCCGCATACGCCGCGCTCATGACCAAGTGGGCAGCGCTGAAGTTGCAAGCTGGTGGTGGCGGCAAGAGCGGCCTTTAACGTGCCGCCTGGTGTGGCGTATAGGAATGACGGCAGAGCGCTGGCATCGAATCAAATTCGTCTTTGAACAGGCCGACGCCGCGCCGCTTCAGGAACGCGCACCGCTTCTGGACCGCCTCTGCGCGGGCGACCCGGAGCTTCGCCGCGAAGTGGAGCAACTGCTCGCCGCAGATAACCCGGCCACGTTCGTACTCGGCGCGATTGGCGAAGCGGCCGCCACAATGGCACCCGGCGCGCCCATTGAGCAGGACCGGTTCGGTAACTATCGAATTGTGCGCCGCATCGGGCAGGGCGGTATGGGAGCCGTCTATGAAGCGCAACGTACCGGCGATTTTGAAAAACGAGTGGCGCTCAAAATTATTCGCCATGAGTTCGATTCGGAGTTTGCCCGCACCCGCTTCCAACAGGAGCGCCAGCTACTGGCCACGTTGGAGCATCCCTATATCGCGCGCCTGCTGGATGGTGGCGAATCGAAGAGCGGCGCGCCCTATCTGGTGCTGGAGTTCGTGGATGGCGTTCCGCTTCATGAGTTCTGCGCCACGCTGGACCGAACCGGGCGCCTGCGGCTTTTTCTGAAGGTGTGCCAGGCGGTGGAATACGCGCATCGCAATCTGGTGATCCACCGCGATTTGAAGCCGGCGAATATTTTGGTGACAGCGGAGGGTGAGCCCAAGCTGCTGGATTTCGGCGTCGCCAAATTGCTGGACCCCGGAGCCGCGCAAACCCAGACCGCCATCCTCACGCTGACGCCGGATTATGCAAGTCCGGAACAGGTGCGCGGCCTCTTCATTTCTACCGCCACCGATGTTTACGCGCTTGGCGTAATTCTGTACCAATTGCTCACTGACCGCAAACCGTACACGCTGGAGACAGTCACCACGTTTGAGATGGACCGTGTGATTTGCGAACTGCCGCCCACACCGCCCGGGCTGGGCGATGAGCTGGACCATATTCTGATGATGGCGCTTCGCAAGGAGCCGGAGCGGCGTTACAGCAGCGTGCAGCGTTTTGCGGACGACCTGGAAAACTATCTCACCGATCGCCCGGTGACCGCTCAGCCGGATACGCACTTCTACAGATTGCGAAAGTCTTCGCGCCGCAATTGGGTGGCGCTGCTGGCCGCCGCCATCACCTTCACCGCCGTTTTTGCGGGGGCCGGCATCGCCGTTTACCAGGCCAGAGTGGCACGGCAGCGGTTCCAGCAAGTGCGCTCGCTCTCGCACAGGTTCATCTTCGATTTCAACGATCAGATTCGTCAGCTACCCGGGTCCACGCCGGTTCGGGAAATGATGGTGAATACCGCGCTCGAATACCTGGACAACCTTTCGCAAAGCGCGCATGGCGATGCCGACCTGGAGTGGGAGCTTGCGAAGGCGTATGAGAAGGTGGGCGATGTGCAGGGCTCCCCCGTAGAGCCCAGCCTGGGGCATGTGTCGGCTGCCCTGACGTCGTACAAAAAAGCCATCGGCATGCAGGAAACTTTGTTTGGCAAGGGCTTGCTGAATTCCGCGCAACGCGAATCTTTAGCCCATGCGTACGCACAATTAAATGCGGTGTACCGCGTGCTGGGCAGGCGTTCGGAAGCATTGCATGCTTCGGAGCGCGGCGTGGAAATTGCGCGTACATCGTCGGAAATCGCTTACGCCAGATCTCTTTCGCACTTGGCTTTGGGGCAGCTCTCCATGGCGGATCCGCACCAGGCTCTGGCTACAGCCACCGCAGCCCAAACCCTACTGCGGCGCGAGGCCGGAGCGCATCCCACGGGGGAACCCGCGTCTCGCCTGGCCGCCATTGTGCTGATTATCGGTGTTGCGGAAGCGCGAATGGCCAGCTTTGACGAAGCCGCTGCGCACTTTGCAGAAGCCATCGCCTTGCGTGAGCGCAGGCTTGCGGAAGTGCCGCTTGATAGCGTGACAGCGCGGGAACTGATTCTGGCTTACCATAGCCTGGCGGATATCTTCGGCGGTGGCGATCGCTTCAACCTGGGGCGCACGGATGAAGCCGAAGCGCTGTACCGAAAGGCTCTGGCGCTTGCCGAAAAAATGCTGGCGAGCGATCCGCGCAACGCCTCGGCGCGAATCGAAGTGGCGCGTTCTGCCGGAAAATTAGGCGCATCCATTGAGCGCCAGCGGCCCGCCGAAGCAATTGCGCTCTACCGTCATGCCATGCAAACAGCGGAAGCCACAAGCGCGGAAGGTGCCGATCAGAATGGCATTCGCGCTTCTGCGTATCGCAGCATGGCGGCGCCTCTGGCCAGGTTGGGACGGTTCAGCGAGGCCGAAGTGAAACTTGCTGTGCCGTTTCGCATGGATGAGCAGGAGCTAACGAAGAACGCGCAGTCCGTTTCCGCGCTGAGCGATATTGCGGAAGATTGGTTCGCGTTAAGCCAGGTGCACCGCCAGAAAGATGCCAAGCGAGAAGCGGCCGGCAAGAGTCTGGAGTTTGCGGATCGCGCGGCACAACTCGCTCCCGCCGATTTCACCAGCGCCTATTCGCAAGTGCGCGCCAGAGAGGCTTTGATCGACCTGACAGATCCCTTCGATGGCGCTGAGTTGGCGCGCCAACGGCTGCAACTGGTGGACCTGTGGGCGAAGTGGAAACGAAGCCAACCTGACTCCAGGTTCATCGAGCGCAGTTGGCAGGCGGCCAGGACTATGGCTTTGACGCCGGGCCTGAGGCGGGCAATGCGAACAACGCATTGAGGTCACGATACGACGCAGATTCACCGGTGAATTCAAACGTCCCATGCTCTTTCAATTCTTTAGCGGCGCGCAGAAACGAGCCGAGCGCGGCAAGGGCCAGTGCGCTCCCCACGCTCACCCGCTTAACGCCCATCGCCGATAGATCCGCGAGCGTCAGGCCCATGCTGCGCGAACTCACCAGTACGTTCACGGGAACGTCCACCGAACTCACCACGGCGGCAATGTCTTCGCGCTTTAAAAGACCGGGCGCGTACAGCACATCGGCGCCGGCTTCCTGAAAAGCCTGCAGCCGTTTGATGGTGTCTTTCAGATCCGCGCGGCCATGTAGATAATTTTCCGCGCGCGCCGTGAAGGTGAACGGGAACGGCAGTGCGCGCGAAGCTTCCGCGGCGGCGCGAACGCGGTCCACGGCGTGCTCGAATTCAAAAATCGGCGCGTGCGCATTGCCAGTTGCGTCTTCAATCGACCCACCGGCCAAGCCTGCGGCCGCGCCCAGACGAATGGTTTCCGCAACAGTTTCCGGCGCTTCGCCGAAGCCGTTTTCCAGGTCCGCGCTCACGGGCAGCGGCGTGGCGGAAACAATGGCGGCAACATGGGCCATTATCTCGTCGCGGCCAATGGAATTATCCGGGCGCGCCACTGAAAACGCATAGCCGACGCTGGTGGTGGCCAGCGCTTCAAAGCCCAAACTATGAAGAAGCCGCGCCGTGCCTTTGCTCCACGGATTGGGAATCAGAAACGCGCTTTCCCTGCTGTGCAACTCGAGGAAAGCCGCGCACTTTTCAGTCTGAGTCATTAGCCCTCTAGCGGCCCCAACAACTGCTCACGCACAAAACTCAACACTCCCGGCGCATCCAGCAAGCCTTCCATCGGCACGCGGAGCACGCCCGCGGGCGTGAACTGCGCGCCTTGCATGCTGCTCACCAGCTGCATCAGGCGCGCGGCGTCTACTTTGGTTTCCTGGTGGAACTTGATGTTGAGCGCATTGTGGCGGCGATCGATATTTTCAATCCCCAGCTTCTCCGCCGAAGTCTTCAGCAGCGAATAATCCAGCAGATTGCAAACCTCACTCGGCACCGGGCCATAGCGGTCGGCCAGTTCCTTTTCGATCCGCTCACGGTCCTCCGGCTTCGCCGCGCCCGCAATCTGTTTATAAGCGCGCAGCCGCTGATTATCGTCACTGATATAAGTATTCGGAATGCGTATATCGAGGCCCAAATTCAGCGAGGAATGAATCTCCGGCGCCACCTCTTCACCGCGCATTTCACGCACCGCGTCGTCCAACATGCGGACGTACATATCGAAGCCCACGCTGTTGATATGGCCGTGCTGTTCCCCGCCCAATAGGTTGCCGGCGCCGCGCAATTCAAGATCGAGCGCCGCGATCTTGAAGCCCGCACCCAGGTCACTGAACTCCTTCAGCGCCGCCAAACGCTTGCGCGCAATTTCGGTCAACTCCGTATCGGGCGGCACCAGCAGATACGCATAAGCGCGCCGGTTCGAACGGCCTACACGCCCGCGCAATTGGTACAGTTCGCTCAACCCATATTTTTCCGCGTTCTCAATGATCATGGTGTTCGCGAGCGGAATATCCAGGCCGTTTTCCACGATGGTGGTGCAGACAAACACATCGAATTCGTGATGCATGAACTGGAACATCACCTTCTCTAGCGCCGCTTCGCCCATCTGGCCATGCCCCACGCCCACACGCACGCCGGGTGCAAGCTGCTGAATCAGCGCGGCCCGCTCCCAGATGGAATCGATTCGGTTATGCACGAAGTAGACTTGCCCGCCACGCTGTATTTCCAGTTCCACGGCTGACTTGATCAGGTCCTGCTGAAACGGCGCCACCACTGTCTGAATCGCCAGCCGGTCCTTCGGCGGAGTCTCAATCACGGACATATCGCGCAGCCCCAAGAGCGACATGTGCAGCGTGCGCGGAATGGGCGTCGCGCTCATGGTCAGCACGTCCACGCTGGTCTTGATCTCCTTCAGCCGCTCCTTGTGTTTCACACCGAAACGCTGCTCTTCATCAATGATCATCAGGCCCAGATCTTTGAACTCCACATCCTTCGACAGGATGCGATGCGTGCCGATGGCGATATCCACCTTGCCTTCCGCAATATCGGTTAGGGACGTCTTGATCTCCTTCGGGTTCCGGAAGCGCGACAGCATATCGATCCGCACAGGGAACGATTGGAAGCGCTTCTTGAACGTCTCAAAATGCTGGAACGCCAGCACGGTCGTGGGGGCTAGCACGGCCACCTGCTTGCCATCGCCCAGGGCTTTGAATGCCGCGCGCATCACCACTTCCGTCTTGCCGAAACCCACGTCTCCGCACAGCAGCCGGTCCATGGGCTGCGGACTTTCCATATCGCGCCGGATATCGTTGATGGCAGATTTCTGATCGCGTGTTTCCGTAAACTCGAACGCATCTTCAAACTCGCGCTGCCAGTTGCTGTCGGGCGAAAAAGCAAAGCCTTCCGCTATGCGCCGCGAAGCATACAGCTTGACCAGTTCTTCGGCCATATCGCGCATACGGGCTTTGACTTTCGATTTCGTGCGCGTCCATGTGGCGCCGCCCATGCGGTCCAGAGGCGGCGCTCCTTCACCCGGGCCGCGAAAGCGCTGCACCAGATCCATGCGCGTGAGCGGCACATAGAGCTTCGATTCGCCGGAATATTCCAGCACCATGTAATCGCCCTTGGCTTCGCCCTGCTGAATCTCACGCAGGCCGATGAACTTGGCGACACCGTGTTCGGCATGCACCACATAATCGCCCGGCTTCAGATCGAACTGGTCGGCGGAGAAGGTGCTGAGATGAGCCTTGCCGGTAGCGGGCCGGGCCACCAGATCGGAGGCGTCGAACAAATCTTCCGAACCGAAGATCACCAGCTTTCGCTCAGTGAAGGTGGTGCCGCGCGACACATTGCCACGAATCAGATAGATGTTCGCGGTGGTGCCGGCGAGATAAGGGCGCTTGGCAAGGTACTCCGGCGTCGGCTCATTCTGATCGAGCCCCAGTTGATAGGGCACCGCGTACTCATGAAAGATATCGGCGACGCGTTCCAGTTCACCAGTGGTCGCGCAGAAGAACGACACCTGATAACCGGCATCCACCAAGGTCCTGGCTTCCGCAATAGCCGCGGGCATATTGCCGTGGAACGAGGGAGCGGGGCGCGTGGGCAGGTGAATGGCGCCGGAACCCGCGACGGTGGTGCCCAGGTCCAGCTCCCGCATCTCGATTTGCAGTTCCGCACGCGAACGCTCACGAAGCTCATCCCATTCGAGAAACACCTGCTCCGGCGGACAATAGTGAGCGCGATCTTCGGCTCGCAACCGCTTCCAGAGCCTTTCCGCCGCGCCCCGCGTGGCTTCTGGCTCATCCCAAACAATCAGCGGCTTGGGCAGCAGAGCAAACAGCGTGGAAGGCTTCCGGCGAACCAGTGGCGAGAGCATCTCCCAACCGGGAAACGGCTGCCCGTCAAGCGGCAGATCGCGCGAAGGCATGCCCGCTTCGCGCAGCTTATCGGCCAGTTCAGCCAGCAGGGGGCGGCTCTTTTGAAACTCGGTCAACGGCGGCAGCGCGCACTCGTTCAGCTTCAAAACAGAACGCTGCGATTCCACCTCGAACCGGCGGATGGATTCAATCTCATCGCCGAACAATTCAATCCTGAGCGGCTGATCCGCTTCCGGCGGAAACACATCCAGAATGCCGCCGCGCACGGAATATTCGCCTACCATCTCTACGGGGTCGCGTCGCTGGTACCCCACGCTTTCGAGATGTAGAACCAAATCATCCAGCGGAATCTCATCGCCCGTCTTCAGCGTGGTATACAGCTGCCGATAATATTCCGGATTCTCAAGGCGAAGCAGCGCTGAAGCAATCGGCGTCACCGTAATCGGCACGCGTTCGGACGCAAGCCGGCAAAGGGCAACCGCGCGGCTCTCCAGAATTTCCGCATGGGGCGAGATGGGTTGCCCCGGCACCACATCAATGGCTGGGAGAAGTTGCGGGCGCGCCTTGTCGCCGGCTGTCACCAGCAAGGGAAAGAAGGTCTGGATGGTCTCGAAGAGCGTTTCCGCCTGCTTATTCCCATCCGTCACCACCAGTAAGGGACGCTCAGTGGCTTGCCAGAGAAGGGCGCAGTACATAGCGCGCGCGGTGGGCGTGAGTCCCGCCAGCCTGACGCCCGAAGGAAGCGCCCGTAGCGCATCCTGAAACGCCGCGTCGCGCCCCAGGCGGGCGAACAGTTCGCGAATGGAAGGATGAACCAACGCTTGCCTAAGCTCGCGAGAGCACGGTTTCCACAATGCCGGTTGTAGAGTAGCCCGGCTCCAGCGAAAGCGCCATCACGCGCCCCCCGGCCGCTTCCACTTCTTCACGCCCCGCAATGAAGTGGGCCCAGTCCGCACCCTTGATCAAAATATCCGGCAGCACCGCCGCAATCAGTTCGCGCGGCGTGTCCTCATCGAAGAGCGTCACCGCATCCACCGCCGCCAGCGCACAAGCAATTTCAGCGCGCTCTTTCTGGGAGAGCAAGGGGCGTGTGGGGCCTTTCAATCGCTGGACGCTCGAATCTGTATTGAGGGCTAAGATCAAAACGTCGCCAAGTGCGCGCGCGCGTTCCAAGAGCCGGACATGGCCGGGATGCAGCAGATCATAACAGCCGTTCGTAAACACCACCGTGCGGTTCTCCGAACGCCACACGTTGCAAGCGGCGATCAGATCTTCTTTTGTATAAAACTGCCCCATCGCTTTTTATGATTTAGTGTGGCGCGGAAACCAAAAAGCGGTCGCGGCAATCGGCGGAACAAAAATAAACTGTTTGCCCATCCACGCTGCGTGTCCACTTGGAAGAGCCTGGAACGAACGTGCCGCAGACTGGATCTTTGTGCAGTTCTCCTGCCGACGCCAGCAGATCGTCGCGCCGCGAAGCCGCCGGCTCCGGAGATGGTTCCTGCTGGGCACTGGCGTGAAAAAAGCTTGAGGCCAAGCGCGCCAGCCACGTGAGCACCGAACGCGCCACCGCGAAGAAAATCAGTAACGCGAAAAACTGAAAGATGAAACGAAACATGAAAGGGAACTCCCGGCTCCCGGATCACCGCGACTTACTTCTTGCCCTTCTTCTTCGTCGGTTCGGGAGCGCTCGGGTTCTTGTAGTTGGTGGCGATGGTGCCGCCAATCATCTGCAACATGCCTTTCGCCGCGTCCGCGAACTGGCCCGTGGGCTGAAGTTCCAGATAGCGATTGAATGTCTCTTCGGTACCCGGAAGCGGCGTCACTTTACCGGTCTTCGGATCAGTGGCGGCCTTGGAGAGCATCGTGATACCAAGCTGATAGCTGGCTTCCGCATAGTTCTTGGTGATATCGGCGGGCGGCGCGCCGGCAACCTTAGCCTGATCGTAAGAGGAGATGGCCTTCTTGAAAGCTTCGGCGGCCGCATCGTTCTGGTTCGCGTTCACCAGCACCGCGCCCAGATTGTAGTAATAGCGAACAGCGCCAGGGGGATCCAATTGCGCGGCTTTATTCAAGGCATCCTGCGCTTCATTCACCTTCTTGGCCTTCACCAGCGCCAGCGCATAGTTGTTGAAAAGAGCTGGATCGTCCGGCTTCAACTCAATGGCTTTCGCGTAGGCCTCCAGACCCTTCTGCCGCGGGGCATCGCCCTCCGTTCCCGTCTTCGAAGCTGCCTGACCCATGTATGCTTCCGCCAACTGCGCCCAGATCACATTCTGCTTGGGGTCCATTTCATTGGCTTTGTTGAAATTGTCCACCGCAACGTCATACTGCTTCGCGGCCAGCGCGTCCTTACCCGCGTTATAGGCGTCATTCAACTGCTTGTTCTTTGCAATGTCAGCCTCACGCGCTTTGTTCGCTTTATCGAAAGCGGTCTTCTGCTCGGCCGTCATCTTTTGAGACTGCTCTTTACTGAGTGTTCCTGTCTCCACGGCCTTCGCTAATGCCTGCTGCTCTTTCTTCTGGTCTTTCAGATCGAAATTCAACGCCGTGGGGTCGCCCATCTTGGTCTTCACGTTGTCGACCGTATCTTTCACTTGGCCATCCACCTCAACGCTGACCTTATAAGTACCCAACGGCAGACCATAGTGGCCGAAGTGACCTTTCTTATCGGTCTTTACGTCGTACTTGCCTTTGATGTCTTTGCGCTCAATGTGCACCATGGCGCCCTTGATGGGCTGGCCGTCATCGCCTTTCACGATGCCTTCCAAGGCGGAAACCTGCGCGGAGGCGGAAACCGCGCAGAGTAAAACAGCGGCGGCGGACAGAGCCAAATTTCGAATCTTGTGTGTCATAACGGATACTCAAATTTAGGATACACCTAGCGGAAAATGCCTGTGTGGCCCAGTGAATAGCGGCCCGGCTGGGGATACACGCAAAGCCCGTGCGGACCCTTCCCCACCGGTACCTTCGCCAATAGCTTGCCATCTTCCGTGCTGATGGCATAGACCTCCGAGTGCCAGCGCCCCGCCAGCCACAGCACTTTGCCATCGGCCGAAACGCCGCCCATATCCGGACTGCCGCCGCCGGGTATTCGCCACGTATGCACAATCTTTCGCGTGGCGAAATCGATGACCGAAATGCTGCCCTCGCTGCGGTTCGATACATACAGCGATTTCGAATCGCGGCTCACATACAGCCCATGCGCTCCCTTTCCGGTGCGCATAAAACTCAGCACCTTCAGGTTGTCGCCATCGATCAGAAACACACCGTCGCTCATCATATCCGCCACGTACCAAATCTTTCCGTCTGGCGATAGCTTCACGTCCTGTGGCATCGCCCTGCGCATCCCCAAGGGCAGCAGCCCCACAACCTTCTTTTCCTTAATATCGACCTTCACAATCTTGCCCGAAAATTCGCAGCTCGCCAGCAGATAGCGGCCGCGCGGCGAAAAATCTACGTGGTCCACGCCTTTACAGGGAACAGGTATCGAAGTGATCAGCTTCATCGTTGCGGGATCGCGAAAATCGAGCCGCGCCTTCGCTTCAGCCACCACCATGGCGTACTTGCCATCGGGCGTGTAATACATGTTGTACGGGTCCTCGACAGGCACAGTCTCGCCCTTCTTACCCGTCATGGGATCGATCTTCGTCAAGCTGTTGCCCAAGTCGTTCAGCACCCAAAGCGTCTTCAAATCCCACGAAGGCACCACATGCTGAGGCTGCCTTCCCACGTCAAAATGGTCGATCACCTTATAAGTTTTCGGATCAATCACATCGACTGTGTTGCTGCCGCTGTTCGGCACATACACACGCGAAGGGAAATGCTGAACCACCGGGCTGAGCGCGTTCGGACGATCTGCCGCATACAAATCGTTCGGATCGAGCAGCACCGGCATGCCGGCAAGCGGCTCCGTGCCCACCGGATTGTGAAATGGGGCGGGCGATGATTTGGCGGCCCTCTTTTTCGCTCTCGATTTCGCCAGGCCGGGGCTGCTGAGCAACACAAAAATGGTCAGAAGGAAACTGAGAAAATAGCGCGACACTTTGGCCAGTGTAGACGATTCCTAAAACCCGCTTACAATAAACCCCTCTCTCATTCGTTTACAGAAGTGAAGGTTGGAACAAGTGCTGAATCTGGTATCCGGCGACCAGGACGAACGTGTCACGCAAACCATCGCCGAACAGCGCGACCGGCTGAAAGGCTTCATCCAGAAGCATGTCGCCGACAGGAACGACGTAGAGGACATTTTGCAGGATGCCTTCTATGAACTGGTATTGGCATATCGGCTGATGAAGCCGATTGAGAATGCCGGTGCCTGGCTGTTTCGGGTGGTGAAGAATCGCATCGGCGACGCGTTTCGCAAGAAGGGCGCACAACCGGGACAGCATGAGCCATCGTTCTTCGATGAGATGCCATCCCCCGATGAAGGACCGGACGCTTTGTATTGGCAAGGCATGCTGCGCGAGGAAATCGAACCCGCTCTGGACGAGCTTCCCGATGAGCAACGCGAAGTATTTCTGGCTCACGAAGTGGAAGGCCGCAGCTTCAAAGAGTTGGCCGCCGAAACCGGCCTAAGCATCAACACACTGCTGGCGCGCAAGCGTTACGCAGTGCTCCACCTTCGAGGAAAACTACAAGACCATTACGGGAGAAAACTATGAGACTCGGACGTTCGATTAAGAAACTCTTGGGAGGACCTATACTGCTGACAATCTGGATTGTCGGCTTCGGGCAGGCGGTTCTGCAACTATGGAATTGGTTGGTACCGCAAATCTTCGGCCTGCGGCCCATCACATTTTGGCAGGCGGTGGGGTTGATGGGTCTGAGCTGGCTACTGTTCGGAGGCTTGCGAGGTCTGGTGCCGCACCGGATGGGCCACAAACACCGGATGTCGCCAGAGCAGCGGGAACGCTTTCGGAATGCGTTTCGCAGAGAGTGGCACGGCGACCAGCAAGCCTAAAGCTTCTGCGTACCTTCGCAGCGTGCAAAGGCGCGGTCGAAGGTCCCCAGGGGTACGTACCCGCCCTTGCGCGCGACCTGCAAAATTAAGCAATCTGAAAACCCAAGCGACGGGCGGGAACGAAACAGTTCGACCGCGGCGGCCACTTGTTCCGCGTCTTGCAAAACCAGACTCTCGTGCTTGAGAAGAACTTCGAGAATCCTTATCAGATCGGCCGGGCTGCGGCGGTATCTGCTAGCCAATACCCAAATGGCTTCCGTAAGCACCAATGTCGAAACCCAGGCGCCACCTGCAATGTACTCGTCCGCGGCAGCGACCTGTAACGCATCATCTCTGGCAATGATCCGAATTAAAACATTCGTATCAACGGCGCGCATGTTTTTCAATGATGTATTGAGAGATACCCTCTTTTAGTTCTTTCAGTGATTTAGGTTTCGGCGGCCCATCCGGGAAACCAGCTTTATGGACATCGAGTGAGGTGTATCGCTCAACCCGACTCACCACGATCTTGCCTTCCTCTTCTTGCCATTGCAGCACGGAGCCGGGACCAATGCCTAATTTTCGACGCACCGCAGCTGGGATTGAAATCTGCCCCTGCGCGGTCACCTTCGATTTTGCCATTTCCATAAAACTTACATTACCAAGGTAATGTAAGTTTGGCAACATCGGTCTACGTCTTTCCCCCGGCCCTCGGCAACTCAGCCGGAACACTGTCCCGATAGCTTTCCCGACTCTTCCACGCACCCAACAAATAATCGCGATTCATCACCGCAATCACTTCAATCCGAATCTCTTTCGGACACACAGCCTCGCATTCGCCGATATTGGTGCAGCTTCCGAACAGTTCCTGATTCCCCTGCTCCACCATCTTCATCGCGCGATGCTGCCGCTCGGCCTGCCCCTGCGGCAATAAACCGAGATGCGTAATCTTCGCCCCAGTAAACAGCGCCGCCGAAGCGTTCGGACACGCAGCCACACACGCCCCGCACCCAATGCAAGCCGCCGCATCCATGGAACGATCCGACCGATCTTTCGGCACCGGAATCGCATTACCATCCGGCGCGCTGCCGGTGGGCACCGAGATATATCCGCCCGCCGCAATGATCCTGTCGAAGGAACGCCGGTCCACCGCTAAATCCTTTAGCACTGGGAAGGCGCGCGCGCGGAACGGCTCCAGATACAACACGTCGCCGTCTTTGTAATGCCGCATGTGCAGCTGGCAAACCGCCGTCCCTTGCACCGGCCCATGCGCCACGCCATTGATCATGAAACCGCAAGAGCCGCAGATCCCTTCGCGGCAATCGTGCTCGAACGAAATTGGCTCGTCGCCTTTCAGAATCAGCCCTTCGTTCACCACGTCCAGCATCTCCAGGAAAGACATGTCCGGGCTCAAATCCTTCGCCTCGTAACGGACCATCTTTCCCTTCTCCGTCGAGCGGCGCTGCCGCCATACATGCAGAGTCAGGTTCATTTACTTGTAGCTCCGTTGCGAAGGATGCACGCGTTCAAAAGTCAGCGGCTCTTTCACCAACTCCGGCTCGCCGCCCTCACCGCCATAACCCCACGCCGCCACGTACGAATACTCTTCGTCATTCCGCAACGCCTCGTTCTCCGGCGTCTGGTACTCCTCGCGAAAATGCCCGCCGCAGCTCTCATTGCGAGCCAGCGCATCGATGCACATCAGCTCAGCCAGTTCGAAGTAATCCGCCACCCGGCCCGCGGCCTCAATCGACGGATTCAAATCGTCCGCCTCGCCGGCCACTTTTACGTTGCGCCAGAACTCCTCCCGCAGCGCGCGAATACGCCCAATCGCACTCCGCAAACCCGCCGCGCTACGAGACATGCCGCATTCATCCCAAACAATTTTGCCCAGCTCTTTGTGAAAGGAAGCCGTGGTCCGATTGCCGTTGATCGCGAGCATCTTCTCCACCGTCCCCGCCACTTCGGCGCGTGCCTTCACAAATTCAGGATGCTCCGCGGTCACCTTCTCCAGCTTGTTGCTCGCCAGATAATTGCCAATCGTGTAAGGCGCAATAAAATACCCATCGCTCAAGCCCTGCATCAAAGCGCTCGCGCCCAGGCGATTCGCGCCATGGTCGGAAAAGTTGGCCTCCCCCAGCGCAAACAGCCCTGGAATGGTGGTCATCAACTCGTAATCCACCCACAAGCCGCCCATGGTGTAATGGATCGCCGGATAGATGCGCATCGGCACGCGATAGGGATCTTCGCCGGTAATGCGCTCATACATATCGAACAAATTTCCGTAGCGCTCTTCGATGGTGTGGCGCCCCAGCCGATTGATGGACTCTGAAAAATCCAGATACACGCCCAAGCCGCCAGGACCCACCCCGCGCCCTTCATCGCATACCGTCTTCGCATTGCGGCTTGCCACATCGCGCGGCACCAGATTCCCAAAACTCGGGTAGCGCCTTTCCAAATAATAATCCCGCTCGTCCTCGGGAATCTGGTCGGGCGACCGCTTCTCACCCTCACTCTTCGGTACCCAAATCCGCCCATCGTTACGCAGCGATTCGCTCATCAGCGTCAGCTTCGATTGATATTCGCTCGAAACCGGAATGCACGTCGGATGGATCTGCGTAAAGCACGGGTTCGCAAACAGCGCACCGCGTTTGTGCGCACGCCAGATCGCCGTCGCATTTGACCCCTTCGCGTTCGTCGAAAGATAATACACGTTGCCGTAGCCGCCCGTCGCCAGCACCACCACATCGGCCGCGTGCGATTCAATCTTGCCCGTCAGCAAATCACGTGTCACAATGCCGCGTGCACGCCCATCCACCACCACCAGGTCCAGCATTTCGCTGTACGGAATCATCTCCACCGCGCCCGCATGAACCTGCCGCTCCAGCGCCTGGTACGCACCCAACAAAAGCTGCTGCCCCGTCTGCCCGCGTGCGTAGAAAGTACGCGAAACCTGCGCTCCACCGAACGACCGGTTCGAAAGCGTCCCGCCATATTCGCGCGCAAACGGCACGCCCTGCGCCACGCACTGATCGATGATGCTGACGCTGTTCTGCGCCAACCTGTACACATTCGCCTCGCGCGCGCGGAAATCGCCGCCCTTCACCGTGTCATAAAACAGGCGATAAATACTGTCGCCATCGTTCTGATAATTCTTGGCCGCGTTGATGCCGCCCTGCGCGGCAATGCTATGCGCGCGCCGCGGACTGCCCTGGAAACAGAAGCACTTCACCTGGTATCCCAATTCGCCCATCGAAGCCGCCGCCGAAGCGCCCGCAAGCCCCGACCCCACCACCAAGACTGAATATTTCCGCTTGTTCGCCGGGTTCACCAGCTTCATGTTGAACCGCGCGTCGTCCCAGGCCTGCTCCACAGGGACGGCCGGAATCTTCGAATTGAGAATCACTTTACCCACCCCGCCAGCACGGCCACCGGAATGGAAATATTCCCGATCGCAATCGCGAACGCCATAATCGCCGCGAACTTTTTCAGAATCGGCGTGTAGTTTGGATGATGCGCCCCCAGCGATTGGAACATGCTGAATACGCCGTGATACAGGTGCAGGCACAACAGTGCCATCGCGAAAATGTAAAAGCCGGAAACGAACCAATTCTGGAAGCCCGCCACCACGTTCCCGTAAACGCTGCCCCCCACAAACCCGTCCGGCCGCGCAATCCCCAGAGTCAAATGAAGAATGTGATAAATCACAAACGCCAGAATGATGGGGCCGCTCCAATACATGGTCCGCGACGCATAAGACGAATGCGAATTATCCTTCTTTACATAGCCAATCGGTCGCGCAGCATTCTTCAGCTGCACCAACTGCACGGTCATCAGAATGTGCAAACCCACTGAGACCAGCAGGACGATCCGCGCGGTCCAAAGCGCCGCCGGAATGCTGTGAAGAAAGTGACCGTAGGCATCCAGCTTTTCCCTGCCTTCGAACACCTGCAAATTCCCAATTAGATGGCCAATTACGAAGCCGAAAAGAATCAGCCCGGTAACAGCCATAACAGCCTTCTTAAACACAGTAGATTCGTAGAACCGGAAGGCGCGGCGCGACGGATGGCCGACAGCGATAGTACTCATTTCAAGATACTTTGATTGTGGCACAGGCCTTTTTGCCCCGTGCCTCCCCCGCCTTACTGATGCCGGCCCCGCTGGACGGATGTTCAAAATAGTGCATTGGTATCCCTCCTGCAAGCAATGGTAAAGCATGGACCCTCTTGAACGGCGTGATTTCATTGGCGGAGTAGCAGCGGCCGGCTTGGCCAGCACACTCAGCGGTCAGACTTCCTCAGGCGGCATGATCTATCGCACGCTCGGCAGCACCGGCGAACGCGTTTCCGCCATCGGCTTGGGGGGTGCGCACATCGGCAAAATTAAAGACGAAGCGGAGAGCGTCCGGCTGATGCGTACTGCGGTCGATCGCGGCCTTACTTTTTTCGATAACTCCTGGGATTACAACAAGGGCGTCAGCGAAGTGCGCATGGGCAAGGCCCTCCGCGATGGCTACCGCGCCAAAGTTTTCCTCATGACCAAGTTCGATGGCCGCACCAGGGAAAGCGCTGCCCAACAGATCGATGAATCGCTCGCCCGCCTGGGTACCGACCATCTGGACCTGCTCCAGTTCCACGAAAATATCCGCCTGGAAGATCCCGACCGTTTCTTCGCCCCCGGCGGCGCGGTCGAAGCGCTCACCGAAGCGCGCAAAGCCGGCAAGACCCGCTTTATCGGCTTCACCGGTCACAAAGATCCGCAAGTGCACCTTCGCATGCTCCAGATGGCCGATGAGCGCGGCTTCCGCTTCGACACGCTGCAAATGCCCCTCAATGTGATGGACGCCCACTTCCGCAGCTTCGCCAAGAATGTGCTGCCAATTCTTGTCCAGAAGAAAATGGGCATCCTCGGCATGAAGTCCATGGGCGACAAAATCATTCTCAACAGCAACACGGTCAAGCCCATCGAATGCCTGCATTACGCCCTCAACCTGCCTACCTCTGTGGTCATCACCGGCATCGACACCATGGAAATTCTCGATCAGGCCTTTGAAGCGGCTCGCACGTTCAAACCGATGGACCAGACGCAGGTGAACTCGCTCCTGTCCCGCACCTCCGCCGCTGCCGCCAAAGGCGAGTTCGAGCTTTTCAAGACCAGCAATAAGTTCGATTCCACTGCGCAACACCCCGATTGGCTCGGTAACGCGCCATCGGCTTGATAGACTTGCGGCGAGCGAATGGATTCTCCGCCCCGCCGTATCGTCGCCATCTACCCAGGCTCGTTTGACCCCATCACCAACGGTCATCTCGACCTGCTCCGCCGCGGCGCGCGCCTTTTCGACCGCCTCATCGTCGCCGTGCTGCGAAACGAGGCCAAACAACCGCTCTTCTCCGCGGAAGAACGGATGGAAATGTTGCGCGAAGCCGTCACCGGCCTCACGAACGTCTCCGTCGACTCCTTCGACGGCCTCCTAGTGGAATACGCTACCGCCCAGCGAGCAACCGTCTTGCTACGAGGCATCCGCGCCGTCTCCGATTACGAATACGAACTGCAAATGGCCCTGATGAACCGCCGTCTGCAACCTGAAATCGAAACCGTTTGCTTGATGTCCGGCGATGCGTTCTCCTTCATCAGCTCCCGCTTGGTAAAAGAAGTGATCAGCCTAGGCGGAAATATTTCCGGCTTGGTACCCTCAGCGGTGGAAGAACGCTTGAAACAGCGCCTACGCGGTGCGGTGCTGTCCTAAATGCCTGACCGCGTGTGGCGCAATTTGGGCATATTGCGCCAATGGTGTTGTTGGAGGTTTTCCTCCAAAGCAGGTTAACTACAGGCCGCTACCAGACCACCAGCGAAATCGTGAGGGAAGCGTTGAGGCTTCTCGAGCATCGGGAGCAGGAGCGCGATCAAGCTTTTCAAGACTTAAAACCAAGGCTCGAGCTCGGCGCCGCTCAGGCTGAACGGGGCGAATTGTTTGACGGAGACGAGTTTTTTGAAGAGCTTCGAGCAATGATCGACGAGCGCCGTCGGACCAAGGCGCTGCATCGGTGAAGAAGCAGTTCCTCCTAACGGCGAAAGCCAAAAGCGATTGACGGATATCGCTTTCGATATCGCTGAAGACAACCCCAAAATTGCTGAACGGGTGAGTTCCGAACTTTACGCAGCACTTCAAAAACTTGGCCAGAATCCGGGTATCGGGCATTATCATGACGAGTTCTTAACCAGGAAAATACCGCTTCTGGAACTTTTATAGCTATGTAATCGTGTACGCCTGGGATGCCACACCCATTCACGTACTCGGCGTCGTTCACGGCTCCAGAGATCTTGCCGCTTTTCTCTCACGAGAGATTAAGCGCTATAAGAATTCAAAGGCAAACAGCCTGCCGCCCATTCCTACTCTAAATCTGCGAAATTAGTGAGAACCGGTTTCCCCCCGGCCTCAAACAAAACTATGTCACAACTATGAAAACCGCTGCCCTCGGCGGTGGAGGAACGGCTGAAACATCGTCTCCGCCGCGGGTAGCGCTCTAATTGCGCTTCAATTGGGAGATCACATGGTCCAGAAACTCGGTCGTGCATTTATGGGTCCGGTTGTCGCCGGACTTATTTCGTTCGGTACGATCACGGGCCAAATTCCCGAGAGCGACCTCATAAACCATCTCCTGTCAGGACACGCAGGCTTAGACGCTGTAGAGCTTGCAGAAAAGTCAAGCGACACAGGGGTGCGGAAGGCACTCGAAGATTTCTTCGAGGAGACGAAAGATCCTTTTCTTAAGCAATTAGTGGCGGTTCGCCTTGCTCGCCGCTCAAATCTTAGCAATCGTTATTTTGAGTATTTGAGATGGGCCGCGTTGGAGGCGGTTCGTGATGTAGCCCCCAATGTTGAAGAAATTGACGGCTCGGGAACTCCCGTGCCAAAAACCCGGAGCAGCGAATTTCTTCAATGGTGCAAAGAGCACAACCTAGACCCGAATCGACAGGCTGCTATCGAGTTGCTCACTTACCCTCAGAGTGTCGCGGCGCTGGGGGCAACAAAGGACCCCCGCGCGGCAGATCTATTGAGAGAAGGCCTTACGAGCCACAACCTGAGCACTGTTTATAATGCTGCTTACGGACTGGCACTAATTGGCAGAGCTGAGGACATTCAGCCGATAATCGCATTAGCTGAAAAACAGCCCGCTGGGCTTCAATTCTTGTTCGGAGCAATGTTGTCTCGGATTACAAAGGCGCCAGCGCGAGCGGAGATAGACCGGCTACTGCGGCCGGGCTCAATTTTGGAGAAGAGCTATAAACGCCCGGCCGCCCCCGCCGAAAAAATGCACAACCCTGACCATCAAGACCAAGAGCGTCGCCGCCCATCCCCCCTCTAAATCTGCGAAATTAGTGAGAACCGGTTTTTCCCCCGGCCTCAAACCGAACTATGTCACCAACTATGAGAACCGCGCTAGCGGACCGCGTCTCCTCCATCAGCGTCTCCTCCACCATGAAAGTGATGGCCGACGCCGAAAAGCTGCGTGCCCAGGGTATCGATGTCGTGGATTTCGGTGCGGGCGAGCCTGACTTCCCCACCCCCGACAACATCAAGCAGGCGGCCATCCGCGCCATCGACGCCAACTTCACGAAATACACCGCGGCCGGCGGCACCCAGGAACTAAAACAGGCTGTCTGCGAACGGCATGCGGCCGATTTCGGTACCTCCTACAAGCCCTCCGAATGCCTCATCACCGTCGGCGGCAAGCACGTCATCTTCAACCTGATGCAGGTTCTGGTCAACCCCGGCGATGAAGTCGTTATCCCCGTCCCTTACTGGGTCACGTATAAAGACGTCGTCAATTACGCCGGCGGTAAATGTGTCTTCGTTCCCACCGACGAGCACAAAGGTTTTGCCCTTACCGCCGCCGCCCTGGAGCCGCACCTCACCAGCCGCACCCGCATCGTGATTATCAATTCGCCCTCGAACCCCAGCGGCGCCGTCGTCCCGCGCCAGGAGTTTGAACGCATCTTCCGCCTCACCTCCGAACGAGGCATTTTCCTCATGACGGATGAATGCTATTGTCACTTCCTCTATGGAGGTACTCCCTTTTCCATCGCCTCACTCCCCGGCGCGAAAGAAACCGTGCTAGTGGCCGGCACCGTCTCGAAAACTTATGCCATGACCGGCTGGCGCATCGGTTACGGCCTGGTTCCGGAACATATCGCCGGCGCGATGCTCAAGCTGCAAAGCCATTCCACTTCGAACCCCACGTCCATTTCCCAGAAGGCGGCCGTTGAAGCCCTGCGCGGCCCGCAGGAAGGGGTCGGCGTCATGCTGGCTGAATATCGCAAGCGTCGCGATTTCGTGGTCAACCGGCTGCGTGAAATTCCCGGCGTCACCTGTTCCATGCCGGAGGGCGCGTTTTACGCCTACCCGAATATCGCCGGCGCGCTCCGCTCCACCGGCATCGCCTCGCCTCAACAATTCGCCGAAAAGTTGCTCGCCGAAGCCCACGTCGCCGTAGTTCCGGGCGAAGCCTTCGGCACTCATGAACACGTCCGCATCTCCTACGCAACAGGTATGACGGAGCTGGAACGCGGGCTCGACCGGATGCATGAATTCATCACACAAACAAGCTAGGGCGCAGCGCCTTACCCCCCAGATGCACCCGCGAATCTGGGGCTCCACCCAACTGGAACCCTGGTTCCCGAACCCGCACGAAAAGATCGGCGAAGTCTGGTTTCCCCAGGCCGAATCCCCCGTCCTGGTCAAATTCATCTTCACCACGGAAAACCTCTCCGTCCAAGTACATCCCGGCGACGCCATGGCGCAGCAGGAAGGTCACGCGCGGGGCAAAACCGAAATGTGGCACATCCTGAATGCCGTGCCGGGCGCCGAAATTGCCCTTGGTTTCGAGTGCCCAATCACGCCCGAACAGGTCTCAATCGCCGCTCAGGACGGTAGCATCATGAACCTTCTGCGCTGGCTTCCCGTCCACCCCGGTGAGACCTGGTTCGTTCCCGCCGGTGCCGTGCACGCCATCGGCGCCGGTGTCACGCTCTGCGAAGTGCAGCAGAATTCAGACGTCACCTACCGCCTGTTCGATTACGGCCGAGGGCGTGAACTGCATCTCGAACAATCCCTGCGCGCCGCCAATCTCGCCTACCGCTCCCCCGCGCCACTCACCGGGACCGGCGTACACGTCGATTGCCCTTACTTCCAGGTAGCGCGATTGAATCTGAACGGCGAATCACTCTTGAACGACAACTCGCTACTCATCGCCCTCGAAGGCTCAGGCGAACTCGATGGCGCGCCCTTCCGGCAAGGCGAAGTATTCTCTCTCGAACCAAGCGCAGGCTCTCGCCTCTCCGGCAACGCGGCCCTGCTCACGGTCTCTACCAGAACTTAAGCGGACCCATGCCCGGCGCATACCCGAATCCGACACTGATCCGGTACTGATTCCGCGCATACTGTCCCGTGGTAAACCCAAGCTTCCGGTAATCGAACGCTAAGAACGATTGCACGTTGTGCGGCAGCGCGCGTGACAAGTTCGCGCGTCCATAGTAGCTGTGATACACGCCGATAGATTGCACAGAACTGCTCAACCCATCGCGCCCCGCCCCCAGACTCACCCCATACTTGTGTAGCCCGGAATAGTTGTAGGTAAAACTCTGCGAATCTCGTGCCGACGTCAGCACCACCCCATTCCCCGGACTCACGCCACGCAGATACGAAATAGAAAGGTCGCTATGGCGAAACGTCTTCATCAGGTCCACGGCCACGTCCGGCAGATAGGACTGCAAATAGTACCGCTCCGTCCCGCTAGTCACACCTAGAATCCGCGCCACCAATGGGTCCAGCAATACCTGCTGCAAGCCGCGCGTTTCCAGTCTTGTCACGCCCGCTCGCGCCCGAAACTGTATCGTCTTGTTCAGCGCCAGCGAATAATTCGCGCCCACCGTATGGATGTCGGAGTCGCCAAACGTCCCCGAATAGTTATAGCGGCTGAACGCATAGTACGGCCCAATCGTGGTCCGCTTCGTGATCCGGTACGCCACATCCGTACGGGCCTGATAGCCATTCGCGCTGATCAGATTGCTTGATTTCCGTTTTACATAAAATCCCGACCCGCCGAAATCCACGGAAAGGCGCGCCGTCTTCTGATACGTCACATCCGCCTGCGACGACGAGTAGTAAGTCTGGTTGTCGAACGCTTCCGTGTTCGGAGTCACTACCAGCGCCGTGTTCGCCACGCTGGTATCGGTCTGCGTCACCGAATTCAACACCGAATAATTGTTCGAATAAAGCCCCGCGCTTTCACTCAATGTCATGGTCAAGCGCCGCGTCAAAACCCGCGAATATCCCAGCGCCAGCGCCTGGTCCTGCGAGTTGCCTGCGTTGTTCAAATAAGCATGCCCGCGATAATCCAGCTGAAACGTATCGAACCGGCGCGCATGTTGCCCGGAAAGCCCGAAGTTGACATCGGCGCCCGTAAAACTCCCGTTCGTCACTTTCGTTCCTAAACCCTGATAAGGACCAGTCACTCCGGAATCACGATAAAAATTCAGGCCCACAAACGGCCGGAACGTCTCATTGCTGGGAATTGCAGGCCGCGTAAAATTCATGCCCCGGCTCAAAATAGAAGGGCCCGTATACTCAGGCCCAGCCTTAGCTTCCGGTGGGTCCAGCGTCGTATCGTTGACCGTGTTTGCCGCGCTCGACCCCGCTTTCGCT
>Ga0123338_10000279_pt1 | contig 53213 bp, 40 predicted proteins | sample grotaG_FD_89793 | JGI IMG/M metagenome (GOLD analysis project Ga0123338, IMG submission 89793) | Glacier valley bacterial and archeal communities from Borup Fiord, Nunavut, Canada, to study Microbial Dark Matter (Phase II) -... | ecosystem: Environmental > Aquatic > Freshwater > Ice > Glacier ... | reverse complement strand
GCAGGGGTAAAACACGATCATATAAAAACAAGTAAGGAACCAGCAATATTCTTATGGTGGCATTTTAACCTAAAGCTATATGATACCATTGATGTTCTGAGACTATTGAGATTCCCATTAGTATTTAATCTAAAAGATAATGCACCTTTTGAAGAAGCCTTTTCTGAATATATGAATGTTGCTCGCAAATCAATATCATTACGTAATATGATATATAAAAAAGCAAAAGGATTAGAGATTATGTCGTTTCTATTTGGTGCAGTGGAAGAGCTGACGGATAGAGAAAGTTTTTTGGCCATACCAAAGCCTTTTGACGATATGATAAATTATATATTAAAACGTAGGACAGTTGGGTTATCATTAGATGAAATAGCTGAAAAATATAATCTGAATAGTACGTATTTATCTAATCGATTTACAAATTATTACGGCAAGTCTCCGATTGCACTTCATAGGGAAATTATTTATCGAGAAGCAAAAGCATTACTTACAGAGCAAAATCTGACAGTTTCAGAGGTGGCTAATATAATGGAGTTTGAGAATATTTCAGTATTTTCACGCTTTTTCAAAAAGAAAGCAGGAATGTCTCCGAGTGATTTTAGAAAGAGTCAAGAAATTTAAAACGTTTTTAGTTTGAAAAAGCGTCCTGCAATAAAAATCTGTACAAATGACAAATATAAAATTTAGAGTCTAAAATATGACCAAATTAAGTTATTGAAATTATCTGTTAAACATAATAAGTTAAAGAATGTCAATATAAATTAGTGTATTATGTATATATTTAGTACAAAAAAGTTTTGACATTCTACTTTTTTGTGAAGGTTAATAGTTTCTGAATTAGTGCTTACGTTAAAGAATAATATAATTGAAAAATCTATAAATATGTAAAAGTGTCAATTACAAATATAGATTGGATATGTACTTTAAATATATGAAACTATATACTGACATTATGCACAATGATTAAAGAAATAATATGCAATTTGTAGTAAAAACAACCAACGTTATAAAGGAGAAGTGTCTATGAAGCAAAAAGTAAAAGTTGCCATGCTTGGAATGGGAAATATGGGGAAATCACACTCAAATCATTTAATGCAGATACAAGATGTGGAAATTGTAGCTATGTGTTGTGAAAATATCAGTGATGCTAAGAAGTTCGCAGAAGATAATAATTTAAATGTGAAATTATTCAATGATTATTATCAGATGTTAGAAAAAGTCGAGTTTAATGTTCTATATGTATGCTTACCTCCGTATGCACATAACGGACAAGTGGAAGCAGCTGCAAAGAGAGGAATACATATTTTCATTGAAAAGCCTATTGCCCTAACTGTGGAACGTGCTACATCAATGTCAGATGCAGTAAAAGAAAATAAAGTATTATCACAAGTAGGTTACCACATGCGTTTCGGAGGAGCAGTTGAAAAATTAAAGGAATTGATTGAGACTGGAATAGCTGGAAAGCCTTTATTATTTACAGCAAATTATGAATGTAATAGTTTGCATTCACCATGGTGGATTGATGTAAATAAATGTGGAGGGCAGGTATTTGAACAAGTAATTCATTTGTATGATATGGCCTTTTATTTGTTAGGTAATCCAGATAGTGTTAATGGTTATACGGCAAACTTAAATCATCAAGATACTGAAGGTTATACGGTTGAGGATACTAGTATCTCAGCAATTCGTTTTAGAAATGGCTCGTTAGCTAGTATTTCCGGTTCAAATTGTGCAATACCGAATCAATGGAATGGTTACTTTAAAGTCGTATGCCAAAACTTAGTAGCAGAATTTAAAGATCATAATACTGCAAAATTTATATACACTTCAAAAGAAAATGGAGTAGAAGAAATTAGTATTCCTGTAGATGCAGGCTATGAAGAAGATAAATATTTTATTTCAGTTGTCAACGGGGAAAAGCCCGAATTTGCCCCAATTTCTGAAGGCTTAGTTGGGCTTAAAATGGTTTCTGGAGTTGTTGAGTCTTCAAAAAATGAAGGTAATTCAATAAAAATAGATTAAAGGAGGGGTATTATGAAAAAAGCAATAACGTTATTTTTGGTATGCTGTTTATTGATAGGAACACTAAGTGGGTGTTCATCAAGTGACAAAGCTTCACCAGGTAAAGTAAAAATAAGCTGGTGGGTAGCTGATACTGCAACATTATTAGAGGGATATCAGAAAATTGTAACTGAATTTAACTTAATAAATCCAGATATTGAGGTAGTTTTGTCTTCCTACCCCTCAGATTATCAGAGCAAAGTGAAAGCAGCACAGGCGGCTAAGAAAGCACCAGACATATATATTGAAGAAGTCTTAGCAAATGCAGCAACATCAGGACTGTTTCTTGATTTGACACCGTATATGAAAGCGGATGGATTTGTTCCGGACGATATTTATTATCAACCATATTTTGACTATTTTTGTAAATATGAAGACAAATACTTTGCACTTCCTAGAGATGTTTTTTCCTTGGCAATTGTTTATAACAAAACATTATTCGATGAAGCTAAAATTCCCTATCCAGAAGAAGGGTGGACAATGGATGAATTCGTTGAGACGGCAACGAAAATGACAGACCATGATAAAAAACAATACGGCACAATAATGCCTGACATCTGGTCGCTATTCCCGTTAATGTGGTCGTTTGGAGCTGATATGGTAAATGAAGATGCTACAATGGCTACAGGCACAATAAATAGTGAGGCAACGATAAAGTTCTTCAAATTTATGCAAGATATGGTGTATGTTGATAATATTGCTCCGATGCCACAACAGCTTGAGGCATTTGGTGGTCAGGAAGAGGGAGCGGGTTCCGCCAACATATTCCAATTAGGTAAAATAGCTATGATGCCAGTAGAACGATATGCAGTCGGAGATTTTAAAGCTGCAGGAATGGATTTAGGAGCAGTATCATTCCCAATTGGTGCAGATGGAGAGCAATGGACTTATGGTTCATCACCAGCATTTTCAATTTCTTCTTCATGCAAGCATCCGGAAGAAACATGGAAGTTTTTAAAGTATGCTTTTGGTCCGGAAGGTTCTGAAATATTGGCAAATACCGGTTACTTTTTCCCGGCAGTTAAATCTGTTGCAGAGAAGTTGAATTTAGAATCTGATCCTCTTGAAAGTGTGTTCTTACAACAGCTTGATACGAAAAATAAAACACAACTTGCTTTTTGGTGGAGACGTCCAGAAGGTTGGACAGGGGTATGGTCACCGGATATTCTTACACCGTGGGAAACAGCATGGGATAAAATCCTATTAACAGAAAAAGATGTAAAGACTTCATTAGATGAAGCAGCAGCAGAAATAGATAAAAATATTGAAACATATAAGAAACAAAAGGGTAATTAATATTTTTTTGGCGCACGGTACTAAATGTACCGTGCGCATATGAAAAAATAAAGGAGGTTGAATTACATGAAAAAAAAATCCTCGATATCCAAAAAACCAATGTCTCCTTTGGCGAAAAAAGAAGCAATTCAGGGTTATATAGGATTACTACCATGGCTTATTGGATTTTTGTGTTTTACTGCAGTGCCTCTAATAGCTGCTTTTTGTCTTAGCTTCACCTACTGGGATATTCTTACTCCGATAAGATGGGCAGGGTTGAATAATTTCAAGGAAATATTTCAAGATGGGAAAATATTGTCTTCCTTATGGAATACATTTCGATATACAGCTATTGCTGTACCGCTAACAACTGCATTAGGACTTTTAATAGCCTTAATGATGAACCAAAAGGCAAGAGGAATTTTAATTTTTCGTGTTATTTATTATTTACCAGCAGTATTACCTGCAACAGCAGTCGCATTACTATGGATATGGATTTTGAATCCTGAATTTGGGATTATTAATACTTTTCTTTCTTATATTGGAATAACAGGGCCAGCATGGCTAAATGATCCCCATTGGGCAATGTCAGGTGTTATTATGAGGGCATGTTGGGGAGTGGGGGGCGGTATGATATTATTTTTAGCAGCATTACAAAATGTGCCGCAAAGTTATTATGATGCTGCTAAAATTGATGGAGGAAGTGCATGGCAGTGCTTTAAGAAGGTGACGTTACCTATGATATCACCTACAATATTTTACTTTGTTATTACAGGAACGATTGCTTCCCTACAGGAGTTCACACTATTTAAGGTTATGACAGATGGTGGTCCGGTGGAATCTACGACCACATTTGTTCTATATTTATATAATGTAGCTTTTGGTAGATATAATATCGGTTATGCTTCAGCATTATCTTGGATTATTTTCTTTATTTCATTAGTATTGACATGGATTATGTTTAAATCATCTACATGGGTATATTATGAAGAAGAAGGGAAGTAGTATAAATGAAAAGAGAAATTTCAAGTGCAAAGCGAAAAAAACAAATCGTTTCAATTCTTCTTTTTATTGTATTAGCCTTGGGTTCCTTTGTGTTTTTGTTCCCGTTTTTTTGGATGATTTCTACTTCGCTAAAAACAGATTCAGAGGTCTGGTCTTACCCAATTAAATGGATTCCAAGTAAACTAATATGGAAAAACTATATTGAAATATTTAATATATTACCATTTTGGAGATATTTCTTTAATACATTTTTTATTACCTTCTGTCGTATCACTGGTCAGGTAATTTCCTGTTCCATTGTTGCTTATACATTTGCAAGGCTAAAATTCCCAGGAAGAAACGTACTGTTTATTTTAATGCTTAGTACAATGATGATACCAGGCGTAGTGACATTAATACCTAGTTTTGTATTTTTTTCAAAACTCAATTGGGTGAATACATGGTTACCACTCATTGTACCTATGATGTTTGCAACACCTTTTAATACGTTTTTATTAAGACAATTTTATATGGCTTTACCAAAGGAATTAGATGAAGCAGCAAAATTAGATGGCTGCTCAATATGGGGCATATTTATTAGAATACTATTACCACTGACCAAACCGGCTATTGCAGCAATTGTCGTGTTTGAATTTATGGCAGGATGGAATGATTTCATGGGACCGTTGCTTTATCTAGTTGATGATAAACTTTATACTGTTTCGCTTGCATTATCCTTTTTTCAAGGAAAAAATCACACAGATTGGCAATTGTTAATGGCTGCTTCAACTGTTGCATCAATACCATTACTTGCTTTATTTGCTATTGCTCAAAAGTATATTATTGGTGGGATTACAATGACAGGTATTAAGGGTTAGAACATACCTTTTTATCATAAAGAAATATTATAAAACTATAATTAAAAATGGAGATGAAATTTATGAGCTTAAAAGAATTAGTGGCATTAGAGCCAAGAAAACCTTTTTTAAGAGAGTACACAGATAGGCCTTTAGAAGAAGATGAGATTAGGGCAGTTGTAGATTTCGCAGCACCCAAGCATGGTACTGAACTAAGTCATTATCGGGGAGTTGACCCATTTCAAAATAATTACTTTGATGAGGAATGGCAGCTATTTTGTCCAGATGAAGAGGCACAAAAAAAACCCTTCTGTATGCGCCCAGGTAATATGTGGGTAGGTAAAATATCAGAGATGGGTTCTAAGGTAACAGGATTTCAAATGGGGCAACGAATAGCAGGTTATGGCCCATTGAAGAACACACATACGTTAAAAATGAAAGATGCTCTAGTCATGACTAATTCTATGACTTGGAAAGAAGCAGTCTGCTATGACCCGATGCAATTCGCTTTAGGTGGAATTCGTGATGGACACATCCGCTGTGGTGACAATGTCGTAATATTTGGATTGGGTGCAATCGGTCTTATTGCTGCACAGCTTGCCAAGCTTTCAGGAGCTGCAAAGGTAATTGTAATTGATCCTATCGAATGCCGCAGGACTGTTGCTATAGAAAATGGTGCAGATATTGCTTTAGATCCAACAGCGTGTGATGCAGGCCTTGAGATTAAAAAAGCAACAAATAAAGTGGGCGCAGATGTAATCATTGAAACAAGCGGTACATATGTTGCACTGCAAGCAGCAATTCGCGGATGTGCATACCAAGGAAATATTGCTGTAGTTGGTTGGTATAAGGAATGCAATGGCATTTTAAATTTAGGTAGAGAAGCCCATTTCAATCAACCCAATATCTTTATTTCAAGAGCTTGTAGTGAGCCTAACAGGGATTATCCACGTTGGAACTTTGATAGAATTTGCAAAACAAGTTGGGAAATGCTGAAATCAGGTCAGATTAAATGCGAAAATATTGTAAATCCGGTTGTTGATTTTGAAAATAGTGCAGAAGCCTATGCAGAGGTAGTTGATCAACATCCAGAACGAAGTGTTAAATTAGGCGTTAAATTTTAAGTTTGACTTATAATCTATAGGGAATGTCGCATGGCTGTTCATATCTTACAGTTCTGTGGCATTTGCTTATTTTAAAGAGGTGTAGGATGGAAATGCAGGAAAGAAACGACTATCCACGTCCGGATTTTAAACGTGAGGTATGGCAAAATTTAAATGGTATTTGGGAATTTGCATTTGATGATTCAAATGAGGAGAAGCCCTTGGATATCAGACAGGTACCAAAAAGTTACCTTTAACTATATGTGTACCATATGCCTATCAAAGTAAAGCAAGTGGAATCAATGATTCTGAAATACATAATGTAGTTTGGTATCAATTAAAGTTCGATCTATCAGCGGAAGGAATAGGTAAGGAACCTATTTTAAATTTTGGCGCAGTAGATTATGTGGCAGATATCTGGTTAAATGGCATTTTTCTTGGAAGACATATAGGGGGTTATACCCCATTTCATTATCACATAGCAGAGATCGTCAATACAAAAAGTAATATACTTGTTGTAAGAGCAATTGACAGCCAGGATACAGCACAACCTCGAGGGAAACAATATTGGAAAGAACAAACAGATCGATGCTGGTATATCTCTTCGTCAGGGATTTGGCAGAGTGTTTGGATAGAATATACCGGTAAGAATACATTTGAACAAATAAAAATGACACCTGACATTGATGATAATTCTATTAAAATAGAGTTCGCTGTAAACCACTTTGCTTTGGGAGATTATGCTATAACTAATATATTTTATAATAAGAAAAAAGTGAAATCTAGCAGCTTATCATTAGATGGAATAAGGAATACAGCTGTATTTTGTATACAGGTAGAAGACTATATTGATGAGTGCCATTATTGGACACCAGAAAAGCCTAATCTTTATCAAATTACGTTTGAACTAGTACATGATGGGAATACAATTGATACTGTAGAAAGTTATTTTGGAATGAGAAAAATAACGATAGATCAAGGCAGAATCATGTTAAATTATAAGCCCTATTACTTGAAAACTATTTTAGATCAAGGGTATTGGGCCGATAGCCTATTAACTCCCCCAAGTGATGAAGCTATTCGCAAAGATGTTGAAATGACAAAAGAACTTGGGTTTAACTGTGCCAGAAAACATCAGAAAATTGAAGATCCCCGTTATTATTATTGGGCTGATAAACTTGGATTGTTAGTTTGGGGGGAAGTACCTAGTGCATATGAATTTTGTGACGAAGAGATTAATAATGTTATTAGAGATTTCCAAGAATTTATTAAACGGGATTATAACCATCCATGTATTATTGTATGGGTGCCACTTAATGAATCGTGGGGAGTTAGAAAAATATTGACAGATAAAAAACAGCAACATTTTGGAGAGGCATTATATCATTTAGCAAAAGCAATGGATGAAACTAGACTTGTCTGCACAAATGATGGATGGGAAAATGTGAAAACGGACATTGTTGGTATTCATGATTATACTCCACTTGGAAGCGAGTTTAATAGTAAGTATAATAAAAGCATGTTGCAAAATCCAGAAGGTTTTTATTCACAAAATCGACGATTGTATGCATTTGACCAAAAATATGCAAGAGATAGTGTCTTTATGATAACAGAATATGGTGGAATCGCTATGCAAAAAAGTATAAATAACCAGGTGAGCTGGGGATATTTTGGTATAGAGAAGGATGAGCCAAGTTTTTTAAACCGCTATGCAGACATAACACAAACTATAATGAATTTAGAGGGAATAGCAGGATTTTGTTATACTCAATTAACTGATGTTTTTCAAGAAGTAAATGGCCTTTTGGATTCCGCACATCAGAATAAAGTGGATAAGGAAATGATTAGACGGATTAATAATGGAGAAAAGATTGATGGAGAATTTTAGAAGGGCGATCGTCTGTTTAAAGTTTTCAATATATTTATGCATTAGAAAGTTCCTTCTTTGTAAATGAAAGTTAGTCGAATATCACTTTCTAAAAGGAGGAGGTCTAGCAGATAAAAAATAAAATATATAATTGTTGAGTTTATAAAAATATGTTAGAATATTCATAATAGTAGCATTGCTTTAGTATATTGTATTGTTTTGTCCGGTAACTTAACAATAAAACATATATTTAAAACTTGCTACTATTTTTTTATAAATTTAATAGACTTTAATGAAAAAGAAGGAGTAGTGGCAGAAACAACGTTGGACAGCCATGCGCAGCGATTTTGTTCAATGAGATATCGTTGATACTACTAATAATGGAAAGAGGGAATCATTATGGCTAAAAGAATGTTGGATTGTGTAGCATCTGATTTTACTGAGTTTACAAAAACGGACTATCTTTCTTCGATAGAGGGGAGTGAAGGCAGGGTAATTATCTGCGAATGTATTGGGTTAACCATGCCTATGTTGGGAGATGTGACGAATGCAGAGTTGGTATCCTCCATGGGTGCAGACATTATTCTGCTAAATATGTTTGATGTAAAGAAGCCGGTTATTCATGGCATATCAAAGACAGAACCAACCGATATGGTACGTGAACTAAAAAGGTTGACAGGAAGAATGATTGGCATGAACCTAGAACCGGTAGAAGGAGGTATGACATCGGTTAGTGATGCTACCATGTGGGCGATGTCGGAAGGAAGAAAAGCTACGGTAGAGAATGCCAAAGTGGCTTGCGATATGGGCATAAACATGATATTACTTACCGGAAACCCAGGGAATGGAATCAGCAATAAGGCAATCGTTGATTCTCTAAAAGTAATTAGCAAAGAATTGAAAGATAAGATGATATTAGCGGCAGGGAAGATGCACGCATCGGGTATTCTCTCGGAGTGTGGGGAGAAGATTATTACAAAAGAGGATATCAAGGAATTTGTGGATGCCGGTGCAGACATTATATTATTCCCGGCACCAGCAACCGTACCGGGAATCACGATGGAATATATAAGGGAATTGGTTTCTTATGCACATTCACTTGGAGCCTTAACGATAACAGCAATCGGAACCTCCCAGGAAGGGGCAGATACCGATACCATCAAACAGATTGCCCTAATGTGTAAGATGACAGGGACAGATATTCATCATATTGGTGATGCTGGTTACCTGGGGATGGCATTGCCTGAAAACATCATGGCATATTCCATTACAATCCGAGGGATACGACATACTTATCATAGGATGGCAGTTTCTATAAATCGATAACAAGATCCGGTATCTAATAAGAAAAAGCTTCGATATCTATCAATGGAAATGAGCCTATTACTGGGACAATTAAGTAATCCGCATTTTGCAGGAAGGGTCAAAATGCAGATTATTTGAAAAATTATATTCTGATAGAGCTTAGACTAAAGTTCAAAGAGTGAAAGTTTGAATTGACGAATTTAATGCATTCATGGAAGAAGTTAACTGAGCGGATAGAGAGGATAAATGCTTAAAGGCTTCTTGTTGCTCGCTACTTAGCGCACTGACTTGCTCAGAGGATGCAGCAGATTCTTCTGTTACAGCTGCAATATTCATTATGATTTCAACAGTATTATCCTTTAAAGCTTGCATATCCTTTGCTTGTTTATTGATATCTCCTAAATCTGAATCCACGGATTTTAACGAATGAACAATTTCCTCAAAAATCTTATTCGCATTGATAACAGCATTCTCTTGCTGAGCAAAAATGGTGTTAGATTTTTGTATTAAGGAGAAGGTATCATTCGTTTTTAGCTCCATTTTATGTATATTATCGCGCACAATTTGGGTTGAATTCCTTGATTGCTCTGATAAAGAGCGAATTTCTTGTGCTACCACCGCAAAACCTCTCCCGGCATCACCTGCCCTTGCAGCTTCTATATTAGCATTAAGGGAAAGCAGGTTAGTTTGTTCACTGATATCATCTAAGAGCTTAATCACTGCTTCAACAATTTTATTTAATTTATTAAGCTCCTCCATACTGTCACTTATTTCACCATAGAGGTATTAAGAGAGACCATAGTCTCAGTTGCAGTTTGGATCATATCTTTTGCACCTTGATTATTGGTGGAAATATTATTACTTGTGTTAAGAACTTTTTCAATTCCATCAGATAAAGCATACATTGCCTGTGAACTGTTGCTGGCATATTCTGCTTGACTTAACGATCCTTCTGCTATCTCATCAATGGATTGAGAAAGCTGCACAAAAGACTGGACGGATTTTTGTGTGGTTGTGGATAAAAGTAAACTGTCAGATAAGGTATGATTGATAACTTCTTTCGTTTCTCCAAGTAAGGCACATATGTTTTCAAACATATGATTAAAACTTTGACAGAGCTTTGCAATTTCATTATTTCCTATTGCTTTGGCACGGACTGTCATATCACCATCTTCTGCCTGTTTCATTAAATGCATTAATGAAATAATTGGACTAGCAAAACTTTTTGCGAAGATGTTACCTACCACAATAGCAAGGACTCCAGCTGCGTACCTTATAATAATGGACTATCAGTGGCTTGTGTTTGCAATGCACATAAACAATATTATGAACTACAAATATTTCTATATATAAAGCTAACAATTGGAGCCAAACTCTACATAATAGTGAATTTTTCATAGATATAGCCAGCTTAAATATTTGATGCCTTTCAGAGAAATCAAGGAAGGGCAAATTGTTTTAGAAATAATTGACTGAAAATGTGATAAAATAGGGATATAATAGAATGAGGCTGTGATAGTAAATACTAGGAGGAAATGTAATGAATATATTAAAACGGTCAAGTAAGGCATTAATTCTTACGCTGGCTACATTCTTTTTTGCAGGCAATATATCTTCTGTTACTGTCCATCCAGATAGCAACGTTAGTCCAGATAGTTACGTTAGTCCAGATAGCAACGTTAGTCCAGATAACAACGTTAATCCAGATAGCAACGTTAATACAGATGGCAAGGTTATTTTAGAGGACAACATAGGAGAAGTTTCTAGAGTCGTTGTTTCTTTTAATGGTGATACAAAGACTTCAAAAGGATTTACTTGGTATACGACTCAAGTATCGGTTAATAGTGACCTACAAGTGATAGAAAAAACAGAGGCGAAAGAATCAAATTTTGAAAATGCGATGACATTTGAAGGGGAGTATCAAATATCTACAAATGCACCACAGTATGTAGTACATCAAGCAGAAGCGAGCGGGTTAAAGACAAACACAGAATACCAATTCAGAGTTGGAGATGCTTCACTAGATTTGTGGAGTGATGTTGGTAGCTTTGAAACGTCAGATGAGGACGGCGAATTTACTTTCATAAACCTTACAGATACACAAGCAAAGAACGAGCTAGAAGCAGAACTGTCGGCTAATACATTTAAAATTGCAAATGAAATAGTAGAAGATTCAGAATTTATGGTTCTCAATGGAGATTTTGTAGATTCAGGGTTGGAGGAAGATCAATGGGGGTGGGTTCTGGACAATGCAGACGACACCTTACTAAATACAACATTTGTTGCTGCAGCTGGTAACCATGATGAGGATAATCAATCATTCATTGAACATTTTAATCTATCTACACCCACAGGCTCGTCTACCAAAACAGGTGCTTATTATTCCTATGACTATGAGAATGTTCATTTTGTTGTATTAAACAATAATGAGGATTCTGAAGAATTTAGAAACTTTACACCAAGGCAAATTGAATGGTTAAAAACTGATGTAACAAAAGCGAATGCAGATGAGAATATTGATTGGACAATTGTAGTAATGCACAAAGGTCCTTACACCACTTCAAACCATGCAACAGACTATGATATCATGGGTCTAAATGGTGTTAGAGAAGTAATTGCTCCTTTATTTAATGAGTTAGGGATAGATCTGGTCTTACAAGGACATGACCATATTTATGCGCGTACCAAACCGATAAAAAATGGTAAAGCTACAGGAGTAGAAAAAATAATCCAAGAATATGACGGACAACAAGTAGACTACTCATTAAATCCAGATGGAGCAATATACATGATACCGAATACGGCCGGTCCCAAAGTATATTACAAAAATACTGAGATAGATCCGTCTTTCTATGACTTATTTGACGTTGCAGAGGAACATAGTGCCGCAAAATATGGTCCAGACCCGAGTGATTCCTCCAGACCTGTTAGAAGTCGAATTCAGAATTTTGTTGAATTCAATGTGAACAAAAATATGCTTACAGGAATTGTATATGAAATCGACCAAAGTCTAAATGACGGGGAACCGTATGTTGTAGATGTTTTTGGTATAATTAAGGACAAGTAGTATAAAAACACGAAAGCAAGGATTGTTTATATAGGTGTTTTATATAATTTGTTTAAAAGATGTGTTGTTATAATAAAAATAAGTATAAAAACTTACAATAAAACGATGAAAAATACAGAAAATCTATAAATAGTTAATAAATTCGATGGTTGATAGAAGAATATCGTATGTTATTAATTTATTTAATTTGCTATAATCTCCTTGTAATAAAAACAAATTCGTGGTAAATGCTACGAAATATTTGAAGTGTATACTTCACAAAAGGAGGATTTAAAATGAAAAAATTTATTGCTTTTTTACTTAGTTTAGTTATGTTAACTACACTATTAGTAGGCTGTGGGGGAGCTAAAAAAGAGCCAGCAGAAACAACAAAAGATACTACTGTTAAGACAGATGATGCGAAACCGACAGATGATGCAAAACCGGCAGATGACGCGAAACCGGCAGTTGAAGCAAAAACTGTAAAGGTGGGTATCACGATTTATAAATTCGATGATAACTTTATGACACTTTACAGACAAGAATTAGAAAGATATTTTGAAGAAGACTTAAGCAATGCTGATGTTACATACGACGTTACTGTTGTGGATGGAAAAAATGACCAAGCAGAGCAAACAAATCAAATTCAAACATTTATAGCTGATAAATTTGATGTTATTATTGCAAATTTAGTTCAATCATCAGCAGCTTCAACCGTAGTAAATATGTGTAAAGAAGCTAACATCCCTGTAATTTTCATTAACCGTGAGCCTACAGCAGAAGATTTAGACCTCTGGGATAAAGTTGCATACGTTGGTGCTGATGCAAGACAATCCGGCACAATGCAGGGACAAATCATTTATGATTTAGAAAACCATGGTGACCTTAATGGAGACGGAAAAGTCAGCTATGTAATGGTTATTGGAGATCCTGAGAACGTAGATGCTCAATACAGAACTGAATTTTCTATTAAAGCACTTACCGATAATGGTATGGCAGTAGAAGAACTAGTAGCTCAACGTGGCGACTGGGATCAAGCAAAAGGTCAAGAAATTGTAGCTGCAGCATTAACACAATACGGCGAAGGAATTGAAGTTGTATTCTGCAATAATGATGCTATGGCTCTTGGTGCTCGTCAGGCAATTGAATCAGCTGGAAGAAAAGTTGGCGAAGACATTTATTTAGTAGGCGTTGACGCACTTGAAGAAGTTGTTAACTATGTTAAATCAGGCGCAATCACAGGAACTGTTCTAAATGACCATATTGGCCAAGCAGATACAGCAGCTGATGTAGCAGTTAAAGCTGTTAATGGTGAAGCATTAGAGAAGAACTATACAGTAGATTATGTAAAAGTAACAAAATAGTATTATAAAATAAGATGTTTTAGAATTGGGTGTGCTTGTAACACACCCAATTCTTAATGACAATAGAACGTCGGTAATGCATTTGGTCTATTGTATACAAAGATAATAGGAGGTTTAACCAATGTCGGACTTTTTGTTAGAGATGATTGGAATCAGTAAAAGTTTCCCGGGCGTAAAAGCACTTGATAATGCTACCTTAAAAGTTAGGCCAGGTACTGTTCATGCTCTTGTAGGCGAAAATGGTGCCGGGAAATCTACCTTGATGAAATGTTTATTTGGAATTTATTCCAAAGATGAGGGTGAAATAATTATTGATGGTAAACCAACGCAGATAGTCAATCCGTATGATGCATTAATGAAGGGTATTGCTATGGTGCATCAAGAGCTACAACCAATTTTGGAAAGAAGTATCGCAGAGAATATTTACTGTGGTCGATTTCCTACAAAACCATTTACTAAAGTAATTGATCATAAAAAAATGTATGAAGATACAGAAATTTTATTAAAAGAAGTAAAGATGAACTTTGATCCAAAGGTTAAACTATCAACATTGTCAGTTTCACAGATGCAATCTGTTGAGATAGCGAAAGCAGTTTCTGCAAATGCAAGGATCATCATTATGGATGAACCTACGTCTTCTTTGACACAAAATGAAGTAGATAATTTATTTGAAATAATAAACTCATTGCGAAAAAAAGGAATTTCAATTATATATATATCACACAAGATGGATGAAATCCTTAGCATTTCGGATGAAGTTACCATTATGCGAGATGGACAATATATTGGTACTTGGGATGCGAAAGAATTAACAATAGACATGATTGTAACAAAGATGGTTGGACGTGAGCTAAAAAACTTATATCCGCCCAAATCTAACGTACCGGGTGAGATTGTTTTAGAAGTAAATGACCTCACTTCAGTCACAGAAAAATCCTTTAAGAATATAAACTTTCAACTCCGGAAAGGAGAAATACTGGGTATCGGTGGACTGGTAGGAGCACAACGCTCGGAACTTGTCGAGGCTATCTTTGGTATTCGAGGGATAAAGAAAGGAACAATTACTTATAAAGGAAAACTTATTAAAATAAAACGTCCTCACGATGCTATTATGCAGGGAATAGCACTACTAACCGAGGACAGACGTGCTACCGGAATATTTGGTGTTTTGTCGATTGCTGAAAATGTATCGATTGCTTCCTTAGACCAATATGTAGACCATCATTTTATACTGAATAATAAGAAAATTGAAAAATTAGTGCAGGATAATGTAAAGAAGCTGAGCATTAAGACACCAAGCAGTAAAACAAAGATACAATCACTTTCCGGCGGTAATCAACAAAAGGTTATCATTTCCCGATGGTTGGCAAATGACCCGGATATTTTTATCTTAGATGAGCCAACTCGTGGTATCGATGTTGGTGCTAAGTATGAAATATATACTATTATTGCAGATCTTGCTAAGCAGGGTAAAAGTATTGTAATGATTTCATCAGAGCTTCCGGAACTGATTGGCATGTCAGACAGAATTATCGTTATGTGTGGCGGTAGGGTAAGTGGGGAAGTATCAAGAGAGGAAGCAACACAAGAAAACATTATGAATTTAGCGACTAAATTTGCCTAGGGAGGTTCAAAAATGGGGAAAGAATTAATACCGAATAAAGATCGAATTTTAAAATTTATTCAAAATAATGCTATAACATTAGGAATGATTCTAATTGCATTATATGTAGGAATCAAAGAACCTAATTTTTTTACTTGGGATAATTTTAAAAATCTTTCCGTTAATACTACGACACGTTTTATCATAGCTTTGGGTGTTAGCGGATGTTTGATTACAAAGGGAACCGACTTGTCGGCAGGACGTATGGTTGGGTTAGGAGCCTGTATTGCAGCTACATTATTACAAAAGGCGGGTTCCGCCGGTAAATTTTTCCCGAGTTTACCCGATTTACCGATTATATTCGTAGTAATCATTACCTTAGCAATTTGTGGTGTGTTCGGTTTTACAAATGGTGCAATCATATCTTTTCTAAAGGTTCCTCCATTTATTGCAACTTTAGGTATGCAAACGTTGATTTACGGTATTTGCTTAGTATATACCGGAGCAGTTCCTATCGGAAGCTTAAGAGATGATTATACGATTGTTGCGAAGGGTTCATTCTTAGGAATGCCGTATCTATTAATTATTGCTGTAGTTTGTGGTATATTACTTTGGTTTTTATATAATAAAACACGACATGGCAAGTATATGTATGCAATCGGAGGCAATGAAAGTGCAGCTGAAGTTGCAGGTGTTAATACAGGTAAGGTAAAAATTAAAATATATACCTTAGCGGCAGTCTTATATGGATTAAGCGGTATTTTATTAGCCGCAAAAGCCGGAGGAACGTCAGTTAATATGGGCTTGGGATATGAACTGGAAGCAATCGCGGCATGTACAATCGGTGGAGTATCGACTAATGGCGGTGTTGGTAAAATATCCGGAATTTTAATTGGTGTACTTGTATTTGAATTATTAAAAATTTCACTGCAATTCTTAGGAGTAGAAACTTCTTATACATACATTGTTCAAGGTCTTGTAATTATTATTGCAGTTGCTCTCGATTTGAGAAAATATTTGGCAAAGAAATAATAAGGCACAGATATAATAAGGCATAGATATAATAAGGCACAGAAATAACAAGGCACAGAAATAATAAGGTAAAGAAATAACATGGTAAAGGTAGGATAAGGGATGTATAATTACTTAGTAATTATATGTCCTTTTACCGATATATAGAAAAAATAGACGCTAAATAATCGAAGGATTCATTGACTTAATGATAAGAAAAGAGGAACATATGGTACAAGAAAATGAGATAAATAACGAGACAAATAGTGAGACAAATAGTGAGACAAATAGTGAGACGAATAAAGCGTCAAATAGAGAGTCAAATAACGAGACCAAAACGGATGTTACGCAGGAGTATAAAAATAGGAAGGAAAAGTTATATGATAAAATCCCGATTTCTGTAAAGGCCTTGGACATAATAATTACAATATTAATTGCTGCTTTGGTTATTATAGTGGCATATTTTATTGTTAGAAAATATTATTAACTATTGATATCCTGTAACATAATCAATCACATAATCTTGGGCGTATTTACTATTTGATGTTTTTAACTTATAATTAATTGATGACTAAAAATCACATTTAAGGAGATAAGGCATGAAACTATATACCGTGATACTCGTGGACGATGAAGAAGATGTACGGCAAGCAATTATTAAAAAACTTGATTGGGAAACCATAGGGTTTCAAGTAATAGGATATGCTGACAATGGGGAAGATGCACTTGAAATAGCAGAACACCTTCGTCCTGACGTTGTGATGACCGATATAAAAATGCCCTTTATGGATGGGCTTACCTTATCTAGAAAGTTAAAGCAGATATCAAAGGATATTAAGATAATTGTTTTTTCCGGATTTGATGAATTTGAATATGCAAAAGAAGCTATTAAATTAGAGGTTGAAGAATATATATTAAAGCCAATTAATGCGATTGAACTAAAAAGTGTTTTTGAAAGAATCAAGGAGAAATTAGATAGTGAAATTAATAAAAAACGTGATATAGATCAACTGAGAAAATATTATATGGAGAGCCTTCCCATTATGAAAGAGCAACTTTTGATTGGATTATTGGAAGGACGGCTTTCAAAAAAACGTATTAATGAATTGATGAAATCGTATGAGATTGATCTAAATTATCCTTATTACATGACCGGAATTGTGCGTACAGACAACACTTCTGGCAGGATAAAAACGGGGATAGACTTTCTACCACCAACAGGGTTTATAACTTTATCATTGAAACAGATTGTGGATGAGAATCTAACCGCCTGCTGCGGTTTTAACAGTTGTATATACTTGGAATCGGTTGTAGTAATTGCACTACTCTCCGAGCCAAAGCAGAGTAATGAATTTATTCATGCAATGGATCAAATATGTAAAAGTGCATACCGGATTTTAGAAAATAATACATCGGCGGGAATAGGATTTATATGCAGTGATTTAATGGATTTAAGCCATTCTTATCGGGGTGCCAAAAACGCAATAGACTATCGTATATTATTCGATTCAAACCAGGCTATTTATATTCAGGACCTTGAATCCCAGGTTAACGATAGAAGCGTTTGGGAAAGCCGTTATACGGAAAGTATTTTAAGGGAGATAAAATTAGGAGAAGTAGAGGGTCTAGTAAATGCGATTCAGGACTTAATCAATTATATAAAAAAGTCTGCGATATCCTTTCAATTATATCAAATATCCCTCATGGAAATGGTTACCGAAATATTTAAATTAGGACGAGCCTATCAATTAGATATGGATAACGTCTTTGGAGTGGATTTTAATATCAATAAAAAGATATACCAATTTGATTCTTTGGAATCATTAAAACAGTGGCTGATGGAAATCTGTTTGAAGGTCAGAGGTTACATTCGCAGAGAACGTACAGATTCTGCTAAATTACTAATTGAAAAGGCAGTGAGATATATTGGAGAACATTATAATGACAGCGAATTATCGGTTGATACGTTGTGCAATTATTTGAATGTAAGTGCGACCTATTTTTCTACTCTTTTTAAGAGAGAAAAGGAAATGAACTTTGTAAATTACTTAACAAAAATACGATTAGAAAAAGCATTACAGCTGTTAAATACGACAGACGAAAAAACTTATAATATTGCTACGATTGTTGGCTATATGGAACCCAATTATTTTAGTTATGTATTTAAAAAACAATATGGTGTTTCTCCTTCCAATTATAGAAAGAATAAAAAGGAAGATTAAATGCGAATGCCTTTTCAAAAACCAGTGTACTTGCTAGCAGAAAGGCTTGGTGCCAGGAATGAAATCTAAAATAACTGACTTCTTGCGAAAAACAGGTCATTATTATAGACATAAAAGTATACAATTCACTTTGTCCATTTCCTTTTCGTTTGTAGCTTTGTTTGGCATGGGTTTTATGGGTGCTACAATTTATTCCCGTTTTGTATCTTCAACGAAAGAACTTACAGTCGAAAATAAGGGACAGTTAATTGATCAAGTAAATATGAATTTAAATACCTATCTTAGAAATATGATGCGTATTTCAAATACGATGTATTATAGTGTAATAAAAAAGGTTGATTTATTCCAAGAGACACAGACACTTGAAAGAGAAATGAATCTTCTATATGAGGCCAATAAGGACAATTTGGTTAGCATTGTCTGCTTCAGGGGAGATGGAATTATAGTAGCTGCTACACCAATCAACAATCTCAAAAAAGATTTTCATGTTATTGATCAGAGCTGGTTTATAAAAGCGAATGAAGAAATCGAAAACCTCCATTTTTCTACGCCTCATGTTCAAAATCTCTTTAATGACAGTAGTTTTAATTACCATTGGGTTATATCACTTAGTAGAGTAGTCGAATTAACTAATAATGGTAATATCAGCAGAGGTATTCTTTTGGTAGATATGAATTTTAGTGGAATCGAACAAATTTTTACTAAAATAAACTCGGATGATTCCGGTTATGTTTATCTAGTTGATAGTAACGGAGAAATTATCTACCACCCAAAGCAGAACTTAATTAATTCAAGCCTTTTTCATGAAAATAATGCGATTGCAGCAACGTATGAGGATGGAACCCATGAAGAAAATTTTGAAGATAATTTAAGAATGGTAACAGTCAGAACAGTTGGTTACACAGGATGGAAAATCATCAATGTTACTCCAGCGAATGAGTTTTACATGAGCTTTAATCAAATGCGGTTCTTTACCGGAATGATTATTGCGTTAACAATTTTGCTTATATTCTTTGCAAATCAATTTGTATCTTATTTAATTGGAAATCCCATTAAGAGATTAGATGACTCAGTAAAGGATTTGGAATATGGTAAATTGGATTTGAACATATTTATCGGAGGCTCCGATGAGATTCAACATTTAGGTAGGACGATTACTTCGGTAGTTTTACAAATGCATCGATTAATGGATGAAATAGTGATCGAACAAGAACAAAAAAGAAAAAGTGAATTCGACTCACTCCAAGCACAAATAAATCCACATTTTCTGTATAATACTTTGGACTCTATCGTTTGGATGGTAGAAAGCGAGCAGTATCAGGAAGCTATTTCAATGGTTACTGCTTTAGCTAACTTATTCCGCATTAGTTTGAGCAAAGGAAAGAATATCATTACGATAAGGGAAGAAATAGAGCATGCGCAGAATTATTTATACATTCAGAAGATACGTTATAAAAATCGCTTTCAGATTAAGATTAATATCTCTCCAGAGATTTACGAATGTAGTACGATAAAGCTTATCGTTCAACCTTTACTAGAAAATGCAATCTACCATGGAGTCGAATTTATGGATGGTGATGGAGAGATTACGATTAAAGGTTATTTGAAGAATAATGATGTTTTTATTGATGTTATAGATAATGGTCTCGGAATGCCGGAGGAATCAGCAGATTTGATATTAACGGACGATACCCGAGTTCATAAAAAGGGTTCAGGAATTGGTCTTAGTAATGTTCATCAGAGAATACAACTATATTTCGGGAAGGAATATGGGTTGGAAATAGAAAGTGTACTGGATGAAGGAACGACCATCCATATTCATTTGCCTCGCATGCTATATAATAATGCGATAAGGGAGGATGAGAACAATGAAAAAGAATAGAAAAATAATCCTTTTAGCTATTGTTTTCATTAGCTTGCTAAGTTTACTTTTTATCAGTACCTATTTATACATTAATGATTCCAATAGTAAGGAAAAAACTACAAAAATATCTGTTATTGTTTATGGCAATAACAGTGACCGATGGGCTATGCTGAAACAAGGACTAGACCAAGGTGCAGTTGATTTTGGAGCAGAAGTGAATTTTGTTATGATGACAGTAGAAGATGACGCCGAGGAACAAAAAATGCTATTAGAACGTGAGATAGAAAACGGTGCAAAAGGAATTATTCTTGCTGCTACAAACAGCAAGGAAATGGCACAGGTGGTTAGTGAGGTTTCTCCGATTGTTCCTATTATTATGGTAGAAACAAACGTAGATGATGTTGATGGTCTTGTATATATTTCAGCCGATAATTATAGTATGGGTCTTAATATTGGAAGGTCAGTTTTCTTAAATGGTGATGAGCATAGAAGAGTTGCAGTTTTTATGGAGAATCAACAGAGGAACAGCGTTTACGATAGATATGAGGGATTAATGGACAGCCTTCGATATTCGGATTTTACAATCAACTCATGGAAAATGGGTGAGGATGATAATGAGCCCGCCATATTTCTGCAAAAGATGCTGAAGGAAAACCTGGTGGATATCATAGTAGCCTTAGAGGATAAGAGCTTGGAAGCAGTTGCAGATGCCGTAGAAAGTTCTGAAAGTACCGTAGATGTTTATGGAATAGGAAGTACGAATAAAATTGTACATTATTTAGATTATGGTGTTATAAATTCTATTGTTTTTCAAAATGAATTTAACATGGGCTATTTGAGTATACAAGAATTAATCAATGACATAAAAATGAATGAGAATGTGTTAGATACCGAAATTCAATTTCGTACCGTGAACAGGGAAACGATGTATTTACCTAATAACCAAAGGTTGGTATTCCCTATTGTACAATAAGGAGGGTTCTGAAGTTATGACTTCTAAAAAAACCATATTACCATTCATTATCATCTTTATTATAATGTGTATTTTGGCTGTAAATTTTATTACCGGAGACCAGAATAATAAGGGAAAAAATAATGGTAAGAAAACAAGTATGAAAATTGGAATTAGTATCTACAATCAGTATGATACTTTTATTTCAAGCCTTGTCAATTATCTGATGGAAGAAGCTAAACTCAAGGAACAAGAAGAGGGTATTACTATTACACTGGAAATTGTTAATGCAGGCGGAAGTCAAGTAACCCAAAATTACCAGGTTGAGGAGTTTATTAATCAGGATTATGATATTCTCTGTATCAACTTGGTAGACAGAACTGATGCTTCAATCGCGATAGATATGGCGATGAATGCCGATATCCCTATCATATTCTTTAACCGAGAATTAGTTGAGAAGGATTTGGAACGTTGGGATAAATTATTCTATGTAGGAGCTGTAGCATTGGAGTCGGGAATTATGCAAGGAGAAATTGTGGTAGATGCCTGCAGGAAGGATTTTGATAAGATAGATAAAAACAAGGATGGCATCATGCAGTATGTGATATTAGAAGGAGAACCCGGACATCAGGATGCATTGATACGAACGGAATATGTGATTAAGACAATCACAGAAGCCCAAATTAACGTTGAAAAGCTGGGGGATGAGATAGCCAATTGGAATCGTGCTCAGGCTGAAACTCGAATGTCACAATGGCTGAAGAACTATGATAATGAAATAGAAATTGTAATAGCCAATAATGATGATATGGCATTGGGTGCTATTGATGCCATGAAAATGGAGAACATTGTTGATTTGCCTGTTTTTGTAGGAATTGATGGAACAAAAGTAGGGTTAGAAGCCGTCAAAAATGGTGATATGATAGGTACTGTTCTAAATGATGGAAAAGGACAGGCAAATGGTATTATTGAATTAGCATATTCCCTAGCTTTTGATGAGAAATTACCGAAAGAGATCGATTTGGTTGGTGGAAAATATATACGTATGCCACATATTATTGTTACAAAGGAAAATATTGATGAAATATTATTAAACTGAGGATAGGTGAATAGTGGATTGCGCCGGATAGAGCAAAGTGATATTAATAAGTGAAAATAATTCATTATGCAAATACCTTGACAATATTCTTCTTTATATTATATGATAAAGTGGTTTTATTAATAGATAATGACAAGAGAATTGACTTGTCAATTCATATTGTCTGGAGGAATTATTTTGATTGATTATACAGAGGAAATAAAAAGAAGGCGAACATTTGCAATTATCTCTCACCCGGATGCCGGTAAGACAACTTTAACGGAAAAACTTCTATTATATGGTGGAGCGATTAACCTAGCGGGTTCAGTAAAGGGAAAAAAGACAGAAAAGCATGCAGTTTCAGATTGGATGGAAATAGAAAAGCAACGTGGTATTTCAGTTACTTCTTCTGTTATGCAATTTAATTATGCTGATTATTGTATTAATATATTGGATACACCGGGACATCAGGACTTCTCCGAAGATACTTATCGAACCTTAATGGCTGCGGATTCAGCAGTCATGGTAATTGATGTATCTAAGGGTGTTGAGGAGCAGACAAAAAAGTTGTTTAAGGTCTGTGTGATGCGCAATATTCCTATCTTTACGTTTATTAATAAGCTGGATCGGGAAGCTAAGAATACTTTTGAATTGCTGGACGAAATTGAGACGGTACTAGGTATTCGCACCTGTCCTATTAACTGGCCGATTGGATCCGGTAAGAACTTTAAAGGTGTATATGATAGAGAAAGCAAGCATATTACACGCTTTTATGCTTCCCACAATGGACAAAAAGAAGTGGAGACTATCGAAGTTGAATTGGGAGATTCTCGCCTGGATTCACTGATTGGGAAGGATAATCACGATATTTTATCCGAGGAAATTGAACTTTTGGATGGTGCAAGCAGTGAATTTGATATCGATTTGGTCCTAAGTGGAAAACTGACACCAGTTTTCTTTGGATCTGCTTTGACTAATTTTGGTGTTGAAACTTTTCTAAAGCGTTTTCTAGCCATGACAACTTCACCTTTGGCAAGAGAGTCTTCTGTAGGAATAATTGATCCCATAGAAAATGAATTTTCCGCTTTTGTATTTAAGATTCAAGCGAATATGAATAAAGCACATCGAGATCGAATTGCATTTATGAGAATTTGTTCCGGCAAATTTAGTGCCGGAATGGAGGTAAATCATGTGCAGGGAAATAGGACAATGCGACTGTCACAGCCACAGCAGCTAATGGCCAGCGAGAGGAAAATTATTGAGGAAGCCTATGCCGGAGATATCATTGGAGTATTTGACCCGGGCGTGTTCTCAATAGGTGATACGCTTTGTACGGTGGATAAAAAGTTTTCCTACGAGGGCATTCCTACTTTCGCTCCGGAACATTTTACAAAAGTGCGGCAAGTAGATACCATGAAAAGAAAACAATTTTTAAAGGGGATTTCGCAAATTGCACAAGAAGGTGCTATTCAGATATTCCAAGAGTATAATACGGGTATGGAAGAAATAATTGTCGGTGTTGTAGGCACTCTTCAATTCGATGTATTAAAATTTCGCTTAGAATTTGAATACGGTGTTGAAATTCGAATGGAGCCATTAGCGTATGAATACATCCGGTGGATTGAGAATAAAAATATAGATGTGGGTAAGCTAGGCGTTTCTTCCGATACGAAAAGGGTAAAGGATTTGAAGGGTAATCCATTATTATTGTTTGTTCATCAATGGAGCATACAAACGGCGTTAGACCGAAATAAAGAGTTGATATTATCTGAATTTGGCAGATAAATAATAGAAAGAAGGAGCTTGCGTCCGATAGGGATGCAAGCTCCTTCTTTTTATATTAAAGTGTTGGTTAATATTTCCTAAGAATTTTTACAAATTTAATAAAGCACAAGTTATTTTTTTTATGTACGGCCCTAGCCGGTTGGCTCGCAAAACGTTCGAAACAATGATCCACCTGCTATGCGGGCGGTGCTGATAGTTTACACCAAAACAATGGCCCCGTAAACCAGAAGATACACCCTTTTATGACAAATTATTCATGTTATAATTTAAGTAATATAGAATTTTTATGTCTACCATAAGGGGGACTTAATATGAAGCTAAAAGGCAAAATATTACTGCTAAGTTTTTCTTCCATTCTAATTACAGGTTTCATTGCACTAACAATTAGTTTAATACAATTATCGAATGCGTTAACTGTAGAAAGCGAAGAAGGTTTAAAAACAACAGCTTTAGCATCACTTAGTATCTATAGCGTCCAAGGCTATGGAGATTATGCATTAAAGGATGACGGCAATGTATGGCGTGGAATGAACTTTAATGTTTCAGACAATTTGGAAGTGGTTGATAATATCAAAAAAGAAGCGGATATTGATATCACATTCTTCTTTGGTGATTCAGCAGTTATGACATCATTAAAAGACTCGGACAATAAACGTATGATTGACATGAAAGCAAATGCGAACGCCATAGAAACAGTACTTTATAATGGAGAAAATTATTTTGATATGAAGCTTTCGATAAACAGTAATGACTATCAGGGATACTATGTTCCGATTAAACAAGACTCTGGAGAAGTAGTTGGGATTTTATTGGCTAGCCGTTCTACAGAAAAGATGAAGGAAATCATTTTTGATAGTGCGGTTTATATCATTCTTGTTGTTCTAGTGGTAATCATAGTATTTATCGTTATTACTATTATGTTTACCAATGCTATTACAAAAGCTTTGATTGAATCTAGAAATCTATTATCGGAAGTATCAAATGGAAATCTAACTTTAGAATTAGATAATACAATAACAAAAAGGAAAGATGAAATTGGTGATGTAGCGAGAGCAACACATTCCTTAAGGGGAGAACTCTTACGTATCATAGGAGAGATTAAAAATAGCAGCAATATCCTAATAGAGTCTTCAAATAATTTGAATGGTTCTTCAGAATATACTGCAAAAGTTGCTATTGAAGCCGAACAAGCGATTAATAATATCTCGGAGAGCGCCTTGTTGCAAGCGGATGAAACTAAGAAAGCATATAGTGATATTGAAGTCATGAGTGACATCATTGAGAAAACGAATAAAAATGTTAGTGAATTACATAAACATTCGAGTGAAATGAATAATTTGAACGAAACAGCCACTGGTACATTTGAAGAATTACGTAAAGTAAATCAAAAAGCATTAGATGCAATTGAAATAATTTATACACAAACGAATACAACGAATGAGTCTGCAAAGAAGATTCATGAAGCAATTAATTTGATTGTAAACATTGCAAGTAAAACAAATTTACTATCTTTAAATGCCAGTATTGAGGCAGCGAGAGCAGGGGAGCAGGGAAAAGGTTTTACAGTTGTAGCCAGTGAGATTAAAAAACTAGCAGAACAGTCGAACGAATCTGCAAAACAGATTGAAGCTATTATCTCAGGCCTACTAAAGGATTCAACGCAGGCTGTTGCAACTATGGATGAAGTGCAGATAATCATGAGTCATCAGAGTGAAAAGGTGGAAAAGACGGAACAAATCTTTAATGCCATAAAGAAGAAAATTGGAGACTCCCTAAATAATGCCAATGTAATTGAAAGAAACACACAGGAATTAACTACCGCAAAGGATTCTATGATTGAAATTGTGAGCAGTCTTTCCGATATTGCTGAAAATAATGCAGCTAGTGCACAACAAACGTCAGCAATAACGCAGGAAGTTACAAGAACGATTACACAAGTCGCTGACTTGGCTGGTCAATTAAAAGAAGTTGTGTTTAATTTAGAAAAAAATATCGAATTATTCAGGATATAAATCAAGAAGGGAGACAAAGTGAATTAAAAAGCTAATTCACTTATATAGTGAATTAAAAAACGAATTCACTTATATCATGAATTAAAAAGCTAATTCACTTATGATGAAAATATAAGTCAGACAGGTAAATAACTTGTCTGACTTATATAAATTTGGTATGATGTAGTAGAGGTAAAATCTCAATTTTTTTCGATATCCAATCAAGAGCAAAAGTATATGATGTATGAATTAGCAAAGTTAACCTTAGAAGGGGAGTAGTTTATGCTGAAAGTAATTATCGCAGACGATGAAGACAAGATTTGTCAATTAATATACAAGCTTGTTAGTTGGGAATCACTAGGGATGCAGGTGGTTGGAATTGCCCATAATGGGATTGAGGCATTAGAATTAATTAAGACACATTCTCCAGATATTGCAATTACGGACATCAGAATGCCAGGATACGATGGATTGGAGCTAATAGAAAAAGCCAAGGAATATAACTTCTCAATAGAATTTATTATTATTAGTGGCTATCAGCATTTTGATTATGCTCAAAAAGCAATAAAATATGGAGTTATGGATTATCTATTAAAGCCAATTAAAAAAGAAGAATTGGTTGGAACCTTAACTAAGATAAAAGATCGCTATCTTGAGAGAGCGGAACAATTATCAAATGAAGAGAAAATGAAACTAAGTTTAAAAAACAATAATGATAAACTGAGGGTAGGATTTTTTAATGGAATACTTTTTCAAAGGGTGAAGCGAATCAAAGACATATCCATTGAAATGATAAATAAAGAATATCAATATGAATTTCAAGAGGGTATGTTTCAGATTATAACAGTAAAATTAGATGGAATCGTACAATCTTATTTTAGTAATGTAAAGTTTCTGGAAGAAAAGATAATACAAATTATTAAACATTGTTTAAAAAATTGTTGCTACGATTTTGAATGTTTTTTCGAAGCCAATCTCTGTTACTGCATTTTGAACTATAAAAATGATGATAAAAAAATAATACGAAAACAATGCAAAGTGCTATTAGATGAAATTGCATTACAAAAAGATATATTTGAGAATATGGAATGTACGATTGGTTTAGGAACTGCCGAAGAAAATATTCAAAACATAGGAGATTCTTTAAAAACAGCAGTTTGGGCTTATGAACAAAGACTGGTTTTGGGCACTAATCGGGTAATTGAATATGATTTTGTGTGCTTAAATCAGTTAGCAGATAGTAAATTGTTCTATGATTTTAATAAGGAAATGAATCTTTCGTTAGAAAGATTGGATAAGGATGCAGTCGTTGCTGCTATTCGCTTTTTAAGAGAAGGAATCAAAAACCGTCCGGAAACAAGTGGACATGAGATCATACAAATGACAAAGGAAGTATGTAATTTATTCTTATTCTTTATGAGAAATAATAAATTTCTAACCGAGGAAGACAACACTTTTTTTGAAGATTATAGTCTTGGGGTAGATGATTGTGGATCCATTCATCAATTATTCCATTTTTTAACCACAACAATCACTTCGTCACTAGAAAAAGTAATTGAAGATAAGAAGTACTTAGAAACAAAGCCGATTCGGGAAGCTAAGAAATATATCCAGGATAATTTTAGAAATCCGCTCACACTAGAAGAAGTAAGCTCGTACATTGGATTTAACGCAACCTATTTTAGCTCTTTATTCAAAAAGGATACAGGGCATAACTTTTTAGAATATCTTTCAGAAATTCGTATTGGTAAAGCAAAAGATCTTTTAAAAGAAACAAATTTAAGCATTGCAAATATTTGCGAACAGGTTGGATATTGTGATGTAAAGCATTTTACAAAGACATTTGCAAAATATACAGGGTTAAAACCAAATGAGTATCGGAAGCTGTATTCATAAAAAAGAGGGAATGAAGATGATAAAAAAAAAGAGCCAATATATTTCATACCGCATTGCAGTCATATTTGAAGCCATAATTCTACTTAATTTTGTTATGCTTTTACTTTATACATTTATTGCAATTCGGGAACAAAAGTATGGAATTGGACTAATCGCCTGTTATATTAGTCTGGCATTTATTCTTTATGCAGGTTATAAGTGGGTCTATAAGCCATACATAGAAACGAATAAGACCTATAGTTTATTTGCAGAAGGTCTTATCCTACAAGGAATTTTTGAGTTGCGATGCCCATTAAGCCCTCAAATAAACAAAGCGACCATGCGTTTTAAGGAGATGCTAGATACAAAAGAATTAATCAGCATTTCCAAAAAGCAAGCTGAGTATTTAGCATTGCAAAATCAAATAAATCCTCATTTTTTATATAATACCTTAGAAGGAATTCGAAGCGAGGCAATATGCGCCGGAATGGATGGAGTGGCACAGATGACAGAGACATTAGCTAAGTTTTTTCGCTATACGATATCCAATGTAGATAATTTGGTAACCTTAGAGGATGAGCTATCGAATATTGAAAATTATTATAGCATTCAACAGTATCGATTTGGAGACCGGTTAAGAGTTAGTATAGAATATGGGGAGGAAGATGAAAAGGACGTATTAATGTTTCGTTTACCCAAATTAACACTACAGCCTATTGTAGAAAACTCCATTTACCACGGTATTGAGAGAAAGATAGGCATAGGTAATTTGCGCATTAAAATACAGACTACCCTTACACGTCTCATTATTACAATCTCAGATGATGGACTGGGAATGAATGAGCAACAGTTAAAAGTACTGAATAAAAAACTAAGACAAATATCCTTAGACGGTGTTGCGCCGGAGCCAAATAAAAAGGGCGGCATCGCAATTATGAATGTCAATAACCGCATTAAATTATTATTTGGTGAGGAATATGGAATTTATATCTACAGTACACCAAATGTAGGAACAGATGTGACAATTACATTACCAAAAATAAAGGGTTTGGAAATTTTATGAGAGAAGAAATATTTCGAATGGAGAATGTTACAAGTAAATCTTTTGGAGTAACATTTTTAGAAAATATTAATCTGAATATATTTAAGGGCGAAATATTGGGCTTAATTCCAATCAATAGACAAGGGAAATCCTCGTTAATACAGCTGATGTGTCAGAACCTGCCTATTGATTACGGGCGGATTTATTTTAATAATGACTTGGTGAATTTTTATGAACACAGCTCCTACAGTATAAATCGGGTCTATGTGATTGAGCAGAAAAGTAAATTGATTCAGGACCTGACGGTATCCGATAATATATTTGTTTTAAAAAGAGGATTTAAGAAATATATCATAAATAATAAAGTCTTGAATATGCAGGTGGACCGCTTCCTAAAAGAAATGGAGGTGCAAATTGATCCGGACGAACTCATAATGAATTTAAACCCTTTTGAGCAGTGTATTGTAGAATTGTTGAAAGCTATCATTTCTGGGGCTAATCTCATTATACTAAATGATATCAGTAATATTTTAAGTATTGTTGATCTTTCCAAAATACATGAGTTGTTAAAATTCTACTCAAAGAAGGGTAAAACATTTTTGTATGTTGGTAATCATCACGAAGATGTATTTAAAATATGTAACAGAGTAGCATTAATGAAAGATGGAAGTATCATCAAGGTTCTTGATGAGGCAGAATTGACTGGGGACAGCATAAAACCTTATACGATTGATTTTGAAGATGCCAAGCCAAGTGCAAAAAAATACGATGGCCAGGGTATATTGAGGTTTGAGAATGTATTCACAAATTATATGAACAATATGTCATTTTCTGTTGAAAAAGGTGAATGTGTCGTCCTACTTGATACAAACAATACCATTTATTCGGATTTACTTCAATTAATGAATGGGGAGCAGCGTCCCAAATATGGTTCTATCATATGGAATGAAAAGATATTTACAAAAAAGGCAGCAAAAGATGCTTTAGAGAATGGAATAGCGGTAATAATGGAAGATGCTACGCAGAATATGTTATTTGATAATCTAAGTTATGTAGAAAATTTATATTTCCTAGTTGATAAAAAATTAAAAAGCTATAATCACAAATCAAAAGTATTGAAAAGTATCATAGGTGAATACGAAAATATAGTGGGTGAAGAGATTCATGCCTATGATATAACGAAATTGGGACTGACCTCTTTATATAATCTGGTTTATTATCGGATCCATTTGTACAATCCCAAGATTGTTTTTTGCGTGCAGCCCTTTTCCGGAGCTGATATGTATCTTAGAAAGCATATTGCAGACCTAATACGTGATCTGAAAAGAAAAGGAATCGCAGTAATTATACTGGCAGTTAATATTTCCGACACGCTATCAATTGCTGACCGCTTTCTGGTTATTGAACATGGCTTTATTGTGAAAGATTTTCTAAAAGAGGAATTCGCTTCTATTCAATCTATGGTATAACAACGAAAAATAACAACGAGAAATAACAACGAGAAATAACAACGAAATATAACAAAAGAATATCCCCTTAATTCCAAGGAATCACCCCTACTTTTACTCAGTAGGGGTGTTATACTTATATCAGGATAAAGAACGACAAGAAAAAGGATAAGGTGTTGCGAATGGAAAAGTATATTATAGAGCTTGAACATATAACGAAGAGTTTTCCAGGTGTACTGGCACTAGATAATGTCAGTTTTAATTTAAAAGCAGGTGAAGTGTTGGCACTGTTAGGCGAAAATGGTGCAGGTAAGTCAACTTTAATGAAAATTTTAAGCGGCGTTTATACAAAAGATACTGGAATTGTTCGAGTTTTCGATCAGGTAATTGAAGATATGAGTCCCATAAAGGCTCAGGATTTGGGTGTGGCAATTATTCACCAGGAATTAAATATGTGTGCACACTTAACGGTTGCACAAAATATTTTTCTTGGACGTGAGAAGGTTCAATTTGGTATTGTTTCTAATAAAAAGATAAACATGGAAGCAAAAGCAATTCTTGATAGTCTTAATATTAATATTGATCCGGAAACAATTGTAGGTGACTTACCGGTTTCAAAACAACAGATGGTTGAAATAGCAAAAGCACTTTCCATCAAAGCAAAGATTTTAATCATGGATGAACCTACATCAGCATTAACCTCGAAAGAAATTAATGATTTATTTGTTATCATAAGAAAACTAAGAAACGAAGGCTGTGGTATTGTATACATATCTCATCGGCTCGAAGAGTTAGAACATATTGTAGATCGTGTTACTATCTTAAGAGATGGTCAATTTATAACAAGTATGAATTTAAAAGAAACTACGTTACCTAAGATTATTTCCTTCATGGTGGGAAGGGAGATTAAAGAAAAGTTTCCTAGAGTAAGTTGCGAAAGAGGAGATAAAATCCTTGAGATAAAAAACTTGAATGCCGGTAAGATGGTTAGAAATATAAACTTTGATTTATATGCAGGAGAGATAGTGGGAATTGCGGGTCTTATGGGTGCTGGAAGAACAGAGACAACGAGAGCAATTTTCGGAATAGATTCCAAAGAGAGTGGTGAAATCATACTTGATGGAAAAATAGTTAAAATAGAAAAGCCTATGGATGCTATTAAGGCTGGAATTGTATTAGCACCCGAGGATAGAAAAAAAGATGGCTTATGCACAAAACTAAGCATTAAGGATAATTTTGCTCTTCCTAACTTGGATATTCTATGCAATGTGGTAGGCGTTGTAAACCGGAAAAAGGAAAAGGAAATGACAGAAAAGGCAGTAGAAGACTTAAAGATTAAGCTGCCAAATATTGAAGTTGATGCAGGTAGCCTTTCCGGGGGCAATCAACAGAAAGTCGTTATAGGGAGATGGCTGGTAAGAAATTCACGGGTTATTATTTTTGATGAGCCGACAAGAGGAATCGATGTTGCAGCAAAAGTTGAAATTTATAATCTCATGAATGAATTAAAGCGGCAAGGGATTGGCGTATTATTCGTTTCATCAGAAATGCCAGAAGTAATCGGTATTAGTGATAGAATTATTGTTATGTGTGATGGCAGGATTACCGGTGAATTAATGGCAGAAGATATATCTCAGGACTTAATATTACAATATGCGACTAACTTTGAAAAGAAAATAGGTAATCAGGCGAATGCATAATTCATATTTCACGGAATAAAGGAGAGCTAACAATGGGTAACATTAAAAAGCAAAGTGTATTAAAAAGGATAGTTTCAATCAGGGGAATGGGGCAGGTTATTACAGTAACATTTGGACTTATTGCCTTGTGTATCGTATTTGGCATTATTAACCCGACCTTTTTCTCTGATAAAAATGTTGCGAATCTGCTTCGCCAGATAGCACCAACCCTAATTATTGGAATTGGGCAATCCTATGTATTGATTACAGGAAATATCGACCTTTCTATAGGATCAGTTGTGGGTATGAGTTGTATGATTTCTGCAACCCTTATGACAAAAGGAATACATCCTTTTGTAGCAGTATTTATTACTTTGGTATGTTGTTTAGTCGTTGGGGTGTTAAATGGTATCTTAGTTGCAAAGTGTAAATTACCACCATTTATTGCAACCCTTGGAACTATGACAATTGCAAGAGGTATCGCACAGATAGTAAACAATAATTATAATACCGATTCCATTGGGGATGGAGCAAAAGGATTTCGTGATTTCTTTTACTATGGAAAGACGTTAGGCTTATACAATACAATTTGGATCGCTCTATTTTTATGGGTTATATTTAACTTTATCTTAAGCAAAACCAGATCAGGCAGGCATATCTATGCAATTGGAAGTAACATAGAAGCTTCAAAATTATCAGGTGTTAATACAACAACAACAACTATTAAGGTATACGTAGTAAGTGCAATCTGTGCATGCGCAGTCGGTCTTATTATTACTGCTACTAGTGGCATGGGAACTATGGATGCTGGAAACAGTTATGAAATGTATGCAGTAGCGGCTTCAGTTATCGGCGGTGTAAGTACTCTCGGTGGTCAAGGAATTCTACTAGGAACAGTAATTGGTGCTTCTATTTGGGGAGTTCTCCAAAACGGTTTACAATTTGCCGGTGCACCTGTAGCAATTCGAAATATCATCATTGGTATCATTGTAGTTGTATCTGTATTATTAGATGTAATTGTTCGTACTGGGAAACCAAGAAAAGTGAAGGCAAATTAGGATATTACATAGGGTGGGTATCGGCAGTAAACAGGAATGGTATTGGAGCGAATGCTTTAATATAAAGGAAGAAAAATAAAGGGAGGATTTAAAATGAAACGAAGATTATTATCAATCGTATTATGCTTATGCATGGTAGCTGTTATGCTTACTGGGTGCAGCGCTAAGAAAGAAACACCAGCTAAGGACACTGCTGCAGATAATACAACAAAAGAAGACACAACGAAAGAAGACACAACGAAAGAAGACACAACGAAAGAAGAGACAACGAAAGAAGAGACAACAAAAGGGGATACCTATAGCGTATATTTAATTACAATGGACCAAATGGATCAACATTGGGTAAATGTGGATGCAGGAGCTCAAAAAGCAGCAGCAGAACTTGGAAATGTTGATTACAAATGGTTAGCACCGGACGTTAAAGATGATGCGAAACAAATTGAATGTATTAACAATGCAGTAGCTGGTGGGGCAGATGCAATCCTTCTTGCAGCAAATGGACCAGATGCAGTTACCTCCGCATTAGAAGAAGCAGAAGCAGGCGGCGTAAAGATTGTATATGTTGATTCAGCAGCAAATTATCCTGCTATTCAAACGTTAGCTACAAATAACGAAGCAGCTGGCAATACCGCTGGTAAAGAGATGCTTACCGCATTGGAAGCAGCAGGAGTCAAAGAAGGAAAAATTGGTATTGTTAATGTAAACGCAGCGACTGCATCTTGTGTAGCTCGTGAAAAAGGTTTCCGTGCAGCGTTTGATGGTAGTGCATTTGAATTATTAGAAACACAATATGGAGAGGGTGATGCAGCAAAATCAAAAGATATTGCAGCTAACTATATTACTTCAGGAGTGGTAGGTATATTTGGAGCTAATGAAGGTTCTACCGTTGGAATTGGTAATGCAATCCAAGAAGCAGGTGATACAATTATTGGAGTTGGATTTGATAAATCAGATACAATTCTAGAATTAATAAAGAACGGCTTCCTACTTGCAACAATGGCTCAAAATCCCAATGTTATGGGTTATGAAGGAGTTAAGACAGCTGTAAATGCATTAACCGGAGCTGATACTGGTGAAGATTTAGTTGATACAGGCGTTACTGTTGTTAATAAAGAAGGTTTATAAAAATGTTTTAAAGTTTTCAATAATAGAAAGTAGTATTTCGTTAATTTTTTATTAAAAATTAATCTGATTTTATGTTGTATAGGCATACCAATTAAGGAGCAGAATAACGTCTTCCTGACTGATATGCCTATTTTAATATATGATTAATAAAAATTTGCGAAGCTAGGAAGATGGTACCCATTAAGAAAAAATTGAAGAAGAACTTAAAATGGTATCAGTATGAATAATTTAACAGTAACTAGGAATATATTTGTAGTACGTGGTGGTTTCATTAAATATTTCTTTCTAAGAAAGAGGAGGCCTATGAATTGCAAAAAGGCAAGGTATGATATAAACGTAGCTTCTACATCTACTAGTGAAGTCGAAAGATTTAAAGTATTTCTAATTACCATGGATAAGATAGACGTGTATTGGAATTATGTCGATAAGGGGGCTGCCGATATGGCTACAATTGCAGGAATTGATTACATCTGGGAGGCTCCAGATATAAAAAATAATGAAAGACAAATAGAAATTTTAAATAATGCTGTTGAAAACGGTGCAGACTTAATTTTACTTGCAGCAAATGATCCGGTAGCAATATCAAGAGCAATAGAAGATGCTAAAAGTAAAAATGTTAAATTAATCTATGTTGATTCTCCGGCATACGAAGAAGCTATTATTACATTATCTACGGACAACTATGCCGCTGGTAGAACAGCGGGGGGAATCATGCTTAATGAATTGGAAGCAGCGGGTATAAAAAATGGTTCCATAGGGATTATAGGCGTAAATAGGAAAATTAATTCGACAATGAATCGAGAAGCAGGATTTCGTGATGTTCTCGCAGAGGACGGAAGATTTATCGTTATTCCTACAGCATACAGAGAAGGTGACCCAGCTATGTCTCAGGAAGCTGCAGAAGGCTTTATTATATATAACTCGGATTTAGTCGGTATATTTGGAGCAAATGAAGGCTCTACCGTTGGTGTTGGTAATGCTATTAAAACCTACAATAATAAGATCATTGGTATTGGCTTTGACAGGTCCGTTCCTATTGTGAGACTTTTAAATGAGGGGAGTTTAAAAGCAGTTATCGTCCAAAATCCATATACCATGGGATATCTGGGAATGGCAGAAGCTGTCGCGGCATTAAAAGGATTTGATACCGGTCCTGCTGAAATTAATACCGGAGTTGCAATACTTACATAACGGCGGATAATGAAAGCGAATTCTCCAACCCAAAGGCTATTGAGTACGGACATGAAAATAATGATTACCCAAAGTGGGATTCCTGGAGTACAAACGGGAGTCTCGTTTTTTATTTCACCGATATAAGGATTACCCTTAAATGAATTTCTAAGCTCCATTTTCCGACTTTAAGGGAATTAAGTTCTTCAAAAAGGTGGAATTTTGTATAAGGATTATGTGAATTGGCATGCTACGTTCTTATTATAAATATTCTTCAAATTCGTTTACACAAAATACAATATTTGATATACTCTAAGATACAGGACGATGACATTTTAATGTGAAATTTAGCTATATAAATATAGATTTGAACAATTGATATTGAAGAGAAAGGGATGTAGGGATGCAGGACGATAGAAAAGCTGATTTCATACAAGAGAATACCTATAAAGCACAAAATAACGAATTAAACATTCCTGCAAAAGAAGCGGGTAGTTCAGAGGATGAAATTCTCGATTCAGTTGTTATAGCAGATGAATTTGAAGCAGAAGAAGAATTATGTGACTTGCTAAAACAGCAAGTAAAAGAGGAATTAGAGATACAACAGTTGTTACAATGCGACCACAATAAGGAATCTCAAAATAGAACTAAGATAGGTGGAACTAAAAAAATTAAAAAAAGAGTTTTAATTATAATAGGAATTAGTTTAGCAGTTCTACTCATTTTAATAATTTACCTGTTTGGAACAAAGAGCGGTCGTAAGTTTATTTATCGGTTTGCAGGAAATTTTATTTATAATCAACTTGAAATAGAAGAAAGTGCTCCAGTGAATACTGATATAGCGTCTGTAACTATCCCTGACTTGGATGAGACCCAGACTGATAAAGAAATAGTAGCTTCCAAACCAATTAAAGTTGTAGATCCGAGGCAGGAAGATTATGTGAAGAATTTTCTCATATTTGGTATTGAAGAAATCGAAAATGCAAGAAACACAGATAGCATGATGATAGTTTCTATAAATTCAAAGGATAATACTATTAAACTAACCTCGCTGCTTCGGGATACGTATGTTGAAATACCTGGAGAAAAACCAAATAAGCTAAACTCAGTTTATTCAGCGGGAGGTGCAGATCTTTTAGTAAATACGATAGAGCAGAATTATCGTATTAGAATTGACGGCTTTGCACACATTAATTTTGATGCATTTGAGAAAATTGTTAATCGCCTAGGCGGTATTTCAATTGAACTTGGTGAGGAAGAAGCACATTATTTAAACACAACCAATTATATATCAATTCGGGAAAATCGTACTGTTGTAGCCGGTATGAATGTTTTAAACGGTAATCAAGCACTTGGTTATTGCCGTGTGCGTAAGTGCGTAACACTTGGGGGGGCGAATGATGATTATGGGCGTACACTTCGTCAACGACGGGTATTAAATGCTATTTTTGAAAAGTACAAATCGCAAAATTTTATTAATCTACTGTCAATTATGAACGAATGTCTAGGTTATGTAACGACAAATGTAACGGCAAGTCATATTGAAAATAGCTTAGAGAATATTGTAGAAAATAAAATTACAACAATGAAGACATTACGTATTCCCGCTAATGGAATATTTGAAACTCCTAAGAAATATAATGGTGTGGAGGACCCTTTAGTTCTTGATTGGGATGATAATGTTAAAGAATTATATAAATTCATTTTCCTAGATACGGAGGAACAAGCGGAAGAAGCACTGGCTGCCCAGAGGAAAGAGTGAAAGATTTTTCAAATCATTCACTCGAAAAGTTTGTGCCTGCGTAACCAAAGTGTAGAGGACACACTTGGCGCAAACTTAATACGCGCAAAAAGCATGCGCAGGAATGAAGGAAATGATGAAAAGAGAGCAGACATAGAAAGGAACTAATAAATTGACTTTTATCAGCTACCAATTGAAATAATTCTTTAAAGAATTATAAAATATTATAATGTGATTTTAATCTATTATTAATATACATTATATTGTCATTTATTTGAAATAAGAGTATAGTCAATATAGATTAAAAAATAGCAATAAGAAAGAAGTGGCGATTATGGATACGATGGTTTTATGGTTATTAGTTATTGCTGGATCAGTTTTACTACTTTACCTATTGATTTTTGTAATCCTTGGGTTAAGGGTTATCAAGTCAGATGAAGTAGCGGTTATTGAAAAATGGTGGAGTCTAAGGGGATCCTTAAGGGATTCGATTATTGCATTAAACGGTGAGGCAGGATATTCTCCGAATTTATTGCGTGGTGGTATTCATTTTAAGTCCGCTTTAATGTATAAAGTACATAGATATCCATTAATAACTATTCCACAGGGGCAAATAGCTTATATTTTCGCTCGTGATGGTAAACCACTAGCACCTACCCAGACCTTGGGAAAAATAATAGCTGAGGCGAATAATTTTCAGGATGTAACCGGATTTTTGAAAAATGGTGGACAGAGAGGACAACAAAGAGGGATATTAAGAGAAGGAACGTATGCGATAAACCTAGCTCAATTTATTGTAATAACACCAAATGATATCAAAGCCATTTTCAATAGTACGAAAAATGAGAGAATGGAGCTTGCAACCATGCAGAAGACTCTCCTTGAGAGAAATGCATTTAGCCCTGTCATCATAATGGGAGATAGGAGCCAAGAAAGTGACAATATGGGTATCGTCACTGTACATGATGGCATCTCACTGCAAGAAGGCGAAATTATTGCTTCCAGTGTAGGCGAAGAGCATGCAAGCTTTCAAGATCCTGAGAAGTTCTTGGCGCTCGGAGGCAGACGTGGTAAACAATTGCAGGTATTAACGGATGGTACCTATTATATCAACAGACTTTTTGCAACAGTGGAATTCAGACCTAAGACAGTTGTACCGATAGGATTTGTTGGAGTCGTAGTTTCTTTCTTTGGTAAGGAAGGAATTGACACCACAGGAAGTGATTACAAGCATGGAGAATTGGTTTCTGTAGGCTGCAAAGGTGTGCTTGAAAAGCCTTTGATGCCGGGTAAATATGCTTTTAATACGGACGCCGGCCGAGTAGTCTTAGTGCCTACTACGAACATTATTTTAAAATGGAACAGGGGTGAGATTGGTAGTCATAAATATGATGAGAATCTTACTGAAGTAGATATTATTACAAAGGATGCTTTTGAACCTTCTTTACCGTTGTCAGTGGTTATGCATATTGATTATAAACAGGCACCATGGGTAATTCAACGATTTGGTGATATCAATATGTTAGTAAATCAATCCTTAGATCCTTTGGTTAGTGCATACTTTAAAGATGTAGCACAGACAAAGACCATCATTCAGCTGATTCAGGAACGTAGTGACATTCGTGAAAGAGCAGTTTCTGAGATGAGGGAGAAGTTCCAAAAATATAACCTTCAATTAGAGGAAGTTCTAATTGGAACACCAAAGGCTCCTGCAGGAGATATTCAAATTGAAAATATTCTGATGCAGTTACGTGATCGACAGATTGCGGAAGAAAAGAAGGTCACTTATCAAAAGCAACAGTCAGCAGCGGAAAGTGAAAAATCTCTGCGTGAGGCTCAGGCTACTGCAGAACAACAAAGCTTTCTTACAAAATCTAAGATTCAAATTGAAGTTGAAAGAAACAGTGGCGCTGCTCTCGCAAGTAAAGCAGAGCAGGAAGCAAACCAAATTATAGCACTTGCAAAAGCAAATGCTACAAAGATTACCTTAGAGGGTGAAGCAGAAGCATCGAAGGAATCTAACGTAGGTTTGGCTAAAGCACGTGCAATTGATGCACAGGTTAAAGCATACGGTGGAGCTGGATTTAGGGTTATTCAAGAAGTAACAGATAAATTAGCAGATGCAATTAAGAATTCTAAAGTTGATATTGTACCAAAAACCATAGTAAATATGGGCAATTCCGGTAACGGAGACAGCAATAATGGAAGTAGTAACGTAATGGATACCTTACTTAAATTTATAACCTTAGATAAGTTGGGAGTTTCTTTGAATAATTCAACCGATAAGGCAGACCAAATACAAATTAGTGTTGTTCCATCAGATAAACTTAACAATTCAGAGGAAAACATTAGCTGATGAGATCGTATCTTAAGTACTATTCATGAAAATGGATGAGAAAAATTTATTATACAGGATGAATTGGAAATGAATAGTTAAAAAAGAACCATGGAACCGGAGTGATATGCTCAAGGTTTCATGGTTCTTTTTAACAAGTGAATTGGTTTACTAATTTATTTGCTAGGATAAAGGACTAAGATTTTCATTTTTTATAGTTTTTCAATAACTTCTTCCTGATACTTGTTTTTCTTTTCTTTTGCAGGAGGAGAAGAATATGTACTTGTCTTCTTACGTAGTAATTCCCCTTGTTTCTTCGCTATGAACTTTCCTAATTTACTATTCTTTTCATTAAATTTGCAACCGTATAAGAAGGAATTCAGGTTATTTAAAAATTCCTTACGTATAATAATACCGGATAAACTGATTATAACGTTATTATCTTTCAATTTTAAACGAATTGTCCGGTCGATATCGATTTCTTCTTTTGATATAAACGCAACTCCGGTTTCGCTAATATCTTTCACTAAAACGGATAAAGCAGTCGGTCCTGTCGCAGTATTTACATAAAGTGGCATATCCTCACCGATGTACATTCGATACGAATCTCTCCTATTATGTGGTTTTCCGTCTCCGAAGATATCTAATTTATGGTATATTTCTCCATTACATTTTACAAGTTTTACATCGATATTTTCCCAAATAAATACTTTTCCTTCGGCCTTATATAAAAAGCTAATATGGCATTTATCTGAAAAACCTACGGTTTGATCATTCACTTTGATGGTAGTAATTAATACAGAATGGTTTTTTATTAATACAATATCACTTCGAAAGGATAATGTACGGCCGTTGCATCTAACCTCAAGCTCCATATTGCCACCTTTAGCCAGCTCATCAATCTGCATAAATGCACCTCCAATAAGAATTTTCATAATTAGTATATAACAAAATGACATAATTTACAACGATTAATCAACATTGATACTAATTTTCTACAACGCATTATATTTCACCATTTTATACACTATTGACATCAATGTGATAGCTTGTATAATGATTTAGTAAGAACCCGTCTATATTAAGAAGCCAAGGATTTTACTGTCATTTAAAACAAAGTATATTGACAAAATGGCTGTCCTACTGTTATTATCGTAGTAATGTGGGCAAAGGAGTTCCGATAAAGAACGCTTTTGCCCATTTTTTTAATATATGATGAATAAATTGAACTAAGTAACCTTATTATAAAAAATACAAGGAGTGGTGAAAATGAAGCATTACACTAGACAAGACATCATCAGAATGGCTGAGGAAGATGACGTCGAATTTATTCGTTTACAGTTTACGGATATGTTCGGTAATCTCAAAAATGTAGCAATAACAAGGGGTCAATTGGATAGAGCGTTGAATAATGAATGCATGTTTGACGGATCCTCAATTGAAGGCTTCGTTAGAATCGAAGAGTCTGATATGTATTTATATCCTGATTTAGACACTTATGTAACATTTCCTTGGAGACCGCAGCAAGGTAAGGTTGCACGGTTAATTTGTGATGTTTACACTGTGGAGGGCAAACCTTTTGAAGGTGATCCCAGGTATGTATTAAAAAGAGCAATCAAAGAGGCTGCTGATATGGGATATACTTTTGATGTAGGACCTGAATTGGAATTTTTCTTATTTCATATGGAAGAGAACGGACAGCCTACTACAATTACCAATGAAAGAGCAGGATATTTTGATTTGGGTCCTCTGGATTTTGGAGAAAATGCAAGGCGTGATATGGTTCTTACTATGGAAGATATGGGCCTTTCCATTGAAGCATCTCATCATGAGGTCGCTCCAGCCCAACACGAAATAGATATTAAATATGATGATGCCTTAACAACTGCCGATAATATTATGACTTTTAAGTTAGTTGCCAGGACAATAGCAAAAAGACATGGACTTCTTGCATCCTTTATGCCAAAACCGAAGTTCGGTGTAGATGGCTCCGGAATGCATGTTAATATGTCACTTAAAAAAGATGGAAAAAATATTTTTGACGATCCGAACGGAAAATTAGGTTTAAGCCAGGAAGCATATTATTTTATTGCAGGTATCACAAAGCATATAGAGAGTATGGCTGCAATAACCAATCCACTCGTAAACTCCTATAAACGATTGGTACCGAATTATGAAGCGCCGGTATATATTGCCTGGTCAGCTTCTAATCGTAGTCCGCTTATTCGCATCCCGGCAAACAGAGGAAGCTCTACGAGATTAGAACTAAGGTGTCCGGATCCTTCAACAAATCCTTATTTAACACTTGCAGTATGTCTTGCTGCAGGCTTAGATGGAATAAAAAACAAGCTGGAGCCATCAGATAGTGTAGATCGCAATATTTATGCGATGACCCCGGAGGAAAGAGCAGCAGAGGGAATCCGTAGCCTACCCGCAAATTTGAATGAAGCAGTAAATGCATTAGAAAACAGTGAATTTATAAAAAATGTACTTGGTTATCACCTAAGTAATAAATACATTCAAGCTAAGAAATCGGAATGGGATAATTACCGCACGCAAATTACCCAATGGGAATTAGATCAATACTTATACCGCGTATAGTCGGTTATTTTTAGATGCAGTTTGCAGGTATTGGCTTAGACTCGGTAAGGAACGGAGGTGAACAGAGGTGTTTAGCATAATTGTAGGGTTCCCCAGAATAGAAGACGCTATATGTATTAAGAATGTATTAATTAGAAACGGCTATAATGTTAGTGAACCTTGTACGTCAGGTGCTCAAGTAATAAGCTTGGCAAATGATTTGGATGAAGGAATTGTAGTTTGCGGTTATCGATTTATGGATATGCATTATAGTGAACTTAATAATTATTTACCCAAAGGGTTTGAGATGCTTTTAGCAGCATCTCCGGAAAAATTGGATTTTTGCCAGGATAATAACATCGTCTGTTTACAAATGCCGATAAAGACCCATGATTTACTTAATACACTTCAAATGATGGCTTATCAATACCAACGTCGAAAGAAAAAAGATAGGGATAAGCCTAAGGAAAGAACAAAAGAAGAGAAAGCTTTACTTGAGAAAGCTAAATTACTATTAATGGATCGGAATAACATGACGGAAGAAGAAGCGCACCGTTATCTGCAGAAAAACAGTATGGATAGTGGTACCAATTTAATTGAAATGGCTGAAATGGTGCTTCGAATGTTTTAAACTCAAATGTAGTCTTTACCAAAAGGGAAATATTTGCTATAATAATATCATTCATATTATAGATTGGTACATTATAGAAGGGTAGGGATTTTAGATGAAATTTACTAAAATGCAAGGGTGTGGTAATGATTATGTTTATGTGGACTGCACCAAAGTATTGATAAATCATATTTCGGAAACCGCAATTAAGGTAAGTGACAGACATTTTGGAATTGGATCCGACGGGTTGATACTCATCAGACCCTCCGAAAAAGCTGATTTCATGATGGATATGTACAATCAGGATGGTTCCAGAGCTCAGATGTGTGGCAATGGGATACGTTGTGTAGCCAAATATGTCTACGATAATAACTTGACAGACAAAAAGCTATTAACGATAGAAACTTTAGGTGGAATAAAAACACTTGATTTAACCATAGAAGAGGGGAAGGTAACGCAAGTTACAGTAAATATGGGTAATCCAATCCTCAAACCCTCCTTAATTCCTGTGATATCAGAGAAAGCGAAATTGATTGGGGAGCCAATTACCATAGGAGATACTGAGTATCAGATTACCTGTGTTTCCATGGGCAATCCCCATGCTGTTGTATTTGTGGAAGACACTAAAAAAGTACCGATCGAAATTATAGGCCCTTTATTTGAACATCATAAGATGTTTCCAGAGAGAGTTAATACAGAATTTGTGCAGGTAGTTGATAGAAACAGAATCAATATGCGTGTTTGGGAACGGGGATCAGGAGAAACTCTTGCCTGTGGAACCGGCACCTGTGCCAGTGTAATGGCGTGTATCTTAAATGGTCTTACGGATCATGAAGTCACGGTATCTTTATTAGGTGGAGAACTGAAAATTTGCTATGATGAGAAAGAAAACATCATATATATGACAGGTCCCGCAGAAAAAGTATTTGACGGTGAAATAATACTATAAAGAGACAGGAAAACTGGTTCTTAGAAAGGTTTGGCTAATAAATGTTTAGAGTGAATGAGAATTATCTGAAATTACCGGGGAGCTATTTATTCTCTACTATTGGTAAGAAAGTAAGGGATTTTGCTGAGGCAAATCCGGATAAAAAAATTATACGTCTCGGCATTGGAGATGTAACCTTACCACTTGTTCCAGCAGTAATTGATGCCTTGCATGGTGCGGTGGAGGATATGGGAAATAAAGATACCTTCAAAGGATATTCACCCGATCTTGGATATGAGTTCCTGCGTAAGGCAATTGCTGATCATGATTTTAAAACCAGAGGCGTATCAATTGCTATTGATGAAATATTTATCAGTGACGGTGCTAAAAGTGATTCTGGCAATATAGGAGAAATCTTTGATATAAATAATAAGATTGCAGTATGCGATCCGGTTTACCCGGTTTATGTAGATTCTAATGTCATGGCAGGAAGAACAGGGGATTATCTTCTTGAAACAGGTAAATGGACAAATGTAATATATATGCCTTGTATCAAAGAAAACAATTTTGCCCCCGAGCTTCCGACGGAGCAACCGGATATGATTTACCTTTGCTTCCCGAACAACCCTACCGGTTCCACGATTACAAAGAAGGAGCTGCAGAAATGGGTTGATTATGCGAATCAGGTTGGAGCAGTCATTATCTATGATGCAGCTTATGAGGCATATATTTCCGAAGAGGATGTACCTCATACGATTTATGAATGTGACGGGGCGAAAACCTGTGCTATTGAAATTCGTAGCTTTTCCAAGAATGCCGGATTTACCGGTACCAGATTAGGCTTTACTGTAATTCCGAAGGAATTAAAGTGCGGCGATGTTTGTCTTAACAGCCTTTGGGCAAGGCGTCATGGAACCAAATTTAACGGAGCACCATATATTACGCAGGTTGCTGGCGCTGCTGTATATACAGAGGCAGGTAAAAAACAGACCATGGAACAGATTGCATATTATATGAATAACGCTAAGGTAATCAGAGATGGCCTGAAATCCGCAGGTTACACTGTATCGGGTGGTATCAATGCACCTTATATTTGGCTAGAGACACCAAAGAAAATGACCTCGTGGGAGTTCTTCGATTACCTTTTAACAAAGGTTAACGTTGTTGGTACTCCGGGTTCCGGCTTTGGACCGAGCGGCGAAGGTTATTTTAGACTGACGGCTTTCGGAACCTATGAAGCTACCTTGGAAGCAATTGAGAGAATTAAGAAGCTGTAAGGATAATATTAATATTAGCTTTGGGTATAGAGCTTGGAATATTTTAGGAGACAAGATTGTGATAAACCGAATTGGTTAATCTCTTAAATAGTATGATTATGTATCTCTTGGGGATTGATTTCTGCGTTGCAGAAATTGATCCTTTTTTAAGTGGCTTTTTTAAATTGATATACTTTATTCTTTAAGTTGATAGGAATATTGATATCGTTTCACATTGAATAATTTTACCAAAAATGGTATACTATGCGCTAGAGGAAAGTAGCAGGAGGATTTGTTTTATGATATATCCGAAACATTTGGAGAAGGGATATAAAGTTGGAGTTACAGCAACCTCGGCTGGTTTTGAAGCAGAGGTCGATTTCATACGGCTGGACAGCGGGAAGAAGCATTTTGCCGATTTGGGATATCCAGTAATAGAGACTTCTAATGTAAGAAAATGTAGCAAGGGAAGAAGCTCAGATGGTAGAACCAGGGCGTTGGAGCTTCAGCAACTATGGAAAGATCCAAGTGTTCGTGTTGTTTTTGCAGCCAGTGGAGGCGATTATCTGGTAGAAATGCTTTCCTATGTTGACTTTAAAGCGTTACAGGCGGATCCGAAATGGATGCAGGGGTATTCGGACACAACAGGAATCACTTTTACCATAACGACTAACTTGGATATAGCAACTATTTACTCGAATAACTTCGGCAGCTTTGGGATGCAGCATTGGCATAGTTCCCTAGTTGACAATATAAAAATTTTGGAAGGACAGGATAGAAAGCAGAATAGTTTTAAAAAGTTTCAGGACGGGTATAGAGAAAAAATTACCGGATTGGAAGAGTTTGCTTTAGAAAAGGATGTAGAATGGAAAAACAGTTACCCTATCAATTGGAACAATAAAGAAGAAATTACGCTGAGAGGTCGAGCACTCGGAGGCTGTCTCGATGTGCTTCTTAACCTTGTCGGAACCAGATTTGATAAAACTAAAGAATTTATTCATAATTATAGGACTGATGGTATTTTATGGTTTTTAGAGAGTTTTGATCTTAATAGTGAAGCATTAGTCAGAGGACTATGGCAACTAAAAGAAGCCGGTTGGTTTGAGCATGCGGCAGGGTTCCTCTTTGGAAGGCCTGCTATGTTTGAATCCTCTACGGATACTACCTATGAGGAGGCTGTTTTATCAGTGCTTGGGGAGCTTAATTTACCTGTTATTTTTGATGCGGATATTGGTCATAAACCACCGCAGATTACGATGATTAACGGCGCAATAGTTAATATTCGAAGCAGAAATCATAAAGGTAGTATATCTTTTGAAAGAAGCTAATAAATGGATAGAGAAGGGTTAATTCATGGATAAAAATTTAATTAATTCAGATCAAGCAAACGAGAACAACCCAGATAATTTAGAGAAGGTTGCACAAAAAAAGACAAGTAGTAATAAAGCGATTATTGTAATAAATAACTTCTTGAAAAGCATTAATCAAGTTCCAAGAAGAAGTTATATCATACCTTTTCTGCTTTTCACTGGGGCATTAATTTATCTGGAGGTTATCATACATTTACTTCTCTATCGAAGTATTGAGAAAGAAATCATTTATCCAATACTGTTCACCTTACCGATCAGCACATTATTTACATTGCTTACAGGCTTTTTTAATAAAACAATAAATAAAATTATTATGTGGGCCTTTACAGTGATGGTCTGCTTGGTGTTTTGCACACAACTGGTATATTTTAATGTATTTAAGGTGTTTTTCTCCTTCCAGTCTCTTGGCATGGCAGGAGATGCTATGTCTGAATTCGGTTCGGATTTTATAACGGCAATCAAAGGAAGTATTGGTGGAATGATACTGTTATTGCTTCCGCTGCCGGTTCTTGCTGTCCTTATGAACCGATTTTGCGATTGGGATAAAAGGGATATTAAGGGGCAGAGAATGATATTCGCAGGAACAATTATATTACATATTGTAACTCTGATTACACTTATTCTTCCCGGTAAAGGGGATTTTACACCCTATGATTTATACCATAATTTTAAAGTGCTTGATTTGTGTGGAAAACAGCTGGGTATTCTAACGACGACGCGTCTAGATATTACAAATCTATTGGAGGGTAAAAATGAGCTGGTTTTGGCAGATACAACAGTAGCTATATGGGATGAAACAATGGAACCTACGCTAATACCTATTCTTACTCCTAAGATTACACCATCGCCAAAACCATTCGTTCCAAATGCTACGCCGACACCTTCTCCCCCACCGACACCGATTGATACGTCTCCTAATATTATGGATATCGATTTCAAGGCTTTGGCTGAAAGCGAAGAGAAGGATACGATTAAAACATTGCATCAATATTTTTCAGCGGTTCCACCTACGAACAAAAATGAATATACCGGAATGTTCAAGGGTTATAATCTCATAACGATAACTGCGGAAGGCTTCTCTCCTTATGCAGTTAGTAAAGATAAAACTCCTACCTTATATAAATTGGTCAATGAGGGCTTTGTTTTTAATAATTTTTATACAGCGCTATGGCAGACTAGTACCAGTGACGGAGAATATCTTCCTTTGACCGGATTGATTCCGATTGGTGTAAGAAGTATGTATAAATCAAGAAATAACCTATGGCCGTTTTCCCTGGGAAAGCAGTTTAATCAGTTGGGGGTAGCAAGCAAGGCTTACCATAACCATACCTATACCTATTATAACAGGGATGAAACTCACCCTAACTTGGGATATGATTATAAGGGAGTAGGAAACGGATTAGTACTAGAGCATATTGTATGGCCAAATTCAGATTTGGAAATGATGAATGCAACGGTGGACGAATACATTGATGAAGAGCAATTCCATGTATATTATCTCACGGTAAGCGGACATATGAATTATACCTTTTTTGGTAACAGCATGTCTTCTAAGAATAAGGAGCTGGTTGCTGATTTATCCTATTCCCCCGACGTGAAAGCCTATATCGCCTGTCAGATGGAGCTGGATATGGCTTTGGAGCAATTAATTAAACGACTAGAAGAAGCAGGTGTAGCTGACCGAACTGTTATTGCGCTGAGTGCGGATCATTATCCCTATGGTTGGGAGAAGGAAAAATTAGATGAATTGGCAGGTCATGAGGTAGAGCCGAATTTTGAAATTTTTAAGAACCATTTTATTCTTTGGAATCCGGGGATGGAGAAAAGTATTGTAGTGGATGAGCCATGTTCGAGCCTTGATATTCTACCCACGCTATCCAATCTGTTTGGACTGGAGTATGATTCCAGACTGCTTATGGGACAGGATATTTTATCAGACGCCGATCCGCTCGCAATCCTTTCAAACCGCAGCTTCATTACGGATAAAGTAATGTATAATTCCCAGACAAGAGAAGCGATATTACTTACCGATGAGGAGCTCCCAAAGGATTACATCAGTAACATGAACAAAATAGTTAGGAATAAGTTTTCAGTTTCTAAAAGCATTGTTGATGAGGATTATTACCGTTATGTATTTCCTAACTATTCAGAGTAATAAATATTTTACTTGCAACTGTAAATAATATATGTTAGTATAACTCAACAGCAAAGGTGTTGATTATACGCAATACCTTTATTTTTTTATAATAAAACAGAGAACGGCTAAGAAAGAGACTTTATTTTACCAAATAACCGAGCAACAGGAATGGTGAGCCACCGACTGAGAGCCACCTATGGTGATAAGTAGAATACGGAACACTCCGGAGCCCGCGGATTGAACGATTAGTAGGTTCGTGCGTAACACGCGTTAAGTGTAGGAAAGCGGAGAGCTATGCTCTCAATGCGGGTGGTACCGCGGGAATTCAACTTCTCGTCCCGAAGAATTTGATTATTACAATCAATATTCTTCGGGACTTTTTTGTTTATCACAATACAAGAATCGCTTATTAGTGGGTCTTGTGAACTCATGGGGTTAATAAATAATATCGAATAAATGAAGGAGGATTATTATGGAATTTATAACAGGAATTACAAAAAAAGATACTTATGAAATCAGCGAGATATTAGAGAATGGCTTAACGGGAAAGATAAAATTAAACGGTTTCATACACTCTATTCGTGATATGGGTGAGTTTGCCTTTGTGGTGTTAAGAAAAAGAGAAGGCCTGGTTCAATGCGTTTATGAGGAAGGAGTATCCGGCATATCCGTTAAGGATTTACAGGAAGGAATGACGGTGGAAGCGGAAGGTAATATTAATGCAGAGGAAAGAGCACCTCAGGGTTTTGAAGTTCGGCTAACAAAGATCACCGTATTAACAGCACCCAAGGAAGGCAGCGTTATGCCGCTTCCAATTTCCAAATGGAAGATGAAGACTTCACTTGAAACTAAACTTGCATACCGTCCAATATCCTTAAGAAATATCAGGGAAAGAGCAATATTTAAAATACAGGAGGGAATTGTAAGGGGCTACCGGGACTTTTGTTTCTCTCAGGATTTTACGGAAATTAGAACCCCTAAGCTTGTCGCTGGAAATGCTGAGGGAGGAGCTAATGTATTCAAGCTGGAGTATTTCGGCAAGAAGGCATTTCTTGCTCAAAGCCCGCAATTTTACAAACAAACCATGGTGGGAGTCTATGACAGAGTGTTTGAGGCAGCACCGGTATTTCGTGCAGAAAAACATAACACCACGAGACATTTAAACGAATATACAAGTTTAGATTTTGAGATGGGATATATCACGGGCTTTGAGGATATCATGGAGATGGAGACAAAAATGCTTCAGTATGTATTTACCTTTTTAGAAGAAAAATATTCAAAGGAACTAAAACTTCTGGATGTTAAGCTTCCCGGTACCAATAGAATTCCTACCGTTCGTTTTGACGAAGCAAAGGTTTTGGTATCCGAAAAGTACGAACGTAAAATAAGAGACCCGTATGATTTAGAGCCGGAAGAAGAAGTGTTAATTGGCAGGTATTTTAAAGAAGAATATGACAGTGACTTTGTATTTGTCACCCATTACCCTTCCAAAAAGCGACCCTTTTATGCCATGGATGATCCTTCCAATCCTAAATTTACGTTAAGCTTTGATTTACTATTCAAAGGCATGGAGATTACAACAGGGGGACAAAGAATTCATGATTATAAGGAACAGGTTAAAAAAATGGAGGCAAGAGGAATGGACGCCAATGATTTTACCAACTTCCTTCTGATTCATAAGCACGGGATGCCCCCACACGGTGGACTGGGAATCGGCTTAGAGCGATTAACCATGAAGCTCCTAAATGAGACCAATGTAAGAGAGACTACACTATTCCCGAGAGATGTAACAAGACTGGAGCCATAATAAAGGGAAATATATTCAAAAAATAAATATAAAAGTGTACAATAAAAGAAAACTTAAAAATAATTGTGAACTAATTAAATAATGATATTGTTGAGATATTTAAGAAAGGCAGGTATCTGCATGAAGATAACAGAGGAAACCATTCAGTATGTTGCTGCATTAGCAAAGCTTACTGTTTCCGAGGAGGAAAAGAAGAAGGTTGCAAAAGACCTGGATAATATTTTGGATTATATTGCATCTATGAACGAGTTGGATACAGATGGTGTGGAGCCCATGTCCCATGTCCTGCCCGTAAAAAATGTATTCCGCGAGGATGTGGTCACAAACGGAGATGACCGCGAACAATTAATTAAGAATGCACCGAAGAAGAAGGATGGCTGTTTTGCCGTTCCGAAGACGGTAGAATAGGAGGCTAAAACGATGAGTCAAGAATTTAAGGATATTACAGCACTATCCGCACTTACGCTGGGTAAGATGATTAAAAATAAAGAAATCAGTGTAGAAGAAGCGGTCAGAGCGCAACTTAATACAATCAAACTAAGAGAGCCCTCCTACCACTGCTATATTACACTTCTAGAAGAAGAGGCTTATATTCGGGCAGCAGAGGTACAAAAACTGATTGACGCAGGAGAATTAAGCAATTCCCCATTGGCAGGAGTACCTATGGCTGTAAAGGATAATATATGCATTAAGGGGATGAATACCACCTGTGCCTCCAAGATTTTATCCAATTTTGTTCCCACTTATGAAGCAACGGTAATAGAAAAATTAAAACAAGCGGGAGCAGTCATCATCGGAAAGACCAATATGGATGAATTTGCTATGGGAAGTACGACGGAGACCTCTTATTTTGGAGAAACGAAGAATCCATGGAATACAGCCCATGTACCTGGAGGTTCTAGTGGTGGGTCCGCGGCGGCAGTGTCAGCAGAAGAAATATTCTACGCCCTAGGCTCCGATAGCGGTGGGTCCATAAGGCAACCTGCAGGTTACTGTGGTGTTACGGGAATAAAACCTACTTACGGAACAGTTTCCCGTTACGGATTAATTGCTTATGCATCATCGCTAGATCAAATTGGACCGCTTGGACGTAATATTTCTGATTGCGTGGCAGCCTTGGAGATCATTTCCGGACATGATGAGAGAGATTCAACCTCGGTTAATCAGCAAAGCTACCAATATACCAAAGCTTTGGTAGATGATGTGAAGGGAATGCGAATCGGTATTCCAAAGGGATATTTTGGTGCCGGACTAGATACAGAAGTTAAGGAAAGCATAGGTAAAGCTGTCGAGGTATTCAAAAATAAAGGAGCAATTGTAGAAGAGTTTGAACTAGATGCGGTTGACTTTGCCGTTCCCTCCTATTATGTTATTGCCTGTGCAGAAGCCAGCTCCAATCTCTCACGTTTTGATGGTGTAAAGTATGGTTATCGCACGCCGGAATTTGACGGATTACAGGATGTATATAAGAATACCAGAACGGAAGGCTTTGGAAATGAAGTGAAGCGTAGAATGATGATTGGAGCATTCGTATTAAGCTCCGGCTATTATGACGCTTTTTATAATAAAGCATTAAAGGTAAGGGCAATTATTAATCAAGGTTTTCAGAAAGCCTTTGACAAATATGATATCTTGCTCGGACCTACCGCACCCCAGACTGCTCCAGCCCTTGGAGAAAGCTTATCCGATCCACTAAAAATGTATCTTTCTGATATTTATACCGTATCTGTGAATTTAGCAGGCCTTCCGGCAGTCAGTCTGCCTTGCGGACTAGATAAGAAAGGACTTCCGATTGGATTACAACTGATTGGAAAGCATTTTGGCGAAAAGGAAATCATACGGGCTGCTTATAGCTTGGAACAGTCCATTGGATATACCAGACCTACAATACAACCATCAGAAATTAGGAAGGAGGCATAAACATGAAAGTATATGAAACAGTAATCGGTTTGGAGGTTCATGTTGAGCTTTCCACCAAATCGAAAATATTTTGCTCCTGTACCACAAAATTCGGAGGCGAACCGAATACGCATTGCTGCCCTGTTTGTACAGGTATGCCGGGAACTCTTCCGGTTTTAAATAAACAGGTGGTAGAGAATGCCATTGCGGCAGGACTTGCCTTGAATTGCAATATAACTCAAAAATGTAAATTTGACCGAAAGAATTACTTTTATCCTGACCTTCCGAAGGCTTATCAGGTTTCTCAACTTTATCAGCCAATCTGCAGAAACGGTCATTTAGAGATTGAGACAGAAAAGGGTAAGAAAACCATTAGAATTCACGAGATTCATATGGAAGAGGATGCCGGTAAATTAGTCCATGATCCTTGGGAGGATTGCACCTTGGTGGATTATAACCGCTGTGGAGTCCCTTTGATTGAAATTGTCAGCGAACCGGATATGAGTTCTGCTGGGGAGGTAATCGCATACCTTGAAAAGCTAAGATTAATCCTTCAATATTTAGGGGTATCCGACTGTAAGATGCAGGAGGGCTCTTTGCGTGCCGATATCAATCTTTCGGTCAAAGAAGTTGGAGTGGAGGAATTAGGAACAAGAACAGAAATGAAGAATATGAACTCCTTTAAGGCAATTGCAAGAGCAATCGAGGGGGAGAGAAAACGTCAGATAGAGCTTTTGGAATATGGTAAAAAAGTTACGCAGGAGACAAGACGCTGGGATGATAAT